>Ga0272448_1002114_pt1 | contig 25554 bp, 27 predicted proteins | sample YNPCB0191_FD_202220 | JGI IMG/M metagenome (GOLD analysis project Ga0272448, IMG submission 202220) | Hot spring sediment microbial communities from Yellowstone National Park, WY, United States - YNP-CB-019-1 | ecosystem: Environmental > Aquatic > Thermal springs > Hot (42-90C) > Sediment... | reverse complement strand
GCGAAGCCGGAGCTTACAGCGTAACCACCTTGCCCGTCTCTATCGATTCCAGCGCCGCCAGGCTGCATTCCAGCGCGATGCGGCCGTCTTCGCCGGCGACTTCCAGCGGCGCCCCGTCGCGTATCGAGGCTACCAGGCCGTTGACGCGCACGGTAGGACCCGGCGGCGCGGGAGGCAGATCGAGGTGCTCCACGCGGTCGCCATAGTCCACCGCAAGCTTGCCTTCGACCTCCTTCGCCCACATCGCCGGGCCGACGACGGCCTCGTCGGTGAATCCCTTGCAGCCCTCGGGCATCCCCCAATCGATGAACGCGCTCAGCACGTGGCCGCCGGTCATTGAAACCTCGATTGTCGCCGCGTCTATCGCGAAGTCACCGACCTCGGCCAGCCGCGGCTTGCCCCTGCCGAACACGTGCCCGCGCGCATACACGCTTACCGGCTCTTCGCCCGTGATGTAGCGCGCCAGGTCGAAGTAGTGCCCGGCCATATCGATCACGGGTCCGCCGTTCATCGACTTGCGGTGCATCGCGATCTTCGGCCGTACCTCGCGCACGTCGGCAAACCGCATGAAGATAGGCCCGCCAAACGCTCCGTGCTCGAAGAGTTCCTTATATTTCACGCAGCGCGGAAAGCCTCGATACTGAAACGAGGTCGAAAGCAGAACGCCGTTGGCCTTGGCGGCGTCGATTGCCGCGTCGGCCTCTTCGAGTGTGAGCGCGAGGGGCTTTTCGCACAGCACGTGGCAGCCGTGCTCTGCCGCAAACACGGCTATCTCTGAATGAAAGCAGACAGGCGTACAGACGGATATGACATTGACGCCGTAGTGCGTGATTGCATCCTGATAGCGCTGGTATGCAGTCGCGCCCATCTTCTCAGCAAGGGCGTTGCGACGCTCCTCCAGCAGGTCGCAGACCGACACCACTTTTGCATCCTCGCGCGCGGCCCACGCAGGCGCATGCTGGCTGCCCATCGCCCCGCAGCCGATTATCGCAACTCTGAAATCCATTGTTTTCCTCCATCAAGGGCAGCAGCCCTTCGATACGCTCGTTCGTCGCCACCAAGGGCTATCGGAATTGGGGTTCGATAGAACCCTGCTACAGCGCGAGTGCCCGTTTGAGATACGCGGCGTTCCTGGCTGCAGCCTCGCCAGCGGGAACATCAGCCCTATCCTGCTCGGCGATGACCCAAAGGCCGGACTTGTTGCGCTTGAGCCATTCGGCGGCCTCGTCGAGCGGCGCCACACCTTCGCCCAGTACCACCGTGTCGACTTTCCGCTGCTCGCCCGACCCATCACCGGCAAAGTCCTTAAAGTGAACCGCGCCGATGCGGTCTTTTATCTTGTCCAGGAACTCCACCACGTCGGCACCGCCCCTCATTACCCAGCCGATGTCGGGACACCAGCCAAGTGCGTCCACGGTATCGTTAAGCAGCGCATCCACGACCTTGCCCCCCGCGGCAAATTCGAAGTCGTGATTGTGGTAAAGTAGTCTGACCCCGCGCGTGGCAGCCTGCTGCGCGGCACGATTGAGCATATCTATGCCCGTTGCCAGCTGTTCGTCGGACTCGTACCGCAAACCCGAATACATGAGCAGTTTCGTGCCCATCTGCTCGAGATAGTCCAGCGTCTCGTCCATCATCGATCGTTCTCGGCCGGCCTGCTGCGTGTCGAATAGGTTGCCGCCGATATGCGACGCCACGAGCATCAGTCCCTGCCGATCGAGCATCGCTGCCAGATCGGCGGGCTTTATCTCGCGTATGTGCCTGAATCCTATCTCGACACCAGCGTAACCGGCCCTCGCGACCTGCTCAAAAACCGTGGGAAACTCGTTGCGTTGGCCCTCCCCCCACGTGATGGTCTGGCACGCTAGTTTGAAGTTTTGCATTCACGTTTCTCCTTTCAGATATGAGTGATCTCTCCGCACGTCCGAGCAGCCCTTCGATACGCTCGTTCGTCGCCACTCAGGGCTGTCGAAATTCGGGTGATGGAGTATATGCCTACGAGGCTAATCGTAACAGAGCATCACCGGGCCGAGGTAGATCGTTCCCCTGGTCTCCCGGCGGGCGGTGTTATCGAACAGAAACAGCGTCTCCCACTTGATGGGATATTCGATGCGACCGGTGTTCTTGCCGCCCCAGTGCCCGCAGTGCGCGCCGGTGAGGTCGGCTTCCAAGCAGCGCCAGTCGGCAAAGTCGAGCGAGCCGTAGTCGGGCTGGAATATCTCCCTGCCAGCGTCTTCGAGGCGAAGTCGCGCCACGCCTTGGCGGTCGCCCTTTATCCACATGCGCACGCACCGGGGCTTGCCCTCGATGGGAATGCGGGCATGTTGTGATACGCACAGATACTTCCAGCCCTCGCCAAAGCTGTAATCCAGCCTTGCGCAGACATCCTCGGGCGCGCCTTCGGGCGCCTTGACGTAGGTCAACTTGCCTTCGCCGGCGACCTTCGCGTCCCCCTCGGCACGGACGCCGTATTTCATAACGGTTTCGCCGGGCCGACCGTCCGCAAAGCTCTCGACGATCACGAACCGGCCCGCGGGGATTCGCACGATGTCATTGCCCTTCTTATCCACGAGCTTGCACGCGAACGAGAATGCCGCAGATGCCTGCGCGGCCTTGAAGTGGATCACGGTCCTGTCTTCGCCCGGAGCGAGATCGACGGTCGCTTCATCGCGTTCGAGCCGTATGCCGTCCGCGTTGCCGAGCACGAGCCTGCCCGTAAATCTGCCCCTGCCGCCCGCCGCCGGACGTCGAACCGCGACCTGCACGTCCCTGCCGGTCGATGGCAGCACCTCGATAATCGGACAAGCCGATTTGTCCAGCTCGACCACGCGTACGATCGGCTCCGTCATGCCCTCCGGCAGCAGCGTCACTGTCACGAGGGGCTGCGGCTCGCCTGTATACCTATAGCGCGTCGAAAAGTTGTGTTCCGGGCGTGCATCCGGCGAGACGGCCGACGCCTGGGTGTTGAACTTCACCGACGCACGCTCCACGCCCGCGCCCGAGACCGAGACCGTTGCGTTCGGCACCAGATCGCCGTTGACTACCGACTTCACTTTTACCTGCAGTCCCGAATCGGTAAGCACGGTGCCAGCTTCCACGTTCCAAGCCGCCTCCATTGCCCAGCGGGTGCTCGTGCCGATCGGCTCCACATACTGAGGCGAGTTGGTGAGCTTGAGTTCGATTCTGCCGTTCTTGATATCGGCCTTCGTTCGCTCACCGGAGCGCGAGACGATCTCGACCTGCTCGACGTCGATCGGCAAGCTTAGGGAGTGCGGCTCGCCGACCGTCCACGCCGCCAGTCGATAGCTGTCGCCCTTCCTGAACAGCAACAGGTAGTCTTCCGGCGAATCGCCGCTGATTCTACTCGCGAACGAATAGCCGTCAAGCTCGGTCGTAAGCGTCTTGACGGCGGTGTAAGCCGGCTTGGGCTTGAGATCGTTGTAAACCGTGCCGAAATGGTGCTCGTTTTCATTAGGATCGAGGCCGTCGTCACGCCAATCATACCAGATGCTCAGCCGAACGCCGCTCGCCATGTTCGAAAGAAACTGCCTTGCGATGAAATCCGCCTGCGTCTCCAGCGAGACCCCGTTTTCCCACGAGGAATAGCCCCACTCGCCGCTTACTATGGGGTAATTTGTGCCCTTTTTCGCATACTTCGCGATCAATTCGCGCGTCCCGGCGTAGAGAATCGCCGCATCCTCCGGCTTGGCGGACCCGTAGGGATGCAGCGACACCACGTCGGTCGCCTTCAGCAGTCCCTGCTTGAACGCGCTGTCAAGGAACGCCATGTCCCATCCGGCAAGCGCGGGCGCAAGCACGGTGCATTCGGGGTCGGCTTTCTTGAGCGCCCGGTAGACGGCAGCAGCCCACTTAACGTAGTCCTCTACGTTTGCCTGCGGCCGCCAAAACCCGCCATTGGGCTCGTTCCAGAGCTCCCAGAGCACACCTTTGCCCTTGAAATGAGCCGCTCCAGCGGCCGCGAACCTCGCGAACGCCGCCCGGCCCTCGTCGGTGTGCGGGGCAAGGTTGTCGTCGTAAAGGGGGTTGCCGTAGTCAAGGATGAACAGCGCCCGAATGCCGCGCGTCGCAAGCGAGTCAACAAGCTCGTCGTACGGCTTGAAGTCGTAGCCGCCTTTTTTCTTTTCGATGCTTGCCCAATGGAAATCCATTCGGACAAACCTGAAGCCCGCATCGGCAATCATGTCCACCTGCTCGCGCTCGGTTCCGGTGAAGTGGATGTTGACCCCGATGCAATCCGGGACAGTCGAAGCCGGGAGCCCCGACCGTGCCGCGTAACCACACGAACCCCAAAGCGCCATCAGAATCATCGCTCCGAACTGCTTAGCCATCGTTCACTCCGGTATCTGCTTCACGCGATACAGGGACTCGTCCTTGATCGCGAGATATTCGAGACTTCCGTCGGGGTTATACGACGGACCGCTGTTCGCCACGAAAACATAGTCCCGGCCCGGCACCCCGTCGATCACGACATGCCACGCCGCGCCCTCGCGGGCGCTGTATGCGATATGTCTGCCGTCCGGGCTGAACGCCAGGTTGCCGAGTCGATCCACCTTGCTGCCCGGCACGCCGTCAACCACGACAATCGACTTGCCGCCTTCCTGTGCCGCATACGCAAAGCGGCTGCCGTCCGGGCTGAAAACAAACGTCCCGATTGCGTCGTATCCCGGGCCCGGCACGCCGTCGACGACCTGAAAGCACTTATCGCCCTTTGCCGCGGAATACGCGACGTGATTGCTGTCGGCGCTGAACGTGATGCTGCCGTCACGGATGGCGTCGTAGGCGGAACCCGGCGTGCCGTCGATCACCACAAACTGCTTCCTGCCTTTGGCTGCCGCGTAGGCCGCGTGCTTGCTGTCGGGGCTGAACACAATGGCCCCGACGACGTCATAGCGCGGGCTCGGCTTACCGTCGAATAGCACCCACTCCTGCTTGCCGTCGCTGACCGCATACGTCTTGCGCCCTCCGTTCGGGCTGAACGCAAGCGGGCCGACGGCTGCGTAGCCGGGACCGGGCTTGCCGTCGATCACGATAAAGGCCTTCCCGCCATTGCCTGCGCGATACGCCACCCGCTTGCCGTCATGACTGAATACGATGCTGTCGACGCGATCATATTCCGGCCCGGCCTTTCCGTCCACAACCGCAACCCTCTTGTCGCCCTTGCCCGCGGCATAGCCCACGCGGCCGCCGGTGGCGGAGAACGTGAGGCTGCCGTCCACGATACCTTCGAATTCCGGGCCGGGACTGCCGTCCACGACGACGAGCTGCTTGTCGCCCTTGAGCGCGACGTATGCCACGTGCTCGCTGTCCGGGCTGAACATCGGACTGCCCGAGGCGATGCCGTCGTAGGCCGCTCCGGGCTTGCCGTCGATCACGACAAAAACCTTACCGCCGCTTACGCCCGCATAGGCCGAGCGATTGCCGTCCGGGCTGAACGTCAGGCTGCCTTCGACTATCTGATCGAACTCCGGTCCCGGTCGGCAGTCGATGACCGCGCGCCACTTCTTGTCTTTTTCGATCGTGTAGGCCAGGTGGCGGCCGTCCCGGCTGATGACAGGCGTCTTGTAGTTGAGATCTACGACGCCGAGCAGCGTTTCCTCGACCTTATAGTCGGCTGCGGCTGCTGCTTGCAGCGCCAACAGGCAGTAGGCGAAAGCACAGAGTGTAAGTCGCATCGGTCTTGCCTCCATCCGGCGGCAATCATGCAATTGCCATGAGCTTATTATACGCCTTGCCAGTCAAGACATCCGTGGATTTACTGCCCGTCGTGACCAGTCGCCTATTTAGCCGGCAACGTTTTCGTGTCGCGGTTGATAAGGAAGCATTCGTGCTATAATACACCGAAACCGGCAATCAGAGGTGAATACCGTGGCACGAATAGCGATCAATCGCGACGACCTGCGCAACAAGATCTACGGCTGCTGGATGGGCAAGAACATCGGCGGCACGCTGGGCGGACCCTACGAAGGTCGAAGGGAACTCCTTGACGTTAAGGGCTACGTCACGCCCAAGGGAGAACCGATGGCCAATGACGACCTCGACCTGCAGCTCGTCTGGCTGAAGGCGATCGAGGAACGCGGCCCGCGCGGAGTGAACAATCGCGTGCTCGGCGAGTATTGGATCAACTACATCCCGCCGCATTGGAACGAATACGGCATCTGCAAGTCCAACATGAAAGCCGGCCTCGTGCCGCCGATTTCCGGGGAGTACCACAACCCGTGGAAGCACTCCAACGGCGCGTGGATTCGCTCGGAGATATGGGCGTGCCTCGCACCCGGCTGCCCCGACATCGCGATAAAGTACGCCTACGAGGACGCTTCGGTCGATCACGGCGGCGGTGAAGGCACCAACGCCGCGCTGTTCACATCAGCCGTCCAAAGCGCAGCCTTCGTAATATCCGACCGCGAGGAGCTTATCAAAATCGGCCTGTCGAAGATACCGCCGGACTGCCGCGTCGCCCGCTCCATCGGCATCGTTCTCGACGCGCACAAGTCGGGCAAGTCGTGGCAGGAGGCGCGGGAGGCGGTCGTTAAGGACAGCGAAGATCTGGGCTGGTTCCAAGCACCGGCAAACGTCGCGTTTGTCGTCATCGGCTGGATGTATGGAGAGGGCGACTTCGGCAAGTCGATCATCACCGCCACCAACTGCGGCGACGACACCGACTGCACCGCAGCTACCCTGGGCGCAACGCTCGGTATCATCCTCGGTGGAGACGGTATACCGAAGGAATGGACCGAGCCGATAGGCGACACCATCAAGACCGTTGCCATCGACCGCGGTTCGAGCTGGTTCCCGCCCACGCTTGCGGAGCTGACCGACCACGTGATGCGCCAGGTGCCGCTGATGCTGGCATCTCATAAAGCGGAAGTCGACATCACAAGCGGCAAAACCGACCTTTCCGCCGTATCAGCCAAGTCGCTGGCCGATCAGGCCGCCGCGAAGCAGATATGGGACCGCTCGCCGTATGCCGTGACTTACGATTTCGTCCACACGAAGGTGACGGTCGATTACGGCCGCGAGCCGGACATCATCATCGGCGAGCCGTTCACCTTGAAGGTGATATTGGAGAACCAGATGCCCGACTCGCGCCATCTCGAGCTGCGCTGGCTGCTGCCTGAGGGCTGGGACATCACTTCTGAAACACCGGCCCACATCGCGCTGCACCATTGGCCGGGCCGGGTCGAAGTTGCCGTGGAGATCACGCCGGACGTGATCGTAGAAGGCACGACGCGCGCCATCCTCGAAGTCCTCGCTCCCGGCAGGCCGACGGTCGGACTCGTGCCGCTGGTGTTTCTGGAGGGGAGCTAAGCACCGACAACGCTCTACGAATCGCTGAAACGCGGAAGTCACCGAGGCGCGGGATCTCTCTTTCGGGCTCCGCGATTCCAGGGCCCTTCTGAAGGAATTCCCGCGCCTTCTCCACAAAGGTCTTATGTAAGCCGTCCTTGGAGGTAGCCCGATGAAAGCAGTAATGGTGATGTTCGATTCGCTCAACCGCCGCTTCTTGCCGCCTTATGGCTGCGATTGGACGGTCGCGCCCAACTTCGCGCGGCTGGCGCAAAGGACGGTTACCTTCACCAACGCCTTCGTCGGGAGCATGCCCTGCATGCCTGCGCGGCGCGAGATTCACACGGGACGGTATAACTTCTTGCACCGCGCCTGGGGGCCGCTTGAGCCGTTCGACGACTCCATGCCGCAGATACTGCGCCAGCACGGCGTCTACACTCACCTCTGCACCGATCACTACCACTACTGGGAGGACGGCGGCGCGACCTACCACCCGCGCTACTCGTCGTTCGAGATTTCGCGGGGCCAGGAAAGCGATATCTGGAAGGGCGAGGTTGCCGACCCGGAACCGGTCGAGACCCCCGGCCAGATGCACCGCGAACACCTGGTCAACCGGAAGTATATGCGCGAGGAGCGCGACCAGCCGCAAGCCGGCACATTCCGTCAGGGGCTGGAGTTTATAGAAACCAATAAGGACGCCGACAACTGGTTCCTGCACATCGAGACCTTCGACCCGCACGAGCCGTTCTTCTCGTGTCAGCACTACAAGGACCTCTACCCGCACGCATATTCCGGCCCGGAGTTCTATTGGCCCAAGTACGGGCCGGTGACCGAGCCGCGGGATCAGGTCGAGCACTGCCGCTACGAATACGCAGCACTGGTGTCGATGTGCGATGCGTATCTGGGCAAGGTCCTCGACGCGTTCGATCGGCACAACCTGTGGAAGGACACAATGCTGATCGTCAACACCGACCACGGATTCCTGCTCGGCGAACACGACTATTGGGCAAAGATGGCGATGCCGTGGTATAACGAGCTCGCCAATATCCCGTTTTTTGTTTGGGATCCGCGCTGCGGGTGCGCGGGCGAACGCCGCAACGCTCTTGTGCAGACCATCGACATCGCTCCAACGCTGCTGGAATACTTCAACATCGATCGCACGCCGGATATGCTGGGTGTCCCCCTGCGCGACACGATCGCAAGCGACGCGCCCGTTCATGACGCCATTCTGTACGGCACGTTCGGGGCGCACGTTAACTGCACCGACGGCCGCTATGTCTACATGCGCGCGCCGGTCGATCCCGACAACGTCCCGCTTTTCAACTACACGCTCATGCCCACCCACATGCGAGGCATGTTCCGCCTGGATGAGCTTCGAAACGCGACCCTCGCCGAACCGTTTTCGTTTACCAAGGGCATGCCGGTCCTCAAGACGCCGTCGCCCGGCTGGCCGCACCATCACAAGTTCGGCACCATGCTTTTCGACCTCGAAACCGACCCCGGCCAACTCCACCCCATCACCGACCCGGCCGCCGAGAAGCGCATGATCGAGCTGATGGTGAAACTGATGAGGCAAAATGACGCGCCGGCGGAGCAGTACGAGAGGTTGGGAGTAGAGGAGTACGCGCAGACCCCCGGAAGAACGCCGTTGACAGCTCCATGACCGCATGCTATATTCCGGCTGGGGGTGATGCGACGATGAGGACCTGCAATAGGCACGTCGTATTGCTGTCGGGTTTGCTGCTCGCGCTCGTACTGGCCGGCAGGGTGTATGGCGCTCTCAACGTCGTCGACAAGATCGACCTGCATCCCGCCGGGCCGGGCGCGATGGGTGCATCCCATGTGTGTATCGACCAGTCCGCTCGACGGGCCTACTTTTCCGGGACCGACACGCGCAACATCGCTGTCATCGACCTCGACACTCACCAGGTCACCGGTTTCCTCGATGCCGATGGAAGGCCACGGCAGATCGACGCCGACGAGGTAGCTCACCAGCTCTGCTACTCGCTGCCCGACGACGTTGCGGTCGGGATCGTATCGGAGCTGGGTGGGCCGGTGGTTAAGGCCGGAACCGGCGGTGGTGCGGGCGACCCGCGCGGGGTCGCGTCGTGCGATTCAACCGGCCGCGTTTACGCCGCCAACTTCAACGGCTTTGCCGTCGCCGCCATCAAGCGGCCGGAGAACGTGCTCGAAACGACGATCAGTCTGCCCGACGGCCTGCGCCCGCAGTGTCTCGCCTGCGACCACTCGCGAAAACGTCTCTATGTCGGCTGCTTCAGGGACTGGCTGCAGAACGTGCTGCTGGTGATCGACGCCGACCCGGCGTCGCAGACGTTCCATCACATCATCGACCGGTTCAGCCCGACCCGATACCCGTGCAGCATCGCAGTCAACGAGACCGCCAACCGCGTCACCGTCATCGACGTCGATCCGAGCTCTCCGACACGCCGGCAGGTCGAAAAGCTCATTGTCATCGACTCGGGCCCCCACAGGTGCCCACCGAAGGCTACATCGCCGTAACCGGCATATCCAGCCTGCACAAGTCGGGCGACGACCGCCTCCGCCTGATACTGCCCAGGAAGCGCAGTGACATAGTGGCGTACTGACGCGTTCAGTTCTCCGCGGCGCAACATGCCGAGCACTCGTCAATGACCCTCAGCGCCTGGCACGCGAGGCCGATGAACCTGGACCTGCAGGGCGGCATCGAGCAGATCGGCTTGTTCGGCGCCGCATCTCGCTGCCGCGTGTAGAAAGACGATGGGCCATGCTGCTGCCTCGACCCGGGCGGATGCCCAGGTGAGCTGCAATGCATATCCGAGCGCCGCTAGTGATCGCAGACGTTCGCGCCGGTCTCAAGCGTTCCATCCAAGTACGCCCTTGCGATCTCCGCCGGCGCCGCAACAGGAGCGCCCACGCATACTTTCACACCGCTCTCTGCAAACAATGCTTGAGCTCGTTGGCCCATCCCTCCGGCAATGACGACGTCGGCCCCTTGTTCGCGCAGCCAGCGCGGAAGCACACCCGGCTCGTGGGCCGGCGCGGAAAGCGTCTGCGTTCCGGTGATGGTGCTGCCGTCGGCGTCAACCGTCACGATGGTGAACTCCTCGCAGTGCCCGAAGTGGGAGCAAAGCAATCCGTTAGAGGTGGGGATAGCAATCTTCATGTTTTCATCCTTTCTTGGTTAGGTCGTCGAGTCGCGTCCGCACCGCGGCCCACAGCGCCCGAATGTCCGCCGAGGCGATGCCGCCATCGTGTTCGACGACGCTGAGTCCTTGTATCTGCGCGCGGGTGACCTGGGGATCGTATCGTATCTCGCCCAGAACGTCCAGCCCGCGCTGCGCCGAGTGCTCGATTATGCGCTCGGTCATCTGGCTGTTGATGTCGCTCTTGTTCACGCAGACCGCGGTTGGTATGCCGAAGTGAGCGGTCAGGTCGGCCACCCGGTCCATGTCGTGCAGGCCGGAAAGGGTGGGCTCGGTGACCAGCAGCGCCATCGTTGCTCCGACAATCGACGCGATCACCGGACACCCGATCCCGGGCGCGCCGTCTACGATCGCCAGCGGCAGATCACGCTCCTCGGCGAGCTGCTTTGCCTGCCTGCGCAGCGTGGTGACCAGCTTGCCGGAGTTCTCCTCGGCTATGCCGAGCCGAGCGTGCACCATGGGCCCGTGCCGGGTCTCGGAGACATACCACTCGCCGTTGACCGCGGGCGCGAACTCGATGGTGTGCGCGGGACAGAAATGCGCGCACAGACCGCACCCCTCGCAGGCGATCGGGTCGATGCGATAAGTCTTGGCCACCACGTCGTTAGCCGGACCGTCGAAGCTCACCGCGTCGAAACGGCACACCTCCGCGCACTTGCCGCACCCGATGCAGTTCTCCGCGATGACGGCCGCGGTCTTGCCGCCGATGAAGTCCTCTCTGCGCACGACCTGCGGGTCGAGGATCAGATGCAGGTCGGCCGCGTCGACGTCGCAGTCAACCAGGACCTTGTTCTCGGCGAGCGCCGCGAACGAAGCCACCACGCTGGTCTTCCCCGTCCCGCCTTTTCCGCTTATTACGACAAGTTCCTCTATCGTCTCAGCCTCCCGGTCAGACTTCCCACGACACTCCGGCCCGGGCCAGGGTGACCCGCGCGCCGAGCTTCGACCTCAGATACTCGTATGCGCCCGCCCCCGTACAATGGCAGCAGGCTATCTGCCCTATGTCAGCACTTTTCAGAAAGCCCGCCAGTGTGGTCGTAATGACCATGACTGACACCTACGGCTTTAATAGCCTTGGAGTCTCGCCCGAGAGCAATCAGATTGTGAAACCACTCGTCGCTCTGCCCGGCATCGAACATGACCGACCCGTCATCGGTCTCCACGAGAAAGCTCAGTCCGTGCTGCGACCGGAGCCCGTCACTTGCCAGATTGTCAAGTACCAGGCTTACTCGCATCGCATACCCCGGCGCTCTTGAGATTCTTTGCCGCGGTCAACGCATTGGTGATGATGTCGATCTTGTCGCTTATGGGATTGGCCGCATATCCTTCGATGGTCCCGGCGTCGCAGCGTGCCGATATTTCTGGATCGATCGGCAGGTCGAGCAGATGGCCGACGCCCATCTCGTCGGCAAGCCGCTCGCCGTTGGATTCCCCGAACGGGTATATAACCTCGCCGCACTTCGGGCACCTGAGCCAGGCCATGTTCTGAACCAGCCCCAAAATCGGCACTTTCATCTGCCGGCACATGTCGACCGCCTTGCGCACGACCAGCGCCGCCAAATCCTGCGGCGAAGTCACAATGACCATGCAGTCCATCGGCAGCGACTGCATCACCGTCAGCGGCACATCGGCGGTGCCGGGCGGAAGGTCCACCAGCAGGTAGTCCAGCCTGCCCCAAAACACATCCTGCCAGAACTGCTTGATCAGTCCCGATATCCTCGGTCCTCGCCAGATCACGGCGTCATCGGGCCTTTCCAGGAAGAGATTGATGGAGATGACGCTTATGCCTGAACGGGTCTTAACCGGGAATATGCCCAGCTCGCACATATCGGGTCTCTGCGTAATGCCGAACATCTTCGGGATGCTGGGGCCGGTCACGTCTGCGTCCAGTATCCCGACCTCATATCCGGCCTGCCGCAGCGCGCAGGCAAGCAGTCCGGTGACAAGCGACTTGCCCACGCCTCCCTTGCCGCTCATCACTCCCACCACGTGGGCTATTTCATTTGATTGTTCCGCCACCGACGGCTGGTCGGCGGTTTGTGCATCAGCCATTTTATCCTCCGGTCACGGGTCGGTAATAAGGGTCCGTGTCGCCAATTCGTTCTATCAGTCCTTTTTGCACCAGCCGCTGCAGGTGCTTCGTTACCTCGTGGACGTTTCGGCCCGACGCGGCAACCACGTCTCCGAGCCTACAAGGTCTCCTGGAAAGCAGCCCCATCAACTCCTCTTCGACATGCCGCCACTGCTGCTGCCGAGTGGGCGTAGTGCGGCTCGTGATGATCTCGGCAGTCTCACCTAAAATGTCACGTGCTTTCGTCAGCGTCTCGTCGGACACGCGCCCGGCCTTTCCGGACCGCGACGGCCTTTCGACGGTGTTGATCTGCACCTTGTCCGGGCTGATGCGCCGGACGATCTCTCGCATTGCGCAAAGCTCGGCATCCGAGTCGTTGACGCCTTCGACAAGCATTATTTCGAGCCAGAACCGGCTCGCAGACTCCTGCGCCGCCCGCACCAGCCCTTCCGTCATCTCGATGAAGCTTATTCCCGGCGCGGGCCGGTTCACTTGCCGCCACGTGCGCTGTGTTCCGGCGTCCAGCGAAGGCACGAGGACATCGGCCATCGAAACGGCCTCACGGACTTCTGACTTACCCAGCAGGGAACCGTTTGTGATCACCGCCACCGGGATATTGGTAAGCGCCTTGGTCGCGCGTATCATTTCTCCAAGTTCCGCGTTCAGCGTCGGTTCGCCGGAGCCGGCAAAGGTTATGTAGTCTGCGGTCCCGCCTTCTGCAAGCCACCTTTCGATCTGCCCGATCACTTCAGCCGCGCCGACCAGCCGTTCGGGCGTCGATGTCAGCCTGGTGGTCCGTCCGAGCTGGCAGTAGATGCAGTCGTAGCTGCAGACCTTATGCGGCACGATATCGACGCCCAGCGACCGCCCCAGCCGTCGGGAAGGCACCGGGCCGTACACGCAGCGACGGCCTTGGCTGTCAGGTTCGTTCATGATCGGCCTCAGAAGTACAAATCCCTCTCGCCCGCCTTGATGCGCTCGATCCTTTCTTTGACGGCGTTGCGCCTCCCGCGCGGCACGTCCTCGAGCATGGACTCAATCAGCTCGCTGCCGGCCTTTCGTGTCCCATTCGACGCGTAGTCCTCCAGATATTCCTGAAATGTCAGTATGGCGTTGGGCAGGCAATACTGCTGAATCAGACCGGGTTTCGCGAGGTCCATGAAATCCTGGCCGGTCCTGCCCAATCTGTAACAGGCCGTGCAGAAACTGGGGATGTAGCCCTGCTCAACCACCGCTCTTATCACATCCTCGGTCTTGCGCGTATCGCCGAGCGAGAACTGTTCGTCGTCAGGCGAGTGCTCCCTGCCGGCGTGATAGCCGCCGGGATTCGTTCTCGACCCGGCGCTGATCTGGCTGATGCCCAGTTCGAAAACCTCGTGCCGCAGCTTCGGGCTTTCCCGCGTCGACAGGATCATGCCCGTATACGGCACCGACAGCCTGAGCACCGCAACGAGTCTCTTGAATTGGTCATCGCTGACAGGGTGCGGCGGCGCAAATGAGAGAGGTGCGCCCTTGGCCGGATAAATCCTCGGCACGGAGATCGTGTGCGGGCCAACGCCGTAGGTGCGATCCAGGTACCGCGCGTGCATCAGCAGACCCAGCACTTCGAATCGGTAGTCATAAAGTCCAAACAAAGCCCCGATCCCGACATCATCAATGCCGGCCTGCATGGCGCGATCCATGGCACTAATACGCCAGTCGTAGTCCGCTTTGCGGCCCGAGGGATGCACGCGTCGGTAGGTGGCTCGATGATATGTCTCTTGGAACACAACGTAAGTGCCGATCTTTGCCGCCTTGAGTCTTCGGAAGTCTTCCACCGAAAGCGGAGCAATCTCGACGTTTATCCTGCGTATCTCTCCCTTGTCGGTCTTTGTGTCGTATGCAGTCTCGATGGCTGAAATGAAATGATCAAGAGTGCAGTGCGTGGAATCCTCGCCCATCAGCATCAGAAGCCGCTTATGGCCCTGCTTCTCCAGCAGCATGACTTCTTCGGCTACCTGTTCCAGCGTGAGCGTGCGCCTGACCAGCTCCTTGTTGTCCCGCCTGAAGGCGCAGTAGAGGCAGTTATTGGAGCAGTTGTTGTCTATATACAGAGGAGCAAACAGTACCAAACGCCTGCCGTAGATAGCCAGCTTCACGTCTTTGGCGGCACGGAATATCTCATCCTCGAGATCCTTGTCCGCCACATTCAGCAGCGCAGCCGTTTCAGAAAGCTCCAGCCCTTTCAGTTCCCGTGCCTTGGCAATGATGTCACGCACGCGCGCCGGGTCGGTGTCAGCGGTATCAAGGGCGTCGGCGATAGCTCTTTCGTCTACGATCTCCGAACGGCTCATCGCTTGCCCCCATTCCTCTTGCCGGAGGCAACCCATGCTTGCGTGAGGCCGAACCCCCGGCTCTCCACGCGTTCAAACCACGACCGCAGATACGCGTCGATTTGCTCGGTCGTCATCTCGCCCCTTCGATGCTCGCCGCGACCCTGCATCCTGTGATGCAGCTCCATCAGCTCGAACCCGGTTGAATTAAACTCGGTAACCAGCAGCTTGCCGTTGGGTTGCAGCACCCGTCTTATGTCATCGAGCGCGCCCCGCGCGTCGTCCAACTCGTGAATGGCGTTCGCGACAACCACCGCGCCGAAGCTCTCATCGTCGAACGGCAGCTTGTGAGCGTCCATGACAACCAGCGTCGGCTTGCCCGCCAAATCCCCAAGTCGTTCCTTGGCTCTGTCCAGGGCTCCTGCGTCGATGTCGCCGGAGACGACCTTGCAGCCGCGCTTGAGAATTTGCAGGAGCATTCGTCCCGTGCCCGTCGCAACGTCGAGAACCGTATCTTTTTCCGAAAAGCCCGCAAGGTCGAGCGCCGAATCGTAGTCGCGGATCAGCAGCTCCTCACGTTCAATTATCATCTTCTCCAAATTAGAATCGCGCATCAATGATCCTCTCCAAGAGCGACGCAAACAGCTCCGCATACTCCGGCAACACTTCCGCCGCAAGCTCTCCTCTGGAATACGCCTCCGCGACGCGCCTGTCGTCCGGTATGCGCAGCACAACGTCGATTGACTGGTCGGCGCAGTAGTCGAAGACGGCGTCGTCGCCCATATCGGCGCGGTTCACGACTACCCCGAACGGCAGCCCCAGCACCCTGAGCATCTCGACGGCCAGCTTGAGGTCGTGCAGTCCGAACGGCGTCGGCTCGGTTACCAGCAGGACAAAATCGGCGCCTCGCACGGACTGAATCACCGGACACGACGTGCCCGGCGGAGCATCGACTATCGCAAGCCCCTTTGACGGGATTCGCTTCTTTACCTGCCTGATCAGCGGCGGCGACATCGCCTCGCCGATTCGGAGCCTGCCGTGAACGAACCCGATTCCTCCGGCGCAGCCTTCCTCGACGATGCCCACCTCCCTGGAGCCTTCGGTGATCGCGCCGACGGGACACACCATCATGCACCCGCCGCAACCGTGACACAGGTTCTCGAACACGAGCACTGTCTTACCGAGCAAGGCGGTCGCGTTATACTGGCATATCTGTGCGCAGTCGCCGCACGCCGTGCACTTCCGCTCGTCCACGACCGGCACGGGCACGGTCACAGGCGATGTGGCAACGATTTCGGGCTTGAGGAATATGTGACCGTTGGGCTCCTCGACATCGCAGTCCAGGTAGCTGACCTCGGTTCCACGGTCGGCGGCAACGCGAGCCAGGTTGGTCGCCACGGTCGTCTTGCCCGTGCCGCCTTTTCCCGACGCGACGGCTATGATCACGGCAGCCTCCCGCAGCGCCCGAATGCGGTGGTAAGCTTGCCTTCCTTACTCAACTCGAAGACACCGCCGGTCGTAAGCCCGGACAGCGCCTCCGCACGCCTGATGCAGTGATCGGCAAGCCGGAGAACGCTGTCGGACACTGTCGGTTTGTGCATGCCCGATATTCCTTGTCAGAAGGATCGGCCTCTGCCGCGACCTCGGCCTCCGCCCATGCCGCGTCCGCCTCCTCGACGTACGCCATAGGTACCGATGCCGAACCCGCCGAAAGTGCCCTGCACGAGTCGGCCGAACCAACTGGTCGGCTGTTGGTAAGCCGTCTGTGGGGTCCTTACGCCGCTCGTGCCGCACGGGCCGAGTCCTCTGCCTGTCATAGGTCCCTGTCCAGCGGGACCGGTTCCATCCATTCGTGGCATCTATCCTACCTCCGTTCGGTCTATCTGCGTCCGCGGCCGAATCCGCGGCCTCCGCCGCGCCCCATGCCGCGGCCCATGCCGCCGCCCATGCCGAAGTGGGCGGGCACGGTGGGCGCGCCGATCTCCTGCAGCGAGCCGGCGTTGAACAAATTCACCGCGTTTCTCACGGTTTCGCCCGCGCACGCATACACTTTGATTCCCGCCGCGGCAAGCGCCTGGTGCGCGTTCGGGCCCAGGTTGCCCGATATGACCGCCGCAACTCCCAGCGACGATACCACCTGTGCGGCCTGGATTCCCGCTCCCTGGGCCGATGCTGTGCCTGGATTGGGCACGGCACTAGCCTCAAATGTCTCCGTGTCGACGACCACGAAGTACGCGCATCTGCCGAACCGCGGATCCACCTGCGAATCGAGCGTTTCTCCGCTGGAACAGACTGCTACTTTCATTAGCTATCGTCTCCTTCCAAACTCTGGATTTGCGACTTGATCGCTGCAAGCTGCTGCTCCAGCACACTTGCCTGGTTCTTGAGGAACTCAAGCCGCGCTTCTGGACTGACCCCCGGCCATGCCGGCACGCTCGTCGTCGCCGGGTTGGGCACCGGCACCTGGCCCGTCAGCAGAAACTGCGCACACGGCCCCAGTCCCGACGGACTGCGCCCGAGCCAACCCGGGCTGAACCCGAAACGCATCCATCCCGGCTGTCCTGTAAGGTAGTACATGTTGCGATGTCTCATCGTTTTGCCTCCTGATACTACTGCAACTGGTTGCTAGATGTCAATTGCATTTAACCTCGGCAATCCCCGCGGCCCTATATGTCATCCGCGGGGATCGCGCCGACGGCGCGAGGCCGACCCGGCGCGCCGAAGGCTAGATGCAACTTACATCTATAAATATACCGCCGATTGTGGGGCAAGTCAACCTGTTTGTTGGAGTTTTTTTTGGGGGGGTTGCTTGTTCTCTTGTCTGCATCCCCGTATGCTTCACGTTTAGTGCCCGCACGCCGGGGGAAGAAGGAACTGCCAGTCCGGCCGCAAGTCGCGGCGAGTCTTCTTCTTGGGAGGGATCTTCTGTGCGGTCCACTGCTCGACATGTGGTTGTCTGTCTTTTGCTAATCTGCTCACTCTCGGTTTGCGCATGGTCGGAGCGCGTCTACGGCAGGGTTACCAGTGTGCTCGGCAAGGCCATTACTGCGAGTTTTCCAACGCCGGTGTCGCCGAACTCCATCATGGTGATACTGACCGGTGAGGGAGAATCCGTGGCCGGAACCGCGGTTTCTAGAAGGTGCGCCGGCACCGGACCTTACGAGGTAAGCGGCGGATTGCTCTTTGTCAGCGACTCGCTGAATCTGACTGCAGGCAAGCAGATCTACGTCAACTCGCTCGACACGCTGCCCGCCCCCAGCCGAATCGAGTTGCCATCGTCGCCCGTCCGCCGACTGCGCACGCCCGACCACGATCTCAAACTCTACTACTACGCCGCCGGTCAGACCGTCGGCTACGGCACGATCGGTCTCGGCTACGAACGAACGGTGCGCGTGACCCGCGGGGTAGGTCTGGAGGTTGACGGCGGAATCACTGCGGTCGGCAGCGTCAGCGGGCGCAGCGCGGACGTGATCAACACCGACCAGCTCATCAAGAGCCTCGGCGCACGCGTACGGTTCGACTGCAGCGACTTCTGCGGCTTCTATGGTGCGTATCGCTGGAACCAGGCCCGCGGCGACGAGGAGCATTGGGCGGAGCTGGTCAATCAGCTTCGGGGCAAGGACTTCGTGGCCCCCTCCCAGTTTGACAGCCGGCAAGTGATGACGCAGGGTCTCGAATACGGAATCACGCTTCGGCCGATGGGAACTATGTCTCTTTCGTTCGGGTTCATTCCGCAGTACAGGGCCGACTACGGCACCATCGGCGTCCGGACCGCGCCCGGCTACACCGGCGAGCTGCGGTTCGGCACTCGTCACGGTGCTCTGCGGTTGCGCGGGATTAAGTCCGAGGACTATTGGCAGGCCGACCTGGGCGTGACAATCCGCTAGGCGTATGCGGTCCGGCGGCCCCAACTCCGCGATCCGGCAATTCGCGGCTCGAATGTGCGGTGGGTTTGCTTTGCAGCGATCACGATCATGCGTCTTGACTCGTGACTGAAGGGTGTGGGGTCGAAGTCGCCCTCCGAAAGAATCGGCTCACCGAGGCAGTTGTCGTGGCACTCAACCGGCTTGAAGACGTTCATAAGCCTGTCGCGGTTCGTAAGGTCAAGTAACAGCAAGCCGCCTCCCCTCAGAGCCAGGGAGGCGGCATTGATAACTTCTTGATCCCCGTCGTCGCTTGCGAGGCAGCCGAACGCGGTGCACATGTTAATGACCGCGTCGAACTCGCTCGTGCAGCCAATCTCGCGCATGTCGGCGTGTACGAGGACCGGGTCGATGCTCGCGGCGGCAGCGGTTCTGCACTCAGCGAGCGTGTATTCGCTGAGGCCAAGCCCGACTACGTCGTAGCCGCGCCGCGCGAGCTCGACCAGGTGACGCCCCTGCCCGCAGCAGAGCTCGAGCACGCGCCCGCCCGGCTCCGGTTCAAGCTTGTCGATGATGAAATCGACCTGCCGGCAGCTCTCTTCGCTCTCGGCATAGGTCTCGAACCGGACCGGATCGCAAGTTGCGAACGTTTCCTTGTACCACGCCATTGCAGCGCCTCCTCGATTCATGCGCCGAGCTTCGGCATGCTTTCTTCGCCGAAGAATCCAAGCGCAGTCTTTTGTGCTTCGGGCACGAAGCCTCCCGAAGCATAGTCCGGGCCGGTTTCGAGCTCGGATATCCGGCTCCGAACCCCGATAAGCAAAAAGGCCGCGGGAGTTTCTTTCTCCGCGGCCTTTGGAAGTATGCTTGTTCTCGGGTTGCTTAGTGAAGAACTGCCTCCTCCGGCCGCGGCGCACGTACGTCGGTGACAAGGATGACGTGCATAATCGGCATGGCGCGAAGAGCCAGGCCGTAGATGCCGAGACCCGTGTTGAGTTGACAGTTCTGCTGTTTCATCGTCGTATGCTACGATTATCGGTCGTCGTATGTATTTTACCCAGCAAGCGACGCGCTTGTCAAGGGGTAGCTGCTCAGTGTTGGGGGGCGGCGCAGGGAGGAGATTGCCAAAAGACCGAGCAGTTGTGGAGCGCTGGAAGGATGGAGCGCAGCAGGAATATTCGCGCGCACGCAGAAGGATTACCAATACACGACGAAGGCGACGCTACCGAGTTATCTACCGCCGCGATTGCCGGAAGGGGGCAGCTATGGATTCGTCACCGGAAGTCTTTACCAAAGAAGAGGGCATTCGTCTGCTCAAGGCCGGCCGGATCGAAGAGGCGATCAGGGTGCTCGAGAAAATGCGTGAGAAGGTCGATGACTCCGCGGTCTATTCGTATCTGGGCGCGGCGTATGACCAGAAGGGCGACAAGCTCAACGCCATTCACGCATTCGAGGAATCCCTTCGACTCAACGAATCCCCTAAGGCCTACTACAACCTCGCCGTCATCTATGAGTCCGTGGGCCGGATCGACGAGGCGGTGCGCGAATACAGGATGGCACTGGAACTCGATCCGAACTACGCGCGCGCAGCGCAGGCGCTCGAACGGCTGCACAATCAGTTTACCGCGACCCACCCCGAACAGAACCAGCCGTAGCCGCGGCACAGCCGGCGCGGCGATGCTGATCGTTCGGCTGGTCGATACGAGCATGTCGGACTAGGTTCTCCGTAGTGGCCGCGGGCGCATGCGGCGGCGGGGCAGTTTGACCTCGCCCTTGAAACAGACACGCTGCCGGCTGGAAGGATGACGGGCGCGAGGAATAGAAAAAGTTCGTGTCTGTTCGGTCTTGCAGGAGCAAGCGAACCGCAAGCGCTGAGCAGCTTGGGTGCGGCGGCCGTATCGAAGCATGTCCTGAGCTTGTTTAGGGGCACTTGCTCCGCACCGGCCCTTCGATAGCTGCTGCCGCGCCACCCGACACAGGCCTAGTCAGGATCTACGGAATCAGTGACCGCAGAACCGAACTCTGTCAAGGGTTCGTATTGGCTCGATGCGCGAGGAGGTATTATGAGAAGGCTTGGTTTGATGACGTTTTGGATCACGTTAGCGATTACTCTCGCCGCGACGGCGGCCTGCGCGACCGTCCGACCCGCAGGGATGTTCTCCGACAACGCAGTGCTGCAGCGAGGCGTGCCGATTCCGGTGTGGGGAATCGCCGACGACGGCGAGAAAGTGACGGTCAAGATCGCCGACCAGGAGGTCAGCACCGTCGCCAAGGACGGCAAGTGGATGGTGAGGCTTGCGCCGATGCAGGCGGGAGGGCCTTATACGCTGACCGTTTCCGGCACCAATACGATCACCATGTCCAACGTGCTGGTTGGCGAGGTGTGGATATGCAGCGGGCAATCGAACATGCAGTTTCCCCTCAGATCGGCCAGCAACGGCGAGCAGGCCGTAGCTGCTGCGACCGACGATAATCTCAGGCTATACACCGTGCCGATGAGGGCTTCTTATGCACCGCTCGACGATGTGATGGGCAACTGGAAGGTCTGCAGCCCTGAAACGGTTGCGCAGTTTTCGGCAGTAGGCTACTTTTTTGGCCGAGATCTGCGCAAGGCACTCGGCGTGCCGGTCGGATTGATCAACTCCAGTTGGGGCGGGACTTTCGCAGAGGCGTGGACGAGCCCGGAAGGCCTTAAGTCGCTGCCGGATTACGCGGCCTGGGTCGCCGACGAGACCGCAAAGAAGGCAGACGGGCCGAATCATCCGTCAGTGCTGTATAACGCGATGATCCGTCCCATCATGCCGTATGCGATCAAGGGAGCGATCTGGTATCAGGGCGAGTCCAACGCGGGTCGGGCTTTCAAATACCGCACCCTGTTCCCGACGATGATCAAGAGCTGGCGGGACGCGTGGGGACAGGGAGATTTCCCGTTCCTTTTTGTGCAGCTTGCGCCTTTCAAACCCATTGTAACCGAGCCGCAAGAAAGCGAGTGGGCGGAGCTGCGTGAGGCACAGCTTTTGACCGCGAGAACATGTCCCAATACGGGGATGGTTGTGATAACGGACGTGGGCGACCCCAGCGACATTCACCCCAAACAAAAGGAGCCGGTCGGAGCCAGACTGGCGCTCGCGGCTCGCAAGATCGCCTACGGTGAAAACATAGTCGCATTCGGACCGACCTACAAAAGCATGAAGGTGGACGGCGCGCAGGTCACCTTGTATTTCGACAACGTCGGAAGCGGGTTGGTGGCTAGGGGCGGCGATTTGACGGGGTTTGCGGTCGCAGGCGAGGATCGCAAGTTCGTCTACGCCAACGCCAAGATAGTGGACGGCAACAAAGTCGTCGTCACCAGCCCTAAGGTCGATAAGCCCGTGGCCGTACGTTACGGATGGGCGGACTGCCCGGTCGTCAACCTCTGGAACAAAGAGGGTCTGCCGGCGTCGCCGTTTCGGACGGACGATTTTCCGATGCTGACGGCGGGGAAGTAGGGCTCGAAACCCGGCGCACGTCGGCCGCTCAATGAGCATCGGGGGGTCCGAATGCGTCAGCCCTTCGATACGCGCGCTTCGCGCGCTGCTCAGGGATTGCGGGGGGATGGGATCGCAGAAGCTGTTCTCCGGGAATCGGTGGGCAGACTCCAAGGCGGGCACCGCATTACTTGATCAGCACGGTTGCCAGGCCGTTGGCGGGGACGGGCAGCGTTAGTTTGCCCGCGGTGATCGGCAGCCTTTTCTGCACAACCTCGACCAGGTTGCACGCGTAGGCCTCTTTGCGGCTTCCGGCGGGCAGCTTTATAGATGCATTGGTCTTTTTTCCGCCGATCTCGCGAAGCCGGATGATCAGGCCCTTGCCGGACTCGGCCTTCTTAATCGACTGGATGACCACGTTTGTCGGCGACACCGAGCACAGCGACGTGCCGAGCCTCGATTCCGCGCGTGCATGCGGCTTTACGCCTCGGGCTGAGACGGCACACAGGCCGGTCCTGACGGTCTGGCCGAAACGTGCGGCGGTGACGCGATCGTAGGCGGGCATGGTCGTGACCGAGAATCGGAACGTCATCTCGCCGCCCTGGCCGGCCTTGTAGTTCGTGTTCCAGTAGTTGTTGAAGACATAGGCGTAGATGTGGCCGTTGGTGATCGGCAGCGGCGACGTAAACGTCTCGCGGTTGATGTCGCAGAGAGTGAGCAGCGGGCTATCTACGGCGGACCACACGATCGCGCAGCCGGGTTCCTCGACGGCGACGTAGTCCTGCGAGCAGTACCACGACATGCAGGCTCCGTCGAGTATGTCTTTGCCGGGCTGCATCTCGCCGTCGGGAATTTCAATGTGGAACCGCGGCCTGGATATCTCGAACGGGAACGCGAAGTAGCCGGCTTCCTTGTGGCAGGCATCAGGGAAAGATAGTTGTCTTGCACCCAGGCGGCCTCGGTGTTCCATTTGAAACCGCGGTATTGCGCGCAGAGATCGAGCGCAGCGGTCATATTGTCATTGTGACGCTTGATTACCCGTTCTTGATAGTCGGTATAGCCGATATCAACGTGTGCGCTGGGCTGAACGTAGAGCGTCCAGCGCCGTTGGGGTCGAAGCTCGAACGTGAATACCTGTGTTCTGAACCGGCCGCGGCACGAAATTGCGCAACGGACGGTGGTCGGCTGCGTCACTTCCGGAAGACTCACTTCGGCTTTGGCCTCGCCCAGCGGGCCTGAGTTGAGCGGGATTCTGCACGTCGAACCCGCCGCGTAGACGACCGCGTCGGCGGATATCATCGACTGCGAGAACCGAACCGACAGGTCCGCAAGCTGACGCAGCTTGCCGCCGCTGCGCACGAAGCGAGTCGTCGGGGTAAGCGCAGCGCCGGTGACTGCGGCCTCCGTACAGGTGAGATCGGGGTCGTTGGTGAGAACCAGCCCGTCGTAGATCAGCCACGAACCGCGCGTGGCGGTCAGGACCAAATCGTTCCTGCCCTGCTTGAGCGAGGATGCCGGAATGGGCACGCGGAGCACGAACTGCTTGCCCTGCGACGGATCGGTCAAAGCCGCGTCGGACCCGCCGGGCAACTCCATTTCTCCGCCTTTGCCGTTGATCGAAATCGAATAGGTCGGCGGGGCGGTGGGATGGGTGCTTATCATGTCGATGGTCAGAGTGAAGATGCCCTTCGGCTGCTCGGGCAGGTCGAAGCGAACGGCAAAAGGGTGTGTTTTCGAATAGTGTGCCCTGGGGCGCGCCCAGACATCATCGGGTCCGGGATGGATGAACGGCCACGACTTGGCCGGATCGTCCTTGCCCACAGTGAAGCTCACGTCGCGGGGGAATTGCCTCGGATACGCCGCGTAGCTGCCGGAAATGGCAAGCTCGGCATAGTTGTCGTCGAGATTGCCTATCTGCCATACGGTAGTCTCGACAGCTTGGGTGGGCAAGCCCATCGAGAGCGCGAGTGCCGCCGCAAGCAGAGATACGCAAAGCTTCATCGGACGAGTCTCCCCTGTAGGCAGGGTTCCGTTCGGGAGGGTGGATTTCCTGCATGAGCGCCCCGCCCTTCGATGCGGCCTCCTAGCAGCTCGCGGATCAGGCTGCGTAGGAGGGTTTTCCATAAAACCGAATTCGTTGGAAATCGGCGTTTGGAAACGCCTCCCACAGCCAAAGCGGAGTTGAATCCGGCGGCGGTCTACGGACGCCGATTACTCGCCATCATCCCCGAATCTATCTGCGCTCTTGGGATCGGACGGCTTGAGGCCGCGCAGGGGCGCGCTGTGCAGTGGAACGCTCGCCGTCGATCTGATCACAACCCACGTTTCGACATTCTCGTCCTGCTGACGCACGTCCTTGCCGACGGCGGTCATTACGAGGATGACACCTTCGCAGCCCTTGAACACGCCTGCGGGGATGGTACAGGAGACGACATACGATGGGAGCAAGACGCCCTGCTTGATGTAATCCTCGAGGTCGGACTTGGTGACGGGGCGGTATTCGATGCTCGCGGCGAGCTCCGGCTTGACGCTGGACGTCCAAGTAACCGTCCTGGTCGTATCGCCGCTATAGGCTCTGAGCAGGTAGCCGACGGCGTTGGGAACCGGTTTCCATCGAATCGTTATGGGCTTTTCGAGATCGAACTCGCCGCTGCTGGTTATGTCAACCGGATCGAGAAAGTCCTGGTCTTTGCTGAGTGTGACCCGGCTGCCGCCGCAGTAGTTGGTCTTAAATGCGTAGGTGCCCGGCAGCTCGGCGGCGGCGTCGAGCGGCTCGGAGTTGGGAGGCGGCCAATAGGCATAGGACTTGTCGGGGATTTCCTTTGGCGAGGCCGGCGGCGGGGCGGGCCTGGTGATCCTGGGCTGGTCCGCACCGATCCCGCGTCCGCAGCCCCAGTATTCGACAAGAGCCGGCGCTTGCGCGCCTGCGGGCGGTTTCGGCAGGCTGTCGGTGATCTGGAGACGGAGTTCGGAGGCGGTTTTCAGCCCGTCAGGCACAGTCAACGATGCAGTCGCCCCCATGGGAGCCGCAACGTTGGAGGCGACTTCGGCAGTGAGCGATTTGACCGCCGGCTGCTTAGCCGTTTGAGGCAGGTTGACGGCGGCGGGCACGCCCGGAAAGACGAACCTCGACGTGCTGACGGTGATGATGAACAGCGTCTTGAGTGCAATCACGAAACTACTCCTTTGGCCTAAGCCAGACACCAATTTGACGCAGATCGACCGCTCCGAAGTTCCCGGGCCGGCGATGCTTCGGGCCAAAAAGCCTCCCGAAGCATCGATGTTTCACGGCCGGCGATGCTTCGGGGCAAAAAGCCTCCCGAAGCATCGAAG
>Ga0272448_1002113_pt1 | contig 25562 bp, 19 predicted proteins | sample YNPCB0191_FD_202220 | JGI IMG/M metagenome (GOLD analysis project Ga0272448, IMG submission 202220) | Hot spring sediment microbial communities from Yellowstone National Park, WY, United States - YNP-CB-019-1 | ecosystem: Environmental > Aquatic > Thermal springs > Hot (42-90C) > Sediment... | reverse complement strand
TTTATACCAACCTATAATCGGCTCATAAACAGGGTCAGTGAGATCAAGCACAACAAAGTCATAATCCGAGGAACCCGCATAATACCTCGTGCCATGGATTATGCCACAATATATCAGCGGTTCCCTCACCCCCCAGTTCAACAGGATGGGGTTTGTGGGGTCAGTGACATCATAGGAGTAATCAAATGTTCCTCCGTGGAGATAGACATACCTCTTGCCGTTGTATTCCCACGCGGCTATGCCATAGGCCGGCTCATAGACCTCATAGACCGAATCCCTGTGAACCAGGAACATGTGGGCGGGATTGGAGAGGTCCCAGATTTCCCATTTGGTTCCGTAGTTAGTGCCCTGTTCGGCTATGTGGAATGAGTAGGGGAAGGGGAAGTCATGGGAGTATGCCCAGATGGAGACAGACGGATAGCTTATCAACTCTGGATTAAGCGGGTCTGATATATTGATTGCTTTTAGGGTTCCGAACCCATAAAGGACGGTATCACGGATATAAGGCCAATACCAGACTATACCTCCCTTGCTAATAGAGGTTTCATAAAATATACTTTTCAGAAACACGGGATCAAGTGGGTTAGAAATCCCATAGATGTAGAGATCGTGCAAACGCATTTGACCATAGCGTCCATACCACCATACATAAAGGAAGGTGTCCACAACCGTAACTCCGCAACAGCTAAGGCTATCATGTCCGATCGTCTTGTAGATATAGGGATGGGTGGGATCAGAAATGTCTATTATCTTTAGACTCTCAACCGCTATTTCCAGGCTCCCGCCGGCATAGACTACTCTTCCGTCTTTTGAAGCGGCTAAAAAATCCACACTCCCCACCGAATCCACCCAGCCGACGAGCTCAACATTATAGCCTCCTTTGGTTTGGGGCAGGGCCTTGGGGCGGTCATCCCACGGCTTTACCTCCTGTGCCGAAAGCAGAAACAAAGCAATCCCTATCATGGTTCAAAAACCTCCCTCTTTCTGAGCGCTCACGGATAATTTATAACCGAAAAGGTTTGGACTGTCAAGGATCGCTTTCCTCACGGCTGGCCGGAGCTATAAAAAGCCGGGCAAAAGCCCGGCCTTGTTTTCAAAAGGGGGAGAGGAGCCCCACCAACCCCTTTTTTACTTGTTGACGATCTTCTTAAGCTCAGCGCTCGCCCTGAAGGCGGGAACCTTCTTCGCGGGTATCTGGATGACCTTCTTGGTCCTGGGGTTCCTGCCAGGCCTAGAGGCCCTGTGGCGCACCTGGAATGTGCCAAAGCCCACGAGCCTTATCTCCTCGCCCTTCTTCAGGGTTTCCTTGACAGAGGTTATGAAAGCGTCCAACGCCCTTCCGGCGTCCTTCTTGGTTATCCCTGCCTTTGTGGCTATGTGGTTTATCAACTGCTGCTTGTTCATCTATCTAGCCTCCTTCCTATGGTTTTTGTTTGTGGGAGAGGCTCCTCTTTCCCCCAGTTTTTGCCGCTTCATATTCAGGCCGAAAAGTATGATGCGGTTCCGCGGCCCCTGTCAAGCTGTGATCAAGGCCTGGCCTTGATTGTAGGTTTGATCCCGTAAGTCGTTGTCTATCAAGGAGTTCCGTAATCGTATCCGATTTTAATTCGGCCAATGCGGCCTTTCCCGGCACCCCGGAACGCCGTTCCGCGGCCGGATTGCGCTCTGCGGTTTGATATGGCCTAAATCCTTGCGCATCAAGGACTTATGCCAACACAAGCCCGAAAACGGCTTTCAAGCCCGAAAACCCGTAAGTCCTTGGCCGGCAAGGATTTTGACCATCAAAAAGCCAGGAGATCAAATTTTGGGGCGATTTTACACCTTGGCCTATCTCACAATTGCCTTTTCCATCGCCTCGCCCAGGATCAGGTAATAAACGCCGGGCGTCAAGCCTCTGAACTCAGCCCTGCCGCCTGCGAGCTCGCGAGAGCCTATCCTCCTTCCGTCAGCTGAATAAAGCGAGACCCGGCCATCGTGCCCCGGCCATGAAACCCAGATGAGGCCCTTTCCGGAACCGAAGCTCGGCTTTGCCGGAACATCGCCGGAGGCCTCCTCAACCGAGAGCGCATGGGTCTCAAGCTCAACCCTCTCAAGCCAGGGCATATAGGCCGGGTTCTGCCAAACGAACTCCGCCCTGTATTGGATGTCCCTGGCTGGGAAATACGGGGCCTCGTTGACGAGCTCTCCGTTGTTGACCTGGCGCCAAGCGGACCAAGGAGAGGAGGGATCCCACCTGGTTCTTATATACATCCTGACCTCAGCCCCAACCTCCAGGCTGTCCCAGGAAACCCACGAGAGCGTCGCTTCTCTCTGGAGGTTTGTGTGTGAGAAGACCCCTGACTCATACCAGGCGTAGGGCGACCTGTTGTAGACATTTCCGCACTCGCGGAACCCGCCGTGGTGGTCATCAATCACGGGTAGGGACTGGATGCTGTCGTAGACAACGGATGAGCCAACCAGCCTCACTCCCCAGAGCACATATGACTGAAGCCCAAAGCCGCACCCGTTGTTAGCGAATATCTCAGGCTTGCCGTCCCGGTTGAAGTCCCAGATGAATCCCCCTGTGTAGTAGCCCCAGGGCCCGAAAGGAATCGTGTCCTGGTCCCTGAAATAAGGCGAGGAGCCGGTGTTCGGATACATCTTGAGCTGGAACTGGGTTCCTTCGCCAGCTATGCCCCTGAAGAAGACGAGGTCAAGCCAGCCGTCGCCGTTGAAGTCATAAGCCGCACTGCCTCCGTAGCAGTCTCCGGGGTTTATCTGGGTATAGTTGGAATTGCTGAATGTTCCGTTGTTGTTCCAGTATATCCTCGCTGTGTGCGCGTTGAAGTTCCGGTTGTATCGGGAGCGGACTATGTCTATCCAGCCGTCCTTGTTGAAGTCTCCAAGGGTTATTCCGTGGCAATATCCCCAGGTCTCGGAGTTATCTGACCATGTAGGGTTGTCGGAGAGGGTTCTTGGAGTCGCGTCGCCCCAGAGCACGGTTGTGGTCGTGGTGATGGCACTCCCGGTCGGCAAAACCACATCGGGCCAGCCATCCTTGTTGAGGTCCGCCACCTCTATGTTGTGGCCGACCGTGCTGAGGTTTCTCGTGGAGCGGTTCGCCTGGGAGTATCCCGATGGGCCTCCCCAGTAGACATAGAAGTTTCCGTCGTCGCCGGCCAAAAGGATATCAAGATAGCTGTCCTTGTCCAGGTCATAGACATAGACCGCCTCAGCCCTTCCGTTCGGCAAACGGGTTGTGTCAGAGGCCGAGTAGCCAGTTGGTCTTCCCCAGTATATGGTGCACTGGCCGCCGTCGGTTCCCCAGCCTGAGTGGATAAGCTCCGGCCACCCGTCAAGGTTCAGGTCAGCCATGTCCATGTTTCCGCCGGAGTCGGACTGCGCCTGCCAGTAGTTCGTTGAGGAGTATCCGTTCGGGCCACCGAACCACACCCTTATGTATCCTCCTGACACGCCGGCGGCAACCGCCGAGAGAAGGTCATAGTAGCCGTCGCGGTTCGCGTCAAACCTGGGGTAGATCTCAACAGCCCCTGAGTCCGGTGGGTTGGAAGATTCAACCTGAAGCCTCCGCGAGACATAGATTAGGGGGTCCCACTGGCCATCCCTGAAATCGGCGGGGGTCGTCTCCAGATAAAAAGCTCCCATCAAAAGAGCCAGCATGATAAAAACCTCCTCTTTTTCGTCAGGAGCAATTATTTACCCAGCCGTGATAATGTGTCAAGTTGAGCGCGGAGGTGCAACGGCACGGCCCTAAACGCTATAATTTCGCCGTGAGCGAGACCCTTCCGACCAGGTATGACTTCGCGTCTGCGGAGGCGAGGTGGTATGAATTTTGGGAGAAAAAGGGCTACTTCAAGCCCAGGCCGGGCAAGGGGAAGTTCGTGGTGATGATGCCCCCTCCGAATATCACGGGCATCCTCCACATGGGCCATGTCCTCAACAACACCATCCAGGATGTTCTCGTGCGTTGGCACAGGATGAGGGGCGAGGAGACGCTTTGGCAACCGGGGATTGACCACGCGGGCATAGCCACCATGAACAAGGTTGAGCAAGAGATAGCCCGCGAGGGCAAGACGAGGTTTGATGTCGGCAGGGATGAGTTCGTGAAAAGGACATGGGCCTGGAAGGAGCGATACGGGAATACGATAATAGAACAGCTGAGGAGGCTCGGCTCATCAGCTGATTGGGAAAACCTCGTTTTCACGATGGATCCTGCTTATTCAAGGGCGGTGCTCACCGCTTTCGTTGAGCTCTTCAACGCGGGGCTCATCTACAGGGGAAAGAGGCTGATAAACTGGTGCCCCAGGTGCAAGACAGCCCTATCCGACGACGAGGTTGAGCACGAGGACACCCCCTCTCACCTCTGGTATATACGCTATCCGCTCGCTGATGGCGAGGGCCACATTGTCGTTGCAACAACAAGGCCGGAGACATACCTTGGGGACACGGCGGTAGCGGTTAACCCCGATGACAAGAGGTTTGCGGGCCTCGTGGGCAAAAGAGTGAGGCTTCCGCTTGTGAATTGGGAGAGAAAGGACACGGAGGGCAAACCTGTTCCGCCTGAGATCCCCGTAATAGCCAATAGGGCGGTTGACCCTGGGTTCGGGACAGGGGCAGTGAAGGTGACTCCGGCTCACGACCCTGTTGATAACGAGATAGCGAGAGAAACTGGCATTCCCCTGGTTCAGGTAATGGACGAGGACGCCCGGATGACCGAGAACGCTGGGCCTTTTGCCGGGCTAACGAGGGAAGAGGCACGCGAGCGCATTGTGGCCGAGCTTGAAAAGGCTGGATTCCTTGAAAAGACGGAGGATTACACGGTGCCCCTCGGAACCTGCTACAGGTGCAGAACCCCCATAGAGCCGCTTCTCTCGGAGCAGTGGTTCGTGAGGATGAAAGAGCTTGCGGGGCCGGCAACCGAGGCCGTGAGGTCGGGCAAGGTGAGGATAATCCCCTCATACGGCGAGAAGATATTCTTCAACTGGATGGATAACATAAGGGATTGGTGCGTATCAAGGCAGATATGGTGGGGGCACAGGGTCCCGGTCTACTACTGCGACGAGTGCGGCGAGGTCTTTGCCTCCGTTGATGCGCCGGAAGGGTGCCGGAGGTGCGGTTCTGCTAAAGTGAGGCAAGACGAGGATGTGCTTGACACATGGGCATCATCCTGGCTCTGGCCTTTCGCTACGCTGGGTTGGCCCGAAAATACCGAACGCCTCAGTAAATACTATCCGGGGGATGTGCTGGTCACGGGTTGGGAGATACTTTATCTCTGGGTTGCGAGGATGATGATGGCAGGGGCGAGGTTCATGGGCGAAATGCCCTTCCACACGGTCTACCTTCACGGAATAGTGAGGGACGAGCGCGGCAGAAAGATGGAGAAATCCCTGGGGAATTCGCCGGATCCTCTTGATCTTTTCCGCCAATACTCAGTTGACGGGGTTAGGATGGGCATCCTCTTCATAACCCCTGAGGGAAGGGATGTGCTTTTCTCCGTGAAATCGGCCGAGATAGGGCGGAATTTCGCTAACAAGCTCTGGAACGCCGGCAGGCTCGTTCTCCTGAACGCGGGCGGGAGGTTCGCTGGCCTGCCGGGCTCCATGAGGCTTGAGGACAGGTGGATACTCTCAAGGCTTGAGCGTGCCATCTCTGAGACAACGAGGCTCCTCGGGGACTACGAGTTCAACTCGGCCGTCAGGACGCTTTACGAGTTCCTCTGGGCGGATTTCTGCGACTGGTATCTTGAGGCAATAAAGCCCAGGACCCAATCGGGCGACAGGTCAGGGGTTGATGTGGCGCTTTTTGTCCTTGAGGCATACCTCAGGCTCCTTCACCCGTTTATGCCCTTCATCACAGAGGAGCTCTGGCAGGCTCTTCCGAACAAGAGCGGCGAATCAATCATGATCTCGCCCTGGCCAGAACCCACGGGAATGAGCGACCCCGATGCGGAGTCCAGGTTCAGCCTCCTCCAGGAGATGGTCTCGGGGGTGAGGGAGATACGGGGGACATTCGGGGTTCCCAGGTCAGCTAAGCTGAGCCTGGTTTTCAGGGATTCGCGGGATGCCCTCGCGCTCGCTAGAGAAAACCTCGCTCTCCTCGGGTTCCTCGCCGGAATAGAGGGGGTTTCGGAATCGGACGAGGCCCCCGCTGGTTCCGCGCTCATCCCCTCAAAGGTTTTTGAGGCCTATGTTCCGCTTTCCGGCGTGATTGATACCGGAAAAGAGAAAGCCAGGCTTGAGAAGGAGATAGCTGAGCTCTCCGCCCAGGTTGAGAGGATGAGGGCGCGGCTTTCTGACCCGAATTTCCTGGATAAAGCGCCTCAGGAGGTTATCCGAGAGCAGAAGGCAAGGTTCGCTGATATGGCCACGAAACTAGAGAGGCTCAGGGGCCAGGTGGAGAGGCTTTAGGTAATCTCCTTTACATATTCTCTATCAACGCCTGACCGAACTCAGAGCACTTCAGCTCCACGGCGCCCTTTTCTCCCTCAGCGGCCCAGCCCCTTACAAGATCATAGGTGCCCTTGCGCTGGGCGAGGGTCTTCTCGGTTGCCTTGTGGATCAGGTCCGCGGCCTCCTTCCAGCCCATATATTCAAGCATCATGGCCGCTGAGAGGATAAGCGATGAGGGGTTGACCTTGTCCTGGCCGGCGTATTTTGGCGCTGTGCCGTGGGTTGCTTCAAAGACAGCGATGAAGTCGCCGATGTTGGCCCCGGGCGCCATCCCAAGCCCTCCAACGCCCGCCGCGGCCGCGTCCGAGATGTAGTCGCCGTTCAGATTCGGGGTTACTATCACATCGTATTCGTCCGTGCGGGTAAGTATCTGCTGGAACATGTTGTCCGCTATGCGATCGTTGGCGAGGATCTTTCCTTCGGGCATTTTGCCGCCGTGCTTGTCCCAGAGCTCGGCCTCGGTCACGAAGTGCTCTCGGAACTCCGGCTCGCCGATAACCTCGTAGCCCCACTGCATAAAAGCGCCCTCCGTGAACTTCATGATGTTCCCTTTGTGCATGAAGGTCACCGAACGCCTCTTCTGTTCAATGGCGAAACGGAGGGCCTTGCGTATGTGGCGCTTGCTCCTCGTGGGGCCCATCGGCTTTATGCCCACCCCAACATCGGAGAGGACCTTCTGCTCGCTGACCCCGAATTCCCTGAGGAGCTCAAGGAGGCGCTTCGCCTCCGGGGAACCGGAGGGGTATTCAATGCCCGCGTAGACATCCTCCGTGTTCTCCCTGAAGATTACGATATTCATCTTCTCAGGGTGCTTTAGGGGGGACGCGGAGCCATACCAGCGGACAGGCCTCACGCAGGAGTAAAGGTCAAGTATTTGCCTTATCCCGACATTCAGGGAGCGGAACCCTCCCCCTATGGGCGTTGTGAGGGGGCCCTTTATGCTTACGATGTGCTCCCTGAGCGCGTTTATGGTTGATTCCGGAAGGTATTCTCCGGTTGCCTCCAGGGCCTTTTCGCCCGCCAGGACCTCTTTCCATTCTATTTTGCGTTTGCCCTTGTAGGCCTTATCCACGGCCGCGTCCACGACCTTTATCATCGTTGGCGTGATGTCCCTTCCTGTGCCGTCCCCGACTATGTATGGGATTATAGGGTTGTCCGGGACAACCAGCTTGCCGTTTTCTATTCTTATTTTTTCTCCCATGGCGCTCTCCTTTTTCGCTTAAAGCACTATATCCCCGTGTTTCTTTATGTGCTCAATAAGTCCTCCATCCTCAAGGATGCGGAGGAGCTGGGGGGAGAGGGGCCTAAACCTGGCCTCCTTGCCGTTGGTCAGGTCCTTTACAGTGCCCTCACCGAGGTCAACCTCCAGCTCGTCTCCCTCTTCTATGAAGGATGTGTCAACCGTGATCACAGGGAGGCCGATGTTTATGGAGTTCCTGAAGAATATCCTGGCGAAAGACCTCGCCAGCACAGCGGAGACGCCCGCGAGCTTTATGATGGTGGGGGCGTGCTCCCTTGAGGAGCCGAGCCCGAAGTTCCAGCCGGCAACTATGAAATCTCCGGGCTTTACTCCGGCCGCAAAATCCGCCCTCGCGTCCTCAAGCACATGCTTAGCCAGCTCGGGCAGGTTTGAGCGCAGGTGAAAGTATCTGCCCGGGGCTATGTGGTCGGTTGAGATGCTATCGCCGAACTTCCAGGCTTTTCCTCTGAGCTTCATTTCATCACCTCCCTGGGATCGGTTATCCTTCCCGTCAAAGCGCTTGCCGCGGCTGTAGCGGGTGAAGAAAGGTATATGAAGCCCTCCGGGTTGCCCATCCTTCCCACGAAGTTGCGGTTCTGGGTTGAGAGAACCACCTCCCCTTTCCCCAGAACGCCCTGGTGAACCCCAACGCACGGCCCACAGCCAGGAGGAAGGACCAGGCCTCCCGCCCTCACGAGCGCCGCAAGGATTCCTTCGCTCATTGCCCTCAGGTATACCTCGCGGGAAGCGGGGCCGATTATCAGCCTTACGCCGGGCGCCACCTTCTTTCCCCTGAGTATCTCGGCGGCGACCCTAAGGTCAGAGAGCCTTCCGTTCGTGCATGTTCCTATGAATACCTGATGTATACGGACATCCGAAAGCTCCTTTGCCAGGGCGGTGTTATCAACAGTGTGTGGTTTTGAAACGGTCGGCTCTATCTTGCTGAGGTCGTATTCAAGGGTCTTTTCGTAGACCGCGTCGGGGTCCGGATATATCTCCCTGAAGAGCTCGCCGCGGCCGCGCTCGGCGAGGTAGGCCTTGGTTATCTCATCCGAGGGGAATAGCCCAGCCTTCGCTCCCGCCTCAACAGCCATGTTTGAGACCGTTAGCCTGGACTCCATGTCCAGGGCTTTTATGTTGCCGGAGAACTCAAGCGCCTTGTAATCAGCCCCGTCCGCGCCTATATCCCCTATGATGTGAAGGATGAGGTCCTTGGCGTAGACGCCCTTCTGGAAATTCCCCGAGAGGACTATCCTGAAGCTCTCCGGGATCCGGAACCAGGTCTTGCCTGTGGCCATGGCAACAGCGACATCCGTTGATCCCATTCCTGTAGCGAAGGCCCCGAATGCCCCGGCAGTGCATGTGTGAGAATCCGCGCCCACGATGAGCATTCCGGGGGCGGCTCGCTCCTCAGCGACGAGCTGGTGGCAGACCCCTTCCCCGACCTCGGAGACCAGCGCGCCTGTCCTCGCCGAGAACTCCCGCATGAAGATGTGGTCATCCGAAAGCTCCTTGCGCGGGCTGGGCGCGGCGTGATCAAAGAAGAATATGGTTGAAGACGGGTTAGCGACGCGGTCAAGCCCGAGCTTCTCTATCTGACGAACCGCCAGGGGGCCCGTTCCGTCCTGAGCGAAGGCCAGGTCAACCCTCGCCACGACCATGTCCCCGGCCCTGGCATCGGTCCCGCTCTTTTCCGATAATATCTTCTCTGCTATGGTTTTTCCGGGCATGCGCTTACTTCTTCTTCGCCTCGTATTGGGCGTAGACCTCAGGCATGTGCCTCTTAACCAGGTCCCGCATCTCCTCGTCCGACATGGTGGTCACGCGGCCGGCGTTGTATGTTGCTATGAGCTCCTCGTATATCTTCTGGATTCCTGGGTCTGATTTCGGAACATCAATCTCCAGATTGTCCTTTATCCACTTGGCTATGCCTGCGACGCCGGACTTGTCGGTTATGGCAACCCCCGGCGCCCTCCCCAGGAGCGCTGTGGTGTCAAAGGCGTTGTAGACCTCCTCAAACTTCAGGAGGCCGTCAGCGTGTATTCCCGCCTGGGTTATGTTGAAGTTCTTGCCCACGAGAGGTTGCCACGGTGGCACCGGAAGCCCGGTCTCCTTTTCCATATACCTGGCCAGCTCGGTGAGGACCTGCAGGTTCATGCCGTTCAGATCCCCCTTCAGGCCTATGTAGTGGATGACGGCTCCCTCCATCGGGCAGTTGCCGGTTCTCTCGCCTATGCCGAGTATGGTTGTGTTGGCATACATCGCGCCGTAGAGCCAGGAGGCAACCGTGTTGGCTATTACCAGGTGGAAGTCGTTGTGGGCGTGTATCTCAAGCCTCTCAGAGGGTATTCCGGCGTGGTGCCTAAGGTAAAAGACCATCTTGGGGATTGACCTCGGCAGTGCGGCGTTGGGCCAGGGCATACCGAAGCCCATGGTGTCGCAGAGCCTAATCTTGATGAAGAGGCCGGTCTCAGCTGAGAGGTCCATCAGCTCCTGAGCGAAAGGCACCACGCAACCCCAGAAATCAGCCCTGGTTATGTCCTCAAAGTGGCACCTGACAGCCTTGAGGCCGGCGTCAGCCGCGGCCCGGACCACCTCCTTGTATTTGTCAATGGCCTCCCGCCTTGACTTGAAGCCCATCTTCTTGAAGATGTGGTAGTCCGATATGGAGGTGAGTATTCCGGTTTCCGATAGCCCCATATCCTTGACCAGCTGGAAGTCCTTGGGGTTGGCCCTTATCCAGCCCGTGACCTCCGGATACCTGAGCCCGAGCGAGCGAACCTTGTCAACGGCCTCGCGGTCCTTCTCGGTATAGAGGAAGAACTCGGACTGCCTTATTACCCCGTTCGGGCCGCCGAGCTCCGAGAGCATCTTGTATATATCAACTATCTGCTGAACGGAGAAGGGGGGCCTGGCCTGCTGGCCGTCACGGAAGGTGGTGTCGGTTATGTAGATCTCATCAGGAAGCTCTGGAACTACAGTTGTTCCCTCAAACGCTATTCTGGGCGGAAGGGTATACGGGAAGTGCTCCCTGTATAGGTTCGGTTCCCCTGGTTCCACGAGGGGAAACCTTTCCACAGAGGGGTGTAAGAAATTGTTCCACTTGTTCATCTTAAACCTCCCCAAAAGGGTTTCCTCACTCGGATACTATAAACCAAAAACGCGGCCTCGTTCAACGACAATTCGCAGAGCAATTACCTCGGCGAGAAAGGGCCTTCCCCCCAAAGTTCGCCCGAGGCGCCTCAGCGAGGAGATATAGGATATAGATTTATGTTCAGGGTAAGGCTATAAAGCCTAAAAAACGCGGGCGCGTCCTCATCGGTATCAAAAAGGGGTTGGGAAACCCCATAGTGGCCCCAGTAGCCTATATCCAAGAAATCCCTCAAACCCATAGTCCGGACTGCCCAGCGTGAGGCCCAAAGTAACCCCTGCAAGGAACTGGGAATCGCCTCCTGCCGAATAGTTTCTCAGGGCATAGAGGACAACTCCAGCCTTTGGCCTGATGAGCTATAAACCTCCAGAAATACTCCCGCCAAAGCCCATGCTCCAATTTGCCGTCATAATTAGTATGCCGTTCACGCCGATCATCTTATTTTTTCAACTAGGAGGCGTTCGGTCCGTAGACTCTGCTCCCCAGATGGAAGAGCCAGAGATTAATGCCTTCCCCCAACAAGCTATTGGTGAGCGTAAAATCCCCTCCCTTGTGTGTGGGTAAGCTGCCAATTAGTTGCATCCAGTATATATCCCCAATCTCTCTTTCCCTTATTACCACAGGGACAGAGAGGGATAAATGCACAGCCCACGCGGATGTCCAGTAAAACTCATGCGTTTCCACGAAAACCTTTGACCAAGAAAACCCCACTAAGATATCAGGGGGACCGAATCTTCCTAAACCGAGACAACACAGAGCATCCGATTCGTTGCTTTTGCCGCTGAAAATATCCCAGAGGCCCAGCAAACAGCTTCTCTTCCGGGGATCAACAAACCTATACCCTCCTGAGAACTGGAATAGGACCCCCTTCCCCCATCAGTAGTCGTAGATAAAACCCGCAGCGCCGAATTCTAAAAAACCCTGCTCTTTTCTAGCAAAGGTCTTTTTGTAGGTTGATAAGAGGAACTATACACAAACCAAGAGTAAACATAGAGTGGTATGTAGTACTCCCTATGGCCCCGCCTCCAAGGGCCCAGTTGCCGAAAATGATCAGCGCGAGCTGGGGCATCCTCTCACCATTAAAAGGGCCGGTTTCCCGGCCCATCATTATCAAGCCTTCTTGGGCCTAAGCCTCTGTCTCCTCCTCTTCCTCTGCGGAGACCTCCCGCTTGGGGACGAAGCTCTCTTTCGCTGACCTGAGCTCCTCCCAGATTCCGGGCTTGTTCTTGTTCTTTATGTAGTAATCCATGGCATAGGCGGCCTTGCGGGCGTCGCCCATAGCGAGGATGACGGTTGCCGCGCCCCGGATGCAGTCTCCGCCCGCAAAGACCCCTGGCTTGGTGGTGGCGCCTGTCTCGTAGTTTGCGTCAATGGTGTTCCACTTTGTTATGGCTATGTCCGGCTGGGACTGGTGTATGAGCGGGGTCGGAACCTGGCCTATTGCCACAACAACTACATCCACATCCATCTCATACTCCGAGCCCTTTATCGGCACAGGCCTTCTCCTCCCTGACTCGTCGGGTTCGCCGAGCTCCTGCTTCTGAAGGACTATCTTCTTTACCCAGCCGCGCTCGTCGCCCTTGTATTCAATCGGCAGGGTGAGGAGGTGGAACTTTACGCCCTCTTCCTCGGCGTGGTGAATCTCCTCTATACGAGCCGGCATCTCCTCAGCCGAGCGCCTGTAGACAATGATGGATTCCTCCGCGCCGAGCCGTAGCGCGCAACGAGCGGCGTCCATGGAGACATTGCCGGCGCCTATGGTGGCCACGCGCTTTCCCTTGAGCACGGGCGTATCGTATTCTGGGAACTTGTAGGCCTTCATGAGGTTGACCCTGGTCAGGAACTCGTTAGCCGAATAAATCCCGACGAGGTTCTCGCCCGGTATATTCATGAAACGGGGCAGTCCGGCGCCGGTTCCCAGGAAAACCGCGTCGTAGCCGAACTCATTCAGGAGTTGGTCCACGGTTGCGGTCTTACCTACGACGAAATCCGTGATGATTTCAACCCCAAGCTTCTTGAGGTCGTTTATCTCTCGCCTGGTGACCTCCGGCGGGAGACGGAAATCGGGGATGCCATAGGTGAGGACGCCGCCAGGCTCGTGCAGGGCCTCGTAGATGACCGCCTTGTATCCCCACTTGGCCATCATACCGGCCAGGGTGAGTCCGGCAGGGCCGGAGCCAACTATAGCGACTTTGTAGCCGTTCGGCTCCGGAAGGGTGGGCGGTGGCTCAAGAGCGTGCTCAGCGACATAGTCAGCGACGAACCGCTCAAGCCTGCCTATGGCGACGGGCTCCCAGCGCTTGGAGAGCACGCACTTTACCTCGCACTGATCCTCCTGGGGGCAAACCCGCCCGCATATGGCCGGAAGGGAGTTCGTTTCCTTTATCTTGAGGAGCGCGCCCAGGAAATCCTTCTGGACGATGAGGTCAATGAACCCAGGGATGTCTATCTCAACCGGACAGCCCTCCACGCAGAACGGCCTCGGGCACATGAGACAGCGTTGGGCCTCCTGAACAGCCTCCTCAGGGCTGTAGCCGTAAGGAACCTCAAGAAAGTGCTTGATTCTCTCCAGGGGCTCGCGTTCCCTCATCGGGGTCTTCTTCGGGGTTGGCTTTCCCCTTCTTCTCTTCTTATCCTCTGGCATTGCTAGCCTCCTTGGTTTTGAGGAAGAGCTCCAAGGACTCTTTCTCCATGGCCTTGTAAGCGTCAAGGCGCTTCATGAGGAGATCAAAGTCAACCTTGTGCCCATCCATCTCAGGCCCGTCAACGCACGCGAACATGGTCTTTCCGTCAACCTCAACCCTGCACGCTCCGCACATCCCTGTTCCGTCAACCATGATGGAGTTCAAGGATACTATGGTTGGGATGCCGTAGGGCCTCGTGAGCTCCGAGACGACCTTCATCATTATGGCCGGGCCAACGGCGATTACCCTGTCAACCTTCTGGCCTGACTCAAGGATGTCCCGCAGTTCGTCCGAGACAAAGCCTTTCCTGCCGCGCGAGCCGTCGTCGGTAGTGATCCGCAGTTCGTCAACTATGGGTCTGAACCAATCCTCAAGGACGAGGAGATCCGCGGAACGCGCCCCTTCTATCATGATTATCCGGTTGCCCACCTCTTTGAGAGCCTTCACTATGGGATAAAGAAGCGGGACGCCTATTCCGCCTCCTACAGCGACGACCGTGCCGAATTTGTCTATCTCAGAGGGCTTCCCGAGGGGGCCGACCACATCAAGGAGCTCGTCCCCCGCTTCAAGGGTTCCGAGGTGGTATGTGGTCTTGCCGACCTCCTGGAAAGCGATGGTAAGAACCCCGCGCTCTTTGTCGGCCTTCCCTATGGTGATGGGAATTCGCTCGCCCTGCTCGTGTATCCGGAGGACGATGAATTGTCCCGGCCTCGCCGCACGAGCCACATACGGCGCCTCTATCTCCATGAGCTTGATTCGGGGTGCCAGGGTTTCCTTTTTAAGGATTTTGTAAGGCATTTCTAGCTCCTTGTAGGGGGAATATTATACCGGGCCCTCTGGCTCCGGGGCAACCGCGTCCGGGCCTCGGTTCATTTCCCGATTACCCTCGCGCCCGGATAGTAAAACCCGAGTATCTTCAGGTAATCGTCCCCGGAGGCCGCCCTCAGAGAGGCTCCTTTCTGACAAAACCCAATTCCGTGCCCGTATCCCCTTCCGGTAATCACGAGGCTATCGTTAGTGCACTCGGTTCCGGTTATCAGCGTGCTTCTCAGGCCGAGGCGTTTTCGGAAATCGGTTCCCTTGATCCTCACCCCTCCGATCCCCACCAAGGCCGCCCTCCCGGAGCTGTCTGTCCTGAGAACGGTCGGGCAATCGGATGTCCCGAAGAGCCTGAGGAGCGAGTCAAGGCTGAAGGCCGCCCTCCAGGCCTGCGAGGTGTCGGCCGCGCAAACCGAATCCGGGCCGTAGTAAAGGTAAGGGAGGTCGTATCCGCCCCAGACCTGGCTCGGCCTCGCGAGGCGGCCCCCGCATGACCCGTGAAAGAGGACCTGAACCATCCTTGGCTTTTCCCCGTAGACCAGGACCTCGTCCCTCGTTGCCCTCACCGCCTCCAGACACTCATCGGTAAGCGGCCCTGTTCCCCTGTAGACCTGAAACTCCTCGTTATCGGCGAAGCGCCCACGGCCCCCTAGCGCCCTCTCAAACGCCAGGGTCCTAGACAGAACAGCCTGCGCCTTAAGAGCCTCAAAAGGGGCCTGGCCCATCTCGGCCGCTACCACAGCGGCGAGGTATTCCTCGGCTCTCAGGTAATTCGTTATCACTAACCTGCCGCGGCGGGAGCGAACGGTTATCCTGCCGGAGTAGGTTCGGAGGACAGAGCCGCCGTCCAGGGTTATCTCCTTGTCATCCGAGCCCCAGACCACGAACTCCTCCATGCCTTCCCCGTTAACGACGACGCTATCCCCGCAGGCCTCAATCCTGTAAGCCCCGCCCGGAACCCGGAGCACAAGCCCCCTGATCTCCACCCCGGAGAAGAGCTCCACCTCAACGAACGAAGTATCCGAAAGGGCTAGGATAACGAACGCGAGCAAGGCCAGATTATAGTGCAGGGCCGCGCTTTGTAGCGACAGCGTTGAGAAGCCCTCATTATCCGGAAAAACATAAAGGAGAACAGATGCGAGAAACGCTCGTCATTGCAGTTTTCAGTTGAACGGAAACCCGCTTGATATGGGTCTCGTGCTGGCCAGCCTAACCCTATTTATAGGGTTGAGAGGACACCTGACCCGAATAACCCCTACACCTTCATGGGCTCCTCAGGTTTTGTCGGATCTTATGGGGCTTCTTTTTGGCCCAGCGAGGCTGGACGCTACTCTAAGCGAGGGCCTCCTCTATCACGGGCCGTATTTCCTTACAGGAAACGAATCCAATTTTGTAATGAGCCTTGCCTTTTTATACAGGTTCGGGGGAAAGGCTTAGGGCTTCCCTACTTTGGCAGGAAAAGGTCAAAGAATCCCCTCTTGAGCTCTATGTCCGGGAGGTTCTTTATCACGAAAGAGAGGTTGTAGACCCAGGCGTTTCCGAATGTGTTCCAGCTGAAGTCCATCCTCCAGCAGTGCAGGTCACGGACGAGCGAGAGCGATTGGTCAAGCACCTTGCCCTCAAGGATATTGTATTTTACGGAATAGGAGGCCAGCCAACACCTTGAAAGGTTTCCCCTTACCCTGAGGTCAACGGCGTGGATTTCTGCTGAGGGGGAAAGTGTGTGGCCTATGCTGAAGGACCAGGGCTCGGTCCTCGGCCTATTCGCCTCTATGATCTCCCCCTCGGTCAAAGCCGTATCGGCCCTCGCGGTGTCCTTGCCCGATGTGTCCGGGGGAATACCCAGGCTAAAGGAGAGCGAGTTCTGCAGGGTTATCTCCTTCAGCTTGCCTTCGTAGACCCCGTATGAGGCTGATGCCCTTGAGCTCAGCCCAACCGCCCCTATCCTCCCTCCCGGCAGGAGCTCCAGTGAGACCCTCAGATCGGATAACGGCTCGGAGTCAGAGAGAAAGTTATAGCCCTGGCTTATGTTGAGCTTTGCCAGCTGAACCCTCGTCTCGGTCGTGTCTCGCCTCCACTTGCCCTCAAAGGTGTTTGAGATGTCGTATCCCAGGGAGAATGCCTCCGAGGACTGGCCTATTTCCCCAACAGGCTCAACGGGAAGAGGAGTGGGTTTCGGGGAGTATGTGAGGGTGGCGGAAGGGGTGAGGGTGTGCAGGAACTTTGTGAACCGCCAGAGCTTGAACTGGCTGAGCCCGTAGAGGGCTGTTGATGCCGAGAGGGAAAGTGAGGAGGAAAGCTGATATGGGTTAGGGTTTCCAAGGGTATCAAGCGCGAACCACACCGCCCTCCCTGAGGCGCCAGGGGTGAACCTGATATACCTGAGAAGGCTGAACTGAGGCAGGTTAATGGAGACAGAGGCGTCAGCGGCCTGGGCCTGCTCCTCGGACGCGGACGCCGTGTCCCGCGAGGTGTATCGCCTGAACCTTGAGGAGCCCCCGATGCTGAAAGGCCCCGCGCTCTGGGTGTTGAGGACGAGATTAACCCCAGGAAGGTTTGACTCCATCGCCCCCCTCACGAGGTCCTCCCTCCTGTCAGCGGTAGCCGTGATAGCGGCCGGGCCGAGCGCCCTGAAGGCGGAGAGATAGGAGTAGCTCTCCGAGCGGAGGAACTCGGTCTTGTCCTCGGAGTAATCCTGCCTGTAGTTAACATCCGAGAGAAACGAGGCCTGCGCGCCTATATCAAAACCGGCGAGGGTTTGGGAGTGGACACCGTCCAGGCTCCAGCGGTATGCGCTGTCGGCTATGTCGTTGGCGTAGGTAAAGAGCATGTTGCCTCCGAGGCTCTTGTAGCGGTTGTAGACCAACCTTGAGAAAACGCGAGGCCCTCGCCTCTCAAGGAGGTCAGCTCCAAGGGTGAGGTCAAGGTAATTGTTGACGGCCCAGTAATAAGCCACATTCCTGAAATACTTGCCGTCCTGAGAGTGATAGCCAACCTTCGGCGTCAGGAACCCCGATGACCTTTCCCTCTTTATGGGGAAAAACCAGAAAGGCACGACCGCTACGGGAATATCCTTGATCCTGAAGACCAAAGGCCAGACAACCGCTATGTCATCCCGCAAGACGCGCATTCTGTAGGCGACGAAAGCGTAGTGAGGCTTCTCCTCCTCGCATGTGGTAAAATCCCCGTCCTCAAGGCAGAGCTCGGATTTTGACATCTTGTAGATCCTCTTGCCCCTAACCCAGCCCTTGTCAACGAAGGCCCTTGAGGTGAAGGCCATTCCCCTGTCCGTCCTTATTGAGTATTTAAGGCTGTCCCCCCTCGTGGTGTTCTTGCCGGTCTTTAGGGTGAAGTTTCCGTGCGCGTGGAGTATCTGGGGCTCCTGCCAAAGGATAACAGTGTCAGCAGTAAGCACAACATCCCCTGTCTGGACCCACGAGGAGTCAGTGAGATAGACGACCTTGGCCCTCGCGTCGTAGTGGAGGTGATGGCCGAGGAAGTTGACGGGTTGGGGGCCGGTCGTATCCTGGGCCTGGGCGAGGAGGAATGCCAGAGCGAGCATGTGGAACGAGATTATATTCTCGCAGACCGAACGGGCGCCACCGCGCTAGAACTCCCAGGGCAGTTCCTTGAAATATATGGCCCTCGCGGTGTCAGACTCCAGGACGAGGTAGACCCACGCTCCGGCGTAAACAGGGTGAGTCTTGCGCAGGGGGCCGGCCAGGGCCGGAAAGAAGAACCAGAAGACCGTTGTGTCCCCCTCAAAGGCGACGCCCCTCAGCTCGCCTTCCTTGAGCTTAAAACCAAGGCTATCCTCAAGCTCAGAGCGGACCGGGTTGATGAACCTTCTCGCCGCGGCCCTCGCGTCCTCGGCGTAATAGGAGGCCTCCCCGAAGATTAGCGCCTTCGGATAAGGCCCCCTGAAAAGAGGGGTATTGGTCTTGCCGGAGGCGCAAGCGAGAAGAACAAGAAGAGTGAGAAATCCGAGCTTCTTCATGGCCATAAGGATAAAGCTCGCGCCGGCGCGGGATCATAATTTTTCTTCACCTGATTATCGGTAATATTGATATAGCGTAGAGCTTTTCTCCCTTCCTGAACAGCGCGGCATCCTTCCTCGTGTATATGGTTTTCCCGTCAAGGTATTGTAGGGTTGCCCTCACGAGCTCCCCGCTCAGCTCCACCTCCTGTGAATCCAGGGGCAGGTCAGGCCCCTCCCACTCGTAGACCCTCCAGCCCGCGGTGTCTCCGCGCCAGGGCAAGGCCTTCAGCAGGGCCTCCGAGGGAACCCAGCTCTCCTTCGTCGTGCTGGCTGATTTTGCCAAACCTACTATGGAATCAACATATTCCCCGCCATTTTCCTCTATCTTTCCGTGGGAGTAGCCGTATACGCTTATCTCTCGCGTCCGCTCCCCTCTCCTCATCCATATCATAAGCGAAGGGAGGTCCGTTATGTGTTTTGCGACGGAAAACCTTCCCTCCAGCCCAGATCCCCAGAGGCTTTCCGCATAGGCGAGGATGCGGTCCCTGTCCTTGGGGGCCAGGCCGGCGTAGCGGCAGTAGCCCTCCTCCTCGCTGAGCTTGAAAACTCCGCCGTTTCCAGGGATGATGAGCCAGGGCGCGGCGGATAGCCTAGCGGCAGGCGCTAGGCCTCCCTGGTATCCGAGGGTGAGGACCAGGGGTTCGTCTGTCTTGGGGAAACAGGCGGCTACCAAAGGAATCCAGATGATCATGGTGAATATTATAACCTGTCGCCCGCCCAAGCCTCCAAAAAGCGTCATCGGACCGCGGCCTTTCCCCTGTAAGTCCCTGCCTGCCAGAGATAAACCCCCCGGCCCAGGCTTATCCTGTTCTTGCCCTTCTGGAGCTGGCCGGAATACGCGACCCGCCCGTCAACTGAGTATATATTTATTACGAGATCGGCCGGGGCATTGAAAAGAAGCCCTCCGGAGAACGCGGAGCAGGTTAGCCTGTTTCCGGGCAAAACATGGCTCTCCTCAACAGCAGGCGGGCACGCGTCGGTTATCGTGAGAGTTGGTGTGCCTACGGTCGGAGAGCAATTCGCTCCCAGAGAAAGCGAGGATGTGGTGGGGGTTGGCGAAGATGAGGTAGGGGTTACTATGCTAACGGTTGGTGAGCAATCCGAAACACAGCCCGGGTAGCTTCCGTCAGGCCCGAGCTTGAGGACGAGGAAATCACCACTGCCGGCGCCGAAACTCTCTGTCCGTCCCGCTACTGCGTAGCCGCCGTCTGAGGTCTGAACTATGGACCAGGCATACTCACTCTGCGGCCCCCCGAATGTCTTGGCCCATTGGAGGCCTCCGGAGCTTGTGAGTTTGAGGACGAGGAAATCATCACTGCCGGCGCCGAAACTATATGTCTCTCCCGCTACTGCGTAGCCGCCGTCTGAGGTTTGGACTATGGAGTAGGCTTCGTCCCAGCTCGTCCCCCCGAATGTCTTTGCGAAGAGGGCCTGGGAGACCAACGCGCATATCAAAAGACCTGACACGATAAACCTCCTTTTCTCGCCAGAAATTATAAGGCCTTTTCCTGCCTATCCAAAAGAAATAGTGTCGCCCTTAGAAACATGTTTCTAGAAGCTTTTCTAGATCTAGAAACTACTTGTTTCTGAGCGCCATCCTGACGCCTGAGCTCTCCTTGCCCGCGGGCGAGGCTCTGAGTTAAAATTTACGCTTGAACAAGGCCTTTTCGGTTGTCATAATCCAGGAGCTCTGCAAGGGTTGCTACATCTGCTCCGATATGTGCCCTCGCGATGTCTTTGCGATTGAGGCCCTGCCCGGCCCGGGCGGCTTCAAACCAGTAAGGGTAGCGAGGCCAGAGAACTGCAACGGTTGCCAGCTTTGCGTGATATACTGCCCTGACTTTGCAACGGAGGTATCTGAGCTTGCCCCTGATAAGGTATAAAACCCCAATAAAACCCGGTCCCGGCTTCATGCAGGGGAACGAGGCCGCGGCTGAGGCGCTCTTCTGCGCCGGGGTGCGCTTCTTCGGCGGATACCCGATAACCCCAGCCTCCGAGATAATGTATACGATTGAGAGGAGGTTCAGGGAATCCGGGGGGGTCTTCTTCCAGGCTGAGGACGAGATAGCCGCCATATCGGCCGTGATCGGCGCATCCTGGGGAGGGGTCAAGGCCGCCACGGCGACCTCCGGCCCCGGTTTCTCTCTAATGGTTGAGAACCTTGGCTACGCGGTAATAACCGAGACCCCAATGGTCCTCATTGATGTCCAGCGAGCCGGCCCCGCAACGGGCCAGGCGACGAGGCCTTCCCAGTCAGACATATACCAGGTTCGGTGGGGAACGCAGGGTGATTACGAGCTCATTGTGCTATACCCATGGTCAGTGCAGGAGCTCTTTGACCTCACCGTGAGGGCCGTTTCCCTCTCAGAGAGGTTCAGGGTTCCGGTCATAGTCCTCACCGAAGAAAGCGTAGGCCACCTCCGGGAGAACATCACGATCCCGGAGGAGATTGAGGTCTACGAGCGGGACAAGGAGGGGAGCGGGCCTCCGTTTGATATGGACGAGGCAAGGGTTGGGAGGATGCCGGCCTTCGGAGACGGCGAAGCACTTTTGGTCACGGGCTCAACCCACGACCATTGGGGCTGGAGGAAGACCCAGGACCCCGAGGCGCAGGAACGCCTCATAAGGCACCTCACGGGAAAGATAATGAACAACAGGCCCGAGATAGATGACTGGGAGAGCTACATGACCGATGACGCCGATGTCCTGATATTCTCGGCAGGGATATCCGCGAGAGCCGGGCTTGCCGCGGCGCGGCGGCTCAGGAAGGAGGGCATAAAAGCAGGCCTAATCCGCCCTAGGACAGTCTGGCCCTTCCCGGAGCTCTCGGACGCCTTCTCGCGTTTTGAGGCGATATTCGTGCCGGAGATGAACACGGGCAGGTTATCCGAAGAGGTAAAGAAGCGGTTTCACGGCCAGGTCATCGGGATAAACAAGCTCAACGCGAGGGCCATAACGCCCGGGGAGATAGTGAAATGCGTTCTGGACTCGCGCGGTTGAATCCTGTTGGCCTGTGGGCCTATAATTTAAGGAAGCATGGAGGAAAGCGATGAGTGAGCCGAAAGTCATAAGGAAGGATCAGCTTATTATTTCCGAAGAAGAGATCGGGGGACACCTGGATGAACTTGTTGACAAGATAGTCCTCGGGGACTGTTTCTCGGTCTTACCCAAACTCCCCGCGGAGATCGCGGATATGATTTTTGTTGATCCGCCTTATAATTTGCAGCTTCCACCCAAAAAGCTTATACGCTGGTCTGGCACGGTAGTCAACGGTGTGGAGGACCGATGGGATAGATTTGGAAGCTTCGCCGACTATGACGCCTTCACTGAACGCTGGCTATCCGAGGTCAAAAGGGTAATGAAACCCTCGGCAACCATCTGGGTCATCGGCACATACCACAACATTTTCAGGATAGGTAGGATAATGCAAGACTTGGGGTATTGGATTTTGAACGATGTTATCTGGCTCAAGACCAACCCGGTTCCCAACTTCCTACGCGTGAGATTCACCAACGGGACAGAAACCCTCATCTGGGCGATTAAGGACAAAGAGGCGAAAGGATACACTTTCAATCACGAGTGGGCATACAAGTTCGGATATGGCAAGGTGGGGGCCAATGTCTGGGAATTGCCCTTATGCGCTGGCAATGAACGGCTAAGGGATGAACAGGGCCAAAAGATTCACTCCACTCAGAAGCCTGAGAAACTCCTTGAGCGGGTCATCCTTACATCCACAAAACCAGGCGACTTTGTTCTTGATCCTATGGCTGGGACTTGCACCACGGGCAGAGTGGCCAAGAAGTTCGGCAGGCGATTCTTGATGATAGAGAAAGAAAAGAAATATGTGGAGGCCGCGGCTAAGCGCCTCAGCCTTTCAAAAACCCTCCCTGGAAACAATGATTGACTATCAAGAGTTCTCCTCAATCTTGAACAGGCATATCTTTGGTGAAGAAAAGAAGGACTTACTGGAGAGGATAGCCAAAAAACCGGAAAGATTCGTTGGGCTATTTAGGCCAACTAAACCAGAGAGTAAAATTCTACAGAACATCTTCCAATCCAGAGAAATTAGGTTTGGCGACGCGATGGAGGAAATTGCGAAAAGTATCTTGGTATCCTTGGGTTATGAAATACTGGACAGTCAGATTACTCCGGAACTCAGGGTAGATCTTTACTTCTGTAGAAGCAAAAGCTTTTACATGGTTGAACAGAAAATACGAGATGATCATGATTCTACCAAGAGAATAGGACAGTTTGTAAATTTCCGGGAAAAATTCGAATTTCTTTTCTCGCGCCATTCCTCCAAATTGGAGGATGCAGCAATGTGGTTTGTTGATCCCTCCTTGATGAAAAACCGTAAGTATTATCTAAGGGAGATGGATAAACTAAAGAGTGAAACATGTTGCAAGAACATATTCCTGTTTTACGGATCGGAGTTCTTTAACCATCTAGGTATTTCTAATCTTTGGGATGACCTGCTTGGCTGGCTATTAGTTTGGAGGGAGGATTTGCCCACCATGCCTGAGATAGACTTTGACGCTGATTCAAATGATTCCTTTGAACAAATCAGATCTCTTGAAATCAAGTATTGGAGGAAAATAATCAAAGAAGACGATCTCTGGACTCAGGGAATAATGGGGATTCTTTTCAGGACCGGCGAAACCCTGCAACGAATGGTAGATTATCTTAAAGAAATTGGCGAAGAAAAGTTATCCCAGAATCTAAATAGAAGGATAAACAAGCTCTGATGTGCGGTTTGTTTGGCATATCTGGCCCAAAAGCGAGGCTCGCTGAGCTGGTCGCGCAAGGGCTTTTCGCCTTGCAACACAGGGGCCAGGAGGCCGCTGGGGTCGCTCTCTACAATGGCTCTGAGCTCCGGGTCCACAAGGGGCTCGGCCTGGTTCAAACCGTGATGGCCCATAACCCCCTCAATGATTTTGAAGCCACCGCGGCGCTGGGGCACACCCGCTACTCAACCCACGGCGCCTCAGCCCTGGCGAACGCCCAGCCTCTTGTTGCTGTCCACAGGGGGAGCCGCTACGCTGTTGCCCACAACGGAAACCTTTCCAACGCAAACCAGCTCATCGCCAGGCTTGAGGAGAAAGGCGCTATCTTCGCTACGGATTCTGACACCGAGGCCTTCCTGAAGCTCTATGTCACGGCCGAGGGCGAGCCGATCGCCAGGCTGAACGCTGTGGCGAGGGCCTTGACCGGGGCATACTCCATCCTCATCATCCACGATGACCTCCTGATAGCGGCTCGGGACCCTCACGGTTTCAGGCCCTTGTGGCTCGGAAGGCTCGGGGATACGGCCCTCCTTTCATCGGAGGACTCGGCGTTCAACCTCGTGGGCGCGGAACCCGAGAGGGAGCTTCGCAGGGGCGAGATACTTGTTTTCAGGGAGGGCAAGGAGATAGCCTCCGGGAGGATAGACCTTGAACTCCCTGAGGCCCAGTGCGTATTTGAGCTCATATACTTCGGAAGGCCGGACAGCAGGCTCTTCGGATACAGCGCCTACAGGTTCCGCAAGGCTTGCGGAAGGGCCTTGGCCCTCCGGGAGGACAGCGAGATAGATATCGTATCGCCCGTGCCGGATTCCGGGCTCCCGGCGGCCCTCGGTTTCGCAGAGGCCTCGGGCAAGCCCCTTGAGATGGCCCTCATTAGGAACCACTATGTCGGCAGGAGCTTTATCCAGCCCTCTATTGCTTCAAGGAGGGAGGTCGTAAGGAACAAGCTCCTTCCCCTCAGGGGTATTCTGGAGGGCGCTAGCATAGCCCTCGTTGACGACAGCATAGTTAGGGGCACGACCAGCAGGCTCATCGTTGAGCTCCTCAGGGATTTCGGCGCGCGGGAGGTCCACCTGCGCATAGCCTCTCCTCCGCTCACTAACCCCTGCTTCTTCGGGATAGACATGCCGACAAGGGAGGAGCTCCTCGCCTCAAGCCGAACCGTTGAGGAAATAAGAGAGTTTCTCGGAGCGGACTCGGTTAGGTATCTTGACATGGAGGATCTCAGGTCCATCCTCGGCAAGGATGCAGGGCGTTTCTGCTACGCTTGCTTCACGGGCGAATACCCAGCGTATTCCCTGCCGAGCAGGGAGCCCTACAGGAGGATAAGGAAGTGAGGGAGGCCTGAAATGCTTTACAGCGATTCCGGCGTTGACATAGCCAAAGCCGACGCGCTCGTTGAGTTCCTCAAGACTTTGAACCCGGACATAGGGGGTTTTGGGGGCGCCTTCCCGGCTGATTTCATCAAAGATTATGTTAACCCAGTTCTCGTAGCCTCCACAGATAGTATAGGAACAAAGGTTCTTTTGGGCCTGAGAACCGGGCTTTTGGACGGACTCGGCTACGACCTCGTGGGCATGGTTGTCAACGACATCGCGGTCATGAACGCGAGGCCGCTTTTTTTCCTTGATTATTACGCGACGGGAAGGCTTGATCTTGAGATCGCAAAGAGGCTCCTGTCCTCTGTTATTAAGGCTCTCTCCGAGATAAACTGCGTGCTTCTAGGAGGGGAGACAGCGGAGCTTCCGGGGGTTATGAACGACCTTGAGATAGCCGGGTTCGTCGTGGGGGTGGTTGAGAGGGATTCCATGCCCAGGAAGGAAAATGTGAGGCCGGGGATGAGGGTCCTCGGCCTGCGCTCATCCGGCCCTCACTCAAACGGCTATTCCCTGATACGCAAGGTCTTTGAGTCCAAGGAGATAAGCCCCCGGCTGGCCGAGATGCTTATGGCCCCCACAATCATTTATGTTAACCAGTGTCTAAAAGCATTTGAATTGGGTGCAGTTGTAGCCGCTCATATAACCGGAGGAGGGATTCCGGGGAACCTCGTCAGGGTCCTGCCCGATGGGCTCAGGGCCGAGCTCCGGCTTCCCGAGATACCGGAGGTTTTCAGGATAATCCAGGAGGAGGGCCGGATCCCGCGCGAGGAGATGGCCTCGGTGTTCAACCTCGGGTGGGGGATGCTCTTTGTGGCCCCTGAGGAGAAAGCCGATGCCATAGCGCGGGAGCTGGGCGCTACTGACCTGGGGTGTATCACCACCGGCGAGAGGGGCGTAATCCTCAATTGGTGAGGTTTTCACGCGCACGAGAGGGGGCTCAAGGAAGAACCCTGATGCTGGCGGACCTGATCTTCTCGTCAAAGGTGAAGACCTGAGCGTTCTCCTGGCTCGCGAGCC
>Ga0272448_1002112_pt1 | contig 25575 bp, 23 predicted proteins | sample YNPCB0191_FD_202220 | JGI IMG/M metagenome (GOLD analysis project Ga0272448, IMG submission 202220) | Hot spring sediment microbial communities from Yellowstone National Park, WY, United States - YNP-CB-019-1 | ecosystem: Environmental > Aquatic > Thermal springs > Hot (42-90C) > Sediment... | reverse complement strand
TGAGGATCAACGGCCTCCACCCAGCGCGAGTACAATGTGTTGGCGTCCAGACCCGATTCGGGATATGCAAGGATTCCCGCGCCCGCACTGCCCTTCATGACGCCGCCGCTTGCCGCGTCCCACAACCGGAAGCCGGCGGCCCCACCGGAACCGTCGGTCCAGTTCCAGGTGATCGAGCCGATCCCCACGTTCGTGGAGGGACTTGCGCCGGGCGCGCTCGGCAGCGCGCCGAAACTTATATCGTCAACGTAGGAAAAGTGCAAGTACTTGCTGTAGACGGCGCCGTAGGAGCTGCCGATCGTGCCGGCCTGCGGCATTATGGTGCAAACTTCGATCATGTTGAAGCCGGCGGTTGTAGTCGTGTCCTTTGCGGGCAGCACCGGATTGGCCATGTCGTCGATGAAGAAGGTTACGTCGTTGGTGTTCGAAGGCGTCTTGCGCGGCCCGACAACAACCCTCGCGTGATGCCAACCGACCGAGCGCGTGATGTTCGTGTTGAACCATCCGTTATGGTAGCTGCCTGCAGCGCCCACGACCCGCACCTGATACTTGGCCGGATCATAGCCCGCCGCGACATCGTCGGACATCCCGATGGCCAACTGCTGAAGCCCCGACGGCATCGAACTCGGCGCGGGGTTGGGATGATCCAGGGCGAGCGGCATGCCCGAGTAGTATGTCAAGGCCGTGTAGTCGCCGCAGAAGTTCGTGGCGGATCCGCCGGAGCCGAGTGGGTCATAGAACCACCAGTCCAGATATACGTTTCCCGTGATCGCGCTGCCGCCGCCGACACGGTACGCCAGGTTGTAGAAGTCCCTGCAGCCGCCGGCCGTGCCCCATAGGCTTCTCGCGCCGGTGTGCGACCTGGCCTGGGTTATGCGACCGTTCGGCGGAAGCGGGCCCCACCACGGATTGCCGGAGCCGTTGGCCGCCTGGTTCGGGCCGGCTGGATCGTTCTTGTCGATGCTTTCGAAGCTGGTGCCGCCGAGGTTGTATGCTTCGAACTCCTCGACCATCAGCGCCCTGGCGAATTTCGCGTAGAGCGTGTAATTGTTGGCCGGCATGTTAAATGTGTAGTTGGTATCTTTGGAGACGTATGAATAGCTCGAGCACCCGTCGGTCGTCCAGCCTAGGAAACACCATCCCGGATTTGGGGTCGCAGTTACCGTGCACTGTGTGCCGGCCTGAATCGACCCGCTGGTGCCTCCGACTGTGCCGCCTCCGCACGCGATCCTGGTAAGGGTATAGGTCGCGGGCGCGAAGTGCGCGAACAGGCTCACGGCGTTGGAAGGCATGTTGAAGCTGTACAGGTGGTTGTAGGATACCACGTGGCTGCCGGAGCACGAGTCGTCCGTCCAGTAGACGAAATTGTAGCCGGCGCTCGGCGTGGCGTCCACAGTGACGAGATCGCCGGGGTCATACCAGCCTGCTCCGGTGACGCTTCCCGCCCCGGAAGGACACACAGTGGTGGATACCTGATAGGCCCCGGAAACGAACGTTGCAGTGACGGTCGGGTTACCGGCTTCGGGCGTATAGTTGACGGTTGCGTTGGAAGAGGACCACCCGCCCGTGCTCGACCACCCTGCGAAGCTGTAGCCGGGGCCGGGACTGGCAGTCAAGACGAGTGTTTCGGCGGTATCGTAGTAGCCGTTCGGCGAACTGAACGTCGTTCCGTTGACCGAAACCCCTATCGTGCCGCTTCCCGACGTAACGAAAGTGACCTTTGTTGGGTTCTGAAGAACCGCCACGGTATCAACGCTCTGGGTTGTGGTGTATGAAGAGGCGGTTACACCGGCCCCGACAACCAGTTGAGCGAACGACGCCCCGGACGCGGTCGAGTAGCCGCCCAGCCCAAGGATTCCGTCAACGTAGAACGACGCGGCGCCTGTGCTGTTGTTGCAGTATATCTCGAACCGGTGCCAGCCGTTCGACCGCGACACGCCGGTCATGTTCAGCCAGCCCTGCGAGTCGCTTCCCGACGGCTGCGGCAGTATGCGCACTTGATAGGTCGAGGAGTTGTAGCTGCCTGCTCCCGCATAGATACCGGCTCCCAGAAGTCTGGTGGCGCCGCTGGTGCGGATGTCCGAGATGCTCGATTTCAGGTTCTGGCCGTCGTCATATAACCAGAACCGATACACAAACGGCGCGCTCGTTGACGGGGCGGAGGGGAGGTCGTGGTAAACGCGGTTTGAAGCGTTGTTGAACTTGAATGCGTGGCTGCCGCTCTGAATCGGGTCCGGGGTGCTGCTCAAGGTCGGCTGGGACATGCCTGACCATGTCGGCCAGTTGGCAAACGACTCGCAGTCGTCCGACCAGACGATGGATGCCCACGCCGGCACCGCCGCCACCGCAATAGCCGCAGCGAGCAGCGCCGCGCCGATCAGGCAACGCTTGGGGGATGGCAGCGTTCTCATCATCTTACCGTTCCCTTCAGGATTGGGGTAATGACGTCCCTTGCCGACGCCAGGGCTGCGAACTTCTCCGGCCATACCGAAGGGACGGAACTGCTGAGCGTTCCGTTTAGCCCAGCCCGCTCGCACAGCCAGCCGGCTATCCCCTTCACCACGTTTGTGCCATAGGTGTAGTTTATGTAGTTCGGGGTGTCGCAAGCATCAGTCATGTGATGGTAGTTGGGGTTGCTCGACCAATTGTACTCGATGACCATCAGCGCCGGAACTCCCTGGTTTGCGAAAGACACGTGGTCGCTGTAGTTCTGGGAATTGACGTTCTGGACCGTCGTAAACCCGCCGTAGGTCTTGAGCGCGCTCGTTATCTGCGAGTCCAGCGCCGTGTTCTGGCTGTAGCCGCTGTCGAGCCTGATGTATCCTGGTCCTGAACTGGATTGCCAAGCGAACATGTCCGCCGAGATCATAGCCTGTATGTTGGGAAGCGTGCTCGCGTACTTGTTGACGTAGTGTATGCTGCCGATGCGGCGATAGGTGATCCCATCGTTGCCATAGGCCGTTGTCTCCTCGCCGTCCGAGGCGACGAAGATAATCGTCGAATCGAATGTGTAACGTCCGAACACTCTCGCCATCTCGAGGATTCCCGCGACACCGCTTCCGTTATCGTCCCCGCCCGGGGCGCTTGTGAACACCCCGCCGGGCTCGTGGTTTGCCGTGGAGTCATAGTGCGCCATAACCAGGTAGACCTTGTCCGGGGTCACGGTCCCCTGCTTGACGGCGATGACGTTGGCGCCGGTCCAGATGTTTCCGGACGTGTCCGTGATGTTGATCGGGTCCAGAAACGTCGTCCAACCGCTGCGCCGGAACCACTGGAATATCTCGTCCCGCGCGGTGTCGTGGTCAGCCCCGTGCTCATACACGTTTCCGACCAGTTGGTAATTGATGCAGCGATTGTTGCCGAGGTGCGTTGGAAGGGCCTGGTTATAGGCTTGGAAGCTCGCTACGCTGATCTGGTTAACTACCTCCTGGGTCGTCACCGCCTGAGCGGCCAGTGGGATCGACAAGACGAGCACCGTGAGTAGCAGCAGAGTTCTGTACATTGTATTCTCCTCATTGGCAAACGGGGAAGGCTGTCCTAATCGGAACATACCATGCCGCCGGTGGGTTGTCAACCTGGTATTTCGGCCCGGCGCGCGGCATGCGGTCACTGTTGCCCTCCCCCGTTAAGCCCGGCCTGTTCGCACAGCCAGCCGGTCATTGCTTTGACCACGTTGGTGGCGTAGGTATAGTTGATGTAGTTGGGCGTATCGACCGAGTCGGTCATACGGTGGTAGTTCGGATTGGTGCTGTAGTTCCATTCAATGAGACAGACGGCCGGTACGCCCTTGTTGATGAACGAGATGTGGTCGCTGAATTCGTACTTGTGCGTATCGAGTGTGGCGTGAGTAAATCCCCCGTAGTTCTGCAGCGCGCTCTGGATCGCGGCATCCAGCGCGGCGTTTATGCTCCAGCCGCTGACTATCATAAGATAGGATGGGCCCGCGCTCGACACCCAGCCGAACATATCAGCCGAGATCATTGCCTGGATATTCGGCATCATGCTTGCGTATTTGTTGACGTAGTGGGCGCTGCCGAACCTGCGATAGGTGATGCCGTCGGCGCCGTAGGCAGTGGTTTCCTCACCGTCGCAGGCGACCAAAATGATCGTCGAATCGAACGTGTAGCGCGACAACACGCGCGCCATCTCAAGCAGTGCAGCCACGCCGGTGCCGTTGTCATCGGCGCCGGGGCAGCTTGTCCAGGAAGATTCGTGGTTGGCCGTGCTGTCGTAGTGAGCCATTATGAGGTAGATTTTGTCGGGCGTTACGGTTCCCTGCTTGACCGCGACGACGTTTGCGCCGATCCAAAGATTGCCGGACGTGTCCAGGACATTGATGGGATCGATGAACGTCGTCCAGCCGCTCCGTCGGAACCACAAGAATATCTCGTCGTGCGCAACGTCGTGCTCCGCGCCGCTCTGGTATACGTGGTCGACGAGCCGGTAGTTGATGCACCGGTTGTCGCCTAGATGCGTCGGAAGGGCATACAGATATGCCTGGAAGCTTGCGAGGCTGATTTCGTTGACTACGTCCTGCGTCGTTACCGCACCGGCGCCGTTACAGACCAGCCCCAGCAGTGCGCAGAGACGCACAAACGTACCGCACAGGTTCCGCCTTCCCGCACGAACGCGAGGGTTAACTGGGTGAATGGTGATTCGGCGAACGCCCACCGCGGCAAGAAGCACCGCCGCATATCCCCATAGCAGCAGCGGTACAACAGAGAACGCGAAATACATTTGTTCTCCTCGCGCCTGCCCGCACGAGTTTCCCAACCGCACGATAGCATGGCGGCAGGGGATTGTCAACCTGGTAATAGTACGGGGTCGAACCTCGAACGGCGTCTTGTCGACTCAAACTGCTCTGACTGGGTCACGGCAACAGACTTGTTCGAGGCGTCGCGCCGAACTCGATTGGGCATCCGCGCCCGGACTCCAAATCAAGTGCAAGGTCACGCGATGCAACTTACCAGGCCGGAGAATCGCTCAGTCCTCAGAGAACTTGTAGCCGATTCCGCGGACGGTCAGCACGTAGCGGGGCTTGTCGGGGGCAGGTTCGATTTTCGCGCGCAGGCGGCGGACATGCACGTCCACGGTGCCGTGGTCGATGTACTCGTCTTCTCCCCACACCTTTTGCAGAATGGTATCCCTGTCGAGGACGCGCCCTTTGTTGGCCATCAGAATCTCAAGCAGGCCGAATTCCTTCGGACGAAGCTCGACGGGCTTGCCTGCAATTGTCACCTGATGTCTGAGCTTGTCGAGGACGACCTCTCCGCCGCGCAGCACCTGCTCGCGACTACCCGCGGCCGCGGAGGCGCGCCGCAGTGCGGACCTCACGCGGGCGATCAGCTCCAATACGCCGAACGGCTTTGCTATGTAGTCGTCCGCGCCCAGCTCCAAGCCGATTACCTTGTCCAGCTCTGTTCCCTTGGCGCTGACTATTATTATGGGAAGATCGTAGTCGCGGCGGATGGCGGTACACACTTCCTTGCCGTCCATGCCGGGCAGCATTATGTCAAGCAGCACGAGGTCGGGCGGCTCGCGTCGAACCGATTGCACCGCAGACATGCCGTCCGAGACCACCTCGACCTTGTAACCTTCCTTTTCGAGGTGGTGCCGTATGAGAGTTGCGATGTCTTCCTCGTCCTCAACAACCAGTATCCGAGCACCCATACTTTCCTCCAGGCTGTTTGCTGCCCCTATTCTATCACCGATAACCTACCGGCGCATTACAGATTCCTTTCGTATGTCTGCTGGCGGTTTAATGCACAGGCAGTTTGAGTGTCAAGCCGCTGTAAGGCTGCCGCCTTAGCATTGTCGCAGAGAAAGGAGTTGAACGTATGAGAATTGTTCTGCTATTGCTGTGCCTGACGGCGTGCGCGACTGCCGCCGCCGCGCAAACCCAGGCCGAGCTGATCACTCGCATACAAGAGTTGGAACGTCAGCTCGCCGAGCTCAAGACCCAGGTCGAGAATATGAATGCCGTCGTTGCCGATCCCGAAGGCGCGCTTGAGAGCACCAGAAGCGATGTCTCGAAGCTCAAGAAGGTCTCGCTGAGCGGCTACATCCAGAACCGCTACCAGACCCTTCAAAACCCGGAGGACAAGAAGGCCCTCCATACCGACGATACCTTCCTGATCCGGCGGGCAAGGGTGAAGGTGACCGCCAGACCTACCGACAATAGCGTGGCCGTTCTCCAACTTGATGCCGGCAACAACAAGGTCGGCGTCAAGGACGCCTATATTCAATACAACACCGCCACTGACCAGCTCCTCGGGCCGTCCTATCAGATCGGCCAGCAGAACTGGTGGTTCGGCTACGAAGTGCCGTATTCCTCGTCGAAAAGAGAGACTCCCGAGCGGGCGCTGTGGGCGCGCAGGTTCTTTCCCGGCGAGCGCGATCGCGGATTTGTTCTGACCACCCCGTTCGGGCCCCATTGGCTTGGGACGCTCGGCGTCTACGACGGCTCCGGCATCGAAAGCGTGAACACGTTGACCAGTGTGGTCAAGGACGTCGGACCGCCGGTGGTCAAGACGAATATCAAGTCTTCCTCGAACGTTGCCAGGGACTACAACAACCAAAAGGACATTCTCGCCAACATCAAATACAGCAGCCCGAACGCCGAATTCGGCGTGTCGGCCTACGTTGGCAAGGGAATCTGGAACAAGGATCGCACCGCCATGGATTCCAGAACCGATAAGATCCGCTGCGGCGCTGATTTCCGGTACTACTGGGACCGTGTTACGTTCAAAAGCGAGTACTGCCGTGCCAGAGGGGTCGATGAGACCGATCCCGCCAAGTTCAATCCCGAAACCTGGGTCGACGGCTGGTACGGCCAGCTCAACGTCAACGTCACTCGCGCCGACGAACTGGTGGCCCGTTACGAAAGCCTCTCGCAGGACCCGCTTTACCCGCAGTACGGACGGCGCACGGCGTGGAATCTGGGCTACGTCCGATTCCTCGACGACAATCAAAAGTTCAAGCTCTTCTACCTCATCAACCAGGAGGAAAAGAACTCGTTTCCAAACAACTCGTTTATCGCCGAATGGCTGATTACTTATTGATGGTATAATACCTAACCTTGAAGGGGGCAAAGACAATGAACAGACTCATCATCGCAGCACTGCTTCTGGGACTGGCGTGTTCGGCCGCGTGCGCCGGCGGTACGCTCAAGATCGCGGGTTCGACCACCGTATTGCCGCTCAGCCAGGTTTGGGCGGAGGAATATATGGCCAAGCACCCCGGCGTATCGATTTCCGTGAGCGGCGGTGGTACCGGCGTGGGGATTTCCTCCCTTCTCAATGGTTCCATTGACATCGCCAACGCGTCTCGGCCCGCCAAGGCCAAAGAAATCGAAAACGCTAAGGTTCGCAACTCCAAGCTCGTCGCGACCAGACTCGCCAAAGACGGAATGGCGATCATAGTCAACGCGTCCAACAACGTCAAGAACGTAACGATCGGTCAGCTTGCCGACGTCTACTCCGGCGGGATCACCAATTGGAAGCAGCTCGGCGGCAAGAGCGATAAGCAGATCGTGGTCGTCGGGCGCGATTCGTCCTCGGGGACCTATGGTTTCTTCCAGGACGAGGTGCTCAAGGGCAAGCCCTACGTCAAGAGCATGCTCGCCCTTGCCTCCAACAAGGCAGTCGAGCAGGCTGTGGTTCAGTCCGAAGAAGCCATCGGATACGTGGGACTCGCCTATGCCGAGGAGGCCGCAAAGGCCGGCAAGGTGCGCATTCTGTCGATTTCCCGCAAGACGGGCGAGCCCGGCATAATGCCGACCGCCAAGACCGTCTCCGACGAGACCTACCCGCTTTTCCGCTACCTGCTTGCCTATACGATGGGCAAGCCGAAGGGCCTCGCGGCCGACTTTCTCAAATGGTGCACCGGACCCGAGGGACAATCCATGGTCAAGGATACCGGCTACCTGCCTCTCAAGTAAATCAACGCCACCCTCCGCTGGGCGGCGGCCCGCAAACCGCCGCCCAGCGCCCTCCGCGCGATCCCAACGACTGCCTGAGCAGGAATAGAAACCCCCGGCGTTGAATCACCCCTCGATAGGCGCACATCCTACGGAGGTTCAACAACATGCAAATGCCCTACGGCGACATCAGCGGCAATATGCTCACCATGCGCTTCTCGTCGGCCGATTTCTCGGTGGCGTCGGTCATAGCGGCCATCCGGGAGCATGTGGATGTGGTGGAGGAGTTGGGGGTGAAGTTTCTTGGCGTGGCGACGGAGATCACCTCCGGCCCCACGCCCGTTTTCCGACCCACCAACATCGAGGCCAAGTTCGAGTACTGCGGCAAGGGAAACTGCACCGAGTGTTTGGAGCGCACCTACCAAGTGATCTGGAAGGGCGTCATCGACACGTTCCCCAGCGAGCCCGAATGGGCGCAGGCCAAAAGCGACTTCGGACAGTATATCGCCTCGCAAGCCGACCTTCTCAGAGCCAGAACAGAATCGTCCAAGGACTGATGTCGCGGCTTATCGCGCATATAAGTCGGGCGCTGTGCCTGGTTCTTCTGGCGGGCACGTGCGCGCTGGCGACCGAGGTCGATCTCAAGTGGGTCGAGGTCGATATTTCGCCGACCAATACCGGCAAGGCCATACTGGTCTACAAGATACGCTACCACGTTCGGAGCGGGCAGCTTCACGGCTTCTACTTCGAGGGCTTCGGCGGCGCGACGCCTTACTTCGACTACGGCCGCTCATACGCGTTTGACTCCGACAACCGCAGATACGGCCTTTCCATCTCGCCGGTCGGCGGCGACAAGTATGACGTTGTGCTGGCGAACGGCGCGGCGGTCTCGCGCGGCGAGGTGACCTACGTCATCCTCTACGGCGCCGATCTCTTCGCCGCCGGCCAACTCGGATACACACAAAGCCAATACGGCAAGCTGACCTACCTGGACTGGTCGCCCACGCAGTGGGACCAGTCCATGCAGCACATGACCGTCTACCTGCACTACCCCATCCGGGTCCCCGGCAGTCAAGTGACTGCCGCGTTTCTCAAAAAGGCGGGGTTCCGGACCGAGAAGTTCGTCAACATCAACTACTTGATCAGCTACTACGGCCAGCCCTACAACGGCCAATACTACCTCACCGTCCGCTTCCACAAGAACGATCCGCCGGCAAACTACCACATGCGGGTGCAGTGCTACATAGACTCGACGTGGTTCCCGATCAACAGGCCACCACCGCAGCCCCAGCCCTCGCAGCCGCCGCAAGCGCCGGGGCAGACGTATCCGCCGTTTCAGTCGCCGGCCGCACCGCCGCCCGTTCGACTCGCGGCGGGCGTGATTGGGCTGGCTGTCGTCGGCGTTACCGTTGTGTGGGCGATCAAGAAGAAGTTCGCCGTCTATTCCGACACGATCAACAAGCTCAACGAAATGAGCTGGGAAAGCGGCGAATGGGTTCCTCCCAAGATCCAGGTGTCGAGCTTTAGGCAGAAGGGCAAGATTGCCGATCTCGACCCAATCGAGGCGGCGCTGATACTCGACATTCCACTCGTGAAGATCGTCGGGACGATAGTCGCGCGCCTGGAGCATGTGGGGCTTGTGAAGGTCGTCTCGCTCGACCCGCTGCGCCTCGAACGCCTGTATCCTCCGGGGGTGGCCCCGGAGAACATGTATGAGGACATTGTCATCAACGCGATCCGCCAGGACGGCCACCTCGACGAGGGCGAAATGAAGGCCCTCTTCGAGGAAATGACCGACAGAATCCAGGCCAAAGCCTGGGACTGCGATCTGGACGCCACAAAGGAATACTACAGGCGGCAGATCGAGGAACAGTTCCAGCAAGTGCAGCGCGGCGAGGATATGGACGGCGCCTATACCAGTTGGGGCCATTCCTATTCCAGATACTACCCCTACTACTTCTACCAGGACTACAGAGGCGAGAGCTCAGGTAGGCCCGATGAGATCAGCCGCACCCTCGCGGCACAGCCGCCGATCGCTGCCAGGGACTACGCATCGTTCATTCATTCCGACGCCTGCCACAGCGCCTGCTACGTCCATACCGCATGCCACGACGCCTGTCACAGCGCGTGCCATTCCGCCTGTCACTCGGCTTGCCACAGCGCGTGCCATTCGGCCTGCCACAGCGCGTGCGTCAGCGGAGGTGCTCACTGATGGCGGACATCGCATGGATCGATGACTTCGTGCGCAGCATTTCCGAGCACGTCTACGTTCGCGCGGCCGACAGCTTGCTGATTCTGCTACCGAACCAGGCATACAAACTCAACCCGACCGGCCTCTACTTGCTGAAACAGACCCTCGCTGGCCGTCCAATAGCCGAGGTCATGGGAAGCAGACTCGCGGACGATTCCGCCGTGGCAGACGTGCACGACTTCTTTTGCGACCTGAGGGCGCTTGTGATGGGCTGCCTCGGCGAGGGGAGGGATCGGCGCGCGGTCGAGACCATCCCGTTCGAGCGACCGCACAACACGCTTCCGGTACTCTCCGAAATTGCGCTGACCTACCGATGCAACCTATCCTGCAAGTTCTGCTATGCGGGCTGCAGGTGCACGAAGAAGCCCGATTCGCGCGAGATGACTAAAGCCGAGGTCAAGCGCGTTCTGGAGATCATTCGATACGACGCCGAGGTGCCCAGCGTGAGCTGGACCGGCGGCGAGCCAACCTTGCGCTCCGATCTCGTCGATCTCACGCAATACGCCGCGGACATCGGCATGCGAGTGAACCTGATCACGAATGGAACCAACATCACCTCCGACCTTGCCGCTTCTCTCAAGGCTGCGGGCTTGCGGAGCGCGCAGGTGAGCATCGAGGGGCCGGACGCCGAAGTGCACGACTCGCTGACCCAGGTCGCCGGCTCGTTCGAAAAGACGCTCGAGGGCATCGCCGCCATCCGGCGGGCCGGAATCCACGTTCACACGAACACCACTGTCAGCCGCGCGAACGCCCCGCACTTGCGCGGGATCGTGGCGCTTGCCAAGGATCTCGGGCTCGATCGGCTGTCGATGAATATGGTGATTCCTTGCGGAAGCGCGCCTGACGCCGATGTGACCATCACCTACACGGAGACCGCCGATCTGATCCGCGGAGTCAGGGCCGCCGCAAGGGAGCTTGGCGTAGAGTTCGTGTGGTATTCGCCGACGCCTTATTGCATCTTCAACCCCGTCGCCGCGCGCCTGGGCGGCAAATCGTGCGCCGCGTGCGACGGCCTGTTGTCGATAGCTCCGAACGGCGGCGTGCTGCCGTGTTCGAGTCTGCCAACAAGCGTCGGGAATCTGCTCACGACGCCCTTCGGCAAGGTCTGGAACGGCCGCAAAGCCCTCTATTGGCGTAGGAAGAGATACGCGCACGGAATTTGCAGAAAGTGCCCGCAGTTCGACCTGTGTGCCGGCGCTTGTCCTATCTATTGGGACGCGATGGGATACAAAGAACTCCGAGACATGGGGGCACGCGTATGCACAAACTGACCCCACAGTTCGCCTTTTTCAAAGGTATGCCGATTGCGGCGAGGATCAGGTGGATACTGGCCATCACCGCGATCGGCTTCGCGTTGCAGCTTCTCGTGTCTCCCGTGGTGGGCTGGTTTGCTGTTTTCGCCGCGGCGCTTATGGCAACGATGGAGGGCAAGTCGAATGAGCCGAGCATCACGGCCCGCGGTGACTGGCAGACGGTTACGGTCGAGGAAGTAGACCGGGCGCGCAAACTCCTCGCGAGCACGTCCAGGGTTCGGTCGGAGGGATCGACCGCCGGAGTGGGCTGCTTGACGGCATTCTTATCCCTGCTCATCGGGTTGGTGTTGTTTGTCGCGGTCGATACAGCAAACGTTACGGGCTTACTGCTGCCCGTCCTGCGCGGTGGGCCGGTGTCGCTGCCGTTCGTGCTCGATGCGCTGACGTTTGCCATAGTCATTTGGCTCAGCGGCCGGCCTGCGGCCTGGGAGCCGCCAGACTTGCGGACCAAGCTCGACCAGATCGGCATGATTTTGGCAATCAGAAAAGACAATCCGCAGTTGGAGTTCCTGCCGAGCCTGCAGCTCGCCACCACAAAAAACGGAAACGTCCCCGTCGACGTCAAGCTGCTGGTCAAGATCAAGGACGCCGATCCGAACTTCATGGGCATCCAGGTGCAGGTTTCCTTCAATCAGGTGCAGGGCCGGAGCCTGCCATACACATACTGCGTGCTGCTTGCCCGGCCCGAGTTCGAGCTGACGAAGAGGACGCAGATGATCGAGCAGCCGCCTCGCGGAGGCTTTCCCGTAGGGTTCCTCGGCCTGTTCGCCGACGACAACTCCAAGCGCGAGTCCCACTTCGCCCGCTTCCACGGCTCGCTTATCGAGCTGAAGCGCGAGGGCGAGGTTGACATTGCCGTCGTCCGACAGGACACCTCCGAACCCGAAGGGTACACCACGTCTCCCAACCAAGCGCTGGAGGTATTCTCCGACGCTTACGTGCTCGCGAAGCAGATGCTGGAAACGGCGCCTTAGTTCGCTGTCGCCGGCTGCGGCCTACTTGGTTTATGGGGACTGCGGGGCCGGCTCGATCCACACCGGCGCCGAATATGCCGTCGGGCCGTCGGCCTTGTCCGCGGCATAAACCGTCACGAAGTAGTACTTACACACAGGCTCGCAGGCTGTGCTCCAGGTTACGATATGCGCCGAGAAGTCCTTGCTCGCGATTACCGCGCCAATATCCTCCACGATTTCGATGCGCGTGATAGTGTCCCCCGCATTCTCCACGTCGGAGTCCGAGACACTCACGCGGAGTTCCAGCCTCGTCGGTGCTTCGAGGACCGACCCCATGATCTCCCCGTTTGCGCTCAACACAAGGCGCAGGTTGCTTTACAGAGTGCAGTACACCCGGCGCGCGCGCATCGCTTGCATTATGTTCTCCTGCGTCAGGCTCGTCGCCAGCACACCGGTGCGCGACGGATCGCTTTTGATTCGCCGCGTGCCGTTGCCAGTCGGTAGTGATCGGCGGGGGAGCCGCCGCCATCGGAATACGACGTGTGGGCGTGAGTGTTGCCGAAATAGCAGTGGTAGACTTAGTCGACGGCCTGGCTGCACGCCAGCGCGACAACCATTGCAAGGCATGCGGCCAGTTGGAAAGAACGGATAGTCCTTGGCATTCGTTGATCTGCTTGATGAACTCGTTACCATAATACCACGCTCGGCGCCTGCGATGACATGCCGCCGTTAATCCGCATGTAAGCCTGCTGTAATTTTTCCAGTCTATAATCAGCACAGCGGGTAACAAGTAAGCAATGAACACGAGCATGGCCGAAACTGAGACACTTGCCGAATGCCTCGCGCGCAGGCGCCGGGGCCAGTGGAAGGACTCGCTCATCGCGAGGTTCGTCTTTCTCAACGGCACTACGGCAGTCGTGACCGTCTGCCTGATCTTCGTGTTCTTGGTCAAGGACGCGGTCCCCCTGTTCAGGACCGTCAGTTTGTGGAGCTTTCTGACCGGCACGACGTGGCTGCCCGACCAGAACGAGTTCGGCATTGTGCCGCTGCTGGTCGGATCGCTGTTCGTCACTGCTGGGGCTGTCGTGATCGCAGTTCCGCTGGGGATCGCGTGCGCGGTGTATCTTGCGGAGGTCGCGCCCAGACCCGTGCGCGAGATACTCAAGCCCACCATCGAGGTGCTGGCGGGGATACCCAGCGTTGTGATAGGCTTTATCGGCATCATGATCGCCGCGCCGTTCCTGCAGAGTCTTCTCAAACTGCCCATCGGCCTGACCGCACTCACCGGCTCGATCATGCTCGCGTTTATGGCGATGCCCACGATCATCTCCATCTCCGAGGACGCCATAGTCGCCGTTCCCAAAGCCTACCGCGACGGCTCGCTCGCGCTCGGGGCGTCGCGATGGGAGACGATACGGGGCGTGGTGGTGCCTGCGGCGCGCAGCGGGATCATTGCCGCGTGTATGCTAGGAGTAGGGCGGGCCATCGGCGAGACGATGACCGTGCTGATGGTCACCGGCAACGCCGCCAATCTGCCCTCGGGTATCTCCGGCCTGCTCTCGTATTTCCTCGGCCCGGTTCGAACGATGACCGCCACCGTCGCGCTCGAAATGGGTGACACGGTCCAGGGCTCGCCCCACTACTCCGCGCTGTTCGCCGTCGGACTCGCGCTGTTCGCGATCACCTTTGCCGTCAACCTGATCGCCGACCTTGCGCTGCGGAGGACAAGCCATTGAATAAGGCCCACAAGGAAAGGATCATCTTCACTCTGCTGTCGCTCTCGACTCTTGCGGTGGTGATTCCCGTCGTGGCGGTGATCTACTTACTGATCTCGCGAGGCGCGTCCGCCATAAGCTGGTCGTTTCTGACCGAGATGCCTCGCCACGCGATGCGCGAAGGCGGAATCCTGCCCGCGCTGGTCGGCACATTCTGCCTGATGATCGGAACGTTGGTATTCGCGGTGCCGGTAGGCGTGTTCGCCGCGATCTATCTGACGGAATACGCCGGCCAGAATACGTTCACGCGACTGATCCGCTTGGCGATCGTGAACCTGGCGGGCGTGCCGTCGATTGTCTACGGCCTGTTCGGATTCGGATTGTTCGTGTTGTTCCTTCACTTCGGCAAGTCCATTCTCGCCGGGTCGCTCACGCTGGCGCTGATGGTGCTGCCGGTGGTCATCACCTCTGCCGAGGAGGCGCTGGTTTCGGTGCCGAGATCGTTCCGTGACGCCAGCTACGCCCTGGGCGCCACCAAATGGCAGACTATATGGCGCGTCGTGCTGCCGAACTCCGCGGCAGGAATACTGACCGGCGTCATACTTGGCGTCGGCCGCGCGATCGGCGAGACCGCCCCGATAATGTTCACCGCCGCCGCTTTTTATCTGCCGAGGCTGCCGAGGTCGGCGTTCGACGACTGCATGGCCCTGCCATATCAGCTCTACGTATTGGCGACCGAGACGTTCAACCCGTCGGCCAAGATGCAATGGGGAACCGCGCTGGTGCTTCTGATGCTGGTGTTGGGAATGAGTGTGATTGCGGCCTCGATTAGAATTCGGTTCAGAAGGAGAAGAGCTTGGTAACGACAATCGCGCCCGACAGGACAGGTGGGACAGTGGATTCGACAGACAACACATGCGGCTTCATATCAATTTCCGATCTGAGTCTATATTACGGCGACTTCAGAGCGCTTAAGAGCGTGAACATCGACATCGACTGCCACGCCATCACTGCGCTCATCGGCCCGTCCGGTTGCGGCAAGTCCACGTTTTTGCGATGTCTCAATCGCATGAACGACCTCATTCCGGGCGCCCGAGTCGAGGGGCAGATTTTGCTGGATGGTGTGGACATTACGGCCCCTGCGATCGACGTCGTCGAACTGCGCAAGCGAGTCGGAATGGTGTTTCAGCAGCCCAACCCGTTTCCCAAGTCGATCTTCGACAACGTCGCCTACGGTCCCCGCATCCACGGCACGACAAACAAGGCCGAGCTTGAGGACATTGTTGAAGAGAGCCTGAGGCGAGCGGCGCTGTGGGAGGAAGTCAAGGACGACCTTCACAAGTCGGCCATGATGCTTTCAGGCGGGCAGCAGCAGCGTCTGTGCATTGCGAGGGTGTTGGCCGTCAAACCCGAGGTCGTGCTGATGGACGAACCCTGTTCCGCGCTCGACCCCATCTCAACTCTGCGCATCGAAGAGCTGATGCAGGTGCTCAAGACCGACTATACGATAATCATAGTCACGCACAACATGCAGCAGGCGGCGCGCGTGTCCGACTTTACCGGGTTCTTCCTGATGGGCGAATTGATCGAGTTCGATAAGTCGCCCGTCATATTCACCCGTCCCAAGGACAAGCGCACCGAGGACTACGTAACCGGAAGGTTCGGTTAGAAGGAGCCGGCGATGACCACACATTTGCAGCGTGAGATCGAGAACCTGAAAAAAAAGATACTCGGCATGAGCGCGGAGGTGGAGGAGTCGCTGCGAAACGCCGTCGATTCGCTGGTCAAGCGCGACGTGCGTCTTGCGCAGGCTGTGATAGACGGCGACGACCACATAGACCACATGGAAGTCGAGATCGAGGAGGACTGCCTGAAGATACTTGCGCTGCATCAGCCGGTGGCAATCGACCTTCGCTACGTGGTCGCCGTGCTCAAGATCAACAACGATCTGGAGCGCATTGGCGACGAGGCCGTCAACATCGCGGAGCGCGCTGCTTACCTTGCCACTCACCCGCCCATCGACCTTGCGCTTGACTTCAAGGGTATGGCCGCCAAGACTCAACGGATGGTCTCGAGAAGCATTGATGCGCTTGTAAACCTCGATTCTGCCATTGCGCGTGAGGTGCGCGCTTCAGACGACGACGTAGATGAAATGAACCGCCAAATGTATAGGCTGGTTCAGGACTACATCGCCGTAAACAGCGACCGCGTGACGGAGTGCGTTCATCTACTGTCGACATCGCGCCACCTCGAACGCATCGCCGACCAGGCCACCAACATCGCCGAGGACGTGATCTACATGGTCGAGGGCGAGATCGTCCGCCACCAGCCGGAGGATTTTACAAAGTAACTCCCTCCCCGCTGCGGGGAGGGATGGGGTGGGGTCCTTCGCCCACTACACTGCCGAAAAAACTCCCTCCCCGCTGCGGGAAGGGCTGGCGAGGGGTCAATCCCTTGCCGTCCCGCCGAGAAAACTCCCTCCCCGCTGCGGGGAGGGCTGGGGAGGGGTCACTCACTCACCTTTCCGCTAAGAAAACTCCCTCCCCGCTGCGGGGAGGGCTGGGGAGGGGTCCTTCCGCCTTGCCTGAGCAGCCTACTCCTCCGCATTCCGCTTCCCGCCCGGAAATCGTTTTCGCACCTCGGGAACCCACATCTGCTTGCCGTCGGCGAGAAACGTTTTGAATGCGGCTAGGATCGGGTCTTGCGTGGCCGTCATGTTGTCGAGAAGCTTTTTTCGTAGCTCTTGGAGCATCTGCTTGTGCGCAGGGTCGTTGGCCAGGTTGGCAAGGCACGCCGGATCGGCCTGAAGGTCATAGAGTTCTTCGGGCGTGCGATACAGAAAGTAGTCCACGCGTGCCCTGACTTTGGGATCGGACGAAGCCTCCATCGCATTCCATGCGAGTCCACCCATCGCCTCGTTTCGGAAGCTTGTCTTACCGTTCGACCAGGCGTTGTAGATGTAGCCGTAATTGGCGTTTTGGACGCAGCGCATCGGGAACTGAATCCTCCCCGACGTCTCCTCGAAAACCGTGAAGACGCTGTCCCGGCCCGACTGAGTTCCGCCCTTCAACAATGAAAGGAAGGACTTTCCATCCATCCCCGACACGGGCTTCAGCTCGGCCGCCTCGATGATCGTAGGCATGTAGTCAATGCCGGATATGAAATGTGTAGAATCGACCGTCCCCGGCTTGGTGTGGCCCGGCCAGCGCACGATCCATGGCGTATGGGTGCTGGCGAGATAGCAATTTGTCTTGGAGTAAGGAAAAGACATCCCGTTATCGGACAGAAACATCACGAGCGTGTTGTCGGCGTTGCCCGTGTCGGCAAGCGCCTTTAGCACCTGTCCAACCGTCTCGTCGCACCGATGCGCGGAGGTGAAGTACTCGGCGATTTCCTTGCGCACGCCGGGCATGTCCGGCAGGAATCCGGGCACCTCGACTTCCGACGGATCGTACTTCCGGCTGTAGGCGTAGTGCTTGCCGAACCGGCGCAGCTCCGCCTCACTGCCCGCAAACGGACGATGCGGGTCCTGGGAGTTCGCCATCAGGAAGAACGGCTTTCCTGCCGCCTTTGCTTGCTCGAAGAACTCCTTGGCGAACTTGTAGTAGAGCGCCGGTGCGCGCCCCTGATCGAGTAGGTCGGGCGTGATGTAGTAATCCCAGCAGAACTTCTCCCTGGGGGCGAGGTGGCCGTTTTTTGCCATTATGCCGTTGAGATAGCCCGCCGCGCGCAGGCGTTCCTGCAGCGTGGTTACGCTGGGATCTATCGGCTCGAACCCACGTGCGCCGTTGCGGTGCGGGTAGCGCCCGGTCATCAGCACCGACCTGCTGGGCTGGCAGACGGCGGCTGTGACGTGCGCGTGCGTGAACTTGATGCCTTCGCGCGCCAGCTTGTCGATGTTCGGCGTAACGTCGGCCACCTTGCTTCCAAAACAGCCGACCGAGTCGCAGTTGAGGTCATCGGCTGTGATCAGCAGCACGTTGAGCCGTTTGGCGTCGGTCTTTTGTGCCGAAAGCGAGATCGCAGGCATTGTCATCGCCGCGCAAGTCACCGCCGCCCGCTTTATAAATTCCCTTCTCGTGATCATTCTGGAAACGCCACCCCCTCCGAACAAGACATAAAGCAAGGATGCTGCCAAACTCCGCACGTCGTGAGTAGGCCCGACAGGGCCGTATCGAACGATCCCCCGAGTCCAGGGCCTTACTTACAGACGCTGTGCAGAGTCCCGCGGTTTCGACCCGACTTCTGACTCTCTACCGCGTGAGCCGCACCATCAGCGCTTCCGTCACTATCTGCGGAACCGCGTTGCCCTGGACGCGCCGCTTGGCCCGCAGGATGGCCTCGAGTGCGGTCAGAAGGGGCCCGGCGTGCGGATATCGCGCGCTCTGTTCCAGCAACTGAGCGCGCATGTCGGAGTTCACCACCGCCGCGTTCTCGCCTTGCAGCTTCGTGGCGATAAGGTCTCGATACCAGATCAGCAGCATATCGAGCGCCTCTGACGCCGCCTGCCTCGCGCCGGATCGCGCCGCCGCGTCAGCAGTCCCCCCCCTTGGTAAGGAGGGGCTAGGGCCGAGTGCGGCCGCCTCATCCTCGTCTTCGTCCGGTCCGTCATTGGTTGCGGCAGCTTTGGACCGAAGCGCCTCGGCCAGCGCAAGCGCAGCCCACCCTCCCTGCAGCCCTCTCTTGCCAAGGGAGGGTGCCGCGGCCAACGCCACAGCCGCGACGCTTTCACGCCTGCGACGGAATTCCTGATCGCCGATGAGCCTGATCGCAATCCCGGGCCTGCCCTGCGAATACGTCGCCAGGAACGCCGCCTCGCTGGGGTCTGCGCCGTGCTCCTCGATCAGCCGCTCTGTCAGCGCCCCGGCTTCGACCCGGCCGAATCGCACCAGTTGGCAGCGCGAGCGAATCGTGGGCATGACATTCGCGGCATTTCGATAGAGAAGAATATTGACCACATGCGGCGGCGGTTCTTCCAGAAGTTTGAGGATGCAGCTTGCCGCCTCTTCGTTTAGCGTGTCGCCTTCCTCGACGATGTTGACCATCCACCTGCCCCGCAGGGGTTTCAGCAGGGCTTGATCGCGCATCTCGCGCATGCTGTCGATCGAGGTGACTTGTCGTGTTTTTGACCACACGCGCATGTCCGGAAAGTTCTCGTGCTCGACAGCGTGACAGATCGCGCACTCGCCGCAGGCATTGCCGTCGCGCGGGTCTTCGCAGTTCAGCCCCTTGCCGAACTCGATCGCGGTGGTGAGCTTGCCCGTGCCTTCGAGCCCAAGAAACAAATATGCCCGCGCCGGCTTCCCTTCGCTCACCGCGCGCCTCAACACCCTTACCGCAAGCCCCTGCCCGATAATCTTGCTAAAACTCAACTCCAAATCGCCTTCCAGGTATTATCTGTCTAGGCCTGTGTTTCGCCTTGCACATTCCCGCCGCTATACGCGCTCGTACTTCTCTACATCCACTACGAATATGATCGCTCCGCCAACGCACACCTTCACCGGGCTGATAACGGCGCCCGCGGGCGCAATCGCGTCCGGCATCGGCTGGGCGATATACTGCTCCCGCGAGTGGCAGTAGTTTCGCACGATCTCGATGATGCTGTCTACGTTTTCATCCTCGGTACCCGCCAGAAACGTCACGTTTCCATCCCGCAGGAACCCGCCGGTGCTTGCAACGATCGTGAACTTGTGCCCGGCGTCCAGCAGCGCGTCGCTGACCTTGTGCTTATCCCTTTCGTGAACGATTGCAATTACGAGTTTCATAGCCTTCCCTCCGCATTACCCGCCGCCAGAATGCGGGCAGACTACACCTCATCAAGCGTCCTGACCGTGTCGAATGACCAGCAGCGAGCCGCCTCGACCCGTCATTGCCTCCCATGCCTGCTCGATCACCGCGCCGACCGCCTGCCGCGCGTCAATGACGACAACCCGCTCCGGTTCCGCGCGTGCCACCGCCAGATACGCCTGCCGAACCGACTCGTGGAACGCCAGTCCCTGCGCTGAGATTCTGTCCGTCAGCCTTTGCCGCGCAAGGCCGACACTTGCCGGCAGATCGAGCAGTATTGTGAGATCGGGCTTGATGCCGCGCGTGGCGAACTCATTGAGCCGCGCGACCGTATCCGCGTCGATCCGCCGTGCGCCTCCCTGATATGCAGTGCTCGAATCCGCGAACCTGTCGCATATCACAACCGCCCCGCGCTCGATTGCCGGTGCGATCACGAAGTCAACGTGCTGTGCCCGCGCCGCCTCAAAAAGCAGCAGTTCGGCTCGATCGGACACGCCCTCACCGGACTCGAGCAGCAGCTTGCGGATCGAATCGCCGACCGCGGTCCCGCCCGGCTCGTGCGTCAGCACGACCTCGCGTCCAGCGTCGCTCACCCTTGCGGCAAGCGCCTCGGCAAGCGTGCTCTTGCCCGCGCCCTCGATCCCTTCGATGCTGACGAACAGCCCGCGCGCGGGAAGATGCTCCGGCAGGCTTTCTGACCCGAAGCATGTTTCCGGCGCCCTCCCTCGTGCAGACACGGATGCTACGGAAGACTTTTTGACCCCAAGCGTTCGTGTCACATCATCGCTTGACGGCGTCATGGCTTGAAGATTCTCACTCTGCGAAAAGGCTCCGTACCGATGCTTTCGGACGTTAGTTGATACTTCTCCGCGAGTTGGTGCTGTAACCTTCTCAGGTAGCTGGTTTGGGGGCTGAGTTCCTGGGGTTCGCCCGTTTCGAGCACGCGGCTGATGGCGTCCTCGGCGTCCTTGATGGCGGTGGCTTCCTCGTCAGACTCGCCGAGGTGGAAAATGTCGCGAATGACGCCGGCGATCTGGGCGTAGGTATTGCTCTTGATGACATACACCGGCAGGTCGCGGCGTCGAGCTTCGGCGATCATAGCGACGTTCTTGCGTTCGTGGGCCTTGAGCGCGATAACGGCGTTGGCTTCGCCGAGTTCCTTTACTATGTATCCCGGCACCCGCAGCTCACGAATGGCCCGCTCGAGTCGGTTCCTGCTGACCCCGTAGGGGAATATTTTGACGATGGCGGGCATCGGGTGCGACTCAGCGACTTCGAGAGCGTGCGAACCGATCTTTGCTTCGGTGGGAGGCAGCGGCCTGACGTCGGTCCCCTGGACGACTTCGACTTCGCCCTTGACATTTCGCACGCGTATTTCCGGCCTCGGCGGTACTCCGCGAAGCATCTTGTCGACTACGGTGGCTACATCGTGATGGATCGCCAGCTTGTCCATCTCGATAATCTCGATGAGCACGTCGAAAGTCGGCGGGGCCTTGCGCTCGAGCACGGTCTTCTGGGTCCCGCGCCGCTTGGCCTCGTCGTCGGAGAGCGTGACCGCCTGAATTCCGCCGATTAGGTCGGCGAGCGTCGGGTTCATCATAAGGTTGTCGAGAGAATTGCCGTGTGCGGTCGCGACGAGCATGACGCCGCGCTCGGCGATGGTTCGCGCGGCGAACGCCTCCGCCTCCGTGCCGATCTCGTCGATCACGATGACCTCGGGCATATGATTTTCCACGGCCTCGATCATGACCGCGTGCTGCTGATCCGGAGTAACGACCTGCATGCGGCGCGCGTGGCCGATGGCAGGGTGGGGTATGTCGCCGTCGCCGGCGATCTCGTTGGACGTATCCACGATCACGACCCGCTTCTTGAATTCGTCCGACAGGATTCGGGCGACCTCGCGCAGCTTGGTCGTCTTGCCGACGCCCGGCCTGCCGAGCATCAAGATGCTCCGTCCGCTTTCCACAACGTCGCGGATGATGTCGATGGTGCCGTAGACCGCCCGCCCGATCCGACACGTCAGCCCGACGATCTTGCCTTGACGGTTGCGGATGGCCGAGATGCGGTGAAGCGTGCGCTCGATGCCCGCGCGGTTGTCTTTTCCAAACTCGCCGACGCGCTCCACGACGTAGTTGATGTCCTCCGTCCTGATGGGTTCGTCCGACAACTGACTCACCCTCAACGGGAACCGCGCTTCAGGCTCCCGGCCGAGGTCCATCACGATCTCGAGCAGCTCTTCGAGGTCCTCCTGCTCTTCGAGCTTCTGCCTGATCTTGGGGGGCAGCACATCGAGCAGTTGGTCCAGATTATCCGTCACCCGAAGCTGTTTCAGTCCCAGGGCGCTTCTTTCAGGCACTATAGGTCTCCTTCGATTTCATACATCACCGCCGCGCAGACCGCAATCGCGGCCGTATCAGTGCGCAGCAACCTCGGCCCAAGCGATACGGATATCGCTCCGGCCGACTTCAGCGCCTCTACCTCGCGTTCAGTTAGCCCGCCCTCAGGTCCGATCACCACAAGCGCGGATTCCACATTAGGTTTCTTGGGATTCCCGCTCCGCTTGAATCCCAAAGCACCGCGCAGCGCGTCCCTCAGAGACAGCCCGCCCTCATTCTCCCACGCCACTATTGCCAGATCGAACCCCGGGATCATCTCAATGACGTCGTCGAATGCCATAATCCCGTGGATTTCCGGCACTCTCGATCTACCGCACTGTTCCGCCGCCTCGGCCGCAATCCGTCGGAGACGCGCTAGCCTCTTATTCATATTATCGGCATCGGGCCGCGCGACGGTGCGTGCGGATTGAACCAGCGCTATCTCGGATATTCCCAGTTCCGTGCACTTAGCAACGATGTGCTCTACACGGTCACTCTTCGGCAGGCACGAAGCCAGCGTGAGTTTCAACCGCGGCTCGTTCGCATCGACTCTCTTATCGAGTATCCGTGCTGTGACCGCGCTGCCGGAAAGGCACGCTATCTGCGCGGAGTAGACCCCGCCCAGTCCGTCCAGCAGCGTAATGCCGTCGCCGACCTTGAGCCTCAAAACTCGCCTGATCTGCCGTGCAACCGGCCCCTCGATGACCGCCTCCTGTTCGCCGATTATGTCCGGCTGGACGAAAAACCTTCTGTGGTCCGCCATCACGCCGCCCTCTCACACACCAGCGCGACCCAATCACCATCCGTGCGTTCCTCCACCACGCGCAGCCCAACTGAATCGAACGCTTCCGTCACGCCGCTCGCCCGTTCGGTCACTATACCTGACGCGACTACCTTCCCTCCGATCTTGACTTTCTCCGCCAGTGCGCCTGCCATGTCTATCAGAACCTTGGCGATTATGTTTGCGAACACGACATCTGCCTGCCCGTCGAATGCCGACGGCGAGTCCGCCTGCCTGATGACAATCCGATCGGATAGACCCGCCTGACGCACGTTAGCTTCGGCGACCTCGACCGCCACACTGTCAATGTCCAACCCGACCACGGATCGAGCGCCCAGCTTCGCCGCGGCAATCGCCAGCACGCCCGAACCGGTTCCGACATCTAGTGCTGCCTCGCCGCCTTTGATAATATCCTGCGCGGCGAGCAAACACAACTGGGTAGTTGGATGATACCCGGTCCCGAACGCCATTCCCGGATCGATCTCCACAACGATCTCCGAGCATTCGGAGCTTGTCGAAGGATCGCGCGGCCACGGCTCCCACGTCGGCTTCACCACGACCCGCCCGATCCTTACAGGCTTGAAATGCTTCTTCCACGCCGTCGCCCACTGCTCGTCGGCAATCCATCTGACCGTCAGGTCGTCGGACTGCAGTTTCAGGCCGTAGTCTGCGAAGGAGGCGATTCGGGATCGAATGGATTCCAGCCGTTCTTCCAGGCGATCATCGACCGGCAGATAGCCTGTCACGAGACCGGGCGGATCGGGACCGATCACTGTGCCGCCGCAGCCCTCTTCGATCAGCACGTTGGACGCCGCATCGACCGAAGCCGGAGCAGCCTGAATCGCGATTTCAACCCATCTCATTATGATCCGCTGAAAGCGTCCCTCACGCGCTCGAAGAAGCCCTTTTCCTGATCGTCGGGAATCTCTTCGCCCATCGAGGCGGCAAACTGCTTGAGCAGTGCCTTCTGTTCGTCATTAAGGCGCGTGGGGACGTGCACTCTGATTACCACGTTGAGGTTACCCGATGGGCCGCCGGTCGGATCGGGCATGCCTTTGCCGCGCAGGGTATAGACCTCTCCGGGTTGGGTTCCCGGCGCCACGTGAAGCTTCTCGGTTCCGTTGAGGGTAACGACGTCGATGGTTCCACCCAACGCCGCGAGCGGAAACCCGATTTGCACCTGACACCACAGATCGCTGCCCTTACGCTCGAAGCGATCATGCTTCTTGACGTGAGTGATGACGTAGAGGTCGCCGGGAGGCCCGCCGCGAAGTCCCGCGTCGCCGCCGCCGGCTATTCGTATTCGCGTTCCCGTGTCCACGCCCGCAGGAATGTGCACCGTCTGCCGCGAAGTACGCCGGTTTCGACCCTTGCCGCCGCACTTGTGGCACGGATTGCCGATGACCGTTCCTTCGCCGTGACACCGAGGGCACGTCGTGATTCTGATCTGCGCGCCAAGTATCGTCTGCTGCTGCTGGCGCACCTGGCCCGTGCCGTGGCACATGTTGCACGTCTCGGGATGGCTGCCCGGCTGCGCGCCGGAGCCTCCGCACGCGTCGCAGCTCTCCATCCGCGTCACGGAGATTTCCGCGTCCATGCCGGTGTAGGCTTGCTCAAGGGTCATCTCGAGGTCGTATCGCAGATCGTTTCCGGGCTCGGCGGACGTCCGGCGCGTAGTCGTGCGTGGTGCGCCCCCTCCGAAGAACATGTCGAATATGTCGCCGAAGCCGCCGAAGCCTGCAAAATCGCCGAATCCGAAGTCCGGGCCGAATTGCTGCTCCATGCCCGCGTGGCCGTAGCGGTCGTAGATCGCCCGCTTCTCCGGGTCCGACAGCACCTGGTAGGCTTCGTTGATCTCTTTGAAGCGCTGCTCGGCTTCCTTGTCGTCGGGGTTGACGTCGGGATGGTGCTCGCGAGCAAGCCGACGATACGCACGCTTGATGTCGGCCTGCGTCGCGTTCCTGCTCACGCCGAGTATTTCGTAGTAATCGCGTTTCGGTGCCATACTCAAAATCGAGCGACCGAGGTTACACCTCGGCCGCGAATAATGCTGTCCCAACGGATGTCAATGCCGCATATCCTGAACACCCTGAGCTTGTCGGAGACCAGGACTTCATTTATCATTCGGCCAATGGCCTATTCCTCGAACTTCTTTCCCGAGTCAACTTCTGCCTCACCGGCCGCAGCTTCCGGTTCTTTCTTCTTTCGACCGCGTTTGGGCTTGGGCGCTTCCTCGACCACCGCTGCAGGTTCGTCGCCGACGACCTCCGGCTCTTTCTTTTTCCGGCCGCGCTTGGGCTTGGGCGCCTCCTCGACGACCGCCTCGAGCTCCGGCTCTTCGACGGCCACCTCCAACTCCGCTTCTTCTTCTACTTCTACTTCTTCTACTTCCTCCGGCTCGAACACTATATCGGGCACTTCAAGTGGCAAGTGCTCCTCTTCCTCCTCGATCTCTTCGTCGAGTCCGGGAACAAGCCCAACG
>Ga0272448_1002111_pt1 | contig 25587 bp, 19 predicted proteins | sample YNPCB0191_FD_202220 | JGI IMG/M metagenome (GOLD analysis project Ga0272448, IMG submission 202220) | Hot spring sediment microbial communities from Yellowstone National Park, WY, United States - YNP-CB-019-1 | ecosystem: Environmental > Aquatic > Thermal springs > Hot (42-90C) > Sediment... | reverse complement strand
TCGGCAGATGCGATCTTGTCCACAATCGAGGCGAAGTCGTCCTCGATGACGCACCGGCCTTCGCTCCGGCATATTCCCCAGCCATTGTCGTCGCACTGCCGGCACCGCTCGATTGCGAGCTTCGGCAGGAAGAGCTTCTCGCCCGTTGCGCCCGATTCGGCCGCGCCCGCGAGAAGCGCGTCGGCCGCGCTCGCCGTCTGGCCGTTGGGATTGCGGCTGCCTGAGATAACGAGTATGTTCATGAGTCTCTCCTTTCGAGATCGAGGACCGAAGTCGGAAACCTCCCCCAGCCCCCTCCTTGGTAAGGAAGCAGTTCGGAAACCTCCCCCAGCCCCCTCCTTGGTAAGGAGGGGGTTTAGCAGACCTTGCCCAGCCACCTACTCGGTGAGGAGGGGGGTATTGAGATCGCGTTTGAGAACGAGCACGGCGACGTCGTCGGAGAACTTGCCTCCGGCATGGCGTTGGGCGTCGTCGATGAGCTGCTCGGCAATTGCGCGGGCTGAAGCGTCCCGCATGCGCGCCACCGTCTCCAGCGCCCTGTCTTCGCCGAACATGCCCCCCTCGCCGCGCGCTTCAATCAAGCCGTCGGTGTAGGCGACGAGCACGCCGCCGGGAGCAAGCTTTACCTCCTCGACATTGTAGGCCGCATCAGGCAGGATCGCAAGCGCGGCGCTGTGCGAGTCGATGAGCCGGCAGGTTCGTTCGCAGATCAGCGGATAGGGATGGCCTGCATTGACCATTCTGAACCTGCCCGGATGATCGTAGACCAGCGCAAGCGCGGTTGCGAACTCACCCGGCGCCATATCGGAGCGGATGATGTAGTTTAGCCTTGCCATCGCGTCGGCGGGATCGGGGTTTTCTCGCATGAAGCCTCGGAAAAGGGATCGCAGCATCACGGAGTCGGCCGCCGCCTCCAGACCGTGGCCGGATAGGTCGCCGATCACAAACAGCGCCGAGCCGTTTTCCAGTTCGAACGAATCCAGAAAGTCCCCGCCGAGCTGAGCCTGTTCGCGGGCGGATAGGTAGATGTGGGCGGTTTCCAGGTCGGCGACGCGTCTCGGCACCCGTCCCAACAGCCCCTCCTGCACTATGCGCCCCACTTCAGCCCTCTCAAGAAGCTCCGTGCGGTATGTTTCGAAGTAGGCGTTTGCTATGGCGGCCAGGGCCACGTGCAGGAATTCGTCCATTTCCACCAGCCAATTGCGAGGGTCGGGCGGAGGCGGATCGAGCAGGAACGGCAGATAGGTTTCTTCCAAAAAGTGCACGGTCAGCACAAGAGCGCTGAACGGGAACTGCCGCGCGGCGAGGTCGGTCCCTGCCCGCTCCAGGGCGTCTATGCAGGCTTCGAGCCGTCCGTCGCGCATGTGATGCAAAATAGCGCCGAGTATCTCCCCGAACAGCTTTTGCAGCTCCTCGGGGCTGACCCCTGGAGGCTGCCAGGATGCGAACTGCCGCGACAGCCAGCCCTCAAGTATCTCTTCTTCGTGCGGAATTAGGCGGTCGGCGACGCTAACGAGCGTCACCCTCGTCACCGGAGAAAACTCCATAAGCCTGTAACCCGCAAATCGCGCCTCGCCTGTCATCGTGTCCGCTCCATCCGGAAGATACCCTATTGTATCACGTTCGCTCCTGCCGCCGGCGGCGCGGATGTGCCGGCCGAGCGCCGTGCGATACGGCAGGGCCGGCGGACGGCGCAGAGCTTGACAGGGCTATGTGCGAAAGAGCACAATAGAGGCGTCGCAGACGGAGGGACTATCATGAGCGATGTCATATACCTCGATCACGCCGCTACCACTCCGATAGACTCGGAAGTGCTCGACGCGATGATGCCATACATGACCGATAGGTTCGGCAGCGCCTCGACGTTATATTCGCTCGGCAGAGAGGCGCGGGACGCAGTTGAACTTGCGCGAGAGCAAACCGCCGACCTGATCGGCGCGCAGCCGGAGGAGGTATACTTCACCAGCGGCGGCACGGAGTCGGATAACTGGGCAATATACGGAGTGACCGCGGCGAAAGCCGCCAAGGGCAAGCACGTCATCACCTGCAAGATCGAGCATCACGCCGTGCTGGAGCCGTGCCATCATCTCGAAAAGCAGGGGTGGACGGTGACGTATCTCGACGTTGACGCCAACGGCTTCGTTAACGTCGATGAGCTTGCAAACGCAATCACCGACGAGACCGTGCTTATCACCATAATGCACGCAAACAACGAGATCGGCACGATCGAGCCGGTCGAGGAGATCGGCAGGATCGCACGCGAGCGCAATATCCACTTCCATACGGACACCGTCCAGAGCGTCGGCCATATACCCGTGCGCGTAGACGAAATCGCCTGCGACTCGCTGGCTATCTCGGCGCACAAGCTCTACGGTCCGAAGGGGATCGGCGCGATGTATATCCGAAAGGGAGCCCGCGTCGAACGCTATATGCGCGGCGGCGGTCAGGAGAACAACAAGCGTGCCGGAACGCACAACGTCGCCGGGATCGTTGGCTTGGGCAAAGCGGCCGAGCTAGCCAAGGCTCGAATGGCCGAGGAGGCCGAGAAGACCGTCAAGCTTCGCGATGCGCTGATCGCGGGAGTCGAATCGCGCATCAAGGATGTCAAACTCAACGGCGATCGAGTCAAGCGCCTGCCCAACAACGTCAACTTCTCGTTTATGGGCGTGGAGGGCGAGTCGATGATCCTGCTGATGGATATGAACGGCATCTGCGTGTCGTCCGGCTCGGCATGTACCTCCGGTTCTCTCGATCCGTCGCACGTGCTTATGGCGCTCGGACTCGCCCACGAGCAGGCCCACGGCTCGCTGCGAATGACGCTGGGAAAAGACAACACCCCTGCCGATGTCGACAAAGTCCTCGACACGCTGCCGGGGATCGTCGCGCGTCTGCGTGAGATGTCGCCGATCTACGGCAAGCAATAGCCGCGGGCGGTTATACCGCGCCGTTGGGATCTTGGCCGCGCCCGGGCTTTGCGCTAGCGCTTCGCGTCGGTCTTGTTACGCGGCCGAGGCGCTGAGCAGCCGCACAATCCAGAAACAGCGCTAATCACCTTATCGTTGGGTTGATGATCGCGCGTTCGCTGTCGATGGTCGTGAGAACGCCGCTGACCTGCACGGTGTCGCCCTCGGTCACCCCGCCGCCGATGACCTTGATACCGGCGATTCCGTTGGCCTCTTGTATATAGAATTCCCCGTTGAAGACCGCGGTCACGATCGCGCCGGGCAGCGATACGGCTGCCCCGTCCTCGACGAGCCGGGCCAGTGCGATGCTCGCCACCGATGTGTATGCCTGTCTGAACTGCACCGCGTCCGCTATCACGACATAGCCCGAGGGCGCTTCGTTATAGAGGCGAACCGTGACCGACTGCCCCTTGGCGAGTTCGTAGATGCCGTGCAGGTTCCATTGTCCGCCGTCGGCCTGCTGGTTGAAGAGGCGCGGGTGCTCAACGCCGCCGATGATGACGGAATACTTGGCCTGGCTCGATCTGTTGCTGCCCTGCGACCACCACAGCGATATGGCGTAGCTGCCTGAGACTGGAGCGCACCATGTCCAGTTGGCGGTATTGGTCCCGGTCGGGCTGGTGCTGCAGTAGCGGTAGTCCGCGCCGTAGCGGCCGCCGGCTGTGTTTCCCGTGCTCCATGAACCGGTAGCGCCAAAGCCCGGATCGACGTTGTCGATCACTGCAGGCTCCGCCGGTCTGGTAAGAATGTAGATGCCGGCCCGTTCGGCGCGCTCGCCGGAGTCGTTGCGGCTCGCGATGTCGATGCGGTAGACCTGCGCGGGCTGCAGGTTCGTAATCGACACGGCATGCGACTTTGCCGGCGCGGTGTCGCGTATCTCGTTCACGACGCCGGAGGGCATCAGCCGCCAATCGAGCCTGGTGTCGGCCGGCGCGTTCGTCTGCCAGGTGACCTGCGCCGAGGTGCTGGTGACGGACACTGCGATATCGGAGATTGCGAGAGGCACGGGCAAATCTTTGACCACGGAGTTGCCGTGCCAGTCGGTCACGGCTGCGGCGACGGCCACGGTTTCGCAGAGATCGTAGCTGACGGTCCAGCGGTTGGTTCCGGCGGGCGCGGCGTCAATTCGAGAGTATGTCCCGTCGGTCCTCTTTAGCGCGACAAAGGGCTGTTTCTGGTAGATGTCGGTGTTGACCGAGATGGTGGCGGTGCGAACTCCGTTCGAGTCGGACGCAGAAACGGTGATCGTGGGCGGGACGGCGTTTCCGATCCTTCGCCAGCGCGCCATGCACTCGCGGCCCGTGAGATATTCGAACTCCACGGTCGGATACGTCGCATGCGCGGCGACGAACAGGGCGTGAGCGGCGTCGATCTTGTCGGCGAAGTCCGTTTCCTTGAGGTGCGAGTAGCTTGTCACCACCTGATCGGTTCCGCCGAGCGCGTTTGCAAATACGGAATTGACCAGGGACTGCGAGAGGCTCGGCGTGTAAGTGTAGTAGGCTTCCCAACCGCGCTGTGAGCCGGGTGATCGCCAGTCGGTCGGGTTGGGATGATACGGCACCCAGCCCTGCGAACTGTGGCCCTCGAATCGGTAGATGATCCAATCGTCGAGGTAGTTTTCCCAATAGTTGCTCATCCAGTTCCATCCGCTGCGGAAGCAGGTCGGGTAGAAGCCTCGGTCGATGATGAGGTGGGCGACGGTGGATTCGTAGTCGGCCTGCGACTCGGTAAACTCCGCCGCCTGCACCCAGGCCGATCCGTTCCAAACCCAGGTGTGGTAGTGATACGCCATCTCGTCGCCGCAGCGGGCCACATCCGCGCCGTGGTAGTCCGTCATGAGGTCGAACGGCAGTAGAGGACCCGTGTCGATGCCGCAGGAATACATCGAGCCGCAGTTCATATACCAGGTGATCTTGATCGGGTTGCCCAGGCTGTCGCGGTGAGCGTCGCGGAACGACTCCGCGAAGACCTGCGCGGCCTGGCCTGCAGGCGATGTGTAGCTGTAGTCGTCTTCAGGGAAGTTATTGTAGTGATTGTTCGTTCCCAGGCCGCCGGTGGAGGTATCCGAGCAGATCTGCACGTATACCCTGCCGGGCGGGGGCGGCGGTGTCGACGTAATTACGATGTCATCGACGTAGATCGCGCCCGTATGCGCCATCGAGAAGTTGCCCACGCAAAGCTTCGCGGGAGCACCGGCGTATTGCATCGAAATGCTTGCGTCTGGGGTCTCGTGGCCGTCGATATAGAGGTTCTCGGTCATGCCGTCGTAGGTGATTCTGAACGTGTGCCACCGGCCGTAGCTGAGCGGATAGCCCACGTCCGACCGCACCCACGCGCCCGAGGCGTCGATGTTCGCCAACTGCACCTTTCCGTTGGGCAGCAGGAACACGATCGCCACGATGGCATTATTGCTGCGCTGAAGACACCAGGGTATGGCCTCCTCGGGTATCGACTCTACATAAAGATTGAACGCGCAGGTATATGGCTGATCGGCGCGGCAGATCCCGGAGAGCGTCCTGATCGCACCCGTGCTATTGTTGGCGGCGATCTTGAGGCTGCACGGGGGCGAGACGCAGCGGTCCGTGGAAACGGTCACCGACGGGTCCGCCGGAGCGGTCTCCCAGGCGGGATTGGCGGTCCAGTCGCCGTCGTCGAAGTTCTCGGAAAAGACGACAACATCCGCCAAGCAGACGGGACGGACGAGAATAAGCGCGGCGATCACAGCCGTGAGCGTGCGCATTACAGCGTTTGTGTGCATCGCGATTGCCTCTGGATCACCCGTGCAAGAATCGTGCCGAGCGGCGCGATCGATCTTCAGTCAAGTGCAGGGTGACATGTGCAGGACGAAGTCTGCAGGATGGCGTGTTCAGAATAACGTGTTCAAGATGAAGTGGGTCTGGGCCGGTTGCTCCCGCAAGACTGAACCGACACAGCGGGGTTTGCGACATCCCCGAAATGGCGATAGCCGCACGTGCCTGTCACTCCGAACCTATGTGAGGAATCCGCTTTTGATCGTGGTAACAGGCACTTCCTTGCGACCTCGGAAGGCGGAGCGGGGAGCAGAAGACTGAGAGCAGAACACGCCCCATCCTTTGTCCACTCTCCCCCCGCACTACTGCCTGTTTTGCCTCTTGCGCCTAAAGCAGGGTCGCGCGCCGACTGATAATAAAGCATAGGAGTGATCGGCCATTGTCTGTACCTGACATAAACAGGCGCGGCAGCACGCTGGTGGACGCCGTGGTGACGCTTATGCTCACTGCGCTGGTGGGCCTTATGTTTGCGGCCCTATACCCGGCCGCGACATCGTGTTCACGCCAGGCGCAGGAATACAAGACCGCCACGGCTCTCGCACAGCGCAAGGTGGAGCAGATCAGATCGTTCAGGTACGAAGTTCTGACCCCATCCGTTCTTTTCGCTAACGGCGTCATCGACTCGGCAGACGGCGATTCACCCTATTCGTTTACCAGCGTGGACGGCGTGGCGTCGGAATTGGCGCAGGGGAGCGGCGTTGTGGACATCACGGACGCCGAAAGCGATCTCAAGCGGGTGACGGTCACCGTTTCGTGGGTGTCGTCCTCCCGTTCCGTTCCGCGCAGCGTGCGGTTGACGACATACGTGGCTGACAGGCGCACGCGCAAGGTCTAGCTATGATGAGGTTTTCGGGCAGCAGGCCAGGTATGACACTCGCTGAGGTAATCGTGGCGATGGGCGTTTTGGCCCTGGTCGGGGCGTGCCTGATGTCCGTGCTAATGCAGGGACTGCGCGGATGGAGCAGCGGAGCGGGCGACGAGGCCGCCAACAGCATCGCCACCACTGCGCTTCAGCGCCTCGCATACGACATCCGAGAAGCACGAACCGCCACCACCAACGGCTCCCAGCTCACGGTAACCTTTCCGCTCACCATAACCGATCCTACGACGAAACAAACCGCCTACGACCCTACCCTCAACGACCCTGTCGCTCGCACATACTACGTGGACAACAACGGCAACCTTGTGCGCAACGCAGGGGGCGTGATTACAATACTGCGCCGAGGCGTGACAAGTGTAACATTCGCTGCAGCCGCAAACTCGGTCGAGATCACCGTGACCGCCACTCAGCGCCTGGGCACGTCCGACCGAACCGGGCAGGCGAAGGGCCGCGTGACTTTCAGGAATTATCATTGAGGACCACCGAAGTGAAATCTTTCTCGATAGCAAAGAGGCGCGGCAGCGGGATGATTTTCGGGTTGTTCGCCATGCTCCTGCTGTTTACGCTCGGCGTCTCCTACTTGATGGTGGGATCCTCGTCGCTGATTGCAGCCAAGCACGACGCACTCCGGGCACGGGCGCTCGCGTGCGCGGAGGCGGGCGTCGAACGGGCGATCAAACTGCTCATGACCGATCCTCCCGGCGAGTTCCGCTGGGGTGATCCAAACGACCCCGACACTTGGTATCCTGAAACGATCACAACAGGCGAATCGTTCAGGCTGTGCGTTCGCGACGGCGCCGGCATCTTTGCCGGCAAGATCGTGATCACCTCTCAAGGAACCGTTACCGAGGCCGGCACCACCGTGTCCAGAACCGTCAGGGTCGTGGTCACAACCAAGCAGGAAAACGTCTGCGTCTGGAACAACGTCATATTCGGCGGCGTGGGTCAGGCAGGCCGCAGCATCAACGGAAACGTGGTGATGCGTGGGTCAATTCACTTGCTGGGCGACGGCGAGGACTACACGGACGTTGACGCCGACGGCCGCTGGGACGATAACGAGCCTTATTCAGACAGCAACCGCAACGGGGTCTACGACCTCGGCGAGCCTTACACAGACACCGATGGCGACGGCCACCGCGACGCGCGCGAGCCTTTCGTTGACGCCAACGGCAACGGCGTCCGTGATCCCGCCCTTACGGTCACGGACATCGCCGAGGAGATATCGGGCACGGCCAACGTCGGCAACAACTATGACGGCATGCCTTCGGACCTGCGCGCGCTTATCCCCCCGCTCGAGAAAGTGTCGTGGGGCGGAGAGCAGGTCGATTCGCTCAACGCGAAACTGCGCGTCAAGCACGGCAAAGTAAACATTTCCGGCTCGGCAACCGTGGGCTATCCCAACACTCCGGGCAACAGCACAAAGGAAACCATGGACGGGGTCTACGTCAGCGACGGCTTCGGCGGCAACAAGGGGGCTGCCTCGGTCTATTCGGACAACGGAACTACCGCCACTTACGACTTGGGAGAGGACGCCGTCGACATGCCGCTTATCGACAGCGGATCGGTGACCGTCGATGGTGTCACGTACCCCAACTATCTGGCCTATCTCAATGCGAACGCCACTGTCTACAATGGCAACATATCGATCATAAAAGGCACGCCGCTGAGCATAACGGGTCCGAAGGGATCGCTGGTCGTTGACGGCGCCGGCAACATGACGATCTCCGGCATCGTCTACATCAACGGCAACATATCGTTCTATCCGGCCAAGTCGCGAATCGTCTATTCCGGCGTGGGCACTCTGGTTACGCCGAACAGCGTCGATGTGCACACGGACCTCGTTCCCGCCCATCGATTCCCCACCACGGACGCCCTCGGGCTGATCGCAGGCGACAAGATCAACCTTGCGACCGGCGGCGGCGATGCCCACCTCACGATGGCGGTCGCGATGTATGCCCAGCACCAGGTGACCTGCGGCAAGCAATCCGACATAGCAGGCACCATAGTCTCCAGCTTCTATAGCATGACCAACGTTCCCCGCATCTACCAGGTCCCGGAACTTGCCGACCACCTTCCCCCCGGCATGCCCGGTGCCGCTCCCATCTGGATCGCGGGAATCACAATCGAAAGCTGGCAGGACGTGCCCAACCCCTAGAGCGCGGACCGGCGGGGAGTATGTTCGCACCGGCAGACATACCGGTTTTCGCGCCGACCGGCTTAGCATTCTGGCCGACTTTGCCGACAATCCATACTGAGTTCGCAAAGAATCAGTATGCGACCGATGAGACACATATCGACAAATAACAGCCAACGCCGCGGTTTCACTCTTGTCGAGGTGATGATCGCGCTGTTCGTGTTCGCGTTGATAACGGTTCTGTTCGCAATGTCGTTGATACTGGCAAAGCAGGCGTCGAAGATGAACGGACAATACGCACAGGCCCTCAGCCTTGCCCAGCACAAGATCGACCAGCTCAGGGCTGTCGGCTACGGGCGGCTTGTCTATACGGAACTCGACGACCCTCAGAACATAATCGACCCCGCCCCGACCACCTCGCCCTACAGCTTCGTGGGCGTTGACGAAGTCGCCAACTACCTGCCCAACCCGACCGCCACCCTCGCGATCACGGACGCGACCGGCTCATATAATTCGTCGAGGATCAAGCTCGTGACCGTTACCATCACTTGGTCGGCGTCGCCCACAAGGGCAAGCAGAAGCAGGCTTGTCCAAAGGGCATACATCGCAAACACGGACTAGCGCCATGCTTCGAAAAGCGGGACTGACTCTTGTGGAAATGCTCATCGCGATGTTCGTGACCGCGATCCTAGCGGCCTGCACGGTCTCCATGCTCGTCGCGGCGCTGCGAAGCTGCGACGCCGACATGGCGCAAGTCAATACCGACGCCGATGCGGTCACGGCGATGCAGTTCATGGTCGGCGAAGTGAGGGAAGCCAAGAGCGTTGCCATCCTTGACGGCGGCTCCCGGCTCTGCATCACCTTTCCGGTCACCACCGCGCAGGGCTACTACGACCGCACCCAGGCCGACACCACTCACCAGGTTTACTACTACCTCTCCGACTCTACAGGCATAGTGGGGCGTACCGGCACATATCTTTGGCGCAGCAGGAACGGTGCATTGCGCCGCATTCGCACCAACGTCGATTCCCTCCTATTCGAGTCGGACACGGCGAGATCGATAAAGATCACGATACGAACCAGGGACGCCATCTATCGCGGCACTCGTCAGACCGAGCTGACACAGCGCGTCGTCTACCTGAGGAACTACTAAATGGCGGGATTTCCAGCTTACGATCCAAAACGCATCATTTGCCGAGCCAGGCGCGGGTCGGCGCTCGTTACGGTCGCGGGCGCGACTTTCATCATCGCCGGGCTTACGGTGGCGCTCCTGGCCGTGACAAGCAACGCCATTCGATCCAACAACAGACAGCAGTTCCGTTCGGCCGCCCTGCAAGTCGCCGAATCCGGGGCCGAAGTAGCCGTGCTCTGGCTGCGCGATCAACCGATCCCGCCAACAGCGGACGTCGTACCAAACCTCGGCTCGCCGCCCTCCGGGACCACATGGAACGTCGTCATCTACAGCGATCCGGACAACCCCAACCAGTTTCTGAAGACCTATCGCATAGTATCGAGGGGTACGGTCAGCGGCGAGTCCCGGACCGTCGAGATCATCGTCAAGCAGGCAACCTTCGGCAAGTATGCTTACTTCACCGATAGGGAGACCTCCAGCAGTGGCTCGCCAATCTGGTGGAACTCCAAGGACCTCATCGACGGGCCGGTTCACAGCAACAACTCCGGCGGCACCAACTTCAACATCGACTATTCCGGCTGGTCGTCGAACACCCCCCGCAGGCCCATATTCCTGGACCAGGTGACCGGCTGCGGCTCGACCATCAACTACAACCCGTCGAGGCCCCGAAGCGAGACCGACTTCTTGAAAATATTCGCCAACGGCAGCAAGGGCTATCAGTTAGGCATTCCCAAGATCAACCTGCCGCCGTCCACCACGACTCAGAAGGAGGCGGCGTGGGGCGGCACCAGCGGCTTTCCGTCCACCAACGGCGTCTACTTGCGCGCCGACTACAACGGCGGCGTCTACATACGCGGCGATGCGGCCATCACCTTGTCGGTCAGCAGCGGCAATCAGGTGATGACGGTTGTGCAAGGATCCAACACGACCGTTATAACATTCAATCTTACCACCGGTACGATCTCCGTAACGGGCCCAGTCGGCCCCGGCAGCCCGACCTCGGCAAGCTCCTTTTCAAATGGAGTCATCTATTGCACCGGCAGCATTACATCGCTGAGCGGAACCGTCGCAGACAACAAGGTTTCCGACGGCCGGATCGTCCGCCGATCGGCCTGGACCATAGCTACGGACACCAACGCCGGAAACGACATCACGATCACCGGCGATCTCGTCTACAACACGCGCCCCGATAAGACGCTTGCCCCGGACGCGCCCTGCAACCTTGCGGCAGGCACGCTCGGACTCGTTGCCCAGGACATAAGGATCGCCGACTCCGGCTCACCGAACTACAACCACCCGAACCGCGAGATCGACGCAGTTATGCTTGCCGGCAGTGCGACAGTGGACGGCAGCATTTCGGTCAACAACTACAACCTCGGAAGCGTAGGCACGCTCAAGGTGATCGGCGGTTTGATCCAGAGCACGAGGGGCGCAGTCGGAACTATCAGCGGCGGAGTCATCAACCATGGCTACCAGAAGGACTACCGCTACGATTCCCGCCTCGCCGCCAACCCGCCCCCGTTCTATCCAACCACGGGCCAATATGACAGGCTGTCGTGGAGAGTAATGCCCGGCAACTAGGATTCAGTCATCCCCGCGTCATGCCCAACCCAATTCGGCGTCTGCCCGGCGGCGCGATGCATGGTTGGTCAGGTTCACGATGACGTGGGTCCGCACGGTTTGCCGCCCCAAGACTGAAGCGATACGTCACTGCCGAACGCTTGACACGGCGGAAGTTCCGTCGTAATGTACAGTCACCACTACGCGGAGCAAGGGATGGCTGACGTGATTGGCGCCGCATTGTTGCTATCCGCGCTCGCCCTCGCCCCATTTATCGGAGGCGGGTTCGGCGAGCTTACCGGCGGGGTCTTGCAGATACTGGTGATCGGCGGTATCGGCCTGAGGTTGGCCGCTACCCCCCCCGTCCCCCCCCTTGCCAAGGGGGGGAGATGTGTGCTTCCCCTTGCCGATCGTGGGGAAGATGCGCCCCCCCTTACTAAGGGGGGGACGGGGGGTGTGCCGGGCTGCAAAGACTCCGCCGAATGGGTGCGTGTGCCCGGGCTATGGTTTCTCGCCGCGTTCGCGATCCTGATGGTCGCCTCCACGTTCACCAGCCACTGCCTCTACTTCAGCCTCAACGGCCTTCTGTTTGCGTTCGCGTGCTTGGGCGCATACGTGCTTTCGGCCACGGTCTGCCGGGACAAGCGCATCGCTGCGGCGGCCGTATGGGTACTGCTTGTTTCGGCCATGCTTGCTGCCGTGCTCGGCATACATGAGTACGCGATGAGCGCCGGGGGCGGGCCCAACTTTTGGAAGGCGATCCTCAAGCCCGGCGAGCACGCGCGCCTGTTCGGGCGGTTCGTCAACCCGAGCTTCTTTGCGGGCTTTCTCGTGATCGCGCTGCCGGTGACTCTGGCAGCGTATCTTGTGACCCGGAAGACGATACTGTCGGTGTTCGCGGGGCTGGGGTTTGTCACCAACGTGCTCGCGCTCATGCTTACCGGGGCGAAATGGGGCATAGCCGCGGCGGTAGCGTCTCTTGGGATATTCTTTCTGCTCGCGATATTCACGAGGTCGCTGAGACGTTCGAAGTTTTTACGGCTGCTGGTGATATGTGCGGTGGTGATCCCGGTGATGTTGGTCTTCTCGCCGGTGGTGACTTCGAGAATCCACGCGGCGGAGGCCGGCGGCTCGCAGGTTCACTCCACCGAGTTCCGAATCCGCACCTGGTATGCCACGGCCGACATGATTGGCGACCGTCCGTGGCTCGGCTTCGGCCCCGGCAGCTACGCGATCACCTATCCCCGCTATACTGTCGCCGGCCCCACCAGGCTCGCGCACAGTTCATACCTTCAGACCGCTGCCGAGTGCGGCCTGCCCGCGCTGGCGGCGCTGCTCCTGCTGCTTGGGGCGGTAGCGCACCGGTCACTGATGGGGATAACCAGCGGCGCGGTGCGGCCGGCGGATCATCCGCGCGAGGACGAACCGGCATCTGAGTCGATTACGTGGGCCGATATGGTTCCGTTCAGCGGTTGGAGGCTGGTCAACTGCGCGCTGTTTGCGGCGCTGTTCGGGTCGGCGATTCGGAGTTTGGTCGATTCGGACTGGTATGTGCTTGGGGTGGCGCTGCCGTTCTGGATCACGGCAGGGGTGCTGGTTGCGCAGTCCGGCGCGGCAGAGCGTGAAAGCAGGTACCTGTCCCCTATCTCCCGATGGGTTTCGGCAGGGGTGTGTCTTGCGGCGATTCTGCTCAGCGCGTCGTTTGCGTTGGGGGACTATTGGGCCGCGCGGGCCAGAGCGGCCGCGGAGGCGAACTCAGCGCAGGAGGCGGTGAGTTTGTTCCGGCGCGCGACTGCTGTATCGCCGCTTGACCCGGAGTATCATCGCATGCTCGGAGTCTGGGCGGCGCTGGGCACGGGTGATTTCGAATACGGCCTGCGCGAGATCAATACCGCAATCCGGCTCGCACCGAATACCTCCGAAGGCGGTTGGTATGCGCGCGCCCTTCTCGAGGGGCACCGGCGCAATTGGCGCGCTGCCATCTCGGATTTGAAGACGGCGCTCAAGTTCAGCCCCAACTCGACCCAGACCCTGCTTCGCCTTGCCCAGGCTTATCGTGCCATCGGCGACAAGCGCGGCTGCGAGGCTGCCTTCAAGCGGCTCATCGACATTGAGACCTCACCTTATGAGGAGATCAAAGGCACACCGGAGATCGTGGACACTACCTATGCCGTCGCGCGGGCCTATTTCGGAGCGAAGGCGGTTCAGCAGAAGAAGTACAGTTCCGCGGTTGCCCACTATCAGACCGCGATAGGTCGTCTTGAACGCTGGCGTGAATCGGGCGATATGCGCAAGGTCCAGAAGATGATGGGTATGATGACCGACCAGGACGAGCAGGCCAACATCGAGTTGCTGCGCGACTGCTACTACGGTCTCGCTGCCGCCTATGAAGGACTGGGAGATCGTCGACATGCCGCCGACGCGCTCGCTATGGCGGAGACGCTGGAATAGGTCTGCCCGGCCAGCCGCCGCTTCGATACCCTCGTTTTTCGCTGCTGAGGACCTACGGCTTTCGGCACTCGGCCCTCACCTGCCCGCTGTCTGCTCTCAGCTTCCCTTCCCCGCACCCATTGCCCTGTTGATCTTGGCGAGCAGCGAGATTGTATAGCTGTTGCCGGGCTCCAGCGCGAGCGCGGCCCTGGCTTCTTTGAGGGCATTCGTGTAGTCCTTCTGTTTGTAGAGCGCAAACGAGAGGTCCATGTGCACAACCGGGTTGCGATCGTTAAGCTCCGCTGAGAAGGTGTCCTTGTCCTTAGGCACGACGACCAGCGCCCAGTAGCCCATGGGTTTCCACAGCCTTTCGCACTTGTCATAGGCCAGTTCAGTGATGTCGTCATAGTATGGATCCATCACGTAGAACTTGCGCTCGGTGTCGTCGTAGCCGGTCAGCACCCTGTAGTGACCCGAAGTATCCTTAAGGCTGTTCTGTTGAAGCACGAGTATGGGCGCACCGGCAGCGATCTTGCGCTTGGCGTCGGCGATGCTGGAGTTCCATGAATACGCCGCGTAGCCCTTGTTTCGCGCGTAGAGCAGCATGTCCGCGCCGTTGGTCGCTCTGCCGACAGGGTCGAAAACCGCCTTGCCGACCTCCTGCTGAGTGATGTTTTCTCCGCAGTGCTGGAGCACTGCCGCAAGCGCCGCAGGGCCGCAGTAGTTGGTGATCTGTTTGATTCGCGGCACACCGTCGATCTTGTATGTGTTCGGTGGCTCGGCGAGAATCAAGCGGCCCGTGATGACGATGCTCAGCAGTAGAAAAACGGATGTGCTTAAGGTCTTCTTCAAGCGCATTTATTTGCTCCGAGGAAAGGTCTGCTTGTCCCAAACAAGGTTGTTCACCTTGTTCCGATCTGCAATTATGTGAACAATCTTGTTTGCAAGAGGTGTGCCACAATGCAGTGTCAGTTTTATTATAGCAGTGCCTATTCTCGGTGCAAGCAGAGGAGCTGAGCGGTTTTCCTTCGATTTCGCAGAAAAGTCATTCAGAATGCGGTGGCAAATCCGCTGTCGGCGGGTCGAAAACGGGGGTTCTGGGGGATGACGACAAAAGCGCGGAGAACCTTCTGCCGATTCCCCGCGCTCTAGGTGCTGTCGGCCGGCGGCTTACCAGGGGCGATATCCGCCTCCGTAGCCGAAGTTGCCGGAGTAGCCGTAGCCGCGGCCGCCGTAGCCGTAGCCGGTGTTGTACCCGGAGCCGTAGTTGCCGTAGCCACGGTTGTAGCCGTAGTTGCCGTAATTGCCGTAGTTACCGTAGCCGTAGTTACCGTAATTACCGTAGCCGTAGTTGCCGTAGCCGGCGCCGTAACCCATCATGCCATAGCCCATTCCGTAGTTGCTTCCGTAGCGGCCGACATTCATGGCGCCGTAGCCGTAGGTGTTGTAGTTGCCCTGCAGGATCGCGAGTATCTCGCTCGCGCTGACGTTGCTGAGCGGGATCTTTTCGATCCTGACCTCGGTCGCGGTGGTTTCATCAACCGCCGTCGTATCAGCTACGGCTGTTGCTGCGCCTGTTCCGGCTGCCGCGGCAGTCGTCTCCGTCTGCGGCCGCATGCTTATGATGTAGACGCCCCCATCCTGCCGATAGACCAACCCGGCGGACTTGGTAAGGCTTCGCAAGGCGGTGTCGAAGGACACGTCCTTGATCGACAGCGCGGATATCGTGCCGGTGACGTTGGCATCGATCGCGTAGTTCTTGCCGGTGCCTCGGAACAGGGCTTCTATCGCCGACCTCACGTCCGTATCCTTCAGCTCGAGGTTTATGGTAGGACCAGGCTCCGCGTTTTCCGCCGCGCTGATCGGCGCTGCGCTGCTAATCAGCGCGATACACGTCACCGCGAAACACAACAAACCGAATTGCCTTGCGTTCATCGCAGATCCCTCCGTTCAGCTACGCCATTGGTTTCCATTGACTTTGACCCCGCCGCTTGCGGGTTCTTCACTTTTTTTTCTGCCTGCCCGCCGCGCGTATCCGAAAATTGCGAACCGCCAACAACATTGCCCGTCAATCGTATACCCGGCCGTTTCGCAGGATAATCCGCCGCAAACGGCTAATCAGACCGGGTATACTATTGGTCTGTTAGGGAGGCACGGCTGATGCGAAATCCAATCATACTCACCGCTCTACTGTTCGCGATATGGAGTCTCGGGGCGCGCGCTGCGGCTGGGCCTTCGCCCTGGGGGGTCGCGGCTGCGGGGTCTTGGGGAACTATCTGGACCTCAAGCCCGCTGGTCAAGATAATGCAGGACACGCCGGCCCCCAACAATCCGGCTAAGGGCGTTCGGCTCTACGCCGCGGGCAACGAATACGAGCCCTTCCAACTCATTTTGACGCCGAAAAAGCCGTTAAGTAACATCAAGATCGTCCCCCACACTCTCGTTGGCCCGAAAAGTGCCAAAATCGAGGCCTGGAACATAACCGTCAAGAACGTCGAATACGTCAACTGCACCGAGCCGACCAGCGAGGATGTCAAGCCCGGCCTGTATCCCGACCCGCTGCCCGACCACACGCCGTTCGCTGCTCAGCCGGGCAGGAACAGCGCAGTATGGGTTACGGTCTATGTCGCTCGAAATATCCCGGCAGGTGACTACAAAGGAACGATAGATGTGATCGCCGGCGGAATCGGCAAGGTCGCCATTCCGCTCAGCGTTCATGTGTGGAATTTCACTCTGCCGTCGGTCAGCCGATTGCGAACCGCCTACGGCAACTCGATGTCTTGGCCGTTTATCTACAACAACGCCACCACCCTCGAGCAGCGCCGCAAAGTCGTCGACCTATACAACCTCAACTTCTGGAAGCACCGGGTCTCGCCCTACGCGCCTTATTGGGGATACGATATAGGCGTCACCGCTCAGGACGGCACCGTCAAGCTCGATTTTTCCGACTTCGACGTCGCCATAGCCAAGTATTTCCCGTGGTTCAACAGCTTCAAGCTGCCGCGCTTCGGGATGAACGACAATGTCGGCTTCGAGGGCGGCGATGCCGAGCGAATGAAGATCGACTACATGCGGCTGGTCGCCGAGCATCTCGTTGACAAGGGCGTGCTCAACAAGGGCTACAACTACATCACCGACGAACCGGAGGAAAAGGACTACGATGCCGTCGTCGAGGCCGCCAAGCTCGTGCGAATGGCCGACCAGCGAATCAAGATACTGCTCACCGAGCACATCGCAGACAAACTCATTGGATCGGTGGACATATGGGTCCCCATCGGACCGGAGTACAACGAACAGCAGGCCAAAGCCAGGCAGGCCAAAGGAGAGCAAGTGTGGTGGTACCTGTGCTGTGGGCCGCACCATCCCTGGCCCAATTACTTCATCGACTACCCGGCCATCGACCTGCGAATGTGGCATTGGATGACCTGGCGCTACGGGCTGGACGGCATCCTCTACTGGGACACTTGCTATTGGCAGGACAACCCCTGGCAGAAACCCATGAGTCAGCCCGATCACCGCAAGTGGAACTGGGGCAACGGCGACGGCCACCTGCTTTACCCGGCGACAAGGACGCCCTCGAAGACCTTCATCGCCAAGGGGCCGGTTGACTCCATACGATGGGAGACCATCCGAGACGGCATAGAGGACTGGGACTACTTCCGCATACTCAAGGATAGGATCGACGCCGCCCCCGCCTCCAAGCGCAACTCGACCGAATACAAGCCCGCCCAGGACGCCCTCGCCCGTGTCAACGGCTGCATCAGGTCATTCACCGACTACTGCAAAGACCCAGCCGAAGCGGAGTCCATCCGATTCGCGGTAGCCAAGGCCATCGAGGGCATCAAATAGCCTCTCCCTCCCCGCTGCGGGGAGGGTCGGGGTGGGGTCCTTGCATTCTCCGTCCCCGCCGCGGGGAGGGTCGGGGTGGGGTCCTTGCGTTCTCCCTCCCCGCTTCGGGGCGGGTCGGGGTGGGGTCCTTGCGTTCTCCCTCCCCGCTTCGGGGAGGGTCGGGGTGGGGTCCTTGCGTTCTCCCTCCCCGCTTCGGGGAGGGTCGGGGCGGGGTCCTTGCGTTCTCCCTCCCCGCTTCGGGGAGGGTCGGGGTGGGGTCCGAAAACCCTCACCCCCAACTAAAGGAGAAGCAAATGAAAGCCATCGAAATCGCGTTTGTCGGCTATCCCGTCACGGACCTGGCTCGCGCGCGCAGGTTCTACGAAGGCACGCTTGGGCTGCAAGTAACGCACAGCTTCGGCGGCGAGGATACGGCGTGGATCGAGTATGACATCGGGCCGCACACCCTCGCGATAGGCAACGGCATGGCCGACTGGCAGCCTTCTCCGCAAGGCGCGACCGCCGCGCTTGAGGTGGATGACTTCGACGAGGCTTTGGAGCGCATCAAACGCGACGGCGTGCCGGTCGCATTCGGGCCCGAGGAGACGCCGGTGTGCCGAATGATAGGCGTTTCCGATCCTGACGGCAACACGCTTATCATACACAAGCGAAAAGGCTGACGACGCGCGGCGGACAGCCTGTCCGTTAGAGGAACTCAGGCCCCCGGCGCATAACCCCGGCATGTGAGCGACCTTGCGGGTATTTTGAGAACAGCGTTCGGGTTTGCCGACTTCAGGCCGGGGCAAGCCGAGGCTATCGACAGCCTGACCTCGGGCGCGCACACGCTCGTCGTGATGCCGACCGGCGCCGGCAAGTCGCTGATCTATCAGTTCGTCGCGATGGCCCGGCCCGGCGTCACGCTCGTGGTCTCCCCGCTGATCTCGCTGATGCAGGACCAGGTCAGCTTCCTTGAGCGCGTGCGCATCCCTGCGACGTTTATCAACAGTTCGATTCCCGGTCGCAAACAGATCGAGCGGCTGGATGCGATGGCGGCGGGACGGTATCGGCTGGTCTACATCGCGCCCGAGCGTCTCCGAAACGCAGCGTTTCAGGAAGCGCTCGCGAAGGTCGACGTGTCCCTGCTGGCGGTCGACGAAGCCCACTGCATCTCGCAGTGGGGACACGATTTCCGACCCGACTACCTGCATATCGCTGCCGCGCGATCACGCATGGGCAATCCTCTCACCGCCGCACTCACAGCCACCGCCACCCCAACCGTTCGACAGGACATCGTCAGGCTGTTGGGGTTGGATCACGCTAACCACATAGTCACCGGGTTCAATCGGCCCAACCTGATGCTGGACGTCAAGTACTGCCGCGACTCGCCCGGCAAGCTGGGGGCGCTGCTCGAAGCGATCAAGTCGCTTGACGGCGGCGCGGCGATCGTCTACGTCGGCACGCGGCGCGACGCGGAGGACGTGGCCGAATTCATCACCGAGGTTGCGAACATCCCGGCGGTGTTCTATCACGGCGGCATTTCGACCGAAGACCGCAACAAGACTCAGGACAAGTTCATGGGCGGCGGGACGCAAATCGTGGTTGCGACCAATGCGTTCGGGATGGGGATCGACCGCGCCGACGTTCGCCTGGTCGCGCACTATACCATACCGGGATCCCTTGAGGCGTATTATCAGGAATCCGGACGTGCGGGCCGCGACGGGTTGCCGGCTCGCGCGTTACTGTTCTATAGTCCCGAAGATCGGTCGCTGCAAGAGTGGTTTATCGAGCAAAGTGTGCTCGACATCGGCGACTTGCGCGAACTGCACGCGGCCGTGGGCAAGGGCGGTTGGTTCTCTAGCGATGGTCTGTCGCTCGAAACCGGATTGCACGAGGTCGCGGTGCGTGTGGGGCTGTCGCTGCTGGAATTCGCCGGCGCGCTTGAGATGGACAAGGCGGACGGTACGCGCCTGCAGATACGGCCCCGTCCGCTTGCCGAAGAGGAACTGCGAAAGACGATAGCTCAGGCTGAAATGCGGGCGAAGGTCAGGCGCGAGCAGCTCGACAGGATGATCGCCTATGCTGAGTCCAACGCGTGCCGGCGGCGGATCATACTGAACCACTTCGGCGACCCCGGCCGCGCCGACGCGCCGTTGTGCTGCGATAACTGCCTCGCGGGAGCGCATGGCTTACCCCCTATCTCGGGGAAGAGGGTTGGGGAGAGGGCGCAAGGCAATCAGGGCGGCGCCAAGCTTACCCCGGAAAACAAGACCGCGCTGCTGATTCTGGATACCGTTCGCAGCCTTCCGTGGGAAGTCGGCCGCCGCAAGGTCGCGAACCTGCTCAAGGGTGCGCGGCGCAAGGACATTTCGGCGTTCGGCTACGACCGCAATCCGCGCTACGGCAAGCTCCACGTCTTCTCCGCGCCCGAAATCGAGGGCCTGGTCGATCAGATGATCGAGATGGGCTACCTCAAGACGGTCGGCGGAAGGCTGCCGGTCATTCGCCTGACGCCGACCGGCGAAGCCGCGCTTATGTCGCGGCAACCGATTCCGCTTGCGTTCCCGCGCCCGGTCGTCAAGCCGCAGTCGAGGCAGCCGCGCGAGCCGAAGCCGGGAAACACGATTGAGATCACATGGGAAATGTTTGAGCGAGGGATGACCGTCGCGGAAATTGCACGGCAGCGCGGTCTTGTCGAAGATACTATCTGCGGTCACTTGGCGCGGCTTATCGCGCAGGGGCGCGTGCAGTTGTCGCAGGCGGTTCCTGATGATCGGGTTCGCACGATACGAGCCGCCATTGAAAAGGTGGGCGACACGTCGTATCTGAGACCAATCAAGTCGGTTCTTGCTGATGACATCAAGTTCGGCGAAATCAAGTGCGTGCTTGCAGCTGACGGCATCCAGTGGCGTCGGTCTACCCAGCCATCAACCGCTGACGGCGTGCGGCGCGCCGTGCGTCCGCCTGAACCATCCCAGCATCAAAGCATCGAACCGTCAGAGCAGGGCGATCCGGTCACCGCCTTCCTTTCTCGCTCCCATCCAAGGCCGCTCGCCGGCTCGTGGAACGCGGGGTGGGCGCTCGGGTTTCACAGTTCGTTTGCGGGATCGGACTGGCACAGGAGCGGGGTCGGCGAGATGACTTTCAGGCTGAAGTATCGCAATGACGACTCCGCACTGCAGCCGCTGGTTGCCGAGGCGCTCAAGCTGTGCCGGCAGCACCCCGAACTGCTCAACGTCGACGCGATCGTTCCCGTGCCGCCCTCAACGCGGCGCGCTCGCGATCCCGTGAGACTGTTCTGTGAAGCGTTGAGCAAGCAGACCGAGCGACCGGTTTTGGACGTTCTGACGCGCGCCCGCCCGACCAGACCGCAGAAGGAAATGCGCACGCTTGCGGCGAAGCGCGCAAACGTGGCGGGGGCGTTCGCGGTCCGCGAAGGGTTGCGCGGCGGCGTGCTCGTCATCGACGATCTCTACGATTCCGGGGCGACTATGGAGGAGGTCGTCACGACTCTGAAACGGGCGGGTGCGCGCGTCATCTGCGTTCTTGCCCTCACCCGAACGATACATTCAGACTCATAATCCAAGAATTCGAAGGTCGCAAACATTCCAACTTTCCGACCTTTCAGTGGAGGAGCGTTGAGCAAATCGCACTATATGGCTCTAAGCGCAATCCCCGGTGTCGGTGCGGTCACTGCGCGGAAGTTGCTCGAGAAATTCGGTTCCCTGCCGGCCGCGTTTGCCGCGCCGGATGCGGAGCTGCTTTCCGTCCCGCGCATGACCGCCGAGATCGTCGCGAGCATGCGGGAGGCCGCCTTTGACGGTCTCGCGGCGGAGATCGAATCACTTGAACACAACGGAATACAAGTTCTTACTTGGGAGGAGGAGGGCTATCCTGAGAGCTTACTCCAGGTCCGCAATGCGCCGTATCTGCTCTATGTGGCCGGCGAACTGCGGCCGCAGGATGCGACGGCTGTCGCTGTTGTCGGCTCGCGACAGGCCTCTGCAAGGTCGATTGAGGCCGCCGAAAGCATTGCCCGCGAACTGGCCAAACGCGGCGTGACGGTCGTCAGCGGGCTTGCGGAGGGAATCGACACTGCCGCGCACCTCGGAGCGCTGGCTGCCGAAGGCGGCCGCACCATAGCCGTGCTCGGATCGGGCCTTGCCGCCATACACCCGCGCGAAAATATCCCGCTCGCCGAGCAGATAAGCCAGCGCGGAGCGGTCGTCACGGAATACGCCCCCCGCGTACCGGTGCGCGGCGCGCAGCTTATGGCTCGTGACCGGATCCTAAGCGGGCTGTCGAAGGCGGTAATACTGGTGGAAGCGGGCGTGCCGAGCGGAAGCCTCGACACGTCCGAGAAGGCCCGTAAACAGGGACGCCTCGTATTCGCCGTCCCCGGCAGCCCTGCCGCGGACGCGCTCATTTCCAGCGGCGCGATTCCGTTCGTCTCAGCCGACCAAGTCCTCGGCTATGTTTTCAGTCCCCGCGTTTTTGCCGACCAGCAGCAGAGTCTGTTCTGACCACGGTCCGTCAGCGCAAACCCGAAACGAAAGCAGCCCCCGACCGCACGGCTCCTTCCCCGCTGCGGGGATGGTCAGGATCGGAGGCTGCGTTGATCGTCAGCATCTTGGCTGAAGGCGCGAGGTGCTAATGCATCTCCACCTCGCAGCTTCCGAGTCCGCCGCGGTAGAAGTTGAACTGAACATTGGGATGCAACGCCAAAAGCGACATCGGCACGGCGGTGTCGGCGACGCGTTTGCTGATCATAAGCGTTGTGAGGCGCTGGCCGAACGGGTTGTCGTGCATGCCCGCGTGCCAGATCGAGACCTTCTCCGCCTTCCACGTTTCAACCGGCCCCACCGACACGGCCTGACTCGGAACCAGATCGACCTTGCCGCCGCCGGATGTGCGCGCGTTCTGCATGATGGTCACCGGGTGCAGATCCACCACGCGCGTGGTGAGCTTGAGGTACTCTTCCGGCGTAGGCGGCTCGTCCTTATACTTGCCTTCGCGCTTGGGCGGGTCGTTGAAAGCCCAGTGCTTGATGTCGCCCTGGCCGCCCTGCATCACTACGCAGCGCACCCCCTCCCAGCTCGCGATGTAGTCGCTCGGATCGGCTTTCGGGAAATGCAGATTCGCGGCGGGCATCGCAAGCTCCGGACGGATGCGGTCGAAGCACATTTGCTTGTCCGTGCGCGCAAACGAAAGCGGATGGTCTTCGGGCACCTCTTTTCCGTCGAGGACCCATTCATCCATCCCCCAAAAATGCGAGTCGCGCAGGTTCAGGTCAATAGCGTTGACGATTCGCGCGACGAGCGGAAGCTGCTCGGTTGGCCCGATGGGCCCGCAAATGCCGCACGGATTGTCCGGCGTCGACTGCCGCCAGGCCTCGATATACTCCAGGGCCTCGGCGCAGTAGAAATCCTCCAGGGTGTCGTAGAACACCACCTTGAATCCGGGCCGCGACAGCCCGATCATGTCCTTTTCGGTCAGCTTGGCGGCGTCGTCGAGGATCGACTTGTCGATTGTGGTGTAGTCCCACCAGTCCGGCGCTATCTTACTCAGAGGTCTTGGCATTCGCGATCAGTCTCCCTTCGTGATATAGTCCGCGAGAGCGGCGCCGAGCGGGTCGAAGTCGGGCGCACCGAAGCCGAGGTGGGAGTGTATACGCCAGCCCTCGGCGTACTCGAATTTGCCCGACATCCGGCCTACCTCCGCCGTCATCTCGCGCATGGTGTTCAGATAGTTGTCCAATCCCTGGCTGCTGTCCAGCCACTGCCGCTGGCTCAGGTGGCAGGCGAGTACCTCGGTCTTGCGCTCGATCACCTCCGACACGTCTACGTAGAAGTCCGGCACGATGAGGTTTCGAAGCTGATCGCGCAGCCCCCAAGGCAGCGCGTGATAGAGGCACATATCCGAAAGGATGCGCTCGGTGGGCGGGTCGGTGACGTAGTTTCGCATGGTGCGGCAGAACGCGGCGGTTACCCCCAGCCGTGAGGACGTAGAGTGATCCTCCATGTAGTCCTGAGGCGACGGCAGCAGCAGTATCTCCGGCGCGACCTTGCGTATGATCGCGCAGAGCTTGCGAATGAGCGGCTGCTCGTAGAGTAACTCGATGTCGGGTACGAGCGGCTCATGAAAGGTCGCGCCAAGCATGCCCGCGGCGTTGCGTGCCTCGGCGGTGCGGGTGCGAACGGTCTGCTCGGCGTCCATGGTAGCCGACCCGCACGAGCCATTGCCGATGTTCATGTAGTGAAGCTCGTAGCCGGCACGCCCGAGAAGGATCATCGTCCCGCCCATCATAAACTCGATGTCGTCCGGGTGGGCGGCTACGGCCATTGCTATCTTTGTCAAGCCAATCTACCTCTTCTTAATCGCGAAAGAAGCGAAAACCCGAAAAGGGAATGAAATAAGACGTTCTGTTTCCCTTTCTGGCTTTCTGACTTTTCGGGATTTCGCGATGGGAATCCCTTCCCTTCTATCCAAGCTTCACTTTACAGCCTGTCCGAGAGCTTTCGTAGGCGGCGAGCGCGACTTTGAGTATCTGCAGCCCGTCCTCGCCGGTGTTGACCGTCGGCGGGTTGTCGGATTCGATGCAGCGGGAGAGGTAGTCCATCTCGGCCGCGTACGTGTTGACGGGCGTATACTCAATCTTGCGCGCGTTGACGTCGAGGCTCTCGCGTGCCTGCTGCGGATCGTATTCCGCGGCCGAATCGCCAAGATACGCGACCATCTCGCCGCCGGAACCCTGGCCGATCGTGCCTTCGCCGATAATGCTGCCCTTGTTGCCGTAGACTTCGAGCCGCGCCTGGCCGGCTGCGTCGGGCACGTTGAAGAACGCGTCGACCACCGCCTGTGCGCCGTTTTCAAACCGAAGCAGCGTAGTCGAGCTGTCATCGACGGGGTAGTTGTGGGTGAGCGTATCGGTAAACGCGAACACCTCAGCTATCCGGGAGCCGATGATGTACTGCAGTAGATCGTAGCAATGGGTCGCCATATCGATGAGTGCGCCGCCCCCGCCGAGCTTGGGATCCTGCCTCCAAGCGCCTTCTATCGGCGGATACCAGCAGGTCAACTCGGCCCGTCCGAATACCACCTGGCCGATCTCGCCGCGCTGAACCATCTCCCGGGCCTTCACGTGTGCGGCGTGGAACTTCATCATGTAGCCCTCAGTCAGATACACGCCTGCCTGTCTGCAGGCGGAGATCATTTCCTCGGCCTGTTGTTCGTTGAGCGCAATAGGCTTTTCGACCATCACGTGCTTCCCCGCCGCCGCAGCCTCGACCACCTGCCTAGAGTGCAAAAAGACCGGGGTTGCGATGTAGACGGCCTGGACTTGCTTGTCTGCCAGCAGCTCCGCTTCGGTGAAATATGGCGTCGCGCCGATCTTGGCAGCGACATCTTCGGTCGCGGCCCTGTCGACATCCATGACCGCAACGACCTTACTGGACTTGCACTCGCCCAGCGCCGGAACCATCCGCCGCCGCGCTATTCCACCACATCCGATAATTCCCCAACTAATCATTACTAAACTCCTTTTGAAGCTACTCCACGAGCGTCGCAATTCCCTTCGAGCTTTCCTCGGCGATCGTTTTTCTAAGTTCCGCCGACGCCGCGAACGGGTCCCCCATCACACCGACCCGTTTGCGTGCTTTGGTTGAGGAGAGCACGCGCCTACTTGCGCACCTTCTCGGCTGCGTTGCGGATGCCAGCACACATTACAGCGATCTCCTGTTCGGTCAGCCGCGGGTGCATCGGCAGGTTCATCTCCCGCCGGTAGAAGAACTTCTCGGCCCGGGGGCAGAGGTCCTGAGCATAGCCCATCTTCTTTAGGCCGGTGAAATGATAGG
>Ga0272448_1002110_pt1 | contig 25597 bp, 27 predicted proteins | sample YNPCB0191_FD_202220 | JGI IMG/M metagenome (GOLD analysis project Ga0272448, IMG submission 202220) | Hot spring sediment microbial communities from Yellowstone National Park, WY, United States - YNP-CB-019-1 | ecosystem: Environmental > Aquatic > Thermal springs > Hot (42-90C) > Sediment... | reverse complement strand
TCGTGAAAATAATCCATTTCTTCGACATCATAGACGATTACAGCCAGAACACGGTTGCATTTTGCCGCAATATCACTGCCGACGTCGCCGACTACCGTCCCGTTCGCATATACGTAACCCACTTCGGTCTTTTCTGGTTCTTTTTCGCGCTCGAGATGCACGTTTGCGGAGATATCGAGTATCTCATCGGGATCTACAGCATGGTATGAACTGTCACCTATTCGCGTCTCGCGGAACGCATAGGCCTTAACGGATTTGACATACAGCTTCACCGGTCCTTTGTTGTGGAACCACTGCTGTTGAATGCGAATCGGTATTGAGAACTTGCCTTCGGGCGAAATTCTCCCTTCCTGAAACTGACAGGTTTGGCCTCCGCGCCCCTTTTCGCGATAGTAAGCCGGTCCCAAGTCTAGCGGCGACAGAACACTCGCACCGAATCCGACGCCATATTTGCGGCTTACGTCGTGCAGAGCCTTGAACGTGCGCATACATTGAGGACTGGTCGGAAAGTATTCGCGCTTATCACCTCCGAAGAAAAAGTCATAAGCGACGTTGATCAGCGCACCGTCAAAGCCCTGCAGTTGTTTCGCTATGTCATCGAATCCAACCCCGAACGCCCGAACTTTCATGTTCGGGTCATGTTCGAGTTTTTCCATTTCTTCATCGCTTGTGATGATGAGCGCGTTGTTTGGCCGGAGCATCCGTTGGATGTTTGATAGTTTGATGATTTGTCGCTCCATGGCTGTGTCCTCCGCGAAAAGTGCTCCAGCAGCAAGCGTCAGAATCGACACGAATAATATCAGACGCATTGATCCGCCCCTTCTTTCGTTTGTCGATTTTGAGTTATCCACGGTACATCTCGTGTCCTGCGCAAAGCTGCATATAAAACACCAATTACGGATGTTGAAACCATGGGTATGAGAGTTGCGTTATATTATAAAACCGACTACAATAACTTTACTTTAGGAATTGGCCGGGGAGGCCGCTTATTAAGGCAGAGATAGCGCCCACGTCTCTGCCCGGCAGGACCCCATGAATAATCCATAATCGAGGAATTGCTCCATGAGGCGAGTAATAGCGGCAGCGCTCATGAACCTACTGTTCGTATGCGGCAGCTTACTCTCTGCGGCCGATACGATTCCTGTTCGTGTGTTACTCGGCAAGCGGGAGCTGGTTGCATCTTCGGTTTATGACGGCGGCCGGATTCTCGCGCCCTTGGAAATACTTCAGCCTCTTGGAGCTACTTATACCGCTCTTTCCGATGATGGAGCACTTCGGGTCATCTCGGCTACTGGTGAATCTGGTGATGTTCAAACAGCCGAGGTTAAAGGCGGTCGGATGATTGTGCTTGATGACCTCGTCAAGTTAACCGGTGGAGAGCTTGCATTCGATCTGCAAAGTCGTACGGCACAGCTTATAACCCACCTGAAATCGGTCGAGTTTGCAAACAACCTTTTGAAAATAAACTGTTCGTTCCCTGTTACTTATTCGACGCACAGGTGGGAAAACAAAATAGTAGTCGATGTTGCCGACGCCAAGCTCGTCTCCGAAGCGAAGGAGGTCTACATCGGCACGGATTTGGTTGCGAGAGCCAGGTTGGGTCAACGTGACGACGGCGGAACGCGTGTCGTGCTGGACCTCGTAAAGAATGCAGGTTACAGACTGGTGAGCGATCAACCCGCCGCCCAAATACTTCTCGCCGTAGACGAGAGTATCTCCAATACTCCAAAGCCCGCATCGGTTGCAAAAGTCCAGCAGGATCAGCCTTATACGATCAGCGGTATCCGACTCGAAACAGCAAACGAGAACGGATTCGATGTTATCGTTGAGACTTCTGATAAGGCATCCGTTACGTCTTCTTACTCGGTGAACCCGCCGGAAATCGTGCTGAAGTTCGAGCGGGCCACATTGTCGGAATCGATGCCTGAGTTCGAGGGTTCGCATCCGCTGCTATCGAGTTTGAAGTTCGAACAGGTTTCACGAAATCCTGCTTGTGTGCGGGTGTCTTTGAGCCTGGCGCGCATTATGGCCTATGATGTCCGACTGGAGAACCAGTCCGCGGTTATTTCAGTCCGACTGCCGAGCAAAGCTGGTGGGACGCTAGCCGAGAAATTCGTGGTCATAGATCCGGGGCATGGCGGTCGCGAGAAGGGCGCGCAGTTTGGCAATGTATACGAAAAAGATGTAAATATGAGGCTTGCAAGGGAACTTGCGGCTGTCTTGGAGAGAGAAGGTGTACGGGTTCGCCTTACCCGCGACGGCGATCAGGCTGTCGGTTTGACGGCAAGGCCGGAAGTTGCGATTAACAGCGGGGCCGATTTCTTCATCAGCCTGCACTGCAATTCCAACGGCAAGCCTGAGAGCGCAAGCGGAATCGAGACCTATTATCACATGTATGAACCCAGTCCGCGAGCTCTGGCATTCGCGATACACGAGGGGGGTTGCGTCTATACCGGAATGTGCGATCGCAGAGCTCGTAGCGACCGATCGCTCTACAGCAGCGGACTGGCGGTTCTCAGAAGACTTGCAGGAACTGGATTGCCCGGAGTGTTGGTCGAATGCGGCTACCTTAACCACTCGTCGGACCGAGCGAGGCTCCTGAACGCGCAGTATCGTCGGAAACTTGCTGAGGGAATAGTGGCAGGTCTCAAGGCTTATGTAGAAGGTACGCCGATAAAGTGAGCATTAATATTGGAACTATCGAGGCGATTGAATAATGGCTAGGAACAATAGAAAGTTCCCTGGTTTGAGCGTAATGCCGATGTTGGCTCTGATTGGGTTCGTAGGTGCGGCGGCGGTCGCTTTCTACTTCACTGGAGGTTCTAAAAAAGCCGAACAGCCCAAACCGCAACGGCCTATATCTATCAAACCTCCCGTCGTCACACAAGTGTCCGAGTGGCGATATGTGAGAGTCTTTGTGCCCAAGAGCGACGGAGGAAAAGTTTATCTTGTGCCGGTGAGCGTTAAGACTGAAGTCAAAGGAAACATAATGGATATTGCCCTTAGGGCGCTGATTAAAGAGGGCACAGCCGGCGGGGATTATGCTGGGTTAATCCCGGACGGCACAAGAATACTTGCTCCCATAACAATTAGACAAGGCGTGGCAACAGTCAACTTGAGCAAGGAGTTTGTTGAGAACTTTTCAGGCGGATCTGACCAGGAAGCTCTTACGCTAAACTCTATTGTCCACACGCTCGTTCGTAACAGTGGGGGAAAGGTGGAGAAGGTACGATTGCTGGTGGAAGGAGAGACGGTCGAAACGCTGGGTGGACACTTCGATCTTACCGAGCCTATCGAAGCTGACTCTACCCTGCTCAGACCTGGCAATGCCAATTGAACTCACCGATAGGAATATTCGATTCAGGACTGGGAGGTTTGAGCGTAGCGGCACAGGTCCTACGACAACTTCCCAACGAAAGGATTATCTACTTCGCCGATAACGCTCACGTGCCATACGGTGAGCGTCCTCTGGAAGAAATTCGAGAGTTCGCCCTAGAGATTACAGGTTTTCTTATCGACAAGGGCTGCAAAGCTGTGGTGATGGCGTGCAACATGTCGAGCGCTGTTGCCCTTGAGGCGGCACGCGCTTGTAGACCTGAGGTACCCATTCTCGGCGTAATAGAGCCGGGAGCGGTGGCAGCGGTTAGCGGTTTTGAGTCCGAAGAAATCTGCGTGGGCGTCCTCGCTACGACGGGCACGGTCAAGAGTGAGGCCTACGTTCGGGCTATTAGGCGAATCAATCCGTCTGCTCAAGTGGTGCAGCAGGCGTGCCCAAGATTTGTGCCGTTAGTTGAAGCCGGCAAGGCACATACTGAGGAAGCCGAGGCAGCCGCGCGCGACTATGTAGCCCCGCTCAGTCAAGCCGGTTGCAAAACAATCATACTAGGATGTACGCATTATCCGTTCTTGCGTCATGCCATAGAAGCTGCTGCGGGAGAAGACGTCAGGATAGTAGATCCTGCGGAGGAAACCATAGCCGTCTTGCGCAATACTCTTCTTGAACGAAGAATAGAAAGCAAATGCCTATCGGCCGATCACGAATTTTATGCCAGCGGCGACACGGTCGGATTCGCTGAACTCGGCAGCAGGTTTCTAGGCAGGCGGATCGACGTGGTTCGTAGCGTGACCTGGGGCATTGACCTTGGACAGGCACTTAGCGATGCTGCCATAAAGTAACCCCATTCCTCCCGCATATAAATTGCACCAATCGGCTGCTTTTTTTCGGGGAGGGAATATTTGGACTGTGAGGTAAAGACTTATGATTCGCTTGGATGGCCGAGCGAGTGACGAGCTCAGGCCGATCAGAATAACTCGAAACTTCATAAAATACGCCGAGGGAAGCTGCCTCATAGAAATGGGCGATACGAAGGTGATTTGCACCGCCTCGATTGAGGACAAGGTGCCTCCATTCCTGAAAGGTTCCGGTCAGGGATGGGTGACCGCCGAATACGGCATGCTTCCCAGATCGTGCGAGACTCGCACTCAGCGTGATGTCGCACGAGGTCAGGCAAGCGGTAGGACTCAGGAAATCCAGCGTCTGGTTGGTCGGGCTGTAAGGTCGGTTGCTGATCTCAATGCATTCGGCGAACGAACGATAATGCTAGACTGCGATGTGATCCAAGCCGATGGTGGCACTCGTACGGCATCCGTTACTGGCGCGTTCATTGCGTTTGCAGACGCTTGCGCTGTTATGAAAAAGGAAAACATTGTCAAGAAGATGCCCTTCTCTGACATCATTGTTGCTGTAAGCGTTGGGGTGGTTATGAACGAGGAACTCCTTGATCTCAACTACAAGGAAGATTCAAACGCCGCCGTTGATATGAATGTCGTCATGACCGCTGGCGGTCGGATAGTAGAAGTCCAAGCTACCGCCGAGGGAGCACCGTTTACAATGAATCGGTTTAACAACCTTATGGCGCTTGCGCAAAAGGGGATCGCCAAGCTCGTGACTGTTGTAAAGAGTGAACTCGCAAACGTGTTGTGAAACGCCTAGTTGTCGCAACCAAAAACCCAGGAAAACTAAGGGAAGTCGCGCAGATTTTAGCCGATTTGCCTTATGAGATAGTGTCGTTGTCGGAATATCCAGATGCTCCGGACGTCGAAGAGACGGGATCGACATTTCTGGAAAACGCCGTACTCAAGGCTATTAAGTACGCTCGCTTCACCGGTGAGATTACCCTGGCTGACGATTCCGGGTTGGAGATAGACGCGCTCAACGGAGCGCCAGGCGTGCGTTCCAGCCGATTCGCACCTACGGATCCTGAGCGAATTGCAAAAGTCCTCGAACTAATGAGGGACATTCCGGATGATAAGCGGACTGCTCGTTTCCGATGCGCAATAGCCGTCGCGTGGCCGGATAAGCGGATAGAAACTTGTGAAGCCAAGGTCGAAGGGGTTATCGCGAGAGAACCCAAAGGCTCTTACGGATTCGGTTACGATCCGATATTCTACATCCCAGAGCTTGGCAAACACATGGCCGAACTGGAACCAGAGGAAAAGAATGCCGTTTCCCACCGCGGCCGAGCGCTTAGGATCATGAAAAAGATGCTTTTGGAAGAATTAGCAGAAGGCAGAGTTTGATGCACAATGAAACTGCACGAAGGTTGCCAATTTGGACGAGGGTTAAGGAGGTTACGATCTTGAGATTGATTCTTGCTATCTTGTTGATTTTGTGTTCGACTACTGCATGTTTTGCTGAGCCGATTGCATACTGGCAGCCTGGTAAATCAGTTGGCATTGAGCTAATTACATGTGAGGACGGCCAATGGGAACAGCGAGAAGTAAACGGACGTGAAGCGGCTGTGCTCAAGAAAATAGAAAACCTGCCTAACTACTACCTCTATTTCAGATTCGCTCCTGAGGTTCGCGAAAAGCTGGGTTCGGAGGTCTATTTGTTAGTGGATTTCCTCGATGAAGGTATGGGCACGGTGAAAACAGAGTTCAATTCCAGCACCGGTTCGTATACGCCTGGACCCGGTTACATTCTCATAGGCAGTGGCAAGTGGGAACGGGGTATTATTCACTTGACCGAAGCGAAGTTTGCCGGCCTGCAAAACAATGGCGCAGACTTCCGATTCGTCTACCCATCAGGATCGATCAGCATAGCGAGGCTGGAAGTCTATGCACAGGATCCCAAAGTTAAGTTGCCGACGGCGCAGGAACGTATTATGAAGATTGCCTGGAATACCTCTGCACCGAAAGATATGTTTTATACGTTCGGTAACGATGCTGACGAAAATACGGCTCCGCTCTATAAGTTGCTCGGCGTGACGAGCATTGAAAGCTACGTTACTTGGGAAACTTGCGAGCGCAACGGGGAAGGCCTGTGGGACTGGAGCCGCTGGGATAAACAAGTAAAAGTGCTGAAGGAAAACGGGCTAAAGTGGGTGCCTTTTCTTATACTAGGGCCCGCCTACTCAACTCCAGGCTGGTTCCGCGCAAGTCATGAGCATTTTCCATGTCGCTGTCTCGAACACGGTATCGACTCCAAGATCGAGTCGCTTTGGAATCCGAACCTACCAAAACGCATAGAGCGGTTTATTAGTGAGTTCGCAAAGCGCTATGGGAATAGTGGAGTTATCGAGTCTGTGCTTCTAGGAATTCAGGGCGACTTCGGCGAGGCTATCTACTCGGTGACCGGTGGCGGATGGACCTTCCATATACCTGGCGAGTATCATAACCACGCTGGCTTTTGGTGCGATGATCGATATGCTTTGGAAGACTTTCGCAAGTTCGTTGCCGCTCGCTACAAAACAGTGGATGCTCTCAATAAAGCGTGGGGGACGAGTTATGTTGCCATCGGAGATGCAGACTTTCCGGGACGCAAAGAGGAGTTTAAGGCGTTTCGAGAGAGTGTGCCAAAGGGCAACCCACAGGTTCGCAGACGATGGCTTGACTTTGTTGAGTGGTATCGTGACGCAATGACTAGATGGGCCGATTGGTGGATCGAAACTACCCGCAAATACTTCCCGGATACGCCGATCTATCTTTGCACCGGCGGAGATGCTAAGCCGGAACACGGCTCCAATTTCGCCGAACAGTGTCGAGTAGCCGCCAAGCATAAGGCAGGCGTTCGAATAACTAATGAGGGGTCAAACTATGCGGCTAACTTTGCTCTTACTAGATGGGTCGCTTCTGCGGGAAAACACTACGGAGCCTATTTCGGATTCGAGCCTGCAGGCGCAGAAGACGAAATAGGAATCGTCGCCCGTATCTACAACGCTACCGCTTCCGGAGCCAACCAACTGCATGACTATAATCCGAACATCACAAACTCAAGTCGAACTATCGACCAACAACGCAAGCATATAAAGTATCTGTTCCACGTGCCGAAGCCGATTGTACCGGTAGCGTTGTGGTATCCAAACGTCTCACTCACACTTGAATGGAGCAACTTCATCGGTATAGCCGCTCGTTTGCGCGAATATACCGACCACGATTACGTAGACGAAACCATGCTTCGCACCGACGCTCTAAAACACTACAAGGTGCTTGTTATTGCCCACGGAAATGTTATGGAAACGGCTGACGCTCGCAAGATCGCCGAATGGGTTAAGGCGGGCGGATTGCTCGTGGTAATGGATGTTCCCCGATTTGAAAGCGTCGAAGCAACCTCGGATCCGGAAGTTATTCTGTTTGGCGATCACCCTGAGGGCCGAACGCTTGGAAAAGGTCGAGTAAAAAGAGTTAACGGATGGGATGCTCTAGCCTCGGAGCTCGAAAACGTGCTTACTCGGCTAGGCTACGCTGTCTACGATATGCGCAAAGACGGTGTTTTCGCCACGCAGATCGAACCCAACAGGTTTTTGTTCTTAAACTTGAATCCGTCCGAATCAACGGTGGAGATCAGATTTGCAGGTTCGGTTAAAACATTTAGCCTTCCGGGCAACACTATTACCGATGTAAAGCTGTAACTGACTGTATGCAGTTTTAATCAGTTGCCGGGTTCGACGAAATTAACTTACCAGCCTTCTTTTTGTTCAAGGCTCACGTTTTGCTTAACCGCATAGCGGGTATCTCTTTATGGCTGAGCTGCAGCCAAGAAAGATAACCACAAAGCATGCGGAGGTAGCAAATATGCCCGGTTTCGCTGATCCCTTCTATGGGAACGTGCCCGAACGAAAGCTGAGTGTCGATGAACTCATTCGCGCTCTCAGACTAAATGTAGCTGCTGAAGAAGAAGCGGCTGCTCTTTATGAAGCCCACGCGGCTGCAACTGATAATCCACTTGCGCGCAAAGTGCTTTTGGACGTTGCCAACGAAGAACGTGTCCACGTGGGAGAGTTTACCCGCCTTATCGATATACTCACCAAAGGCGAAGAGCAAGCTTGGATCAACAATGGCTATGCTGAAGTAGACGAGATGGCTGAAGAAGTCATGCGAGGCGATCTGGAACCGGCAACGCCGCAGGAAAAGGCTGCAGAGGCCGGACTTGAAGTGCCAGCCGCCACTTCGGCAAATCTAGACGATAAGACGCCTACGGTCGGATCGCTGAGACAGTAACGGAAAGGACTGGGAGCAATGGCAAACAAATATCTTGGACGCGAAGATGCGCCGTTTGGCGATGAGATATGGGCAGCGATTGATTCTATCGTTGTGAATATTGCAAAGAGCCGACTCTCGGGCAGAAAATTGCTGGATATCGAAGGCCCCTATGGGCTTGCTTTGAAGACTGTCCCGCTTATGGACAAAGTTGTGACTGAGGGAAACATATCAGTTATGACTGGTGACGTGCTGCCGGTACCGCTCATTGAGACACAGTTTTCACTCAACGTGCGAGATCTCGCAACTTATGAGGCAACCGGCTTCTCTCTAGACGCACCGGCAATTGCGCAGGCGGCAATGTCTGTGGCGGCTATGGAAGACACCCTCATATTCGAGGGAAGCAAGTCTCTCGGTATCGAGGGTTTGCTGACGGCGAAGGGCACGCAGTCGATAACATTGAGCAAGTGGGACGATATCGGGACTGCAGCTAACGACGTCATCAAAGCGGTAACCACACTTGATGCAGCAGGCTTCCACGGGCCCTACGCACTGGCGATTGCTCCGGACCTCTACAATATGCTCTTTAGGTTATACCCCCAGGGCTATCAGGTCGAAATGCAGCACCTTGAGAGTATAGTGGGGTCGAAAATCATCAAGGCGCCGGGCATCAAAAAGGGCGGAGTGCTGATTGCCGCCGGTAAGCAGTTTGCATCTATAGTGATCGGCCAGGACATAGCAACCGCCTATGTCGGTCCGACCGGCGGAAAACACGAGTTCCGAATTTCCGAGAGCCTGGTGCCGCGGATAACGGTGCCGGAGGCGATCTGCGTGCTAAAGGCTTAAGAATAAGACGCCCGGCTGATATTATCTCCGGGCGTCTTCAAATCGATCTAACGGGAATGTCCGGGGTCTTGATCGATAGGCAGGTTGGTATAGCCCACAGGCGCCCAGCCTTTGCCCATTCTACGCTGTTGAGCGTGCCCGTCGGCATACACGAATACACTGCCGTCACGATGCGGATAGGATGGGAAAGTGTCCTGGCGCCAGGTGCCGGGGTTGATTATATGGTGCCCTTCAATCCCAAACGCATAGCACATAAACATGATCTTTTTGCTCGGCGTAAGATAACGCGGACCACACTTGGTTTCACCCTTCGCGTCCAACGACAAGACTTCAAATATAGTGCGACCCGCCCAGCTCTTGTTTCCATCGCGACTGACGCCCTCGCAGAACCCGCGATCGCCGTCTACAAAGTCGTCTGCTCCTCTTGGAAGCCAACTGCACTGGTACATCTTAACATAGCGTAGAGTATAAGGTGCGGGGTCGGGGCACAGCCAAATCTCGTCGTTCTTAACGTATTTCCTGAGCTGAAGCAATCTGAGCTGCGAATGATCCGGCCCTTTGGAGACGGGACCTTCTTGATCGTAAGGCCAATCGTACGGCGGAAGCTTCTTGAAACCCATCGCGTAAAGTGCGTTCTCGGAATACATAGTCGGGAACCTGCCGTCGTGATCGTCCATATACATAAGTGCAGCGGTGCCTAACTCCTTGCCGTGCGAAGCGCACTTTGTGGTGAACGCGTTCTCTCTAGCTTTCATAAACACCGGAAACAGAATAGCTGCCAATATGGCGATAATGGCTATAACAACCAACAGCTCAATAAGCGTGAAGCCTTTGCGCATGTCCAATCTCCTACCTTTCCTACCCCCTGCCTGCCTTCTATTAATAGTATTATACTACCTTTCGGTCGTTTGTCTAGGGGCATTTTGCGCATACGGCAAGATTTTTTTATTTTAACTACCCAAATATAACCTATCATCCAGCCGATTATATTCTAATTGTTGGTCTGTATCATATGTATTGTTACACAATCGGCAGCACGATTGTGAAAGCATACCTATAATGACGACAATATAAGTTCATATAATTGCCAAGCGGGAATTTGCTTCACGCCTGAGTGCCAGTATAATTACCTGATTTTGAAAAAATACGGTGCCGCCACTTGACGATTGACCATGCATAGGCTAAAATGCCGTCGGTAGACATAGCCAACGTCCGCACAGACCGCGAAGAAACGCGGCACATCCCATAAAATAGACGGGAAGGAGAGAAGATGATGATTAGATTGCGTCTCGGAATCGCGCTGGTCCTTGCCATCGCAGCGCTTGCCCCGGCAGCCCACGCAGTAATCTACTACCAATGGAACTCTGGCCCCGGTGGAGACTTCTGTATGCCCGGAGATCCCGAAAACATATGGGGCGCGTGCGTCTACAAAGTCCATAACCCCTGGTTCAATCAAGATCCGTTTGAATGGACTTTCCCGACTGACGACCCCGAATATGCTTACTCTCAGGGCGGCAATGTGCCACCGGAGGACCCAATCGTGAACCAGCTCTTCCGTAACCGCACTACAAGCAACTGGACAGACTGGCACTGCACAATAACCGGCGGAACGATTGTGGAGAATAGTGTGGTGGTTAAGAACTACCAAAATCAGACGCCAGTCTGGCACATTACATACTACCCTGACGGGTCCGGGTTCTACGCGGAAACGATAGCTGGATCGGAAACATACATAGCGCCGGGCGGTTTGTTGAGCGTTTACTTCGAATATGTTGGAAGCGGGACGGTTACATTCAACCAATATCCAACCACAACCGCTCCGATTCCTGAGCCGGCGTCTGTTGCTTGCCTGTTGAGTGGACTTCTGGCTCTCGTGGGGGTTCGGAGAAAGAAGTAAGATAAATCCGACCAACCTCCGGTTTGTGCACGGATGTCCTTGAGGAGGTGTTTTGGCGTGAAAAAAAGCATTTGCACAGTGCTGACATTGACGTTAGTTTTCGTCATCTCGCAGGGTGTTGCTTGGAGCGGCGTCACCGTCTCGTGGGTAGATGATGTTCTGGGACCTCAATCCGTGCCTCTAATTTGGGTGCCTATAAACCCGGGGGATCCTTACTATGCTTTCACGGACCATGCGTGGTACGCCAATTTGACGATTCACTACACATATATGCATGTCATCACGTTTACCTTTACAGGGGACTATACAGGTGATGACAGTTTGTCGTACCCTTATGTCTTGCTGCGCGAGACCATCCACAACAACACGCAGTTCGACTGGACAGATTTCCACCTCCAGATGAATCCGGTTGATCCTAACGACTGGAAAGAGTTCGGTTGGGCAAGCGGACTTACGACGGCTTGGGATGTGAACCAGCAGCTAGAGACAGTGGACTTTACTGTGCCTGTTGGCGGTGTTCCTATTAGCCCGGGAGGGATATTCTACGACAGCGTGTTTATATTCGACGATTCCGACAATATCGCGAGCATAGCTGTTGACAAGTGGCCCACGCCTATTCCCGAAGCGGGTAGCGCTGCGGCAGTTTTGAGCGGGCTCGCGGGGATGATTTTATATGTGAAGAGACGCAAAGCATAAAACGACCGGGGAGGAAAGGAAGGAAAGGGGAGATGGCCGGAGGAAGTTCCCTCCGGCCGCTTTATTTTAATTTAGTACCTGTTAGCTTGAAACATTCTACTAGGCTTGGTCCGTAATATGTGAACAAAATTTAATTAAAATACCACACTTTGTTCTCTGCAAAAAGGCCGAGTTGTTGTCTTATAATTATGGGAGTACTTTTTGCTGCTAATTCGCGAGGCAGTCTACTAAAGGGCTCGGATGCATGTCGTCCGGGCCCTTTTTGCATTGCGGGTCGGCAAATGCGTGTCTTCTCGGAGGTGTATATCGTATGAAGAGCAGACGTGCAAGAGCGGTCGATTACCTGATGAGCTGCACTCCAGAGCAAACCGCGGAAGCGCTTGGAGTAAGAATCCAGACGCTTGAGCAGTGGATGAAAATGGATGACTTTAAGGAGGCGCTCAGAGCACGCGAGCGCGAGGACAAACGCAGTCTAGCACGAATCGCCCGCCGCGCCGCCATTAATGCCGCTCAAACGCTCTCAGATATCGCCGCTGATCGCACAAAGCCAGATGTGAAGGTCTTGCTAGAAATAGTCAAAGCTTCAGGAGCGTTCGAAAAAGAAGCCGAAGATGCCAACGACGGTTTGGACGAGATTATCCGAAGGTTGCAGGGTGACGAATATGACTGACGCTCAGAAACGCCTAAACCTTGCTCGAGCGCTGTGGCGCTGGCGACCGCATCCCACTCAGGAAGAGTGGCTTCTAAGCGAGGCGCAGACGAAGATCGCCGCGTGCGGAAGACGTTGGGGGAAGACGGAAGCTGCCGCCGTCGATGTGGCTACAACAGCACTGCAACATCGCAACTGCATCCAGATGATCGTCAGTCCAACCTACGATCAGAGCAGGCTGATCTTCGACCGCATCGAGCGATTGATGCTGGGCTTAGAGCCGATTCGTAAACGAGTTCACGTTGTTCGCACTCCGTATCCCAGGCTAACGGTGTTAGGCAGCCTTATAACGGCTCGCACGGCCGACGAAGACGGTCGAAACCTTAGAGGCCACTGTGCGGACAGGGTAATCGTGGACGAGGCCGCCTACGTCCGTGAAAACGTCATAAATGAGGTTATTCGACCTATGCTCGCGGACCGTGATGGACAGCTTATTATGATCTCAACGCCTTTCGGCAAGAACCACTTCTACCGGGCTTTCGTTAAGGGAAAGAGCGAAGAACGCGCTGGCGATAGCAGGCGGCGCTGCGCATCGTTTACATTCCCGTCGTGGACCAACCCGAACATCAGCGCGGTGTATGTCGAAGAACAGCGAAGAGAGCTATCTCCGCGCCAGTTTGCTGTCGAGTATGAGGCGCAGTTCCTGGACGACTGCAACGCAGTGTTTGAGTGGGAGAATATTGAGCGTGCCATTGTTGGCGGAAGTATGCGGAGCACCGATTACGAGGTCGTAGTAGCAGGCGTAGACTGGGCCAGATACGGTGATTACACCGCTGTTGTGGCGGTAGGTGTGGCCGACGGCAGGTGCGAAGTGGTGGGCATGGACAGGTTCAACGGCATTGGCTGGGCGCAGCAGACGGACCGTGTGGTCGAGTTTCTGAGGACGCATCGCGTATGCGCGGTTCTAACAGATAGGACATCGGTCGGCGACCCCCTGACAGAGCAGCTTCAGTCTCGCTTGTGGGATATGGCGGTGGAGGGTTATACGTTCACAAGCTCTTCGAAGCGGGAGCTTGTTGACGAGTTGGCTTTGCGCTTCGCCCACGGCACAATCTCTATTCCGCGCGACGAGCAGCTCATAACAGAGCTTCAATATTTCGAGTATGAGCTTACGGACTCTGGCAACGTCCGACTAGGTGCGCGTTCAGGCTACCACGACGATCTGGTAATCGCCCTGGCACTTGCGTGCAAACAAGCCAAGCGCGCGGGGTATCACAACACCTGCTTGGTCGTAGGATCGCGTGTACCAATTGATGAATGGTAAAGCCGATCAAGCGCCTTCGCGATCAATATTCGCGGAGGCGCATTTGTTTGTACTGAACTAACTTGAAAGGAGGAAAGCATGCCTAGCTCGATTCTGGCTTACTTCGCCGAAAAGCTCGCATTCCGCAGGTCGCCGCCGATGGAAGAGGTTGCGTCCGTCGGAGCAGCGGCATCTCTTATCCGTTCGATAGCGCCCTACAATCCGGATGACCTCGTCGGCAAGAAGGGTTATGCGATCTACGATCGGATGCAACAGGATGCCCAGATTCAAGCATGCCTGACTATTAAGAAACTCGCGGTGCTCTCGCGTGGATGGGAGGTGCATCCCTACTCGGACGCTCCTGCAGATATACGCGTCGCTGAGTTTATTCGCTTCGTGTTAGAGGATATGCGCGGATCGATTACTGATGTGCTGATGAACGCGCTTGACGCTATCGCCAAAGGCTTTTCGGTAATGGAGATAAACTACCGCGTCATCGATAGGGAGCCGTGGAGAGGGATGATCGGCCTTTCGTCAATCAAGAGCAAGGATCCATCTGCCTTTGCATTCGACACCGACGAGTTCCTTAACGTGCGCGGGCTGAAGATTAGAACACGAAATTCAGATGATATACTCCCACCGGAGAAGTTCGTAATCTACAGCTACAATCCGCGCTATGAGTCGCCTTACGGCACGTCCGATCTCAGGGCTGCCTACAAGTACTATTGGTCGAAAGACGTGCTGACGAAGTTCATGAACGTATACCTGGAAAAATACGGCTCGCCGACCGCTCGAGGAACCTACAAGCGCGGCACGCCCAAACAGGCCCAGGAAGAGCTGTTGAAAGCTCTTGCCGGCATTCAAAAGGAAAGCGCGATTGTGGTTCCCGATGATGTGCAGGTGGAACTGTTGGAAGCGCAACGCGGAGGCGAGGCGGGTTTTCTCCAGGCACTAGAGTGGCACGACAAGCAAATAGCCAAGGCAATCCTCTGTCAGACGCTCGTGACCGACGAGGGCGTTCGCGTCGGATCGTTCGCTTTGGCGAAAATCCATCTGGATGTGCTCAAGATGTGCCTGGCGAAGCTCAAGCGTAATCTGGAGGAAACGGTAATGCGCGAACAGGTGATACGGCGCCTGGTTGACTACAACTTCACCGATGCGCGATGTCCCAACTTCAGCCTCGGGCCGCTTGAGGATCGCGATGTCGAGAAACTGGCAGCCGTGATTGCGAAACTCGTTTCAGGTGAGATCATCCGTCCGGACGAAGGATGGATTCGGGAATACTTAGGGTTACCATCGGCACGCAATGTCTGAAAGTTTGCATCGTCGAGCAGAGAGGTTGACTAGGAGCTGTACCGTGGTATAATACAAATGGCGACGTAAGTCCTGCGATAAGCGTGTTACCGGAAGGGTGGCATAAGTTAGCTGTAAGCTAACCGCCCGCAGGGTGTCGCTTTTTGTTTGTACTGCCTACGAAAAACAACTTCTTTGGTGGGCTCTTGAGGAGCTTTTGTAAAAGCTTGATTCCCGACGAGTCTTTGTTCTCGTAGTACCTGAAAACGGCATTTGACACCATGTCTGCAGCTTGAATGCCCAAACATTTGCGGGAGTCCAAGTACGCGAACTCAACGTTTACCGATGATTTCATTTCATACCAAAGCTTGATGCGCAAGTACTCGCTCAGACTGTTCCCAGAGGCGACTTTTATGGTTCGCGAATCTAGATGCACCAACGCATTGTCCATTTTGGCCATCACCGGAGCCATAAGAAGACCTGCCATGTAGTTGTAGAGAATATTTGTGTCTCGCCTCAATTCCGGCCTGACGTTACTTTTGTCTACCACAATGTAGTGAACAGAGCAAGGCAATTGGGACAAACTGCGGCAGAATTCGTTCCTGTAGGCAAGCTTAGTGTTGGATGCTTTGAGCTCCACGTTGGCCGAAAGCTTCTTGTTCTTCTTGAACTTGCGCACGCACCGCTTAATGAGTGCGCTCTTCGTGCACTGTGTCACCAGACATACAATGACAAAGAATTTAGAACTGCCCGGTGCAAAACCTAAGTCACCTGATTCGTCTATGTAGATCGCAAAGTTATTAGAGTGGTCGTTGATCACTCGACCATTTTAGCATAAGGAGATTAAGCATGAACACAAACATCGTAGAACGCGAAGCCAAGCTCTTCGAAGCGGGGAACTATCCGGAAAGGGGTATAGAAATCACCGAGGAAGACTTGGACCGGATTATCGAGGGAACCTCCGACGCTCCTATCCGCATAGAACACACTTCCACACCGTTCGACGGCGCACTTGGAGTGTTGAAGGGGCTGTATCGGAAGGGCAAGGAGCTTTTTGGAAAGCTATGCTTCACTCGCCCAGCTTGGGAATTGGTGAAGTCCGCGAACGCTCGCAGGCTGTCGGTTGCAATTCGGAAGGACAAAACCGGCATCGCAGAGATATCGCTCGTGCGCGAACCCCGCATTGCCGACGCCGCAGTCTTCAGTGAAACTGATGTTTTGCTATTCGACGGTGCAGAACTCGCTGCGGTAGACATGGCGTCACCGGAGTTGAAATTGGAGTCCGAGACCGAACATCTGATCGATCGGTTCAAGCGAGAAGGTAAACTTGTGCCCGCATCCGAGACTTTCGCTCGCGCCATACTCCGCACACCAAACGACAGCGTAATCACGTTTGGCAACGATCAGACACCTATTGCCAAGGTCTTTCAGTGGTTTCTGGAGGCTCAGCCGAAGGTAATCGAGTTTAGCGAGCTTGCACCGGCGCAACCGAACCCGTTCGACGAACCCGAATTGTTCAGAAAATTGGGCGTTACGACTGATACGGTCGAAAGACATCGGGCTAGATAATCCAAAGGAGGCAAACATGGACCGAGCAATGAACACACTGCCCATACAAACCTATGTTAGGCAGCGCGTCGAAACTATCGTGATAGATATCGGAAATGCGTCGTCGGGCAGCGTTCCGTTGGAGCTTGATAAGCCATCGGACGTGACAATTATCATCGTATCGGATACTTTTTTGGGTCAGCCAGCGCTTTTCGTTGCGGCAATCAACCGGGTGCCGGATCTTTCGGATTTCGACGTGGTAATTAGCCCTGTTGATGATAACTTGGTTAAATATGCGTCCCGCGTAACGCTTCGCCTGCCAGCCGGGTCTGCTTTGCTTCGATGGAGGAGCTTAAGCAAGGCTGGCAACTCAGAAGCGTTTCCCGCCGAATGTTCGCGTCTCGTGCTCGCAGTGGATCAATAGATCGTTAGAGCGCGATAGATTTAACTTAAAGCTTCCCGCTCCGACCTACGAGGAATCCCGCAGAGAGGAACAACGGAGCAACAGTAACTGCTAGCGGAAGCTCGTCGCTCATTCCGAACAACGTGCGAAGCACGAACATGCAAAGAGATGCCACCGGCGGCAACGATAAAATCACCCACAACAGCATTCTTTGTGCTCGATGGGTCAATATTGAAGCTGCTAAGCCGAACACCAAACCACCGAATGCAAATGCTGCTGACGCTCGCGTTCCGCGGTCTTCGGCATGCCTGACTATCAGCGCGAACAAAATCATGCCGGCCAGAAACAAGAGTACAAACTTAACCAGACAGCCGATAAGTCGCCTGGCAGCTATGTCATCAATTTGGTTCGGGATGCGATTTCGGGTCACTTCGCCTACATCAATTTTATCAATAGCTGAAAGGAGTATACCACATGACTGCAACATCAACCGCAAGAGAAGCCCAAAGAAAGGACGGAAAGTTGATATCCTATCCAATGGCAGCCGTCAAGATTCCGAAGGGAGCACTGGTCAACATCAACTCAGCAGGTTATGCCGTGAACGCAACCGATACCGCCGGGGAGACGTTCGCGGGAGTCGCATACGAAACGGTAGACAACTCATCTGGCAACGCGGGAGACAAATCAATACGGGTAGAAACCACTGGCACGTTCGTATTCTTTGACGGCGGAGGCAACGGTGCACAGACCGACGTCGGTGTCCAGTTCAAGATCGTAGATAATCAAACCGTAACCGATGCTGCGACCACAAACAACTTGGTTGCCGGTGTCGCTGTCGAAAGCATCAGTGCGACCAAAGTCAGGATCAGAATCGACCGTTTTGCAAGCTGAGATCAGATTGCTCTTGCCGATTCGCATAAAATCATCAAAACTCGAAAGGAGAACCAATAAATGTCGCTTACGAGATCGGATATGCCTAATCTTCTTGAGGACGGGCTGAAAGCCGTCTTTTTCGAGGCGTTGGATACGTCCGTCGGAGACTATCAGCGAATAGCTACTATCGTGTCTTCATCGAGCGAGGAGGAAAGCTACCCTTGGCTTGGAGCAGTTCCGACCGTTCGGGAATTCGTGGACGAGCGAATGCCTTTGGGTCTGTTGGAGCACAACTATACAATCCGCAACAGGACTTGGGAAAGTTCCATAGCGATAGAGCGCGCAGCAATCGAGGATGACAAGTTTGGCCAGATAAAGCTGCGCGTGCAATCTCTTGCTCGCGAAGTTCGCAGACACATGGATGAGCTGGTGTTTACGCTTTTGAGGAAGGGGTTTGAATCTGTCTGTTACGATGGACATTATTTCTTTGACACCGACCATGCCTCGGGTGATAGCGGGACACAAAGCAACAAGGGAACGGAGCCGCTCGATGCCGCATCTCTCCAGGCTGCCATCACGGCGATGATGAAGTTCAAGGACGACCGTGGCCGGTTCATAGGTGCAGTACCAGACCTGTTGGTAGTTCCGCCGGACCTACAATGGACTGCAATGGAGTTGCTGGAGTCTACCTACTGGCCGGAAGAAGGCGCTACTACCGGTCGCATGGCCTCCAATGTACTGAAGGGTAAGCTGGACCTGATCGTCTCGCCATATCTTACCGATCCCAACGACTGGTTTGTGCTCTCGACCAAGGGAATAGTGAAGCCCATCATCCTACAGAACCGAACTCCGATCGAGTTCGCGGCGCTTGAGGCAGACTCCGAGAGCGGTTTTATGCGCGACCAGTATATCTACGGCGTCCGCGCTCGATACAATGCAGGTTACGGACTCTGGCAGACGGCATACGGAAGTCGGGTCAGTTAGTCGCTCTAACATCGAAAGGAACGCTGCTTATGGCGATTACGATCACTACCGCAGAGGTTAAGCGCAAATGCATGATAACCGACTCGACATACGACGCCTCGATAGCTTCTCTTATCTCGGAAATGCAACCAGTTCTTGAGCATTCAATTGTCGAGGTCTATCTTGCCGACACAGGCAACGTTGGCTTACAGGCGACTCTAAAGCTTGGGATGCTAGAGATCATATCGGGAGAATTTCTAGAACAACTCAAGCGCGAGATCGGGGCAACAGGCGAGATTTCGATTGCCGGGTTGTCGCTAGGCGAGGAACCGCGAACCGGAATCGACCTGATTCAACAAGGCAAGGCTCGACTGGCGCCGTATTTGAAGGCCGAACTGCCGATGATGTTCGAATCGCTAGTGATTAGCAATACAATCAGCTCGGATACCGTTTTTTCGGCGGACGAGGAGGCGTGGTAGATGGGATTCCTGGACCGCACTATCGCCGCTCTGCGGAGAGTAGGTGAGGAGTTCACAGTGGGCACGAACACTTATCTAGGCATATTCCGAGTGCTTGATGTTGGCACAATGCGAACCTACCTCGATGACGTGGAAGTAATGGGAGTCATTCGCCCGGGGCTGCTGCTTATTACCCGTCCCGATGCTCTGATCAACCTGAACGATACTATCACTCGCGATAACCGCACCTATACCGTGCTTAAAGTATCTACGCATCGGATAGGCGGCCTGGCGGTTGCGAAGCAGGCGATACTTGCTTAGCAGTCTCAACGTTCGGAAAGGAGTTTGTTTTGGGTTTCGACTCTGTTTCGATTAACGATTGGATCACCCTCGCCGTCGGCATTCTCGGATTCCTGACGGCCTTGCTTTCCCGAAGCGGTCGGCTACCTGCTTGGGCGCGAAAGTGGCTTAAGAGAATAGGCACGGAACGAATCACCGATGCGATCGAACGCGCAGCAGCAATCGCGGAGCTCTCGCCCGACGAAAGGCGCAGGCAGGCTGTAACCTATCTTCAAAAGCTCACCATAAAAGAGCTCGGATTCCCTGTTCCTGCATCGATTGCTAACCTGCTTGTGGAGCACGTTTACCAGCAGTGGAAAGGGGCACGGCGATGAGACTATACCCCTCGACGGGCGGCACGAAGCTCAAAGTCGCGCTTGATGCCGGTCACGGTGCGCTACTCAATAGACCGCACACGGGAGCTTCGGCAAGTGGGCTTGTTGAGGACGAGATAGCATCGGATTTCGTGAAGCGCATAGGACATCACCTGCGAGCCGCCGGCCATAAGACTATAATCACCAGAGCTGACGATAAGTTAGTTTCTCTTGCCAAGCGCGTCCAAATTGCACGCTCGGCCCGATGTGATGCGTTCGTTTCAGTTCACTGCAACACCGGACCGCCTGCCGCAAACGGGGCCGAGGCGTTTATTTTCGCAGGCGATCGGCGAAGTCGAACGTTCGCTCTTCGATTAATAGAGGCGCTCGCTTGTCAGGGGCTTCGGGACCGAGGCGTGAAGACTGATTCTCAGAGTCAACATCTGCGGCTTGCGGTCCTGCGCGGAACCTATCGTTATATGCCAGCGGTGCTTCTCGAAGTGGGTTTTCTTACAAACAAGCACGATGTGGAATTGTTGAGAAACTCGAATTGGCGAGAGGAAACAGCAATAGCATTGGCAGACGCAATAACTGGCACGTAAGGCAACACTTAGGGTGGGGAAGGTTATTCCTCACCCTTTTTCAACTGTTCGGTATTGGTTTTCATTGCCGACCGAATCGCATTTGCTGCAATCACGCGCGGTAGTGTGCGCATGAGTATGGCGTAGTTTTTTGCGTTGCGGTCGGCACCGCCCTTTACCTGCTCCCCCTCAAGAGACGCCAAGTGAACGCGTATGCAGGCAGCTAGATGCTTGGTTGCCACATCGATTATGTCTCTATCGCCGGTAATTTCATAAGCCCGTAGCAAGCCCAATAATTGACGCGGGTCCGCCGGACGACCACGTCCGCCTGAGGCCGGATTGTAGTAGAAGCTTCCGTCCTCTTCGACCCAAGCTTCCGATATGAGCGTTCGCACCGACTTCACAATGAAATCCTCGATACGCGAGTCGCGAACAAGTTCGGCGTTCTTCGACCAGTTCAGCATGCCACGGCTTTTGCTTGCGGCATCGTTGTAATCAATCAGCCCTTCCAGTAGCAAGCCGGCCATGAACGGGCTGTTGCCGAGGACCTGTCCCGCGCTTTGTTGACGCTCGGATCCGGCGTTCCATTCGCGAAGCCATAATCCACGATAAGGATGGGACCTCGCAAGCACGGACTCGGCGACCGATCGTGCCGCTCCGAGGTATTTGGCATCGAGTGTGGCTTCATATACGGCCACAAGACCGATCAGCGACCAGGCATAAGGTCGCTCAGCGCCGCCGTCGTCAGGGCAAGGCGGAGTATGGGCAAGATAATCGCCGACCAGAAGAGCGTTTTCGAGGTAGCGGCGATCTCCGGTGAGCCAGTAGGCACACACAAGTCCTTGTGCCCAGATATGATCGGTGCGATAATAGAACCACTTGCTCTCACGTCCCAGGTGGCCGGTGGCATGTATGCTCTGCGAGCCAACCAAACCGGGGTCGGTGGGAACGTAATGCGCGATATCGATGTCGCCTTGATGGAGTGCGGCGTCGAGTCCCCAGTCCAGGTAGTCTCTCTTACCGGTGCGCACAAACTGGGTTAGCAAAGCATAGGGCGTGTCGTATTCGACGTTGGTCCAACGGTCGCGTTCTTCTTCATCTGCGAAGTCTCCATAGTCGAAGTCGCCGTATTCGCGCAGGCGCATGCGCCGTTTCTTCAAAGCAGCAAACGCGCCTTCGGCAATCCGCTCGAATTCGGGAAACATGCTGTTCTTGGCCGGCGTAATTTTGCTCACCGCGCCGGTTTCGCAATACCAATTCGGACTGCAGATCAAGACAGCCGGTTTTGCAAATGCCTCTGCGATTGGTTCAACGTCGATACCGGGACGGTGGAAGATGAGCATGACGTCGTATGTCTTCTCGCAGCCGCACGGTAGGACCATGGGTTTTTCGGAAGCTTCCGGCCAAAGGTCGATCGAGAGTCCACCTGGGTCTATCCGAAAACCCTTGGGATGCTGCTGCGGAAAGCGGCGAACTACGGCGGTTACGGCGATGTCAGTGCCCCATGCACTCACCCAGCCTTCACTGCGACTGGCGATCGTATTGCCGTTGAGAGCAAACCTAAACTGCTCGGAAGGGGTCATTCGAGTAGGACCGGTTTGGAAAAGAGAAACGCCGCCCGCCAACTCGCGCTTGATATGATTTCGTCTCTCGATACCCGCGGAGAAACTCTCTGGAGATTCGGCAAGCGGAATGCCAATTTCGACCGCTCGGGCTAGCGGGAGTTCGTCGTCTTGGCGGCTTTTGAGTACGTATGTGATGCGGACCGCGGGAGAGCCGGCCCAGCAGTAAAGCCTGAGCTCGTAGTCAAACAACTTGCCGCGCTTGCCGGAGTGTGCACCGGATATCTTGAAAACGGCATGGACTTCGCCGCGCTCCTCCAGTTCGCACGAATAGTTTTCGCCTTTCGATGCGACAAAAGGTATGCGGAAGTAGTCGCGAGTGATAAGATCAATGCCTGACGGGTCGAGCACTCGGACGGAGCCCTCGGTCAGAATGCAATCTTGCAATATGCCGAACGACCGCTTGCCGAGCTCAAACGTAAGCACACCGGTATCAATGCGAAAAGCCTCATCGTCCTCGTCAACGTTTATGGTTTGAGCCGGCGGTGTTCGGGAGGCGTCTCCGTAGTGGAGAGTCAGTCGATTTGTATTCGTAGGGGCAACGAAATCTAGCCGGAGCCAGCGTATGGAGCCGTCAGGCCAAAATGCAATAGCTTCCGCGTCGAAGGGAACAGCGGAGCCGCTTGGGTCGCGCATTTGCACGCTCTCGGCCGATCTCAGCACTCCCATCGGAAACGGAACCCCGCCTCGCATCGGCACGCATGCACCAAAGGTATCGGCAAGACGAATGGGAATTCCGTTTGTTGTTGATTCGTCAGTCATCAACGTGCACGTCATGATTTTCGGGCAAACATCATCCGGTCCATTAGTTCCATTTGGTAGTCGGGCGAGACCGCCAATTCCAGATGTTCGGCATTTCCGGCCAATTTGCGCGCGAGTTCCATTTCGCGCTCCGAAAGCAGAGCAAGCTTTGCGCCTGCTCCAGCGGCGTTTCCGATCGAGATCACTTTGTCTTCCTCAATCGGCGGAATCAACCCAATACGGATAGCGCTCTCAACCCTGATATAGTTACCAAATGCACCGGCCAGCAGTATTTGCGAAAGGTCCGTATCCGCAATTCCCGCCGCACGTATAAGCGTTTGAATGGCAGCATGTATGGAGCCCTTTGCAAGTTGCAAGCGCCTGACGTCAGCAGCAGTGAGCGTAATAGCCTTGCCTGCACCGGATTCTTCTTTGGTAGCCAACACGAACTCCGGACCATTTTCCGTTGCTACCAACCGACTGCGCACAGCGGAAGGTAGATTGCTTGCCTCGTCGGGCAAGATCAGACGACCGGTTTCGTCGATAATCCCAGCGTCCAGCATTTGCGCAACTGCGTCCACAAGGCCCGAACCGCATATACCGACAGGCCGTCTATTCTCGATTGTAGTGATCTTCACCGTGTCATCTATGATCACGCTGTCTATAGCGCCGGGACCTCCTCGCATTCCGCAGCTTATGCCCGCTCCTTCAAATGCAGGTCCAGCGGCAGCAGAGCAAACTAACGTCTTTCCGTCATGAAGCAGTGCCATCTCGCCGTTTGTCCCAATGTCTACCGCCAGGCGCGTCCTGCCGTCATCTTCCCACATGCTCGCAAGAAGAACTCCTACCAGGTCCGATCCCACAAACCCCGCCACGTTCGGCAACACCGTAACCTTTGCTTCGGGAGAAAAGGGCAACGAAAGCTCACGCGCCCGAACCGTTATGTCCTTGCACACGCTGGGAACGTAGGGAGACTGACCCAAGCTGGCAACATCGATTCCAAGCAGCAGGTGAGTCATACACGTATTGCCTACCACAGTGGCTTTGTAGACATTATTTAGCGAAATACCTGCAACATCAGCGAGTGCAGACGCGATACGGCCAAGAGCGTCGATCGCCGCCGACTGCAGAATGCGGGCGCCATCGTCCTGCACAGTGGCAAAGCTGATGCGAGAGATCAAATCGTCTCCGTAGATCATTTGCGGATTCATCACCGCCGAAACGCCCAATTCCCGTCCGGTGATCAAATCCATCAGGTAGCCGACTACGGTAGTGCTTCCAAGATCGTAGGCGATGCCATAGCAATGGGAGCTGGTATCTCCCGATTCGACGGCTATAAGCTCGTCGCCGTAAACAGTCGCCGTCAGTTTATAATCCGACGCGCGCATCACAGCCGATAGTCCGCGCAAAACGTTCAGGTTCGGCCGCAGTATAATATCTTTGGCTGCCAGGTAGTCGGCCAGTCGTTCGAACTCGGCACGCTCGTCTTCAAGGCGTGGCGGCGTAAGCTCGCAGTAGACCTTAGTAATGCTCGACATCACTTCGCAGTCACGCATCACGCCATGACTAAGGATTTTCTGAACGCGCGACCAGCTTTCGTCAGGAATAGTTACAGTGATTTCATCGATAACCCGGGTACGGCACGCCAGTCGCATTCCGGCGGCGATTTCAGCATCGGACAGTCGAGATCGCTCACTTGAGTGCAGCGCATCTGTAGTGCCTTTTACGATTACTCTGCACTTACCGCATGTTCCCATCCCGCCGCACGGCGTCTCGATCGCTGTACCGGCAGCGGCAGCGGCCTTAGAAAGCAACGTGCCCGCCGGAACAAACACCTCCGTCCCGCCGGGCTCAAAAACGACCCTTATAAGCTTGCTCTTTTTCATACCTAATATCGCGTAGTCCAGCACTTAACTTTGGATTCGCATACGTCCAAACCGTCGCAACGTGACGGGCGAATTCGGAACAGCAGCAATGTAACTTATCAGAAGTAAACTATGTGTTTCTTGGCGACTTCATTATCGGGATCGAGGGCCAGAACATACTCGAATTCAGCCTTGGCCTCTTCGCACATTCCCAGCATGCAATACGTAAGTGCCAAATCGTTTCGCGCGCTAAGATTAAGAGCGTCGAGGCGTACTGCCGTGAGTAGCTCTTCTATAGATTCCTCGAACATGCCGATGAAACCATAGATTAGCCCTAATTGCCTATGCGCTTCGGCGTCGTCGGGATCGATCTCTAGAATGGCCCGGAACTCCGCCTGCGCTTCTTCATATCGGCCTTCGTTTTTTAGGGCAAGGCCACGTTCGTAGTGCTGTTCTATCTGCCCCATTACGTCCCCGCCCGGCGAAACATCCGGCCCCTCATCGGGGATCGGTTCCACAATGCGCCCGGTTGCAGTATATCAGCTTCCAACGGGTAAATCAAGTCCACGCGTTGCCTCATCTAAAATCGTACCGAAATCGATTCGTTGCCTCATATAAGAATCGTACCGAAAGGTAAATGTGCCGATGCTGTTTCCAAGGAGGAGACGCATCGATGACCCAGCAGACCAAGAATGATCTCATAAGGCATTTTCGCAAGTCTTACC
>Ga0272448_1002107_pt1 | contig 25654 bp, 27 predicted proteins | sample YNPCB0191_FD_202220 | JGI IMG/M metagenome (GOLD analysis project Ga0272448, IMG submission 202220) | Hot spring sediment microbial communities from Yellowstone National Park, WY, United States - YNP-CB-019-1 | ecosystem: Environmental > Aquatic > Thermal springs > Hot (42-90C) > Sediment... | reverse complement strand
ATCCTGACGCCAACCATCGGAGGACACTGACTATGCTGCTCAAATTGCTTTACGATCTGGCACAATCACGTGGTCTGTTGGACGATCTCGCGTTTGCTCCGAAAACAGTTCGCTGGATTATTGAACTCGACGGGGATGGCAATCTTGTCGGCGCCGGCGTTCAAGCCACAGGCGATGATAAACGCGGCAAAGAATTCAGTTGCCCACAGACTACCCGCCGCAAAGTCGCCGGCGGCGTCGCAGAGTTCCTGGTCGACGGCCTGACATCAGTCTTTGGCCTTGATCCCGACCCGGAAGCTCCGATGTCACCGAAGAAGCGCGCGGACCGTGACGCCAACAATGCAGATAAGTTTGCTGATTTCTGGCGGCAGATCGAGGAAGCGCACCAGGCTACGGCGCATTCGGCCCTGAAAGCCGTCCTTGCCTTCCGGCAGCGCTTGGACGAGTTCCGGCCCAAACTGCTGCGGCGGGGCAAGGCGCCTAGCGCCACGGCTGATGCAAAGCCCGCATGGTGGTTGCGGACCGCAAGCGGCAGCGAGGTGAAACTCGGCCCGGACAACTTCACGTTTCGCGTCAATGGTCAGTTGCTAGTCGAAGACGATACCCTCCGAGCATGGTGGCGCAACGTTCACGCCAGCGAGATCAAAGCCGCTCGCGAAGCCTATTCCAAAGGACTTTGCCTGATTTCGGGCGAAAATGCCGTGCCATTGGCACCCACGCACAATCCCAAAATCAAAGGTGTACCGAACACCCCCGCCTTTGGGGCTGCAATTGTTTCCTTCGATAAACCTGCGTTCGCCTCGTATGGGTTCAACCAGAGCCTCAACGCTCCTGCCTCTGATGAAGCAGCAACAGCCTACTGCGTAGCATTGAACTGGTTGATGGGCCACACGGATCATTTCGTTCGCCTCGGCCCAACAACCCTATGTTTTTGGGCTAAAGACAATGAAGCCACATCAGGCTTTTTCGCGAAGCTGCTCAACCGCCCCGACCCTAAGAGCGTGGCCCAATTCCTGCGGTCACCTTGGAGCGGCATCGAACGCGAACTGGCCCGGCGCGACCGCTTTTGCGCGGTCACTCTGGCTGGCAACTCCGGTCGCATAGTCGTAAAACACTGGCTGCAGGTCACCTTGGACCAAGCCGTCCAAAACTTCCTCCAATGGTTCTCCGACCTCGAGTTGTTTGTGCCATCGCAACCGCAGGTCGGCGGCAGCAAACGCCGTCGACCGCCATGCGACTCTGCGGTCACCGACAATGAATCCATCCCGCCGCTGGCGATCTTCCGCCTCGCTTGCGCCACCGTACGCGAGGCCAAAGACCTGCCACCCGATGTGCCCTCCCAACTTTACCGAGCCGCACTCGAGGGTACAGCGCCGTCCACGGCGCTTATCAAGCCGATCCTCGATCAGCTCCACTCCCGGCTCGTTCGCGACAAACACTATAACCTGTTTTTCGACGAAAGCCGGTTCGCGCTCCTCAAACTCATACTCAACCGCAACCGAAAGGACAATACCATGGAAATCAAACCCAGACTCACGGCCGATACAGACGACCCGGCCTACAATTGCGGTCGTCTCCTCGCCGTCCTGGCCGCTGCCCAGGCCAAGGCGCATGAATACAAACTCGAGGGCGCAGGCGTTGCCGAACGCTATTTTGGCACGGCCTCCGTCTCCCCCGCCAGCGTGTTCCCGCTCCTGTTGCGACTGAACCGCCATCACTTGAACAAAATCAGCAAGTCCGAGCGATTTGCCGGCCACGAACGATTCCTTCAGGATCAGATTCAAGGCATCCTGACGCTGTTCAAGCCCGAACAGCCCGGCAAACCACCGGTCTTTCCTCGCACGCTCGACCTTCAAGCCCAAGGCCGGTTCGCCTTGGGATTCTACCAGCAGTCCGCTGAAGACGACGCGGCTCGCAAAGCCGCCAAGTCCGATAAACCCGAACCGTCAACCGAATAACGAAAACATCAATCAAACAAAACAACTCAAAAGGAATATGAACAACAACCTCCTTACCAATCGCCACGACTTCCTGCTTCTGTTTGAAGTCGTCAACGGCAACCCAAATGGTGATCCGGATGCCGGCAACCTGCCGCGCCTCGATCCAAACACCAACCGCGGCATCGTCTCCGACGTGTGCCTGAAACGCAAAGTCCGCAACTTCGTTGAGCTCTTTCCGCCACCGCGCGAAAGCGATACCGCCAACGGTTACAATATTCTCATCAAACAGGGAGCGGTGATCGAGACAGAACAAAAACGTGGGATCAAAGCCGCCATGGATTTGCTTCCCAAAGACGCACCGGACTCGAGAAAGGCCGAAGCGGCCAAAGACTGGCTCTGTCGCGAGTTTTACGATGTTCGCACCTTCGGCGGTGTGCTTTCCACTGGCGATGACGTTCTCAAAGGCTCCGCGTTCGGCCAGGTGCGCGGCCCGGTTCAGTTCACTTTCGGCCAGTCCTTCCACCCGATCACACCGCTGGAAATCACCATTACCCGTTGCGCGGTTACGAAGGAGGAAGACGCCAGGAAGGAGCGCACCATGGGCAACAAACACATCGTCCCTTACGCCCTCTATGCCGCAAAGGGCTATGTCTCACCCGCCTTTGCCGAGCGCACCGGGTTTACGCAAAGCGACCTCGATTTGCTCTGGCAGGCGCTACTTCACATGTTCGAGCACGACCGCTCCGCCACCCGCGGTGAAATGGTCGTCCGAGGGCTCTACGACTTCGAGCACGTTGGCACACAACACCCGAACAATGCCGACCAGAACCGCCGCGAAGCACGTCTCGGATGCGCCCACGCTCACAAACTGTTCGAGGGTATTAAAGTTAATCTCAAATCCGGGAAGTCCTTCCCGGAGTCCTTTGCCGACTACGAGGTACGCTGCGAATGGACAACAGACAATCTGCCGAAAGGCATAGTTCTGCACTTGCGCCACGAAGGCCAATCTATCGGACCGCGTCTGGGCTGACGTGAACCCACCATTGCCAGCGCCTCCGGATTGCGGCGGAGAGCGAGAGCCGATCCCGCTCTCCGCCCTCAACCAATACCTGTTTTGTCCCCGCAGAGCTGCTCTCATTCACCTCGATGGCATCTTCGAAGACAACGAACACACCGTCCTCGGCGAGCTGGTCCATGAACACGCCGATTTCCCCGGCTACGAGGTCGCCAAGGGCGTGCTTGTGTGGCGAGCCTTGCCCATTTGGTCTGATCGCCTTCGGCTTTCAGGTAAATGTGACATCGTCGAAGCCGAACTCCATTCGGCTTCAAATTCAACATCCGAAATTTCAAATCTGAAGTCCCTCAGGCCGGTCGAATACAAGAAAGGCAAGCGCCGCCGATTCCACAATGACGACGCCCAGCTTTGCGCACAAGCGCTCTGCCTCGAAGAAATGTTCGGCATCCCGATCGAGCGGGGCGCAATCTTTCACGCCGAAAGCAAACGGCGGCGCGAAGTCGAGTTTACACCGCAGTTGCGCGCAACCACAGAGCAGGCCATCGCCGACCTGCACGCTTTGCTGGGCCGATCTCAAATCCCGGGTTCCAACATCCAACTCCCAAAAGCCCTGTACCGGCCTGCCTGCCAAGAATGTTCGCTTTTCGAAATATGCATGCCCAAAGCCATCGAAAATGACCACACAACATCGAGACTTGCAAACCGATTGTATGAAATTTGAGATTTCTCAACGCAGCGCCGCCGGAACCGAATGTCCGGTTTGCGATTGCTGCGCAGCTTTCCAGGTATGGCAATAAATCGCATACAACAGTGGACATAGCCCAAAACACACTCTACCTGACTACGCCCGGCACTTATGTCGCGCGTGATCATCTCACCCTGCAACTCGAGGTGCCGGTTTATCCCCCGGACCTCCCGCCCGACGAACGAACGCGTGACCGCGCTGCGGACTGGCGCAAGCTCTCATTGCCAATCCACAATCTCGAGTCAATCTGCGCCTTCGGCCAGATCACCATCAGCCCGCCCGCGCTCGATCTCTGCTGGGAACATGGCGTCGCAGTGAATTTCCTCACGGAAAATGGTTACCTTCAGGCCAGATTGACCGGCGTGGCCGACACCAGTGTTGTACTCCGACGCGCCCAATTCCGCGCCGCTGACGATCCCGTCCGCGCCGCCGCTGTCGCAAGGCAAATCATCGCCGGCAAACTCCAAAACAGCCGGAACTCCCTGCTCCGCGCGGCCCGCGAAACAGACTCCGCCGACGAACGTGCCCAATTGACCACCGCCACCGACGCACTTGCGCGACAACTCCATGAACTCGGGCGGTGGACCTCAGACGACATTCGGCAATCCGGAGCTCTCGATGCCCTGCGCGGTGTTGAAGGCATGGGCTCCGCCACCTACTTCAGCGTCTTCACCCTGTTGCTCAAACAACAGCGCGACAGCTTCGCGTTCGTCAACCGATCACGCCGCCCGCCCCGCGACCGCATCAATTGCCTGCTCAGCTTCCTCTACGCGCTTGTGCGGCACGATTGTATCGCCGCACTTACCAGTACAGGGCTGGACCCGTTCGTGGGATTCCTCCACACCCAGCGCCCGAATCGGCCCGCCCTCGCCCTCGATCTGATGGAGGAGTTCCGTCCATGGCTGGCCGATCGCCTCGCCGTCACGCTGATCAACCGCCGGCAAATCGACCCCGAACATTTCCTCGTCCGCGAAGGCGGCGCCGTCGAGTTCACCGACACCGGACGTAAAACGGTCATCACCGCTTATCAACAACGCAAACAGGAAAAACTCGGTCATCCACTGCTCGAACAGGAGTTTCGCATCGGACAATTGCCGTTCGTGCAGGCGCGCGTTCTGGCCCGCCACCTGCGAGGCGACTTGACCGATTATCTGCCTTTCGTCCCAAAATAGGCTTATGCTCATCTTGATCACTTACGACGTTTCCACTACCGACAAGGCCGGTCAACGCCGGCTCCGCCGTGTTGCGCGGGCATGCGCCGATTACGGCGTGCGCGTCCAGAAGAGCGTTTTTGAATGCCAGGTGGGCCAGACCGAATGGGCATTGTTGCGCGACCGATTGCTCCGTGAAATGAAACAGGATGAAGACTCCCTCAGGTTCTACTACCTTGATGAGAAAGCAGTCCAGCGGATAGAACATCACGGCGTGGACAAACCACTGGACGTAACCGAGCCCCTGATTCTGTGACCGCCCTTCCGCGAACCATAAGTCCCGGCCAACTCCCCGGGGTTTCGCGGGAACAAAAACCGCCATGCCTGATGCTGTTCCCTTGCTGCTCTTTGACATCGCAAAATGAACTCGCTTGGGAACGGTTGCCAGGTTCGCGAAACCAGGCTAAGAAGTGTTTGCGACCGAAGGCGAAAGCCCGGCCGCAGTCGCCCCGTGTGAAAGCGCGGGGCGCGGATTGAAACCTTGCTCGCGAAGTTGCACAAGCTGCTCCGGAGTCAGTCGCCCCGTGTGAAAGCGCGGGGCGCGGATTGAAACTGGGATGATAGGCGAACGATCTGGCTGGCGGGCTGGTCGCCCCGTGTGAAAGCGCGGGGCGCGGATTGAAACTCCATGGTCGAGACCGCATCCCGCAGGTCGTCAGGTCGCCCCGTGTGAAAGCGCGGGGCGCGGATTGAAACCCGCTGCAATCTTCATTGTCCGGATGCTTGTACAGTCGCCCCGTGTGAAAGCGCGGGGCGCGGATTGAAACTGGCAGCGCTTTCCACCGTTTCTCTATCTCGGCTGTGTCGCCCCGTGTGAAAGCGCGGGGCGCGGATTGAAACATAGAGACTTCTTATCTCGTGCGCGATCACGACGGTCGCCCCGTGTGAAAGCGCGGGGCGCGGATTGAAACGATTCATTGCGATTCGCTCGCGTTCGGCGGCGATGGTCGCCCCGTGTGAAAGCGCGGGGCGCGGATTGAAACTTTCCAAGCCCAAACCCCCCGGCCCCAGCCATACCGTCGCCCCGTGTGAAAGCGCGGGGCGCGGATTGAAACCAAGCCGTTCTGCTTGATCAACCATTTCTCAGCTTGTCGCCCCGTGTGAAAGCGCGGGGCGCGGATTGAAACAAGATCGACCTTGAAAAGCTTTTCATGGTGCTTGGGTCGCCCCGTGTGAAAGCGCGGGGCGCGGATTGAAACAGCTTGTGTCCACCCAACCACACACTTGCCCTTGACGTCGCCCCGTGTGAAAGCGCGGGGCGCGGATTGAAACTCAATCAGCGCCATGCGCTCTCACACGGAGCTCCAGTCGCCCCGTGTGAAAGCGCGGGGCGCGGATTGAAACCAAGCGCCAACAGAAACGCAAAAAACAACGCACAAGTCGCCCCGTGTGAAAGCGCGGGGCGCGGATTGAAACTTGCCTTAGACTATGGGTGCATCCTACACCGCCGCGTCGCCCCGTGTGAAAGCGCGGGGCGCGGATTGAAACTCAACAAGTCCGACTACTTCCCCGCCGGCAAAAATGTCGCCCCGTGTGAAAGCGCGGGGCGCGGATTGAAACAGAACTTGCATTCCGAACGTAAAACCCAACATCCGCGTCGCCCCGTGTGAAAGCGCGGGGCGCGGATTGAAACCGGCGTGGACCGGGAACGCTGCGGGCCGGCTGAATGTCGCCCCGTGTGAAAGCGCGGGGCGCGGATTGAAACAACACCGTAAGTTGCGGGATGAAATTTGGGTCGAGTCGCCCCGTGTGAAAGCGCGGGGCGCGGATTGAAACTTTCGAGGCAAAATTCTTGAGGTAAAGTGAGTCCCGGTCGCCCCGTGTGAAAGCGCGGGGCGCGGATTGAAACTCAAGGTAGTTCGCTTTCCTCTGTGATCTCGAGTGGTCGCCCCGTGTGAAAGCGCGGGGCGCGGATTGAAACAGCGTTGACGAGAACCTTCGACTCTTTTGGTATCTGTCGCCCCGTGTGAAAGCGCGGGGCGCGGATTGAAACTTTGAGGATTGATGGGGGTGGCGCGCACAGCGCGCGTCGCCCCGTGTGAAAGCGCGGGGCGCGGATTGAAACGAATACTGACGGGGAAAAAGTCGAAGTTACGGCATGTCGCCCCGTGTGAAAGCGCGGGGCGCGGATTGAAACACAAACCCAAAAATTTGTGCCGGTGCGCACAAAATGTCGCCCCGTGTGAAAGCGCGGGGCGCGGATTGAAACTCCACAAAAAACTCAACTGGCAATTTCATGCGATGTCGCCCCGTGTGAAAGCGCGGGGCGCGGATTGAAACAGACAATTTGGTGCAAAAGGCGATAACAGTAGCGAGTCGCCCCGTGTGAAAGCGCGGGGCGCGGATTGAAACGTGCCTGGCACCCCTAATCTTATGGCAAAGGATGTGTCGCCCCGTGTGAAAGCGCGGGGCGCGGATTGAAACCCATGCGAGTTTTTGCGCTACTCGGGCTGTGGCGCCGTCGCCCCGTGTGAAAGCGCGGGGCGCGGATTGAAACTATCGCCTCGCGCTATCACTCGCGCAATCCATTGATGTCGCCCCGTGTGAAAGCGCGGGGCGCGGATTGAAACGCCAGCCTGGTCTCGGGCTGCTCGGCTGCGGGCCGTCGCCCCGTGTGAAAGCGCGGGGCGCGGATTGAAACTTGCCATTGGCCCGCTATGCTGATGCTCCCTGCCCGTCGCCCCGTGTGAAAGCGCGGGGCGCGGATTGAAACACAGGCGATTTCAGGAACGCGAAAATGTTGTACGGTCGCCCCGTGTGAAAGCGCGGGGCGCGGATTGAAACCCAAACTGCCTGCGCAGAGCCAGCCCGAAGTCAGAAGTCGCCCCGTGTGAAAGCGCGGGGCGCGGATTGAAACATTGATGGTGAGCCAGATAAAGCTCAATCCCATACGTCGCCCCGTGTGAAAGCGCGGGGCGCGGATTGAAACCCACAGAATGGCCACCAGCCGGCGCGCTGGCTGGCGTCGCCCCGTGTGAAAGCGCGGGGCGCGGATTGAAACATTTTCACGCATTGTGGTTGATTTTCACGCATCGGTCGCCCCGTGTGAAAGCGCGGGGCGCGGATTGAAACTTCATTTCACCAGGTACAAGAGCACGTTCCATGCCAGTCGCCCCGTGTGAAAGCGCGGGGCGCGGATTGAAACCCGGGGGGTGGGGAGGGTGGGGGCCGGGGGGCTTGGGTCGCCCCGTGTGAAAGCGCGGGGCGCGGATTGAAACGTCGGCGGCACTGCGGATCAGTGCCGGGCTGACTTGTCGCCCCGTGTGAAAGCGCGGGGCGCGGATTGAAACCTCCAGGTTCCGCCGGGCCGCACAATCGAGGTCTGGTCGCCCCGTGTGAAAGCGCGGGGCGCGGATTGAAACATTCACGCATTTTGCGTCTGCGCGCTGGCACGCCCGTCGCCCCGTGTGAAAGCGCGGGGCGCGGATTGAAACCGTTCCCTTCCGCGGCTGGCTCGTTGAAGTCCCCGGTCGCCCCGTGTGAAAGCGCGGGGCGCGGATTGAAACCGCCGCGGACACGATCATGTCGTACTACATCAAGGTCGCCCCGTGTGAAAGCGCGGGGCGCGGATTGAAACGGCATGGCCGGCGGATTGAAAGGCGCAGGACCGCCCTGTCGCCCCGTGTGAAAGCGCGGGGCGCGGATTGAAACCCGCGTCGGGGGTCAGTCGTGGGGGTAGTTCCCCCGTCGCCCCGTGTGAAAGCGCGGGGCGCGGATTGAAACGCCGGGAATGGGGACGGCGGTAAACCGCCGCCCTCGAGTCGCCCCGTGTGAAAGCGCGGGGCGCGGATTGAAACGCGCACCGAATGACCGACGGGAACGCTGGTAGCCTGTCGCCCCGTGTGAAAGCGCGGGGCGCGGATTGAAACAGTCACCCTCTGCACAAAATCAAGTGGGAGCTTCAGTGTCGCCCCGTGTGAAAGCGCGGGGCGCGGATTGAAACGCCCGGTCCAGCGGACCTGGCTATAGACCACGCCGTCGCCCCGTGTGAAAGCGCGGGGCGCGGATTGAAACCGGCGGCGATGTCCCACGCTTTGATCAGCTCGGCTAGTCGCCCCGTGTGAAAGCGCGGGGCGCGGATTGAAACAGAATGCGCGAAGCCAGGCTGGCAACCGCCCGCCCGGTCGCCCCGTGTGAAAGCGCGGGGCGCGGATTGAAACACGTGGTCCGGCGGCTAAGCGTCTGGACGTCCCTGGTCGCCCCGTGTGAAAGCGCGGGGCGCGGATTGAAACCATTCAGCGTGCTTGAACCAGAAGGCGGGCTTGGTCGCCCCGTGTGAAAGCGCGGGGCGCGGATTGAAACCTGCGCGTACCAACTCAGCTCGCGGTCCACGTAGTGTCGCCCCGTGTGAAAGCGCGGGGCGCGGATTGAAACATCGATCGCAGGTTCCGCAGCAGGAGGCGGCTGAGGTCGCCCCGTGTGAAAGCGCGGGGCGCGGATTGAAACCAAATAACACCCCTATCAATGAACCACGCTAAAAAGTCGCCCCGTGTGAAAGCGCGGGGCGCGGATTGAAACGCCGCAATCCTCACAGTTGCACCAGCCCCCCCGCAAGTCGCCCCGTGTGAAAGCGCGGGGCGCGGATTGAAACGGCCGGAGCACCGGGCCGGCGGTCAGCCGGACAAGTCGCCCCGTGTGAAAGCGCGGGGCGCGGATTGAAACACAAGCTAGTTCAGGTACGCGAAGGCTGGCGATACGTCGCCCCGTGTGAAAGCGCGGGGCGCGGATTGAAACTTATCTGGCGTGCCATCAATGGATTGTGCGAGGGAGTCGCCCCGTGTGAAAGCGCGGGGCGCGGATTGAAACGAGTTCGAGCGCTGGTTAGGCGTAAGGCTACCAGCGGTCGCCCCGTGTGAAAGCGCGGGGCGCGGATTGAAACCGGTAAACCGGCCATCGGAATGTGGCGCTGGAACGGGTCGCCCCGTGTGAAAGCGCGGGGCGCGGATTGAAACGGATATATTTGGTGGCCTAACGTCCTGCTCATTCTGTCGCCCCGTGTGAAAGCGCGGGGCGCGGATTGAAACTCGTGGCCGTCCCCGGGTGGTGAACTTGTTATGCTCGACATTCAGCCGTCCGAGGGCTAGCCTCAATACCTGATGAAACGCAATGCCAAGTCGTCCGGAAATCGGCGAGCGGCCCTGATGCGCTGGGCGCAACGACTGGACGGGGAGGTGCGCGCTGTAGTGCAGCGCCATCCGGAGGCCGACGCCGACAATGTCCGGCTGACGCTTCTCGCGCTCCAGGTTACGCCGGAAGAACGACTGGCAAGGAGTCTGCGCCGTGGCCGTGGTTTTGCCGTTTTCCGAACCTGAGCTCCGTCTGCTTGGAGCTCTCCTGCGCAACAAGGTGCGATTCCTTGTGGTGGGACTTTCGGCTGCAGCGCTACAGGGTGCGCCGGTGGTCACCCAAGACATCGACCTCTGGTTCGAGGACTTGAGTGATCCCAAGCTTGCCGCCGCGTTACGCAAGATTGGCGCCGCTTATGTTCCCCCATTTAACCTGAATCCGCCGATGCTCGCAGGACCGGGAACCCAACCGTTCGATGTGGTGCTTCGCATGGATGGTCTTGACGACTTCAGGACGGAATATCGCCGTGCCATCGAGGTTCGAATCGGCAAGCTGCGGTTGAAGGTGTTGCCGCTATCGCGCATCATAACCAGTAAACAAGCCGCCAACCGCCCGAAGGATCGACTCGTCATCCCTCTCCTGCGCGATGCGCTTGCGGCACAATCGATTCTCCCCAAGCACCGCACCAAGCAGAGAAAGAGCACGATGCGGTCCGGCGCGCCGGTTCAGAACTCTCGTGCGCGGTAGAAACTCATCGAACCGGTTCGCGAAGTTGCATAGGGCCGTGCTGCCTCTGGACCCATTGCAGAAAGTGTCGGCTTTGGGATGGTTGGGGGACTGTGCCACAAAACAAAACGACCAGGGTCTGCTGGTACTGGGCTGTGGCGACGGACCTGGATGGGAGGGCTTGGTTGGTAGCGGGCCCCTGAGGAGGCGGCCAGGGGGCGAAATCCGACGCTGCTGCGGTACCAGACAACACCGCACCGGCTGAAGCTGGGCTTCAACATCAACGCGGTTGAGTCGGACCCGCCGGGCAGGATGGAGCCACCCAAAGCTGCGCACGCGATGAAACCCCGGCGGCAGGATGTGCTGCACAAACCGGCCAATGACCTCCAAGGGCTCAAGGCGCAGACCGCAGGAATAAGTGCTCGCTCAACTGCCGGACGCAAGCCCAGTAACTTTTCTGGCTGCGGGGCTCGAGTGTCAGGAGGCGCAGGTCATCAGCAAAACGGTTTAGGATTGCGTATGGAGAGGTCTTTTTTTTAGCGTAGGACTATGTGGTTTTGAGTCTGTCGGGCCGGTATCCGTTTGTGGGTGCCGGTCCCCCGGACAGAGTGCCTGTTGGGCAAGCACGCTAAAATGAAAATCGGATCGCACTGCGGTTCTTGCCGAGAGCTTGTCGAGCGCGTCGGTCACCGCCACGAAGCGGCTTCGTTCAACACCCGCTAACAGGCAAAGTCGAGGCATGCGCGCACGATTCCGGCAAAGGCATGTTAATTTCATGGCGCTCCGACTGATCGTCAAAATGAAACTTGACTTTGCCGTTACAAGCTGGCTCGCCACTGCAGCGTCTTGGACGGCAGCCGCGCTGGGGGCGGCCTGGCTGCAGTGTGTCTTTGTCCAGGCCGGAGGGGCGGCCTCGCTCCCCGTGGCCGCCGCGGGGCAGTCCTTCCTCGTTGACGTCTGGCAGACGGAAGAAGGGCTACCGAAGAGCTCGGTCAGTTCTATCGCCCAAACGCGGGATGGCTACCTATGGGTCGGCACGCTGAACGGCCTGGTTCGTTTCGACGGCCTGCGCATGACAACCTGTCGGCTGCGCGAACTGGTCGGCCCTCGCGGCGACCGCATCGCCAGTCTCTGGTGTCGTGGGTCCGGGGAACTATGGGTTTCAACGGCCGGTGGCGGGTTGGCGCGACTGGCCGAGGGGAAGTTCTCCGCTGTCGCTGCGACCAAGGAAGGAGGTCCGTTTGACGGATGGCACCGGATCGTGGCCGAAGACCTCGAAGGAGGACTTTGGACGGCGGTGGCCGACCAGGCACTGATACGGCGTTCTCCGGAGGGCGATGCGGCGGTGTTTACTGGCCGATTGCCGAGCTGGCAGTTTCAGCCGTGGATCACAACCGACGCCGAGGGACATGTTGTTTGCGTGACGTCCGAGGACGTGCGGGTCTGGAAAGGGCTGGACGCCGTCTCGTTGCCAGCGGCGTCCGAGCTTGGCCAAGTGAAACCGCTCGCTCTGGCGCGGCGGCGCGAGGGCGGGCTGTGGGTGCTGACGAAGGCTGAACTCCGCGGCTGGCACGCCAGCGGCTGGCTCGAATCCTGGGCCAACCCGATTGTTGCGGAGGTGACCCACGTGCTCGAGACTCGAGACGGAGCGGTCTGGGTTGCCACTTTTGGCGAGGGGCTGTTCCGTTTCACCGCCGGGGGAAAGGCGCAACAAATCTCGGAGCACGAAGGGCTGCCTGGCCCACGCGTGCGTTGCCTCTTTGAAGATCGGGAAGGGAATCTCTGGGCCGGTCTGGACGATGCCGGCCTTGCGCGACTGCGCCCGCGACTCTTTGAGGTGTGGGGTCGTGCGGATGGGTTGCGGGACCCGGGGGTACTCTCCGTCTGCGAAGCGCGCGACGGCGGTCTCTGGATTGGAACTTACGCCGGGGGTCTGCACCGACTGGACGAACCCCGGGTGGAAGCCGTGGGCGCGGCGCTGGGCCTATCCGCCATGCGGATTTGGTCCGTGCTGGAGGACTCGCGTGGCGCGGTGTGGGTGGGGGGCTTCGACGGGACGGTGCAGCGGCGGCTTACGGGGGCTTTTGCCCCCGTCGCACTGCCCGATTCTTCGCTGTATGGGGTGCTGGCGATTTATGAGGATCGGCGCGGCGACATCTGGCTGGGGCGGGCGGGGGACCCGCCGCTGGTGCGCGCCCGCGGGGGCGATCCAATGATGCTCGATCCGATCAGCGGTTGGACCAACGCGTGGGTGGTGGCTTTTGCCGAAGACCCGACCAACGGTCTCTGGGTGGGGGGCCGTTGGGGTGGATTGGCTCGTTGGCGGGACGGCCACTTGGAGCATTTCGGGTCAGCCCAAGGACTGCCAACAGATCAGGTGATGAGTCTGTTCACCGATCGTCGCGGCACGCTGTGGGTCGGGACATTTGGGTCTGGTTTGTGCCGTTGGGACGGTGCTCAGTTCCGCACCGTCCGGCAGCGTGACGGGCTGTGGGACGACATCATCCTCGGCATCAACCAGGACGACAATGGACGTCTCTGGATGACGTCGCCGCGCGGGCCCTTCCACGTTCAACTCAGCGAACTGGACGATTTCCTAGCGCGAAAGACCAAGCACGTCACCTCGGTCCCTTATACTCGGGCCGACGGACTGCCCAGCCAGGAATGCACGGGGGGCTATTCGCCCTCCCTGACAAGGACCCGCGATGGCCGACTGTGGATTTCGACGGTGCGGGGCTTGGCGGGCGTTGATCCCCGGAAACTCCACCCGGACCTGCCGCCGCCGGGCCTCATCATCGAGGGGGTCACAGCCGACGACCGGGAGATCACACCGCAGCCTGTCTATAGGATTCCTCCTGGGACGCGATGCGTGGAGGTGCGATATGTCGGGCTCAGTCTCACCTCGCCGGAGAAAGTGCGTTACATGACGTGGTTGGTCGGCACCGAGGACGATTGGCAGGATGTGGGGACAGAGCGCCGCGTTAGCTATCGCCTGCTGCCACCGGGACGGTACGAGTTCCGCGTGCGCACGGCGGTCGGGACCGGCGGCTGGAGTCAGCCTGCCGTGGCTGTGCTGCAGGTGGCGCCCTATTGGTGGCAGACTTGGTGGTGTCGTGCCGGGGCATTCCTGGCCTCCGGGGCGGCAGTGTTCGCCGTGGTTAGCGCTCGCGCCCGCCGCAAGTACGAGCGCGAACTCGCTCGGATGGCACTAAGAGAGGCCGTCGAGCGCGAACGTTCACGTATTGCTCGGGACCTCCACGACGAGCTGGGCAGCAATCTTTCTCACATCGGATTTTTGGCTGCGGTGGCTTGCGACTCGACCGACTCAGTTGAGGTCCTCCGCAAAGACCTTGCCCGGATCAACGACCAGGCACGGGAATCAGTTCAATGCCTGGACGAAATCGTGTGGGTGGTCAACCCTGGACACGACCTTCTACCGCATTTTGCGACTTACCTATGCCAATACTCCCAGCAAGCCGCCGCCGCCGCCCGAATCCCCTGCCGACTCGAGGTGCCCTCCGAGCTGCCGCCGCACCCCATGTCAGCAGAATTGAGACATCACCTCTTTCTGATCGCCAAGGAGGCGCTCCATAATGCGTTTCAACATGCGAAAGCCAATGAAGTGTGGCTGCGGCTCACGTGGTGCGATGAGACACTGGGCCTTGTGATTGAAGACCGTGGCAAAGGGTTCGATCCAAATCAGCTCGGCACTGCCGGCGATGGTCTGACCAACATGCGCCGCCGCGCCGAGGAACTGCGAGCCGAGTTCGAGCTCTTCAGCCAGCCCGGGCAAGGGACGCGCGTGCGCGTCGCAATCAGGCTCACGGAGCAATCAAGCCACGGCGCACTCCCTCGGATGGGGGATGCGCCGCCCGGGGCGGTGGCGTAGGATTTGGCGCCATGTCAATCCGGGTCGCATTAGTTGAAGACAACGCCGAGTTTCGGCGGAGGTTGGCGCGGTACTTGGATGGCGCGCCTGGCTTCCGCTGTGTTTGCGCCTGCGCTTCGGCCGAAGAAGCCTTGCGTCAACTTCCGCCCCTGGCACCGGACGTCGTGCTCATGGACATTCAACTGCCGGGCACCTCGGGGATTGCCTGCACGGTGAGACTGCGTCGTCTGTTGCCGGCGACCGCCATTCTCATGCTCACGGTGTTCGAAGACACGGAGCGAGTCCTCGAGGCCCTGAAAGCCGGTGCCTGCGGCTACTTGCTCAAACGGACTGCCCCCTCACAAATCCTCGAGGCCATCTCCGACGTGGCTCGGGGGGGCGCACCAATGACCAGTGAGATCGCTAGAAAGGTGGTAGAATCGTTCCGCGGGCCGAAGCGCACTCCCGACGTTGACCCCTTGACCGGACGCGAAGAGGCCATTCTGCAAAGTCTCTCCAAGGGCCTTCTGCCCCGAGAGGCCGCCGCCGAACTTGGCATGACCTACGAAACCCTGCGCACGCACCTCAAGCATATCTACGACAAGCTGCACGCGCGCAGCCGCACAGAAGCGGTTTTGAAGTACCTGGATCGTCTGTAACGCATGCCCATTCTGCCGGTGGCCTTCAACGGCGGCAGCACCTCGGATACCTCACTTGGGGGATGCGGGCTCCTCCTCGATTCGGTTAGAGTACTTTTGTTTGTCGTGGCAAACCATTAACGCAACACCTGAGAACCCATGAGTACACAGTCTATGCTTCGAGGCGCCGGCCTTGCCGCCGCCTGTCTGCTTGCAGCCATTCCTTTGCTGCGAGCCAAAACGTTCGAACTCGAGGTTCCCGGCGAGGGAACACTGACCATCGTGGAGGCCGATCCGGGAGCCAGCACACCCGTCACGGGCAATACCATTCTGGCTTCCGGGCTAACGGAAGCGTGGTCCACAGGACCCGACGGGCCGCAAACGCCAGGACTCTGGCGCCAACGCAACACTTGGGGCGGCGTGGCCACCAATTTCAGCGGCGTGTTCACGGGCAACGGGACCACCGTCCCGCCCGCCGTAGGGGGGCCACTGCGGACCTCGGTGAACGTGCCTCCGGGGCGCTATGCCGTATATGTCGTTCTCGGCTCGGATCGCCGCGATCCCAGTGTCTGGGCGGGCGGTTCCATCAACGCGGCACTGGCGGGTGGGTCTCGCCAACTGTATGCCAGCACCAACAGCGTGTTCACCGGTCTGGCCGGGCCGGAATTCAATGCCGCATCCGACCTTTATCTATGGGGAGTCTTCGTGGCGAAGCTGGGTGAAGTGGAGGGCTCCTCGCTAGCCATCGAGGTGGACGGCGATGGTCAGGGACGTCCTCTCTACTATGGCTTGGCCTACAAGTCTCTCGGCCCGACCAGTCAATTGTTGGCCGTAGAGGATTTCAACACAGACGGCGACGGTTCGCGCTACCAGGTGAGCGGACGTGGCCTGAACGCCGGCGCCCCCGGCGGTCCAGCCTATTGGGCTCACAACTTCGACGTGCCCTATGTCGGCTTGCCGCCCGCAGCGCCGGCCCGGCGCGCAGCCGTCCTGTGGCATCACAACCTCCCCTACGAGGCGGCGTCGGAGGATGCGCTGAGCGTGATTGACGCGACCATCCAGTGGCTGCTAAACAACAAACCCAACGCGAACATCCTGTTTTCCCCCGGCGTCACGGGCACAGGCGATCAGGTCTTGGTTGATCGCCTTTGGGCGCTCGGACACACAGTGACCGACGATTGGGGCGAGCTCCCGCCCGCCGGCTCGGTCGATTTGGTTGTCCAATCCAGCAGCGGTACGATCGACGAAGGTCGCTTTGCGAACTACCCTGTCCCCCTCTTGAGTTACAACGGAGCGACGCACGATGACGAGGGGCTTTCCAGCGCGGGCACCGTCAACACCGGCATGGACCCCAACCCGGTCCAAGTCCAGAAGACCGGCCACCCCGCGACGGGCGGCAAGACCGGCACGTTCAACTGGGTGACGCCACCCCAAAGCCTGGCCAGCATCGGCATGACCTTGGCTCCCGGCGCCGAAGAGCTGATCTCGTTCGAGAAAATCACGCCCGTGGTGGTCACCACCGTCGGCGTCTCCACTCGACTCATCTCCGGCGAGTTGAGCAGCATCCGGGCCACCAACACAGCTCCGCAGGCCGATCTCGGTCGTGCCGGCTTCGGCACGTTTGACCACGTTGTACCGGGCGATCCGGCCCCGACCTTGAACTTTTGCACGCTGGCTACGGGCACGCTGAACGTGACCCAAGCCGGCACGTTCAGCTTTGCCCTCGTGACGCAAGACGGCGGGCGCCTGCGGATCGACCGGGACAAAAACGGCTTTGATCCCGGCGACACCGTCATCGAAGTCAACACCCTCGGCGGACAGTTCATTAACAAGGCCGACGTGACCTTTGCCGACGCCGGCCCGTACCGCTTCGAATGGATCGGTTTCACTGACGACAGCGGGGCCTTCACGGCTGAGATCGCTGTCGCAATCGAGGCCGGTTCCACACCGCTACCCATCGACTCCGGCGCCTGGGAGATTCTGGGCGACCCGGCGGGCATTTCGCCCGTCACGTTGGCTGGGGAGATCGAAGTGGTTTCGTTCCTGCCGGACAAGCCCCTTAAGGTGGACCATCGGTCCGTGCTGGTCGTGCTCGAGAAGGGTGCTCCCATGCTCGGCGGCTTGCTTGCCGGAGCGGAGGGCGGTGGCTTTTTCGCCGGCGCGAATCTCGCCGACGCATTCGGTGGTGGTGGGCCCCGCACTCTCACGCTCGGAGCGGTCAACCTCTCGAACACGGCGGACCCACTCCTCACGGTCGCAGTGGCCAGTAGTGGAGCCAAGTTCGAGAATGGCGACTTCCTCCGCCTCAGCGTCGATCCTGACGGCGAAGGCCCGGCCCCATTTGCCCCGTTGGTCACCTTCCAACCCGACACCAGCAACTATCTCGTCGGAGCTGGGGTGCGTCTGGAAAGCACCTTCCAAGATGTTTCACTACCTCTGCCAACCCATGCTCCCGCGGCGATAATCCGTTTCGAGGCCATGACGGATGCCGCCGATGAAATCGTCGCCTTCGACAACGTCCGAATCTCCAGTGGCGCGCTGGTCTCGCCAACCATCGACATCGACGTGCCCGGCTTGGGGACATTGAAGGTTGTCGAGGCCGACCCAGGCGACGCTCTGCCGCTGGGCAATACGCGGTTGCTTTCGGGGCTCGACGAAGTCTGGAGCACTGGTCCGGACGGTGCGCAAACGCCAGGCCTCTGGCGCCAGCGCAACTCATGGGGTGGCGTCGCCCCGCCCTTCAAGCGGGTGTTCACCGGCAGCGGCACGACAACCCCCCCCGCGGTCGGTGGTCCATTGCGAACTTCGGCCACGATTCCGCGAGGTCGGCACGAAATCTACATCGTTTACAGCAGCGATCAACGCGCGGGATCACCCGCCGGCGGCAGTATCAATGCCGCGTTGGCAGGCGGAACCCGGACGCTCTTCGACAACAACAACGGCATTCGCACCGACTATCATGGTCCCGAGTTCAATACAGCGGAAAACCTTTATCCCTGGTATGTCGTCGTCGCCAAACTGGGCGAGGTCGAGGGACCAAACGTCGCCGTGGACGTGGACGGCAACGGGCTGAGTCGGCCTTTGTACTACGGCTTTGGCTACCGGGCGGTCGGCGGCGAAGTGCCCACCGTGCAGATCCGGCGGCAAGGGCCCGATCTGGTCATTGAGTTCACGGGTGTTCTGCAGAGTTCCACGCTCGTCAGCACAGGCTATAGCGATGTCGCCGGCGCCACGTCCCCCCTCCTCATCTTAGCAACAGAATTAACCGGACAACGTTTCTACCGCGCCCGCAGCCAGTAGTCGGTGCGCCTCGGTGTGTCGGTAGGAATCTCACCCAAACCCTCGCGCGGCTGAGAAAAAAGCCCGCGGGAGGTGGTCCTATCCGGGTAGAGCCGGCGGTTGCCCGCCGGCTCCTCCACAGACTAATACTCCCGTTGGGCCTCTCCGCGGCCTCCCTTTGTCAGTTGAGCACGAATACCTGAGTGCCCCCTCTCTTCACTCCACCAAGCAAGGGAGTTCACAGCTCGGTGGCCTGCTCGCTGATATCCGGTGGTGACCACTCCGGTCTCGTCTCAGGACCTCGACGGGTCTCTCATGTTCCCAGCGAACCCTCTTGCGCCTTTGCCATGCTCTCTGACTCCGGTCAGACCTACATCCCTCACCATATCGGGAAAAGGGTCAGACACACCGCCTTTGGAACACCCACCCCACACCGAACGAGCAGAGAGATGCCCGCCCAGGAAATCTCACCGTGACGAAGTGCACTCAGAAATCCAGAGCCAGTCCACACTGCCGGGAACGGCCTTGCGACCCACGTAGCCGCTCGCCACCTTCGTCCGGTTCCTGCAGCTATCGGGAAAGCAGAATAGAGTGACAGACACGATGTTTTCACTCGGTCGGCCAACATCGGAACCACAAAGACGCAGTGCGGCGCAGCCGCAACCGAATGATCGCTTCTTTTCGTTCTTTTCGCCTAACAACCATAAACGACAAGTGGTTCTTCCGTGATAGCCGAAAGAAACGAAAGAAGGTGAAACAGGCATTGGCAGAAAAATGAGTGGCAAAGAAGTGTGGCGACTATGAATCGCCGCGCTCCGACAAATCCGCGATTCGCCCCTGTGATGCTATGGTCTGGGGACTGGCTTTTGGGTTGAACGGTTTTGCCGCCGCCAACTAGACTCCAAGGTCATGCGATCAAAGTTATCTCTTCGTCGCAGGTTCGCACTGATCGGTGCGTTGGCGGTGTTAAATGCAGCACCGGGATTGGATGTACAGTGCGCCGAGCCAACAGACGTCCGCATTACCCAACTGCCCGGCAAACTGAGGATTGAAATCGGCGGTGACATGTTCTGCGAGTACAATTTTGCCCAGACGAATTCGCGCCCTTTTCTATATCCGATTCTTGGCCCTGGCGGATTGGCCATGACACGCAATTGGCCGATGCGCAATGTGGAAGGCGAGGAACGCGATCATGTGCATCATCGTTCTTTCTGGTGGGCGCACGGGGATGTCAACGGCGTGGATTTCTGGTCCGAGTCAGCCAAAGCGGGCAAGACTTTGCACGACGCTTTCACTGCAGTTGAATCCGGTCCGAAGTTCGGCCTTGTCAGGTCACGAAACCGCCTTGTGAAAACTGACGGCTCTGTTGTTGCATTGGCCGACCAAACCATGCGTTTTTGGGGTGGCAGGGATGAGCGGTACATCGATTTCGAGGTCACCGTCCGTGCGCCAAACGGTGAGCTTGTGTTCGGAGACACCAAGGAAGGCACGATGGCGGTTCGGCTTGCCGAAACCATGCGGCTCAAGCCAAACAAAGCCGGCCTTGGGGCAGGTCATATCGTCAATAGCGAAGGGCTGAAGGACGGCGACACATGGGGCAAACGCGCGCGCTGGGTTGATTATCACGGGCCTGTCGATGGCCAACTCGTCGGGCTTGCCATTTTTGATCACCCGAAAAACCCTCGGCATCCAACCTGGTGGCACGTGCGCGACTACGGACTGTTCGCTGCGAATCCGTTCGGAATCCACGATTTCGAGCGCCAGCCGGAAGGGGCAGGCAAATTCGTTGTGCCTGCGGGCGAAAGCGCGACTTTCAAGTACAGACTTTATTTTCATCGCGGAGACGAGAAGGCAGCCGCCGTGGCGGCCAAATACGAGGAGTATGCCCGTGCAGCGGAGGCCGGCCGTTGAGACACAACAGTTCCAGCAGATTGAAAGGAATTCGGCGCGCAGCGGAGTGCGCGCCATGAGTCAAGCACTGAGCCAACACAAAACGACCAAATAGCAAGTGAGCGAGACATGAAACAGATCACACGCCGTGTATTTGTCAGGAGCGCGCTTCTAACCACCGTGTCGGCGACTTTCCTGCCCGGTTGCGTAACAAGCCGCGTCCGGGGCCGCGTAGTTGGTCCCAACGAGGAAATCCGCGTGGCTGTTGTGGGCTTCAGGGGCAGGGGCCCCGATCACATCCGGAGCATCATGACTCTGCGCGAGAAAGGTGAAAAAGTGCGTTTGGTTGCGCTTTGCGATGCGGACCGCAACATTCTCGAAGCCGGGGTAAAATCGATGCGCGACAAGGGCGTGCTGGTGCAGGGGTACATGGATATGCGCGACGTATTCGCAAGCGGCGAGGTGGACGTGGTCACGTTTGCCACCCCGAATCACTGGCACGCGCTGGGCACTGTCTGGGCCGTGCAAGCCGGCAAGGATGTCTATGTTGAGAAGCCGGTCTCGCACAACGTCTGGGAAGGACGTAAAGCGGTCGATGCCGCGCGCAAGTACGGTCGCATTGTCCAGGCCGGCACGCAAAGCCGGTCGAGCCGGGCGATTGCCGAAGCTGTTGCGTGGGTGCGAGCCGGCAACCTTGGAAAGATCAAGGTCTCGCGCGGGCTCTGCTACAAACGTCGGCGCAGCATCGGCAATGTCCAAATTGCGTGTCTATCCCCATATTCTGTGCTCTCGCGGCGAAATAGTGCTTCCGGATGTCACTTCCCTGTTGCATTCTTTGGCCATGCCTGTGCTTCCCGGGAGAAAATGCATGTGCCATGGGCTGCCGCTTCCGGCTTGACACGAGAAAAGAACCACAGTCTAGTAGGCGCATAACCGAAACAGAAACAATAGTCACAATGCACCTGCGACCCGCCATTAAATGGAAAGACGATGAATCACCGGTTCGCACTGTACGACCAAGCCGCAGGTCCATGCGGGGGCCAACAGCGCACTCTGGTGTGAGGCACTACGCGTTACTGAACCAGAGACTTGTTATGGAGCATGGAGGTGGACAGTAATGAGAACTTTTTCGGCGGTCGTTGAAAAGTGTCCTGACACGGGTTTGTACATTGGCTATGTACCGGGCTTCCCTGGAGCGCACACCCAAGCTGCAACTCTTGATGAACTGCAAAGGAATCTTCGCGAAGTGATTGAAATGCTGCTTGAAGACGGAGAACCGGCCCTTGAAACCGAGTTCATCGGCACACAAATGGTGGTGGTTCCATAATCATGGGCAAGTATCCTGTTCTCAAGCCGCGAGAGGTCATCGCGATCTTGGAGAAACTCGGCTTCGTCGAAGTGCGTCAAAGAGGCTCGCACAGGCAATATCGGCATCCGGATGGTCGGAATACAACCGTACCTTTTCATCAGGGACGAGATATTTCGCCGATTCTGCTGCGGCAAATTGCCAAAGATATTGAAATCGATGTAGAAGAATTGCTCAGGTATAGATAAAGCTTGAGCCTGCCCTTGGAAATATGCGCATCCAGCCGACAGTGTTCTCCTCGCTCCGCGCTGCCACTTATGCGCAAGCTGTTTTTCAGAACAGCCAAAACCTGCTGCGCGTGACGCGGGGAAACCACTCGAGAAACTGGTCCACTGTCGCCTCACCCTCGGGGTTTTCAAACATGGTCTGCACCGGCACATGCGTTCCAGTGAAGACCATGCCCCGCTGACTTCGTCAGACATTGTGCCCAATACAACATACGCCTCAGCGCGGCGCAGCCGCAGCCGAATGATCGCTTCGAGATAAATGTGTTCGTTGCAAGCCGGGCACTCTGTCGCGCCGGGGTGCGGTTTTGGCGGTTCAGCACAATCAGCCTTCGTCCAACCATGGGGACAAGATGGATTGTATGTCGGCAGCTACGCTCGACAATGGACTTTGACCTTTGGCGCTGCATACGTAGAATGTGTCGAAATGAAAACGTTCAAGTTCGCCGCGATCATTGAGGGGGACAAGGACGGCTACTACGCATATTGCCCGGAATTGAAGGGGTGCCAAACCCAGGGCGACACGGTTGAAGAAGCCCTTGCAAACCTGCGCGAGGCCGCCGAGCTTTACCTCGAAACACTTTCGCCCGACGAACTGGAATCGCTGGCCGCGGCGCCCAAAACGATCCTTTCCACCTCTTTGGAATTGACCCATGCCTAAACAGCCCCGGCTGACCGCCCCGGAAGCAGAGCGGCTTTTGCTGGCCGCCGGTTTTGTTCACGTCCGTTCCAAAGGGAGCCACCGGATCTATCAGCGTGGGCAGGAAAGGTTGATCCTTCCATTTCATTCGGGAAAGACACTCCACCGCAAGATAATCAAGCAGGTCATGGACGTTGTTGGCAACTAATGGAAGAGACCACCACTTCCGGGCAACCACAAACCTGGAAAGTTTATTCCGTGAAGCCAATGGCAAATCCAGCATCGGCGATCGAGAACCGGCCGGAACCGCTCCAGCTCTCGCTGCTAAACGACTTCTTGTACTGTCGGACTTTGCGCCTGTCCCCATGTCGCCATTGTTGCGCCGCAGCTACGCCCCCTTTCGTTTGTCCGGTTGAACGTTGAGAGTTGGCGCGCGCGGAAGGAGACACACGAAGCCGAGGGGGCCCTAACCACTCCGACCGTTCTAACTGCGAGAGCCAGGCCGGAACGACGACGCAACGACAAGGAGTGTCGTCGGGTGATTCGGGAGTCGGATCGGCTCATAATAGGTCGCCGCAAGGCCAGAGCCCCGAGGCGACCGAAGGGGCCGACATGTCAATGCCGCCTGGGCAGAGAACCAGAGCCGTACGAACGACGGAGAAAGACTGGCAAACCTTCCTGCGGGCTATAGCCGAGAAGGCCGACGGGAACCGGCGGCCTTGCCAGCCGGAACTGAGAATGGGCCAACGGTTCGCAGGATTTGCTGCGACCATGGGGTCAGCCAGCGGGCGCATGCGTGTGCGAATTGACATGAAGAGCCCGGTGCGGGAATACCGGTCGCGCGGGTCTGTGGGGTGCCGGTGGAAGAGCACCGGCGTTACCCGGATCCTGTTCTCGAACGGTTCCAAGACGAGCAGGACGGGACGCATAAGCCGAACCGCTGGAGGCGGGTTGGATGGCTGCTTAACTTTCCTACTTCTTGGCATTTGACTTACTATGCGTCCTTTGGTATAACATCCCTGATGAAGACGGACATAATCTGGTTCACCGTGAAAGGACAGGTTGTCATCCCGCGGTGGTTGCGCCATGAGTTTGACATCGAAGAAGGCACGCGGGCGCAGGTGTACGCCGAAGGCGACCATATTGTCTTACGGCCGATCACTCCGAAATATCTCAAGGCCTTGCGCGGCTCGCTCAAGGGCACGGGCGTGCTGAAAGCCCTCATGGAAGACCGCAAACGCGAACGAAAGCTCTAGCCATGGCCACCAAAGTTCTGGATAGCTGGGCGCTGCTGGCATTTTTCGAGGACGAACCCGCAGCAGAAGAAGTCGAGAAGCTGTTGGGCGAGGCCGAGCGGGGAAAGCACAAACTCCTGTTGAGTGTTGTGAATTGGGGTGAAATTTACTACAACACCATGCGAAGGGTGTCGCAGGAAGCGGCTGAACAGAAAGCCAAAGAACTGGCCATCATGCCGATTGAACTTGTTCCGGTTCAGACTGATCTGTACTTGGTGCGCCAAGCTGCAATCTACAAGGCAGGCGGCAAGCTGGCCTACGCCGAGGCATTTGCCGCAGCATTGGCGAAAGTCCGCAACGCACAGCTCGTTACCGGTGACCACGATTTCAAAGCTGTCGAAGGCGAAATCAAAATCGACTGGCTGTCGTAAAGCCTACTTGGAGAAAGACGATTGCGCGTGCGAGACGTTGCGGACACGAGTACTGTTTCACGAATTGAGATCCCGTGGGAAACTGGAGGTTTTCCACCGGTATGTTCGCGGTGAGGTGTCGCGCGAGGCCGTTTTCAAGTCGTTCCCGGATGTGGCAGACATCGCGGAGGCTCGTGTCATCAGGCGTGCGTTTGGAGACGATCGGCATCACACAAGAATTATCTCCCGCTTACGTGTCGCGCTGAAGTTCCATGGTGCGAACAAAGTCCACGTCCTTTTGGGCGGGCCGCCGTGCCAAGCCTACTCACTGGTGGGTCGTTCCCGTGATCCCGACCGTATGGAAGACGACGATCGCCACTTTCTTTACCAACACTATCTTGACGTTTTGGCTGACCTGCAGCCGGATTTTTTCGTGCTGGAGAACGTGCCCGGCATTTTCACCCATCGTAAGCGTTCCGAAGTGATGTCGCGGATCCGCGGGCGGGGCAACAAGCAGACCGAAGTTGCCTTGGCAAAGTTGCTGCGGGCGGCGGGAGTAACCGGCTGGCGGCGGCAGGTGAGACTGCCGTTGACGGAAACCACAAATCGCACGCGGCGCGCGCGCTCTACCGGAGTGCGCCCGGACTTCGTGTTTCGGAAACAGCGCGTGGTGGTGTTTGTGGACGGCTGTTTCTGGCACGGTTGCCCGAAGCATTCCCCGCCGGGGAAGTGGCTCCGCAAAAGCAGCATGCCTTCAACGTGCACTTCGCGTCCCCGCGGTTCAATCCAGAGGAACAGACTGTGTTCGGTCTGGTCCAAGGGAATACCAGGCATAAGCTGGCCTGCATATTTCCCAGCCCGGCGTAGCCGGAACCAAAGTTGCCTGACGCTGAAAGACGCGGTGCATTCGCCCGTTGATCAGAAAGCTCTGCGCCGCCGGGCTGGGAAATATCTGGGGCGACTTCATCGCGCACGGGGGAGATGAGATTGGGATCGATTGCCGAAAAGTTCGGCGCAGTTCATTCAAGTTCCTGAGTCGAGATCTCCGTTACACTTTTTCGATGATCTCGAGCAGCGCAGTGAGAGATGTGCGCGTGGCATGGGCTTTGCCCTGTGGGCTGCGATAGTGGGTTTCCAAGGCGAAATAGCCGGTATATTTGTCGCGCAATAGCGCGCGTATCTGACCGAGGTTGTCGAATTCACCCTGACCCACGGCGCACCATTCGACTTTGCCATCCGCTCCGCGGCGGTAATCTCGCAGATGCACGTGCATAATGCGTGCCGGGTCCAGCGACTGATAACCGTCGGGAAATGCTTTTTCGCCGCTCATGCCGGCATTGTTCGGGTCCCATGTGAGCCCAATGGCGGTGTCCTTGACGAGTTTCAGCAAACGAGCGGCA
>Ga0272448_1002106_pt1 | contig 25659 bp, 18 predicted proteins | sample YNPCB0191_FD_202220 | JGI IMG/M metagenome (GOLD analysis project Ga0272448, IMG submission 202220) | Hot spring sediment microbial communities from Yellowstone National Park, WY, United States - YNP-CB-019-1 | ecosystem: Environmental > Aquatic > Thermal springs > Hot (42-90C) > Sediment... | reverse complement strand
TGAACCGCACGGGGTTGGAACGCATTGTACGCGGCTACTTTCGCCGTTGCGGTCCTACAGCGGTGTGGTACCTACACCGCTCTCCGACCGACATCGCCGGCAACCGTCTCGTGACGGAAGTGGTCGTGTACTCGCAGAGCGCCATGACCAGCCCCTATTATCTGCACGGGCGCTCGCGATGGCGGCTGTCCTTCAAGAAACACGGCAAGGATTGGCTCATCGTCCGCATCGAGCCGCTCCAGTTCGGCATCCGCGAGGTTGCCGGCTGGGCAGATGTGCCGCAGTTCTCTGACGAATAGCGCCACCTGCCAGCCCCGCAGTGAAAAAACATGTCCAGCCCGCACCGGCGGCCAAATGAAACTAGGCCTTACTCCTCAGTGTCCTCCGGTCCTGTGCGTGGTTGCGTGCTCTCCAGCGTGATAGTGATATTATCCCAATAGTAATCGCCGGGGGGCCAGTAGGCGTAGGGAATGACGCGGATGTATTCGGTAATGAACACCGAGTCACGCATCTTACTGACGAACTCGCGCACAGATACTCGTTGTTGCTCCTCGCTCCTCCAAGCAAGTTCCAGGTCAAGTAGGGGCCGGTCCCGCTTGTATCTGGCACTGGCCACGCGCACTTTGAGGATTGTTCCATTCGCGCCCAGTTCCACTCGCCCCCAGACTGCGGTCACAGCGTGCAGGTTGTGCGTCGTAAATCGCAGCAATTCCGGAAGCGGCATATTGAAATGTGCGGTGAATCCAGACTTCTCTATTACCTCGCGTTGCAAGGTGTAGTCAATCACCGCGTAGCCACCTTGCCGGCACGCTTCGCGCAACCTTGCCGCCACTGCTGCACCACCTGCGGCATCTCCTACCGCCTCAAAGTCGTAGACCGCAACGTGCGGATTCGGAGTAATGGTCCGCGAGAAGCGTTCCCACTCCTTGCCACCGGTTTGAGTACGGCAGGCGAGATAACTATTGAAGACCTCGCGGTCCTGCGGCGCGAATTCTTCTGGCTTCACTCGCCCATACCCCTTCACGAAACATTTGGGGAAGAAGATGCCGGCACTCTTACCCTTGACGTCCACCGTAACGCGATAAGTCACACCCGGCTCCACTGGTATCGGATCGCTCCGGTAGTGCACGCCGCGGAGGCCACCAATGGTGTCATACTTGGTGCCCTTTGTCGGCGTTTTCTGTGGGGCCCTGGCTGGGTCCGCACCTGCCGCAATCTGCTTGCGCCAGTTCATCACCTCGTCGTCATAGACATCGGTATCCATGCGGATGCACTTGCCGGGATTGCCGCCCGATGTCCAGAACTGGGTAAGGTTGTCTGGTCTCTCCCAGCCGACCGGGCCGCTTGTCCCCTCCTCGAATCCACCGTTGCGCACGAGGTTGGGACGCGCTGACTCCGGCGGCAACTTGGCGGGCTCGCGCCGGATTGTTACATCCTTCGTCGTCAAGGTGTCGGCCAAACGACCGCAGGCCAGCGGCAACTCTTGGCGATCGGCGGCACGCTCCACCGCCTCCAAGATGGTGCTATCGGTGGCCTGGCGCAGGTCTAGCGCACGCAGATGTATTACGAACCCCGATCCCGCACGCTCTACCTTGCCCCAGACCACGACCTGCGCGCCCAACTTTTCCTCCGCGAACCTGCGTATTTCTGACAACGGCGAATTGTACTGCACCTTGAAATCCCCCCCACGTGCCACTTCTGCCACGGCATCGGCCTCAATTATGCTGTAGCGGAATGTGCGTTGTAACTTCTTGGCAATTGAGTTGGCGACAAACTCACCGGCTTTGCCCTCATCAAAAGACGAATCAAACCCAAGGACAGCCAGCACGGGTTTTTCGGGTGCAGCCGCGAAGGACACACCTCCCACAATAATGACGATAATGATGCCGAGAATGGCAAAAATTGCTGCACCCCCACATCGTGCTGGCATGGACAGCCTCCCTTTTGTATTGGCTAATGACACAGTGTAACATACGCCTTCCTTACAGTGCCATTTATCTCCGATGTTAGGAATTTGCGACAAATATGGGTGGGCCTTGCCAGGAAATTGAAACAGTCGCTACCGAAATTTGCCTAGACGGTGTTCACGTGAGTCTGTGCTGCAGCCGATGTGGTGAAATGAAGCGACGGCACGGTGGCATTTTTCCGGGGTGGGGGATGCTGTTGGTGCCCGCGGGGGCGTTTGATATCGCTCCGGGTTAGACCGTTGTGACAGAGAAGGGCCGCCCGGTTCTGGGTCTAGAAATGTGCTTCATGACGCAGTCCGTGCACCGGTTACCGGCGCTCCCGACTGGCGCGATTACCGGGTCGCCACCATGGTTCGTCCGACGTCAGCAAGGCAAGAGGATGGCCCAATCGTGACCGGGAGGACTGCCGCTCCGCGCTGGCCAGCACCGTCTTCCGGAGTGGGTAGAGGGCATCGCAGCTTCGCGTGAGCATATCACCAATGGGCGATTTCTCTACAGATTCACCGGCAAGAGGCTTTCCGGGACACACCGTGGCCCGATGGGCGTCACACACAACCGCAAAATGGGCGACGAGCTGTGCGTCATTGCCGGCACCGACAGGCGACCTCACCGGCGGTGGCCCATTTGACATCGTCCTGCGCGAGTGGCGACTGGACGCGGAGGACGATGGTTTTCACCTGTGGGCATACAATCGGCATCTTGAACTGCTGTGGCATAACCGGGTCGCTGTGCCCTGCGGCCACAGTTGAGGGCTGTCATTTGCGGACGTGAGCGACAATGGGCGTTACGAGTTGCTGGCCGGTGGCAAGCTCTTCTCGCACGACGGCCGTATTCTCTGGGGCCACGACCGCCAACATGAGCTCATGCGCACCTACGGTGCGGGACATTACGACAGTGTCGCGCTGGGAAATTATGCGGGGGAATCAGAACTGGACCCGGTGGCTTTTCTCATCGCCGGCAGCGTCGGAGTTTACGGCGTGGAGGGGTACACGAGGGGCAATCACATGATTCACCGCGCCGGCTATGCCCAACACCACTACCTGGGCCGCTTCCGCGATGACCTTCACGACACACAGGTCGTGGCCGTCTGCCGCTGGGGCAATATGGGCATTCAGACACTTTTCTCGGGGAGTGGAGACCGCCTGCGGTCAATTCACCCGAACTACTTCAGCTTCGGCTCTGTTGCTGCCCTGTGGGAAAATGATGTGCGACAATTGATATGGGTGAAAACCTCCGATTTCAGCCAAGGATTATACGACGGCTCGGGGCGGAAGGAGAAACCGCTGCCGGCACTGAGGGACCTGTGCCGTTGGCGGCACCTGCCGGCAATTCAAGTGTTTTGTCGCGCGCCTGTGCAGCAAACCACACAAGAATCTCTGCCTCGCTGTTGATGGAAAATTGCATATTTTTGCACCAGCAATGAACGGGAGACAACCAAAAAATGACAATTCGCGAGCGGATTGAAGCTGCCCTGCGTGGCGAGATGCCTGACCAGGTGCCCTTCACCATTTATCCCGGGATGCTGCCGCGCGGGTCGCTGGAGCGCCGTCTGCGCCAACTGGGGTTAGGTTTCGCCTGGCGCGCGGGCGGTATCACGTGGCAGTATCCCAACTGCCGGATCGAAACCAGAAATTACATTGAGGGCAACGCCAGCCTCCTGCGCACCATCTACCGCACACCCATCGGCGAACTGACGAGCGTCCGGCAAACCGGCAGTGCCTATGGCTCTAGCTGGACCCTGGAATGGCCGGTGAAAACGCAAAACGATTATCGCATCATGGAGTTCATTCAACGCGATGCAATACCTGTAGCGAACTACGACGCCATTATCAAAGCCCAACGCGATGTGGGAGACGACGGGGTCGTGCTAGCGGGGTTGGGCTATTCGCCGCTGATGGAAATGCTCGTCAATCTCATCGGTATCAACAATTTTGGCCTCCACCTGGCAGACTATCCAGAGGAGTTCTGGAGCCTTTATGATGCGCTCACAGCGAAGATGCGGCGAGCCTATCCGATCTTGGCCGCAGCGCCCGCACAGGCCGCACTCTACTGCGGCAACGTTCATCCAAAAGTTGTCGGCCTACACCGCTTTGAGAAAAACATCCTTCCGCACTACGAGGAACTCGCCGCCTACCTCCACGAGAAGGGCAAACTCCTAGGCGTGCACCTAGACGCCGACAATCAACTGTTCAAGGCCGCAGTGGCCCGCTCGTCCATTGACTTCGTGGAGGCTTTCACTCCACCTCCGGACTGCGATCTGTCGGTAACCGAGGCGCGCCAGGCGTGGCCGAAAAAGGTGCTCTGGATCAACTTTCCCTCCTCTATCCACCTCGCGCCCGTGGAAACGATTCGCCAGGTAACACGCCAGCTCCTGGCCGAGTCTGCGCCCGGCGACCGCTTCATCATAGGCATTACCGAGGACATCCCTGAACAGCGCTGGACCGAGAGTCTGCTTGCTATTGCTGAAACAATTCGCGCTTATGGCCGTACGCCGATTGCACACCGGCTGCCTTGACGTGGCCAGAGGGGCACGGTAGGATGCTTCGTGGCTGCGGCCTCGTGCGCGCGACCGTTGCCGAAGGGCTGGCGTTTGAGCAGCAGGTGCAAGAGCCGCGCAGGAAAGCCACAATGATCGTCAAGTTCATCGTGGTCAAGGGACAGGACGCCGGAAAATCATTCTCGCTGAAAGATGGCGAGACTCGCATCATCGGACGCTCAACCAAGAGTGACGTGCAGGTTCGCGACCCAGGTATTTCCCGCCTGCACTGCCAGATAACCTGCGATGGCCAGCGGTGCGTCATCACTGACATGAACAGCAAGAACGGAACTTTTGTCAACGGGCAGCGAATCGCGGGCGAGACCGAGTTACACTCGGCGGACTCCGTGGGGATCGGCACCACCGTTCTACAAGTGGAAATCATGAGTGAGGCATTGCACCCGCGGCCGACGGTGCGCACTCCGAAGCCGCCCCCGCTGCCAGCCATTGAAACGCTGGAGGCACCGCCTGCCCCAGCCGTATCCTCCGTGCCGCAACGAGACGCCAGCGCCGAGGAACTCCTGGGAAGTTTTGAACGCTGGCTGGAACAGGCACCGCCCCAATCTGCGCCCCCCAGCGATGCCGCGCCAGAACCCGAAGTACACGTAGAACTCGCCTCGCCCACGGGAGGCGACGAAGCGACAGATCGCTACCTCGGCCGAGTCCTGGGCGGTTTTCTCGTGGAGGAGCGCCAGGGGACAGATCTTCTGAGCGTCAGTTACCGCGCAACACAGCTCTCCATGGAAAGGCCGGTGCTCCTGCGCATCCTGAAGGATTCGATGACGAAAAATGCCTCCGCAGTGCAGCGATTTCTTGATGCTGCCTCGGCAGCCGGCCGCCTAGTTCATCCCCACATACTTCAAGTTTATGATGCCGGCCGCGCCGACGACACCTACTACATCGCTATGGAATACATTGAGGGCAAAAATATCAACCAACTTCTCACAGAAGGCGGTGTTGGCCGGCCATTGCCCACACGGCGCGCGCTGGAAATCGGTGTGCAGATTGCCGGCGCGCTGGATTACGCCCACGCCCAACAAGTCATCCATGGCCGCATCACCCCCGCAGTTATCTTCGTTACAGGGCACGGCATAGCCAAACTTGCTGAACTCGGCTTCGCACGTGCCCTGCAGGATGCCGGCCTGGATATTGAGGAGGCCCCAGCACGACGAGCAGTCATCAGCCAGTTCGTCGCGCCCGAGCAACTGCGGGAGCCCCCATTGGCGGATGCGCGAACAGACATCTATTCGCTGGGCGTCGTTCTCTATCTGATGCTCGCCGGACGCCTTCCCTTTGCCGCGAAAGGAGACACTTTACGCGCCCGCATCGCCGTCGGTCAGGCAGAACCACTGCAGCGTGCCAACCCCGCTCTGCCTGAAGCCGTATGCACCGCCGTGGCCCGCGCCATGGCTCCGGAACCTGCCAAACGCTACGCACGAGCGGGCGAACTGCAGGCGGCACTGAGTTACGTCCTCAGCCACCACCCAGAATTTTAAAGGCAAAGGGGAACCTGTGCCCCTGCTGGAGTACTAACCTGGTCGAGTAACAGTCGCTTGCCGTCAAACCGAACGAGGAGTAAGTGTGGAAGTTGTAATCCTGGCCATTTGCATTCTGGCGTTGACAGCCAGCATTATCGTGCCGCTGGTGACCTACCGCCGCGCCATCCAACACTGGCAGCAGGCTTTATCGGTGCTGGCGGAAAAACTGGAGGCAATTGCCGAGTCCCCCGCCAAGATGCTGGAGGTTCGGGAGTTCCACGCGCAGATGATGGAAATGGTGGAAGCAGTGTTGAGCGAGGCACGCAAGCGCAAAGACCGCCGACTTCTTGAACAGGCGTTACGGATGAGAGAAAGACTGGAAGTCCTGAAGGCCCGCGTCCTGGACAAGACCCTTCGGCTCGTGGAGGAGGGGGCCGCGGCTGGTGAACGCCGACGGTCCAGGTAGGGTCTCCTGACTGACGGGCCGGGGTTAGGCCGACTTGTGGATAGCTAGGGACAGACACGGCACCGGCACCACGCCGAGCGCAAGGTGGGTGACCTTGAGGAAGCACCAGAGGCACCGGCGCAAATGGGCGAACCGGCCGTGGCGTGACAGGCGATACCAGAGGTCCACCTCGTCGCGCACGCCCAGGCGGTATGGTTTGAGTAGGCGGGCGCAACGTCGCGCCGCCGGGCCAAGGTCCCGCAGAATCGTATTCGCCGTGCCGCCACGCACGCCGCGACGCAGCAGCGATATCCACGACTCCTCGCGACTGACCCGCCGAGAAAACCGCCGCGCCAAGACCAGTGCGAGACGCGGGGGAAGGTAGTTGATGAAGGGCAGACCCGTAGTGTGCCGTTCCACGGGAAACAAACGGTGGGGTGTCTGATTGATAAACAGGATGCCTCCCGGCCGCAGGCTGTGCCATAACTGCGGCAAGAGCGCAGCACGCTCCGCAGGCAAGAGGTGTTCATATACGGCACTGAGGACGACGAAATCAAAGGTCCCCAAGTTCGGCGGCAGCCTCATTGGTGCGGGTGAGCAAACGAAGGAAACGTTGGCCAGGCGGTGGTGTGCGGCCCGGGCACAGGCCAGTGCCAGTAGGGGTGCCTCAATGTCCACCCCTACTACCTCAGTCTGGGAAAAGCGCCGCGCCAAGACAACGCTTGACGCACCAGCGCCACAGCCGAAATCCAGAAGCCGTCGCCCGCAGAAACGTTCTTCCCCCACAAAAGCAAGAAGTGCGGTGAGCAACTGGTGGTGTACATAGGTGGGATCCTCGTCACGCCTGATCTCATCGCACAGGAAGGCCGGCCCTTTGGCTTCCAGTACCTGGCGGATGAGAACCACAGGATACGAGGTTTCCCACACATCGGGCTGAGACAGGTCATGATCGCAGCGCGCCGTCACACGGCGGCGTCCCTCAGGAAGTTCTTCAACCTCCACTGTGCCACGAGGATGCCATAGTCGCGTCCGCACGGGCGTGGCTCTGTCGCAGGCTCACCGCTTCTTCTTCGCCAATTCGCCGAGCCGCTTATCCACTTTCTGCGACTCTGGACTCTCGCGGTACTGCTCCTTGAGAGTCTCCAGGGCCTGGATGGCCTGGGCGATCCTGCCCTCTCGCTCGTGGCACTCGGCCAGCAGCCAGAGTGCCTGGGGGGCGAACTCGCTCTGGGGGTTGACGCTGACCAGGTACTGCAACTGTCTGATGGCGTCGCCAATCTTGCCGCTCGCGATGCACCACCGCGCCATAAGCACAGACCAGTGCCCGCGAAGTTTCTCCGTGGGGTGATCCCACTGCCAGGCGTTGAGGGTCTCCTGCGCGGCATCCAGTTCGTTGCGGCGCAGGTAATCCTCGGTTTCCAACGCCCGCGAGCCAATGGCCACCTCCCTGCGCGGTCCTGTTGTGCCGGCCGGCATCGCCTCCGCCCTGCGGTAGTGGCGCAGCGCATCGTCATAGCCGCCGGTTACCACAAAGGTGTCCCCCAGCCGGATGTGCGCCAGTCGCACAGTCGTGGGGTCGACATCCTCGTATCGTCGCAACAAACGCTGATACTCGGCGCGCGCCTTGATGACGTCGCGTCCGTAGTAGAAGTGCGTGTCGCCCAGTTCAAGGGCAAGTTTCGCCTTGTGGGCACGCTCGGTCACCACCTCCTCACCACGGGCGAGGATGCGCAGGGCAAACTGCGGGTCCCCATCCTTGGCCCGTGTATCCACCGCCACGGTGCGAAAGGCCTCAAAGAGTTCGCTAGAGGAGGTGCCCGCGAATTCCTGCCGCTGCAGGAGTACCCGTCCGGCAGCCGCCACGAGGTCCCATTTTTCCCCTGCGTGGAAAAGCCGTACCGCGCCGGCCAGGGCGGGCGCCAACACTTGTTCCAGTGGATACTTCGCCACCTCCTGGATGTAGCGGCTCAATGGTTCCGGCTCGCGCTTGAGTTGCTCTTCCCAGGCGCGAGAAACTGACACGCGATGCGTGACGCTGTAGCGCTCCTCGCCGCGCCGTATCGTGAGGGTTACTGGATAGATCCCCTCGGCGAGGTATATATGCTGTGGTATCGTCTCCGCAGACTTCAAGCCATCGCCGAACGACCACTCACGCGTTGCCCCGACACCTGGCGATGGCTGCGAGCGGTCGGTGAAGCGGAGGCGCACCATGAAGTGACCGCCGACCTCCGTTTCACCGACATTCTCCCAGACGAAATCCGCAGCGATGCTCTCCCCCTGGACACGATAATCCATCAAGGTGGCGCGTACGACCGGCGGGAATGCCTGCGCGGGGATTACCTCAAACTTGTTAGCGGGCGCATCCGGCGGCTGCCACGCCGCCACCGCCGCCTGCCGGCCCCAGCGTTGCACCGTGTAGTATTCAAAACGATGAAGCCCTTCGCTTAGGGTGACCTCGCCGCGGTGGTAGGCGCGGTCAGCCGGCCCGTGCCAACCGCTGCGCCCGACCACTAACCTGCCGTCAATCGCGAGAAACGAGGGTCCGCCGGAGGTAGTGGCGAACACGTAGCGGCCCGCCTTCCCGCACTGGAGCCAGCCACGGTAGGCGGAGACATAGTTGAAGGAGGGGCCAAACGGGTTAAAGCCGTGGAATACCTGGTCCACGAAGTCAGCACCATATATCGGGCGCGACTCCTCCGCCACTTTCCGGATGCCTTCAAGTGTCTCGCAGGGAGCGTCGTTATATCGGCTCGTCTTAAGAATCAGCCCTGCCCTTGGCTCCCACCGCTCCTCCAGTGCCCGCGCCTGTGGATTGCCGTAATAGACCTGGTAGCGCGTCACCCCGCGAACCATCTGGAAGGCAATCCGGCAGAAATCCCCTGGCCCCACCACGACTACCTGGTGCGGTGTAAGCCTTCCCCCAGTGACGACCCGCACGTCACTACCATCACTCTTCAGGTAACCTCCGGTAGCGAAGGCTACGGTGGCGACCTCGCTGCCGGAGGTGCCGGCGAGGGCGGCAACCTCGCGGCGACACTTCCAGGCCGGGTCCCACCAGCCGATCTCGCCAGCCAAGGCAGGCAAGCCCAATATGAACCCCAAGAGCACAACGAAATGCGTGCGGCGTGCCATCGCTACAATTGCGGCAACCTGCCAGACGGCATCCATGGCGACGTTCCTTTACCTGGACCGTCCTCACAAAGCATACCACGCAGCCACATTTGAAAAGAAGGGGCGAACTGCTCTTTCTTCACGGGCTGCCGCTTGCGCGACGCGGTCATTCAACGGCGAGTTCCTCGTCGCGCTCGGGGCGCGGGCCCCGGCTCATCAGATCGGCCACCGCCTGCCGTGGTGATTTATTCTCAAAGAGAACGCGATATACCTGTTCAGAGATCGGCATCTCAACGTTGTGACGACGCGCGAGTTCAACAACAGCGCGCGCCGTCCACACGCCTTCGGGCACCATGCCCCGCAGTTCTGCGAGAATTTCCTCCAGTTTCCTGCCCTGAGCAATGGCACGGCCGACCGCAAGGTTACGACCATAGGGACTGATACAAGTGGTAATGAGGTCGCCGATGCCGGCGAGTCCGGCGAAGGTCTCCGGCCGGGAACCAAGCGCAACACCAAGGCGCGTGATTTCCGCTAGGCCACGCGTCAGGAGCGCAGCCTTGGCGTTGTCGCCTAGCCCCAGACCGTCGCTTATGCCAGCAGCGATGGCGATAACATTCTTCAGCGCTCCGGCCAGTTCCACGCCGAGGGGGTCGTCAGAGGTGTAGACGCGAAACCAGGGGGACATGAATGTCTGCTGAATAAAGCGGGCAAAATCTGGCTCGCGCGCAGCAGCGACAACGGTGGCCGGCAGGTGCCGTGCGACTTCCTCGGCGTGGCTTGGGCCGGAAAGCACGGCGACATCTAACAGCGGACCGGCCGCGCTATGGCCCCCGCCTGTGCCGCGCAGAACTGGGGGCGTCCCAAGGCACTCGCGGATGATGCTGCTGCCACAAAGAAGTGTGTCGTTTTCTATGCCCTTGGCGACGCTCATGACCGGCAGGCCAGGGCGGTAGAACTGACGGGCACATTCGGCGACCCGGCGCAGGTACACAACCGGCGTGCTGAAGACAAGAAGGTCGGCAGCGGCCATGGCCGGCCCCATGTCCGCCACAAGTTCCACTGTGGGAGGAAGCTGCACGCCGGGAAGAAAGCGCGTGTTCTCGCGCATCTGCCGCATCTGGGCGACATACTCAGGAAATGCCCCCCACAACACCACCTGATGTCCCTTCTCGGCCAAGAGGATAGCCAGCGCCGTGCCCCAGCCACCGTCACCAAGAAGAAGGATGTTCATCTCGCCCTCTGCGGATATGTGCGACCGATGTGCAGAACCCCCGACGGCGCCGATTGACTCGAGAGTGCAGATACGACTTCATTACAACCGAGACACAATCGCTCGCCCCACAGGCTTGGTCCTGGATGTGTCCTCCCCAGAGCACACCGTTACTCACCCTCTTTCTTGCCCATCTGCTGTCTCAGATAGGCCTCAATGAAGGCATCAATCTCACCATTGAGGACGGCCTGAACGTTGCCTGTTTCAACGCCAGTGCGAAGGTCCTTGACCAGGGTATATGGTTGGAGAACATAAGAGCGGATTTGATAGCCCCAGGCAATCTCGCCCTTCTCGTCGTAGGCCTTGGCGAGTTCCTCCTGTCGCTTGCGCTCGTGAAGTTGATAGAGACGGGCAATGAGCATCTTCATCGCCTGGGCGCGGTTCTGGTGCTGGGAACGTTCATTCTGGCACTGGACGACGATGCCGGTGGGCAGGTGGGTGATGCGGATGGCAGATGACGTCTTGTTCACATGCTGGCCGCCAGCACCGCCGGCGCGAAAAGCATCCACCCGGATATCCTCGGGGCGAATCTGAATATTTACGTCCTCCTCCACTTCCGGCGTTACGTCCACGGCAGCGAAAGAAGTATGGCGACGTTTGTTGGCGTCAAAAGGCGATATGCGCACGAGGCGGTGCACGCCAGTCTCGCCGCGGAGGTACCCGTAGGCGTAATCGCCAAGCACGTGGAGCGTCGCATGTTTCAGTCCGGCCTCTTCTCCTGGTTGATATTCAACCACGGCATAGTCGTGACCGGTGCGTTCGCACCATTGGATATACATGCGCAGGAGCATGTCCGCCCAGTCGCACGCCTCGGTGCCGCCCGCGCCCGGGTGAATGGCGACGTAGGCGTTGGCGGCATCACGAGGGCCATGGAGCATTTGCCGCAACTCAAACTGGCGTGTTTCCCGGTCAAGGCGGGACAATTCGCGGTCAAACTCTTCAATCGCGGTGGGGTCCTCGGCAGCAAGTTCAAGGAGGAGGTTGACTTCCTCGGCATCACGGACGAGTTTGCGCAGGGGCTCCACGACCTGCTTGAGCGACTTCAGGTTCCCAATCGCCTCGCGCGCTTTCTCCTGGTCGTCCCAGAAGCCAGGAGAAGCCATGCGTTTTTCGAGGCGAGCAATCTCCTGTTCCTTGCCGGCCAAGTCAAAGCGACCTCCTTAGCCGCATGATGCGGTCGAGGATTAGCTCGCCTTGCCGGCGCCTTTCGCTGTCAATCGCTGGCATCGTATTTTCCTCGTAACAGCAATGATAATTATACCCCGACGCTGAAAGTAGCGTCAAACCGGCAAAAATGCGGGAACATCGCCCTCTCTTTTGCGGAGTGATCAAGTCCTGCGCACGGTGACCATGGTCCCCAGGCGGCCGTTAAGAAGGAAAGAACACCCGTCGTGGCCGTGTAGGGTTACGGCGTAGCTGCCGCTGGGATCGCTGAAACCGAGACGGTGGTTCGGCAACTCCGAAGCATCGCACCGAAACTCGGCGCCCGCAAAGGCGAAAACTGTGGCACCATCGCCGCATTCAAACTCCGCCACCCACGCGCTATCGCCGAGGCGCAGTCGTGGGGGTGGTGCGTGGAAAGCAATGTAACTCCTCAGACCGCCGAAGCAAATCCGAGCCGCCTCTAGTTGCGGCTGTGGGACAACTCCGCAATTCATCGCCCAAGATGTAATACGCCGCCCCGTCTGCCCACGCAGAACAACAATCAGGGTCTCCGGACTGAAGATGTAGTGCGTCAGCAACTTGCTATGGACAACCGTGACGGCCGGCAGGTCGGTGACGTCATGTGCCCAGGCGACGACATTGATAAACCGCCCGGGGTCTGGATCCATCCTTGCGGTATCCAGCCCCCAGGCCACCGTGCGCGAGACCTCTTTAGTGGAAGGATGAATGAGTGGCGGTTCCACCCCATAACTCCAGGTTTGCAGCCCCCGCATCGCCAGCCGGCTGCGAAACGTGATTGCCGTCTGATATTTCCGCTTGGCCAAGAGATAGACTGATGCGTGCCCGGAGTAGAATTGCAGATACTCGCGATACCACTCCGGTTCGGCAGCGGGCGCGGGGCCGGCCTGGTGAACGTGCCGCGCCCAGATAAGCGGGTTGGCCGAATAGCCCGTTGCCTCTGCACCCACACGCTCGGTTTCGGCCAGATAACGCTCGGCAAGGACGTGAAAGAACGGATCCAGACGTGCACAGAATTCAGCCGGCAGGAGGCGCGCCTTGAGCTGCGGCACACCGAGCAGACACGTGCGCGTGGACATCCCCTCAAAGGGAACCCCGCGGCTGTCACGCATTCGCGTGTGCCAGCGGGCACAGTTGAGAATGCGTTCGTCCAGACAAGCATCTCCGGTATAGAGGCGTAACATCACCAAGTGGTGCATGGTCGTAGCCGAGTAGTTGCTGTCGGGGCCAGACTCCTCATGAATCTGGCCATCAGCGCGAAATATCTCCTGAATCAATTCCCAGTTGTGCCGGGCCGCGTGCATGTAAGCCTCGTCCTGCATGAAGTGTGCCGCCAGCGCTGCCGTCGCCGTCCACACTACGCCGCGGTTGCAGCGCTCGGTGTTCGGGCGACTGAGGAGAAACGCGCAGCCGCGCCGCAGCATTTCATCCGCTGCCCGTCGCTCAGCCTCGGGCAGCGCGTCACGCACCCAGAGAAAGGCCAGGATGAGCGGCTCCAGCCGCCACGCAAACTCATGCATCCCGAAAGCCTCGGAATAGGCAGCAGGACAGAAAACAAAATCGCCAGACGGCTCCTGTCGCTCGGCGTAGGCGCGCAGGCCATTGCGCACGCCGCGCAAGAGGCTGGAGTCGCGATGAAACCGCGACTCTGGGCAGCGATAAAGGTAGGCCATTGTGCCGATAACTGCGGCTGATCCGCGCCCCTGCGTGTAGGCCCACATATATTGCGGCTGAAGGACGTGGATGCGCCGCTCCGCTGGCGGCAACTGGCGAATGGCTGGGTCCATGGGCGGTGCATCGGCGGGCGGCGCCGCGCGCAGCAGGCCTGCCTCCAAATCAAAATCCGGCAGCGCCTTAGCCAGTGCTGCGTCCAATAGACGGAGGCAGCGTTGCGGCCGGTCGGAGCCTCCCACGGCCTGCTCTGGCAATCGGGCTATGTCAAACTCCACCTCCCACCTTCCTCTTCATAGGGTCGCGGCCGCGTCTAGGATGCTGATACTTGCGGCACTCCTCCAGCAGTCGCCGCGTTTCCGCCACCGTCTTGCAAGGGTCAGCGCAAAGACCGGCGATGAAGTTTCTGCCATCGCCCGCACCGCGGAACATCTCTCGCACGCTGCGGCTTACCGCCGCCCAGTCGGCCAGCGAGCCAAAAAGTTGCACCAGGCCGGCAAAGATGATGATATCCGGCCCCAGCCGCCGCCGCCCTTCGCATACCGTGACGTCGCCCAGTGGGGGGATGGTAAAGGCGTGGACACCATCCATCTTTGTCTGCCGGTAGAGGCCTAAGAGGTCGCGGATGAGACCGCAAGAATGATGAAAGTACGGCTTGCCTGCCGCGTGGCATACATCCACGACGTGGTCAGTGTACTCCAGGCAGTAAGTTTCAAACATGGCGGGGCTGACGGCGGTAGTGGAGGTGTCGTCCACGCCAATGAAGAGGTCGGCCCCATATTGCACAGCCATACGATACCGGCGCAGGTAATTGGCCTCCATCACCGCGAACAGTTCGGCCAGGGCCGCTGGAGCATCGGCATAGAGATAGGCAGTGGTTGCCACTCCGGCGTACACCCGGATAAGCATCCCAAGCGGCGTCCCCGGCATCGGCATCGCCAAGACGCCATCCTCACCGATGAGCGCCAGGCGATTCGCAAGGGCCGCCACGCCAACTGGGTCCACCTCAAACTCCTCATCCTCAAAGATGCAGGCAAGCACTGGCAGGTCAGCAGCGCTCTTGAGCAGATGTTCCACGCGGTAAGAGGTGCCTTCCGCGCGGCAACGGCGGCTCACTTCGCGCAGGTCGCCAAGCGGCGTATGCCAGATGGTGATGGTATCATCCCCTTCGCGCTTCTGTTCTACAGCCACTCGCCGTCGCACCACGCGATACGGGACCCGACCATACCAGTCCATGATGTCAATGCCAAGGTAGCGACTGAACACGATCGTGCTTTCGTCGCCCCACTTCACCTGGCTGAGTTTCGCCGCCAAGGTCGGCTCCATACCGACGCGGCTGGGTTGATTATAGGGGTCAACGTGACCACAGATTGGAATCCATTCCGGCGCCTCATGCCGCAGGACACGCAACAGATTTTCACGGGGGGTAAGCATCGGTTCTCCTGCCGACGAAGGTCGGAGGGAAGAATTTTACCACAACCCAAGATGTACGGCACACCCTCCCACGTCTGACTCCGCTAGCGTGCCAGCTAATTTGTTGCCTGCCTCCCACAAGGTGAACAGCCGGCGGGCACCTCCGGCGCTAACGTCCAAGACGAATGAAAACCGTCCCTGCGCCGAGGTCGGCGGCCGTAAGCGCTACCTCCACCGACTTGCCCACCGCCTTGCTGGCCAACGGCCGGAAGGTTTGCCCATCCGGGCTGATTTCAACCGGTCCGGTACCCGGCAGAGTCAGAGCGCACGGCACATTTGCCCGAACCTGGTACAAACCCCTCTCGCGGCGACTCACGTGGACAAAGGCATTAACACGGAAGGTATCCCCAGGTCCGAAGTGGTAGGCGAAGAGTTTACGCCTTCCGTCCTTGTCGGTATCGGCAAAGTCGGCATCCCGCACTGGCTCATCGCCCTCCAGAATCCAAGCAAAAGAGGTGCCAGGATATGAGGCCCACCACTTCTTAGTACCATCCTCATTGACCAGAAGGCGGTGAGCATACTGCCAGCCGCCGTGCTGATAGTCGGGGTTATCGGGCATTTTGAAATAGAAGAGGTTCTCTCTCGGTTCAACGCGCGTTACCTCCAGTTCCAGAAGCACCTTGCCCTCAAGGGAGTTGCCGTCCTTGTCCTTGTCACCCTTATTGCCTATAAGACGAAGAGTACGTCGCCCGTCACCGTCGGCATCGGGCAGGTCCTTCCATGTGACTTCGGTGGGGTAGGAGAGCCGCGTCCCCGGCCAGCCGAGGTACATCCAACGCTCACGTGGTTCCAGAGTGGCACGCCAGAACTTGGTGTGCGCCTCATTGGTTACTGTGGTGCCGTCGCAGTGCTTCGTATCAGCGCCATAAACCATTGGCTCCAGTTCGGTGGCAACGAGACGCTTCTCCGATTCCACGAAAGTGATGGGCGACTGATAGTAACGGGGTGTACGCACGACAGCCGCTGTGCGGCCCCCCACCTGTCCCAACTGGAACTCCGTCCAGTGGCGCTCGTTGCCCAACAGGGCCACTTGGCCATCCAGGAGAAGCGCAGGCATATCGGCAGAGAGCGTCAAGCGGTGGCGCGGGTAATCCACCGCCTCAACGCGCGCCTCGTGCGCCGGCTTCTCGCAGCGAACAGCGACGTCGCCACGCAACAGTTGCGTGCCGCCCACCAGATGCAGAAGGCGCAGTCCATCGGCATCCTCAGAAACGAAGGCGAATTCACCCGCAACCCGTGTGCCGTCCTCCAGCGTGTGGAGAATTGCTGGTTTCAGTGAATGAAAGAGCGTATCTTGCCGTTGGTCGCCGACCATTACCACCAGCGCCACAGCTGACTCCGCCTCTCGACTTTCTGGTGTGACCTTCATCCGGTGCTTGCCCGTAATGAAGGGCGCGCCGGCGTGCGCCTCGTAGAGTGCCGGGTAGATGCTGACAAGACCTTCCTCCTCCTGGCGGGTCTGAACGTGGAGGTAAGGCATGGCCACTGGATAAACCGGTGAAGTGGCGCTGCCCACCATCACGTGCGCGCCATCCTGCCCGAAGAGACTGAGCGTCAGGCTCACCGGGCGGTCGGGCTGATGAAACTCGGCCTGGTAATGTTTCTGCAAAGCCGGGTCCATCCTCCAGGTAACCACAAGCGGGTCAGTGGCTCGGCCTTCAACTTGCGAGGCCTCCGGACGCCCCTGCATGTACTTCCGCGCGATCTCGCTGGTGGCCGGTGCCAGCGGCACGTTGGCCTCCAGTTTCTCGCCTTCGGTCATGGTGCCGTGGAAGCAATAGGTATGCACCCTGCCGCCAGCGACGCGGAAGACGTCAAAGACATAGATGTCCGCGCCCCGTTCGGTAATGGGGCCATCAATCATGACCGTGGCGCGATGATAGAGTCTGACGTGAGGATGTGAAGTAGCGCGCGCGGCGTTGGCCATGTACTGCGCCCCCGGTTGCGGTGAAAAGGCCGTCGTCCAGCCTGTGCCGCTGGTGGTGGAGCCGGGATACACATTGTGGAAGTTGCGCTCGTCCACCTCCACCAGGTTATGCATCCGGTTGTGGCGCATATCGGGGATAGAATAGTTGCCGCCCTCACGCCGCCCCCCAAGGTCAGGGGCCAACCGCGTGCTGTGGGCAAACATCTCTAGGGTAAGCATATCCTGATGCGCGTGACCGCGGCCAATGCCGGTGTGAACGTGCACGGCACGCTTCAACAGGGCATTGGGCTGCCCCTGACCATCCTCCAAGATGGCCTCACCGAAACCTTCAACCACGCGCGACGGAAACTCTGGAATGTTGGGCGTGCGGTTGCGCCGCATGTCCATGGAGTCCCCGACAACAGTAGTGAAGCCCCCCGCACAATACAGCGCCTGACGGGTTTTCTCCGCCTCGGCCATGTGGGGATATCGCTCGGGGTCAAGTGCAAAGCGCCGATCACCGCCCGCGTCCACATACTTCTTAAGGATGTCCGCAATATGAGTCAGCGCCGGTCCGACGTAGCCGGTAGCGCCGATGTAGTGCACCCCACCGCGGCTGAACGAGGTAAAGGCCTGGTCATCAATCCCGCCGGCATCGGCCATATTGTAATGCATCTTGCTGAAAAGCCCGTCGGCAAGCATGCGACGCGAAACATCGTTCACCCCCTGCACCAGCGGCACAAAGGCCGAAGCCTCGTCGCTGCGGATGACGCGCCGGTTCAGGCAGTCCATCCCGTGCTGCAGAAGGTTGGTATCAATCAATTCAATCACATCACGTGGTGTCTTGACCCAAGGCACGCGCGTGTGCACATAATCAGCCAGCGCCTGACTGCTGCGGATGAAGTCAAATAACTTGTCGTAGGCGGTGGCATAGCGCTCTAGGTTGGGCCCTTCCCAGCCGCTGTACACCGTCTTGCCGTCGCGCGAGCCCCAGTAAAGCGGGTTCGGGCTGGCCAGTTGACTGTAACCACCCGTCTCGGCCACGTAGTGATCAATGCCCGGATACTTTTCGGCAAAAGCACAGAGAAGCACCGCCCCATCCATGGCAATGTCCTCGTTGCCGGTGGCCTCGTAACAGTCGGCACAGCCAAGGAAACCATTGGGGCTGAGGCCGGGGTTGCCCGTCACCCGCTGCCAGCGGTCGAACATGGGGTCAGCAGTCAGGAGGTTCAGCGGCGGCGCCGTTTCCCAGAGTTGATCGTTGCGCGCACGGCGTTCTTCCGGCGTGCGGGGTGCTATTAGCAGCCAGCGAGGCCGATGCCCGGCCTGCTTCTGGGCAAACTCCGTGCGAATCCTCACCAGTTCCTGATCGGAGGTAAGCATCCGACTGGTCTTTGCCGCCTTGCGGGCACAATTGCCTAACGCGTCGCGCAACTCCAGACGGTCCACCAAAAGCCCAATCTCGCTCCGCGCGTCCAGGCCGAACCGGACTTCACACCGGCCTTCCACATGCAGGACGAAATACATGCGCGAGACCACCGCATAATCGGTGCGGTACGTGATGGGCATTACGGACGATTCAACTCGTCCGTCCGGACGGGTCACAGTGAGAGTGGCAAATACTGGCTGACGTGCATACGGAATTTTGACTTTGCCACCGGGCAGCTCCAACTCCTGTTCGCGTTCCTTCGGCGGCGCGAACTCCTTTTCGTCAGCGCGGGCGATGGCCCAGACGCAATAGACGCTCCGTTTCAAATTCGCTGTGAAAACCAGGGCCGCACCAGGCTTGAGATAAACGACACGACCGCCCCGCCCACCGTCGGCTTGAGTATCCTGGCGCACCTCCGCACCAACGGTCGCCTTGCACTCCTCAGCCTCAAACTCCTTGACCAAGGGCAAGGGTTTCTGCGCTCGAACCTGCGTATCCCACCAGCCATAGGCCGCAGGGACCCAACCAAATCCCAGCGCCAGCAACACGATAAAGCGCTTCATCGCCCACTATCCTTTCGCACAAGTGAACCTCAGTCTGCCACGTCGTATCCCACTGGCTTCCCACCCTGCACATGCCAATACAATACTACCGCCTCCTCAGCCTCCTGTAAATCTCCAGCCTAGACCACTTGAAACAAGCAGGTAGTCCCCACGCCTGAGAGATGACCACATGAAAGACCGCCTCGCCGCTGCCTCACGTTGCTCACAGGGGAAAATCTGGGCAACACTGCCGAGGACAAGTGGGTGGTGGCCGCGTTGACACCTGGCGGGTCGCTCTGTTATTATTTTTACTTTGGCTGAACGTGCCAGCCCGGGGTATTCGCAGTGCCCCCTCTCAGTCGCATCGGTACCGGGTAGAATGCGCTATGGAAGCAGACTTGATGTTCGTTCGTGGCCGCGAAGCCGCCGACGCGGGGAACTACGACTACGCCATAGCCATCTTCCGGGACATCCTGCGACAGAGCCCGGATCACGTCAAGAGCCGGATCGCCCTGCGCGGCTGCGAATTGGAGAAGTTTCGCGAACGCGGCGGAGGGTTCAAGGCGGCGTTCATCGGCCTTCTCAAGGGTATCGGGCCTTATCTGAGACTTCTCATCAGCACCAAGTCCCCCGAAAAGCAGATTGAGGCCGCCGAACAATTCCTGATGAACTATCCCACGTTCCGCCCCGTGCTGTTGCGGCTGGCAAAAGCGCTATCCAAACTCAGGCACTATGAGGCAGCCATCAATACCCTTGAGTTCGCCCGGCAGCAGTCACCGGAGAATGTAAGCATCCTTGTGCAACTGGGCGAGACCTATGCCGAGAAAGAAGACTACCGGAAGGCGGCCCGCTGCTACGAGGAAGCGGTGCGCCTGCGGCCACGTGATCGCTTCCTGGCTGAGCGGCTCAAGGACCTTAACGCCATCGCGCATCTGAAGAGCACCGGGCTGGAGGAGTCCAAGTCCTACCGGGAGCAGATCCGCGATGAGAAGAAAGCCATCGCTCTTGAGGAAGAGGAGCGCCTGTTGCACACGACGGAAGAAGTGGCCGCAGCAATTGCACGATTGCAGGCGCGACTCAAGGAAGAACCGGACAACGCCAACATCTTCATACGCCTCGGTGACCTCTATTTGCGCAAGGAGCAGTACGATTTCGCGCGCGCCTGCTACGAGAAGGCCCATGCACTCAATCCAACCTTCGTCACCGAGGAAAAACTGAGCGATCTGGAAATCCGTCTCCTGACCATTGCGGAGGAGAAGGCAATAGCAGCGGCCCGTGCAACTCCCGATAATGCGGACCTCCAAGCACAGGCACGTGAGGCAACCCGGCGCAGGCTTGATTTCGCGATCAGGACCTACGAGGACCGCGCAGCAAAACATCCGACGGAAATCCCGTTGCGTCACCAACTGGGGATGTATTACTTTGAGCGCGGCACTGCTGAGGACATTGCCAAGGCCATCACCTGCTTCCAGCGGGCAGTAGTGGACCCGCGGTTCCGCGAAAACGCGCGGTTCATGCTGGGACGTTGCTTTGCTCGTGATGAACGCACGCGCGATATGGCAATCAACCAGCTTGAACAAGCACTTAAACTCGTGCTGGAGCGAGCACCCCTCAGCGACCGTGCCAAGGAAATCCAGTACAATCTCGCTCAAGTCTATGAGGCCATGGGAGATAAGAGCAAGGCCCTGGCCTGGTATAAGAAGGTTTTCGAGATAGACGCGGCATATCGGGACGTTAGCCGCAAGGTGGCACAACTGGCCTGAGCGCGCAAACGCAGCGCTCCAAGGAAGGAGTCTCCATTGCCCAGGTCGCGTTCTGCCAAGAAGGCTGTGCGCAAGAACCTCCGTCGTCGGATGCGTAACCGGGCCGCCAAGTCCCGCGTGCGTAGCCAGATCAAGAAACTGCGCGCCCTTATTGCCAGTGGCAATGCCGAGGCCGCGCAGGCACAGCTCCGCACCGTCTGTCGCACGCTGGACAAGACGGCGCAGAAGAGCATTCTGAAAAAGGGCACGGCCGATCGTTACAAATCCCGCCTGTCCCGGCAGGTTGCAGCGCTCGAAGTAAAAAAGTAGGTTCAGTATCCCCCAACGCGCCCAGCCCTTGCTATCACCTTTGCGGCTTCACGAGCGCGTCTTGCCTACCGCTGCAGCAGAATCAGTGTCGTCCAGAGCATCCCCGGCCCCAGCGTACGGCTGTCGCCCCGAACCAGGCCAATGCCGATAGCGCTGAACTGCCCCTCTAGGGCCGGCGTAAAATGCTCGGCACCAGGCGCGTCGGTAGAAACCATCACCAAAACCTGGCAGCCGCGAAATCGTATGCTCTTCTGGTCCAACAGTTGCTTGGCCTGGGCCGTTCCCAGTTTGTCCTCGCCCGCCATGGCGCGGCTATTGGCGGCAGCAATCTCGTCCAGGACCGCGTCACGGGCCAAGGGCGCAATACCGCGGTCGGCACGCGCGGCATTGAGACGATGCAGGAGCGACTTGGCCGCCAGCTGCACATCTACCGTTGGCGATTCCTGGCCGAAGACCTGCGTGACATAGAGCACCCCATCGTCGTCGCGGGCGATGCCGATACCTACCTGCTCAAACTCCGGATTCAATATGTGGCGCCGATGGGCTGGACTGTTCATGAGCCCGGCCACGGCCTCCACCGCTGAACGTCCCTGGCTGAGATTCTCCGCCGACGACTTGAGCCGAATCCCGGCGCGTTTCAGACGCTCGTCCAAGTCGCCGGTGCGGGGCGACACGTGAGCAAAGAAGTGATGCTCGGCCATGTCTCGGCTGTGGGCACGAGCGACCGCCGACAGGCGCGCGTCCAAGCGAAGCGGACGCAGGCCACTGTTCATGCGCTCCGCATTGAGGCGCGCCAAAATAATGGTTTCCGGATTCCCCTCCCCCTCCGGTGTGGCATCCACCGTCGCAACAGGCGGCGGATAGGGCACGCCCACATAGACATACATGACATCCGTGATCACCGGCCCCTGAGCCCCGGTTGCTCCCAACTGTATCACATACTTGCCCGCACCGCGGTCAAAGGATATGACCGCACTGTACCCACCGCTGGCCCTGGTCACCACCGGCACATCATAGACAACTCCCTGCGGGGGGCTGATAACCACGCGCGGGTCTCCCAAGCCCACCGCCAGCCGCCACTCCAGACGGCGCGTCTCACCCGGCTCGGCCAGCATGGGGAAGGACGCCACCTCGGACAAACGTTGCACGGCGAGGAGGGTCACGGTGTGCAATGGCGGCAGCCAAGTGGAATACACACCTATCCCTATGTGCGTATCCGGCTCCAGGTGGAAAGGATGCCGCGCCTCGTTCAACTGTTTGAGCACATCCTCCAGCGCACCAACCTGACAAATCACCTGGCGGACCGATGGGGCCGAACATCCCGCCCGGTGCAGCCGATAGGTGATGCTGCCGAGAGTCGGCGATTCATAAGCGAAGTATTTGTGCCGCACCATGTCGGCAGAGTGCTCACGCGCCACCTGTCCCAATAGGCCGTCCCAAGCCAGTGGCGCCAGCCCGGCGCCAAGGCGCGCGCGGTTTATCAGGCCAAGAACCTTCTGTTCCTCCCGGCTTGGCTCACTCCGTAGGGGGGCCGGGGAATTGTAGAAGAGACGGCTGTCCTGCGCCGCCGCCTGCCAGGCCATTGCCGCCGCGCCAGCGAGCATAAGTATGAACGCCCGCAATGCTTTCCGCCAAAGCAAGGCTGTTCCTGTGCGCCCGCACCTCGCTGGAACACATTGCGCCCCGACCGACAGGCACATGAAGCCGCCTGCTCCGATGCCAAGAATCTCGCCGCTACTTCAAGGATTCAAGTATAATGCCCTCAACCGGCCTTCGTCAATTTGTGCTGCAGGCTTTACCCCAGTCTAACCGTGCCCTGCCAAGGGCGCACATGGCTTGCAGCGAACATGCCCAAGTGCTAGAATCCACTTAGCGCGGCGCGGGATAAAGGTGGTGTAGAGAGTCCTGGAGTGGAGACGCAAATATGATACGCTTCTGGCGCGTGGTGATGCTTCCTAACATCCTTGCCTTATTGCTTTCCGGTTTTGGCTGTAAGCCAGCAGACGCCCCCCCCGCAAGCGGCAAGACCGCCCCCCCACCTCCGGAGAAAGCAACCACCAGGCCCGCCGCGCCGAGCGTCAACATCCAGATTGAGGCCACCACTGCGCCCCGTATTGTGTTAGAGGCCGAAGCCGGCACAATCCAGGCCCCCATGGAAAAACGCAAGGACGAAAACGCCTCTGGCGGCGAGTACGTGGAAGCACCCGAAGGTCCAGAACATCAGGAATTGAGCATAGGCGGCTCAGTCACGTTGCCCTTCAAGGTGACCGCGCCAGGCAATTACGAACTCTGGCTCAGGGTCTGGTGGTGCTGCAGTTGTGGCAATTCTCTGGACCTCAAACTGGATGGCGAAGACCTCGGCTACATCACCAATAACAACCTCCGGGTCTGGCAGTGGATGCGCTGTCCGAAGGGGCCGTTCACCTTGTCGGCAGGTGAGCATGTCCTGGTGGTGGGCAATCGCGAAGATGGCTCCCGCTTGGACCAGGTGTTGTTCATAGCGGATAGTGAATATGTGCCCGCCGGCATTGAGCGCTAAAGCCCTCGATGGCCCGGCGAAGGTGTGGCGACCGGGAAAAACATCAGCAAAGGCGTCTTACCCTTGCGCCAGGCCAGTGGGCGGAATATAATCTGCCATGGCAAAGATGGGAGTGCGGTTGACGGCCTCCGGTGATGGGGGACAGAAGATGGATACACAGGTCGTCAAACGTGCCGATGATCGCCGGGATCTGAAGAACTCCTACGTGGAATATACTGCTCCGGCCAAGGGTCTGGCCCGCTTCTTCAAGCGCGAGCAGAAGCGCGGCCTGATAGTGAACCTGAGCAAGGGTGGAGTGGCGTTCCGCACCGGCGAGCCACTTGCCGAGGGCACGCAGTTGGCGGTTGGCCTCATCTTCCCTGGCGGCAAGGCACGCGTGCAGGCCAAGATTGAAGTTCGCTGGGTCCGCGAGGAGCGCAAGATCGGCACGATCACCTACACGCACGTCGTCGGCGCGCGTTTCACCGAATACTCGCCAGAGGCCTGGGAACAGTTGAACCGCGTTCTGCGCGAGGCCCAGGCTTAGTTGGGTGGCAAGCGGAACAATACGCCAGCGACTGCGGGAGGGAGAGGGGGATAAGGCTGTGGTTGCACGCCACCACGCGGTAACATGAGCATGAAGGTCTGGCGGCAAATCCTCGGACGCGATGGCGAAGGCCTCGAGAAATACGAACTGGAGGAGGAAATCGCCCGTGGCGGCATGTCCCATGTCTATCGTGCCCGCCGCAAGGCGGATAACGCGTTAGTGGCCATCAAGATCATCACCCCTGAACACAGCGCCCTGGCCGAACAACTGGAAAAGATCTTTCAAAAGGGTTCGGAGGGTGAGGTAGCCGCGTCACTGCGCCATCCCAACATCGTCCGCACCTACGAATATGGCAAGGTCGGCAACCAATATTTCATCGTCATGGAGTTCATTGACGGCCCCAACCTCAAACTTCTGATAGATTCGGCTGACCCACGCTGGCGCGAGCAGCGTTTCCGCATCCTCCTGGAAGCTGGTCGGGGTCTGCTCCAGATTCACCAGCACCGCCTTATTCATCGCGACTTCTGCCCGAAGAACATCCTCCTGAACAGCCATGGCACACCGAAGATAATTGACTTCGGCCTCGCGATACCCGCCAACTTTAAGGGCAAGTGGCAGTTTGACCGCAGCGGCACCGCCAGTTACATGGCGCCGGAGCAGGTACGCGGCCAACCTGTGGACGTGCGTACAGACATCTATGCCTTCGGCGTCAGCGCCTACGAAATCATCACCGGGCGCCGTCCCTTCGCCGAGAGCCGGACGCGCACGGGCAAGATGGAGCCGCACCTGAACATAGAGCCGCCTCGTCCCCGCCAAGTGGACCCGAGCGTGCCCATCCCCTTGGACCACATTATCGTCAAGGCCATGGAAAAAGCGCCCGAGCGCCGCTACCAGACGATGGACGTCCTGATGAAAGAACTCCAGTTGGTCGCCATGGCCTTCTTCCAGTCCCACCACAAGCCGTGACTCCCCTGTCCGGAGCCAAGGAACTTTCAGGTGCAACTCCAGAGCCACACTCTATCCGCCCCGCACAATGATTTCGCCGCTCACCAGTACCTCCCGCACCGAGGCTAGACCTGAAATAACCCAAGATGGCCAGGGTGCAAGCCAGAAAAACGGAGGAAAACCGCCACCTGGATGGCAGCGCTCCGCCCCGCCGCTGGAAACACCCCCAGACGAAATTACGCGCGAAAAATCCTTGACAAACCAAGCCAGCATATACATATAATGAGGGGAAGTGGAGTGGTGGTCTCGCCGTCCGGCGGTTATTCCCATCACAATAGAAAGGAGGCAACACAGGCAAAAAGAAGTCGCAACGAACGAGACGCAGAATGAGGGACGATTGGTTCGTTGACACGGAGGTATGAGATGATTGTGTTCGGGAAGCGTTTGTTTAGGGCGTGGGCGTTTATCTATGTCGGGCATAATCAAGGGGCGTGAGTGCGGTTTGCCTCGTTGGTGTTTTCCCGGAGTTTGATTTCCTCTCCTCAGCATTTCATTGGCGATTGTCTT
>Ga0272448_1002105_pt1 | contig 25672 bp, 24 predicted proteins | sample YNPCB0191_FD_202220 | JGI IMG/M metagenome (GOLD analysis project Ga0272448, IMG submission 202220) | Hot spring sediment microbial communities from Yellowstone National Park, WY, United States - YNP-CB-019-1 | ecosystem: Environmental > Aquatic > Thermal springs > Hot (42-90C) > Sediment... | reverse complement strand
CAACGGCGACTGATGTGTGTGGTGCTATGCCAACTATGAGATGCCCAATCAAATCCTTCTCTTCCTTCGCGTTGTAGAATGTAGGAAGTCCATAGAATTTCTCCAATAATTCGTCAATGAATTTTGATACCTTAAGCAAATATGATCCGGCATTCTTCGGCAAGATGACATCTTGCACATAAAGCGGAACAGGGTGGCCAGAGCGTAAGTCCTCCATAGAATAGCCTAACTTGACCAATAGATCCAGGTCGGTGGAGATTAGATTAGGCAGGAACGATGTTATCGGCATGTTTGTGGCATCATAACGGATTGTTCCATCGCGATAAATTTGCAGATCGTACTTCTGTCTAAGCAAACCTTTCTCTATTGGTTCCGCCTGCTTACATTCGTTCATTAGACCCTTTACTCCCTTTAAGGGTGATACCAGTTTGTAATTCAACTTCCTTGCCGCCAGTTCGATTTCCTTCTTGAGATCAACTGTTTTCTGGGAATAGGGTTGTGGGAGTATCTTGCATCGGGGACAGGACACCCCTCTCTCTAACAGCATCCCACAGGAAGGACATGTGTAGACTATCTCTGTCGTTGTCCCGCATTTTTTGCACTTCGATGAAAGTTGGAAGGTAGAACATGTAGAGCAATATCTGTTGATGAGAGGTACGTTGACTGGCTTAAGCGACGCTTTGACTAGGTCCCTAGACGGGCCTCCCAGAGAGCTGACTGGGAACAGCAAGTGAACGGGAGGCTTCATCTTCCTTTCTTCTGCTTTTTCCGGACGACCGACGCGCACCCCGATGAATATTGAACTCTTGTTTTTTATTTGCACTCTGCAGCACGCTGAAACGAAGTCGAGTGACGTCTTGTATTCTCCAACGATGATGGTCTCCCTGTCGAGAGCGAGACATTTGGTTAAGATGTTACTGTCTTCTTCGGACAAGATTATTCTTGAGCCCTCTATTTTGTGAGGAACACATAAAGTTTCTAACATCCTTTTTACTTCTAGTTCATTTCGTAGGGTCAACTTCTTGTTTTCCATACTCCCTTGTTGAAGGGCATGTCTTAGTGATAATAGTTGGCCGACATCCAGTAGATCCCAAAAGAACAGATACCTCGGATGCAGTGGTATGCCCAGGCCCTTAGATATGTTGAAGGCTACTTCAAAAGCGGGGAAACATTTATTAGGTGATTCTACCCAGCTCGTCAAAGATTCTAACGGGACATCGAGCATCTGTGACGCAACGGTGATGTTCTTATGCACTTTGTTGCATGCAGCTAGAAGGTCTTGAGACCATTGTTCCTCCACATATGGCGACTTATCGAGGACGGCGTTGTTTTCAATAAAGTCACCGAATGATATGAGGATATCTCCGAGGAAAATGATTGATGCGATTTGGTCTTTCACCTTTTCTGCAGTTTCTATGTCTACGATTTTGATAACGGAACCGTCTTGAAGTTTGACTACTGGACCTTCAATTGTGTCAACGAAAGCTATTGTCGCACTTTTTCCGGGTTTGTCGATCTTTATTTGGGTACCGGTGACTAGTGCATAGTCTAGAACTGTAGCAGTTGCCGGGTGTATGCCAACGGCAGCCAAACCGGTGTTGAAGCATCTTCCATACCTAAGCCTGAATCCTCCTTGGGAACCAGGATAGGATAATATAGGTCTTCCAGCTATGACATCCCCGAAATGGGTCAAAGCACTAGATTCTTGCTGCCCTCCCTTCAAATGTTTAAGCCAGTCCCAGTCCACAACTGATAGTTCCTTTACCAATTTCTCAAGCTTTCTTGCTCTTCCGATTACACCATCATTTAGAACCCTTAGCGCCCCACCTCTCACCTTGTTGGCTTCGATCCTTCGCATGTTTCTGTGTACAATCAGTTCAACAGGATCTGTCTCTACACCATTAATTTCTACAGGTAAATACATTAAAACTGTCTTGACGTCATCATCGGAAACTTTATATTGGAAATTGCCGACTTCCCGCTCGTAGATTCTTAGTTCTTCTATGAATCGACCTATCTCGTCGTCGTAATCATTGACGTGATAGGTTTCTAGACCTAGGACTTTTCTAACTTCATTTGCAATGACCAACGTGAAAGCTGCATCTGTGCCACCAGCAGAGCGTATAGGGCCTGCAAAATACAAACTGACATAATTGGATCCATCCTTGTTCTTCCTTATCGTGATCTTAGATATACCTTGCAACGGTGCAACAGTGACGCCGTCGGTGACGACTGCTAAGCCTGTTCGAATTCCTTTGTCTAAAGCGTCTTCTCTGTTCAATGATATAAATCGCCCAGACGCCACTTCGACTGCGATTGCTAAAGCTGCGGCTTCCTTTCTATAGTATTTAAGAAGTTCTCTCAACCGAACTGCTAGCCCTTTCAATCCGATTAGTTCTTCAACTCTGGATGCAAGATCAAAAACCAACTTGTTCTCAATAGTAATTACCGGATCTTCTCCCTTGCTCCTTGCCAATTGGGACACTGCGATCGCTTTCTCCATGTCAACCGTCATCCTCTTATAATAGGCCCCATATTGATCCGTAAGAAGCACCCTTCCTCTGAGCATTTCAAAGTATTGTTGCATTTGTGACGTCATTGTCATGTTTGACGCCTTTTGACGTATAACCTCTACCCATATTTCTACAGTTTGATGTCCCCGCGGTTTATTTTGTCCACAAACTCATTATAGACATCTATGCTTTCTTTGGTCTTCGCAGCAGGATACTCATAGGATAGTTTGCATGTGCCACATTTGATTTTTGCAATATCGTCAGAAACCCTATCGACTACAAGAGATATGTTTCCACAAACAGGACAGGATAATATCTTTGGCAGTGTCTTCTTGAACACCTTCACAACTTTTCTTCTTTTCCGACCCATTCTTACCATCGCACCTTATCTCCACAATCATTATTAACCCTTTTCTGTATAAGAAAAGAGTACAGTTTGAAAAAGACGGTTGATTTATCGTAGTTTGTTTAGATTTTCTACGATTAATATTTATTTCTACCTTGTTTCTCTCAATCGATTAAGCGTTTGCGTAGGCTTGGAGCAATGCAAAATCCTTAAATTGTTTTACGTTAACGTAAAACAGTGAGGGTGTGAATTCGCATGATGAATAAGGATCGCCTTTTGGGACAACTGATCAAACTCTCGGGAATCACGGAAAAGCAGCTTGAATATTTGCTAGCTGATATACTAGCAGAGAACAAGGAACGTTTATTAGACAAGATTTCGAGAACGAGCAACAAGAACATCTCCAAGTCCTCATATGTGATAACTTGCCGAAGAGGAAGAAAGAATATCAAGCGAGCGTTGTACACTCTGATCATTGCACATTATCTAGGGTTAATCACCCGTAACTCTTTCACGGACTTGGAGAAAGCGACCTCGATCTTGAACGAAGCGAAGACGAAGGAGTTGTCTGCTGAACAAGTTTCGGCAATCATTCTTACCTTGGAACGTTTGACCGACAAAATGACACGCGTTTAACCCAAACAGTGTTGGAAAGCCTTAAATTAGTTCGGTGTGACATGCTATGTTGCATGGCCGAATATGACGTCATCGTAGTCACTATTGCAACAATGCTTATCGTTATCTCACTCTACATTTTATTCTCCCTTGGGAAGAGACAGCGTCCACAGGCCACATCTTTCAATGAGCATGACTTGTTAGGAGCCATTGTAAGGGAGTTTAATAACAGAGAAGCGAGTCAAAACAAAAAAATAGGTGAACTCATGTTAAGAATCGACTTGTTAGAGAGTAAGATTTCAAAGCGCCAAAATGAGGAACGGGTGATGTACACGACTCGAGGAGAGAGTAGTATTTCAAAGGAAACCGTGAAGATCGTAACGCCAGCTGCACGGCAGGGTGCTTATCAACTTGGCCCTGTCGAGATTCAAATTATCAAGTTTATTTCAAATACCCCAAAAACTTCACGGGAAGTACAGGCATTCATAAACAGATCTAGAGAACACACGGCACGTCTTCTAAAGAGATTATATCAAGATGGATATCTTAGAAGAGAAAGTAGGGGAAAATATTTCGTGTATTCTCTAACGGAAAGGTGCAAACAGATTACTGCAGAACAACAGCCTTCTTGACCAGGGTGTACACCCACCCCGATGAAGTCCACCTTCTCTCAAGGAGACCTTTGTCAACAAGCCTCATTAAATAAGTCGAAACTAGAGCATGTTTAAGCTGGACGCCCATATCCTCTCTGGCGACTGATAAAGCATCAGACGAAGTAAATTGAATGTTGGCGAATTGTCTGAGGAGTATTTCCTGAAACCTGTCGTATTTTGTATCTTTTGATTCTGTGCATAATTCGGTGCTAGTACTCGTATCTGAGCTGTTGTGAAGCACATCGTAAATCTGTTTGAGTTCTTCGCCGGTGAGGCAGCCACTAAATTCTATCTTGACTTTCCTACCGCTTGCATCCTTGAATTCCACCTTGACTTTCTCAGAGACTAAAGGCATGCCTGATAAATTGCGTTATCAAAGACATAGATAAATGGATAAACTGATAACGTGTTAACCTTATAGTCTAAGAAATTCAATCTAAGATTGAAGACTCCAACATATTAACAATGGCTCGCAATCAATAAGGCCGAGTGGTCGAAGCAGGTTCCACTGGAAATAATGGGGTCAGTTTCGAACGTTTAACAGTTAATCGGCTTAGAAAGAACTCCACTGGAAATAAAGGGGTTCGCGCAACGTCTTCATCAGTTGATCTTATAGTAAACAACACACACCCCCTTACTTCCACTAAAACATAAAACTCTGCCATTGAGAATAAGTCGTCAATATTTATTTACATCGAAGTCAACATTATTTCTTCAACTTATATTTTTATCCGTTTTACAACAATTAATTCGGTTCATTATTCCCATATATTTGGATAAGACACAATATCATTCATTTACACAAGAAACGATGGGGTGGCCAAAATGATATATATAGATGCAGTGGAAATGATGGTTGATGGATGATAAATCTGTTTCCGTCGATGATATATTTGATAGAGCATACAAAAGTACAGTGATTTTCAAAGACAGGAATGTTCTCAGATCTGATTATGTTCCAGAGAAGCTTTACTTTAGAGACGAACAGATCAAGATCGTTGCCGAAACTATGTCTCCAATACTCCACGGTTCAAGACCTTCTAACCTATTCTTATATGGTAAAACGGGGACGGGTAAAACGGCTGTGGCAAAGTTTGTTCTCTCACGGCTTAATCAAGCTGCGATGTCGAAATCTGTAAAAATAAATCTGTCCTACGTGAATACAAGGATGGCTGCTACCGAATACAGAGTGTTATATGAGATTGCAAGAGATTTCGGGGTGCTGGTTCCCCACACTGGCCTATCTATAAGCGAAATGTTCGATAGAATTTTCAGAGCGGTCTCTGCAAACCGCTTTTCAGGAATAGTTGCCCTGGACGAAATAGACTTCTTGGTGAAGAATCACGGCGATGACTTGTTGTATGAACTAACGAGGGCGAGTGAGCGACTAAAAGGCGAATTCATTTCAATAATAGGTATCTCGAATGATCTTACGTTCAAAGACTACCTAGATCCCCGCGTTCTCAGCAGTCTGAGCGAAGAAGAGCTGGTCTTCCCACCGTATACGGCCGAAGAGCTCAAGTTTATTTTGATGGATCGCGTTCGATTAGGATTTAAAGACAATGTTTTTACGGAAGCTGCCTTGAACTTAGCTTCGGCTTTGGCGGCAGCGGAGCATGGTGATGCTCGGAGGGCTGTCGATCTTGTGCGTGTTGCAGGCGAAATTTCTGAGCGTAATGGTCTGAAAAAAGTTGATGAACCACAGATAAGAGAGGCCCTTCTTAAAATAGACCAAGACCGGCTTTGTGACGCTCTTAAGTCTTTGCCGTTGCACAGCAAACTAATCGTTTTGAGTGTGGCCTTGCTGAAGGATAGTCTTTCCACAGGCGCAGTGTACTCGAATTATAGTTCCTTTTGCAACAGTCTTGGGATTACTGAGTTGACTCCTCGGCGTGTAAGTGGTCTTCTTAATGAATTGTCGATGCTTGGAATACTGTCCGCGTCGACGACCAGTATGGGTCGCCAAGGGCGGAGCAAGAGGCCTAAATTGTTGATACCATTTGCGACAATCAAAGTGGTATTTTCTGGTGACCCCTTGTTATCTGATATACTGAATAAAGTTGAAATTACTGGTTAACGGTGACAATGTTAAAATCTTTCTCCCAGATCTGCATAGAACTCAAATTTAAGACTGCCGCCTTCCCTGGAGTGGGGTTGATCCCTATGGATCTCTGATGAGCGGTTTGGCCTTGGAAAGTGCCTGAATTCACTATTACTGTCCCTCGATATTTTGTCAGACCAAAAACGTGGACGTGACCCGCATGAAATACGTCAGGTGTGTTTTCTATCACGAGTTCGTCCCGTTCGGCTGGGGCAATAATCGTTCTAGCGCCGAAGATGGGAGCCAGATGTCTGGCCCGTAACAAGTTTTTCATGGCGACTTCTGGCCTGCCAGCTTGAATGGTAGGTGAATAGGCGAACACGTCATCCAGACTCCTTCCATGATAAAGCAGGAAATCGACTCCATGAAGTCTTATTTCCGCAGGGTCGCCGAGCATCTTAACGTTGTCAAGCTGATAGAGTTCTTCACAATATTTTCTCGGAATTGAAGGCTGGGGAAGCGCTTGTCTTGTTGCATCATGGTTTCCCGGTATGATAATGACCTGCAAGTTTCTAGGAATCTGTCCGATTAGGTGGGCTGCCGCAGCATACTGTTCTTTTATGTCGGTAATGTCCAGTTCGTCGTCTTGGTGAGGATAGACTCCTACGCCGTCGACAATGTCGCCGGCTATGATGACATATTTCATCTTTCGGACTATTTCATGTTCTCCATGAAGTCCCTGGAGCCAGTGCAAAAGGTGTTCGAAGGCCTCTTTGCCGAAAGTCTTGCTTCCAACATGTAAATCTGAAAGAAGTAGTGCATAGATTGTTGGTGCATGCGTATACGCAACACGATCGGGGATTTCCGGAAAATCAATTCTTGAAGAAAAAGCCACCCCTTCTCTAATCGAGGAAATGTCGACGATGACCATTTGGTCAAGCAAAACGTCAATCGCACTACCGCTTTGTGTGTCTGTCCTGGCTAGGACCTTGATGGCTCCAGTGTCATCTTCAACATTGAAGATTATTTTATCTTTAACAACTTTCCTGTCTTTAACTAATCCTGCTATACGTACGTTATTTGCGTTCGCGTTAACTTGGGCTATCTTGCTAATTGTTCTTTGATGGGGACGATTACTTATGATCTTGAGTAATCTGTTGTATCTGTCTAGAAAGTAAGTCCTAAAGCCTTCTATTCCTTCGAGAACCTTTACATTGTTTCCAGGATCATTAACTACTCTTAGATCTGTCTCTACCTCATCATAAGCTATTCCCTCGTGAGTTAATGGCTCCTTTTTTGGAAAGAGAAACTCTAAGTCTTCGTCATCTATAAATATGTCATCTCCCCCAGATTGCCTCTTTTCTTCTATGATAGAGGAAAGAAGTGCCTCAAGATCGACATCCTTTCTTAAGGTAATGAGGTCTTGCAACTTCTTGAACCCACTAGGCTCAAGCTGGTAACCTCTTCTAGTCAATTCGAAGACAATAGTTTCTATCTGCTCAGCGGACAACCTAACCGTATTACCATCAGGATCTTAAAAACAGTTTTAGCGAGCGATGGTATCTAACACCTGATTCTAGTGTCACAAATTGTTTGCATAAAGAATTGGTATGACCGAATATAAGATGAAGACGAAAGAACATTGGTCGCCTGTTTGTTGACAACCAGAGACTAATCTTTTTAAATCATCTGTTGACACACTTATTTCAGCCGGGGTGCCTGAGTGGTCGAAAGGGCCGGCCTCGAGATCTTTCAAGAAAGCCGGTAACGGCTCCACCGTTTCAAGGGTTCAAGTCCCTTCCCCGGCGCCTGATGTTCACAGTAAATTCTTATAACATCATAAGTAGTGTTATTACTGAGCGGGGGTTGCCAAGCTAGGTCAAAGGCGCGAGGCTCAGAACCTCGTCCTGTAGGGGTTCGTGGGTTCGAATCCCACCCCCCGCACTTGTTTTAAACCATATTTCCCTTGCTCTTCACCTTTTCATAGTCTTCGTTAAGAAGGCGTTTGTACTCTTCTTCAGAAATGAGAGGCTGACTAATAACCTCAAGAAGACTTTTGGACATCCGTCCCTTTTTCACAAGCTCATGGCCAGCTTTCGTCAACGCCTCTAGAACCTTCTTTGCCTTCTCTTTATTTTCTACCATAAAGTAAACATGGGGACGCAGAATCGCGCCCGCAAATTCGACGCTGGCATCTTTCGCGATCTCCTCGGCAATCCGAAGCACCGTACCGAAATTGCCCATTTCCCACCAGCCGCACGTAGATACCAAAACTATCTTGCGAATGTTGATATCGTCATGAAACTTGGCGCGCGTGCGACCATCTCGCCACACCAGAATTGGCTCAATAAGGGGACACAACCTGTTAATCAGGTTCTGCATCTCACCAGGCAAAGGAATATAGACAGGCGTCGCCAACACAAGAATATCAGCCTCGCGTAGCTTGGGATAAAGCATCTGCATATCATCCTCCTGATAACAAACACCAGGCTTTTTATTCCAACAGTGGAACTCGCCTGTGCAAGGTTTGACATTCAGGCGCTTGGCGTAAAATAGCTCAACAGAGGCTCCAGCTTCCCTCATGCCGTCAAGAAATGGCGCCAAAACCCGCGCAGTACTACCTTTCTCCATTTTGGCACTGCCATTAATGGCAACTACCTTGGTCAAAACATCCCTCAAACAGTTGAAAAGACGATTTATGTCCTATATAACATTTTCAACGTGGCGCTAGGGATGGAATTTGACCCCCATAATAATTTAAATTGATGTTCTTCTCGACTCAGACCTGTTATCTCTGTTAAGCCGAAGTGAGAAATTTAGACGAGATAAGTCACGCATCCCGGGCTACCATCGTCCCGTGGACAGGTCGATGTTTAAATTCTCGGAATTTTAGTCAGCGTGCCTTCTAATCGTCAAAAATGAATAAGTCGTCAATTGTTGTCTGTAACGCTTTTGCTATTTCATGTGCTAGCTTCAGGGAGGGATTGTAGTTCCCCTTTTTCTATGGAGAGAATTGTCTCTCTTCGAACTCCAACCTTCTTTGCCAGCTCTTCTTGGGTGAGGTCGTATCTCGCCCTTGACTCCTTTATTCTAGTTCGCATTGTCGTCATGATCCTCCTTTTCTGCCAAAGTACGCTCGGAGAGCAGCGAAGGATAGCGCAGATACCAGAAGCGTAGCTATCATGGGATAGCCTGCTTCGATTTCTGGCATGCCGAAGAACACATATCCAACAAAGGTAACCCATATGTACGCCAGGATGAAGTATTGGCAAATGAACATCGTGTAGTATGCAGCTTTCCAGTTTAGCTTCTGAGTTCGTTCATCCTCCAACGTAAACCCAGACTTTCGTTCTTTGAGCATAGCGCGCGTTTTCCAAAGCAAAAGAAGTGGAATATTAAGAGGAGGCACGTGCGAAAAGCATTTGATTTCTATTTTTGCCCACACATATTGCTGTTCCGATTTTTCTGAGCACATACGTCATTTTTCGTGATTGATTGATATTCCAAGGCTTTTGGCAAGTTTTCTGTTCGTAAAGGGATCGGGTAGATCTTCAAGTAATACTTTAAGGAAATCTGTTTTATGTTCAAAGACTCTTCTTTCGGCTACACGGATAAGCTTCCTGTCTTCTATGCTTGCGCCTTTCCTTCTCCAGCTTCCTTTTCCATCTTTACACCATATTTCTTCTACTTCGATCATCAAAACCTCGATGCTGAAATTGCCTTTTGAGAAGAGATCTGGTATTCTGATTAATTCGCTGAAAAGGCTGGATATGTGACCCTTCTTCGGAGACCTTCTTCTTCCATAAGCCTCTCCGGTCATTGCCGATTTGTAAACTATCCGTTTTTCTTTAGGTATAGGGTAGATCAGGCGAACCTTATGGTCGTCGAGCAAGCGCAAGAGCTTAGTCTTATCGCTGAAAAGTTGGCAGTCTATATTTCAATCAGTAGATCTCCCCGAACTATGTCTACTACAAAATCGTCTACTCTCTCTTCCGGTTTGTCTCCTTTATCGCGGAATGAAATGAACTTTCCCTTCTTGAACTAACCCATTTTCCTTACAGTAAATTTAAATCCCTCGACCAAAGAGACTGTGTTTAATAACGTCCTGTATCTCACAAAAACATTTCCTGTAGATAGATTAGAATTGAAATTAACACGTTTGAACCGAGTTTTGAATCTGTTCTCTGTTCTCCTTAGAAAATCGCATTTCCATCTTAATGTCTGCATTTGGAATGGCCAGAACCTTTTGTTAGGAAACAACTATTCTTAATCGCGAATATTCTCTAGGCAACTTATTGCATCATATATCTTTACCCTTGCAAATATGGGTAGATTCGGATCTTCGCTGATTTCTGTTAGAGTAGCAACCGCATTCGCAGCTCTGACCCCTAGTTTTCCTGTTCCCTTCTGTAAGTCAGTCATTATTTCTTTAATCGTTTTCCTTATGTTTCTGGGAACAGTCACCGTTTCCGATATACCTTGCAGGACAGACATAGCCTTTGCTACTCTCTCTTGGTTCTCTTTAGCTGTTGTCGACATGCCTGTCCACCGTCATCAACACTGGTAAACCTCTAACAATAAATCCTTTCTGTTTTCAAAGCATTATTTCCTTATTTAAGAGTTTCATTATAATTCGTAGTAACTACTTCTCTAATCTTTCTTGCGATCACTTCTCCTATTCCTTTGACTTGCATCAAATCTTCCTCTGAACTGTTGAATATTTTTTGGAGAGTGCCAAACTTTTCAAGCAGACGGCTTGCCAAAACGGAACTGACAGATGGTATTCCTGCTAAAACATATTTCTGAACTTCCCTTATGTTAATCGGCTTTTCTCCTTCACGTATTTTGACGCTTTTCTTCTTTTCCGTTTGTTCTCTTTTAGCTATAGTATATAAAAGCAACGCGCTCTCTTCAGTAGACTGCGTTGTCACGAGAGGTAAACCAAAATCGGTAACCACACTCGCAAGCGCTCCAAAAAAGGCGTTCTGGGCGATCCTATCCGATTGTGAGCCATTTTCTAAAAGTAATATGGGCCTTATGTATCTTTGTTTCATCTGAATCAATTGGGAAAATAGCCTACCATCGATAATTGAATCCACAAAATCCTTGAAGGTTTTTCTTTCGACGCAGACGTCTTCCGACAAGATGAAGTCTCCTATGTCAAGCATTTCCTCCAAAACGTTTACATTGAGTTTGTTCAACTCTGACTTGATTAGCACACTTTCCCTTTTATCGACGACGATTTCTATTTTCTGTTTTCCCTCTTCAATGTAATGTTCTAACGGAACCAATTTCCTACTGTTCACTTCGGCAGCAGCCATTCGCTTGGCTTTTTCTACTTTTCTCTTACCTATCCAGAACAAATTTTCCTCTTTCGACCCCAACATAACAAGTACAATAACTTTCCCTCTCTTTTTCCTTCCAGTCCTACCTTTTCTTTGAACAAACCTTATAGCATCTGGAACGCTGTCGTAAAATATGACTAGGTTGCATTCTATAATGTCAAGACCCTCCTCACCCACGCGCGTAGCAAAGAGTATCTTCTTCTGTCCTAGGTTCAATTTGTCTAAAGTCTCCAATTGCTCTCTCTGGCTTTGACTGAATTCGCCTTTCTGTCCTATCAAATAATGTGCATCTAGGCCCCATGAAATCGCTTTTTCATAAAGCATTCTCGTGACGTCTTTGTAATTTGTGAATACAATAACTCTATCATCTTTTGCCACTTTTTCTAATATTCTTCTAAGTTCTATCACTTTAGGATGCTCTTCTCCAACAACAATCATACCTCTAGCCGTCTCATAGGCTGCTTTCAAGTTATATTCATCTCTTAGTTGGATGGCGCTTCTACCTTTTTTCAAGAAAATCTTCTCGCAGAAACTGACAAAGGGTTCTATACCATGTGATTCAACTAAATCTAGACAATGACACAACCTTATGAGCGATGTTATCGTGGATCTATCATCCACATTTGGACTTCTCCTTAATTCAAGCAACTCTTTAAGGGACGGAATTCGAACATCCTTAATATGCCCTTTTTCAACTAAGCCATGGCCAATATTCTCCATCGCATTTAACAAATCCTTTCTAATCTTGACAAGTGCAGGGGAGGGCTTAATTCTTACGATCTCCATCCTCGAACCTACGAAATATTTCTTTACTTCGAAACTATCTTCAGAAACAACTTCAACATGTTTAACTTCAAACGCTTTAACCATCTCGTCTTGGTCCTCCGGGTTAGTTGGCGGGGATGCAGTAAATCCTACAATCCGAGCGGCAGGATTCTGTCTTGTTATACGTCTGCCTAGTAAGGCGTACGGGTGATTTCCGATAGCATGGTGTACCTCGTCAAATATGGCCGAGTAAAATTCTTCAGGCTTCCAAAATCCCTTCTCAAGATCGCTTAGAGAAATCTCAGCGGTTGCCACTACAATCTTCCTCTTCCAATTACTTATTCTGTCCTGTACTTTATCCTCTCCGGTTACTTCAGCGATCTCTTCTGGCTCTAAATCAAGTAAATCTCTTAGAGTATTGACATGCTGGCCGACAAGGACTCTAGTAGGAGCGACTAACAAGAATCGCCTTATTTCATTTTCGATCAGACTTTTTGCAATGAAAAGGGCGGCGATAATAGTCTTTCCTAATCCAGTAGGCGCAACAATTATGCAATTTTGTTTTAGACAAATGTTGGAGAGTCTACTCTGATAATCTCTATTTTCGATCTTGTCCTTTTTAACAAATTTTAATTCGACAAAATCCATATCCATGATTTTACTATCTCCGTCATCCAAGTCATAAATTAAAGCTTTTGTTGAAAGTAGCTCTCCCAAAATAAGAGTAATATCGTTGTATGAAGTTGAGCTTTCTCTTGCAGATACTTAAGTCGAGTCAAATTCCACGGCAAACTTTCAAAGACAACGTGAGCGGCAAAAATTTGCGAGTATTTGGAGACATCCACTGTTTGAAACTTATTAAGTAGGCAGCAACAAAAATGTAAGAGGGGAAAGGAGATACGGATCAAGTCATTCTAGGAGAAGAAGATTTAGCAAAATATCCATTCTTAGATGAGGCAGGAGAATACGTGTCTAAATTGGGGTTAACCCTGGAAAATCTATCCTCTGAAGAGTTTGAGGCGGTCGTCAGAAGATGTGAAATGAGGATAAAATCTTCTAAATATCCACCAGAACTTCACATCTTAGATAAGGATTCCGACCTTTTATCGTTTGTCCTCGCAGTTGCGGTAGTTAAGGCAAGTCAAAGGGAGGACGCGATTTCTAGATTTGCGTTAAACGAAGCAAATCGAGCAGAAACTTTCTTGAAGACGGAAAACAAGAAGACCATCACTCATATTATAAGACAAGTTCTTAAGGTACCTGTATATGAAGTAGAATACACATTGGGCAAGTTTTACTATGAATACATGATAGACGTAAAAGAATATGTCGCACTTTCCTCGTTTCTGAAGAGTGATTATTGGAGAATCGTAAATAGAATTGTTGACAACGGCTTTGTCTATCTAAGGAGAAGTGAGGTACTACGTCTCGCCCGTGACAGAATACGACAAGAACTATACAGAAGGATAAGGGAATCTCCATCACCGATTATTCCACCGCGACTTCAATATTTAGTTGAAATAATAAGGAATCGCCCTCTCCCCAACATTCCTTTTGAGGGAACGAGCATGACAGGCTACCCTCCATGTGTAGCCCACGCGCTAAGTAAAGTTGAGAGAAACGAAAACTTAGCCCACTTTGAACGCTTCTTCCTGACCTCTTTTCTGCTTAAGATGGGCAAGAATGTCGAAGAAATAATAAGTCTCTTTTCCGGTTCACCTGACTTCAACGAGAAGATTGCTAGATATCAAATTGAACACATAGCTGGCCTAAGAGGAGGACGAAAAATATACAATGTTCCTGATTGCAGGACTCTGTTTTCCCAATCTCTTTGCTTCAAGAACGACACATGCGACGATATATCACATCCATTGCAATATGGAAAACATTACATAAGCGGTGAGAAGGATCTTGATAGAAAAAGACGTCTTCCTAAAGAAAATCTTTAAAAAATATTATTATCATAACATAACTGAACTGTCTGCTCCAAAAAGATTATCCGAGAGGGAAATAGGTTATCTGACTTTCTCTCCTGAAAAGATGATACGCCATCTTAGCGTGAAAAATGAGGGTGAATTAAGAGCTTTAATATTACATGAAGCTCCTAAGGCCGTCTATTATTCTTCAGCGTATTATGAAGACCCGACCGCACCAATTAATTCGAGAATATGGAAAGGAGCTGACCTGATATTTGACATCGACCTTGACAATTTACCTCCAATGGATGGTTTGATGGAAAAATTCTTTGTTTGCAACAACTGCAAACTTTATTTCTCTGAGTTGAATGGTAAAGTTTGCCCTGGATGTAGTTCACAAAAGATCGAAGAAATCAAAATGGCAACAAACAAGGGTCTAGAGCAATGCAAAAAGGAGATAATCAAATTAATTGATGTATTAACACAAGACTTTGGCGTCTCAAGAAAAGATTTGAACATATATTTTTCGGGCAAACGAGGTTATCATCTGACGTTGGAGAAATCTGCATATGAATTAGTAGATCAAACGTTCCGACTTGAATTGTCAGACTATCTATTATTGAACGGCTTTAAGATAAGAAGAATTTTTGATGAACGTTTGTCCTTAGATCAACAAGCTAGCCTTTTTCCTTCTCCATGGGACAAAGGATCCCTAGGTCGATTCTCAAGGAAATTTTGTGAACAAGTACTCCATCTATCTCTTGCTAACCTTGAAGAAGATCTTTTCAGAAATAGACTGATCGAATATCTCTCGAAATCGACAAACGTCGACATCCTAACGAAGCTAGAATCGATCAAACAAGATTTAAGTATAAAGATCGATGTTGCAGTTACAACTGATATACATAGAATATTTAGAATGCCAGACACACTTCATGGTGGAACAGGTTTTATTAAGAAGAAGATAGCGACAATTGATTCATTTCTTCCATTGACACATGCGGTCGTCCTATCTGATGAACCAACAAAGGTCTTTGTCTATTATGTCCCAGAATTCGAACTGAGAGGACAACAGTTTGGGCCTTACAAGAAGCAGGAAGCGACCCTTCCTGAAGCAGCGGCTGTTTTTCTTGTCGCAATGAATGTAGCCCAACCATTAGAGGGTGGATCTTAAAAAAATAAAAGGGTCTGTCCTGTAGGACTTTGATGATAAAGTTGTCTAAAGTAAATGTCGACGCCTTATATGAGTACCTGATTCAAGAAGTCTTGAATTCTGACCTCATAAAAATAGACGAGTCTGTGTACGTTGATATAACCACTTACTTTAGACAAACTCGTAATAACGGCAACGACTCTAATACTATAAACGGTATCTTGTCAATAGAGGAACGGTCATTAATTATATCGATGATTCGAAGACTATTAGAGACACGATTCAGAAAAATATTCTTGAATCCCTCCGGCAAACTTTCGCTCTCAAATTTGACGCCCGAAGAAATGCTGTTGTTTGAAAATTATAAGAAATTTAGGCTCTCAATGGATCGTCTACTTAAAAATATTGAAATGGGAAACGTAACAGTTCTAAATGAAATGAAGAAAAAAATATCGAAGAGAGCCGTATTAGTAAAAATACAGTCTGATATTCCACCATTTATGGGTGTCGACTTACAAAAATATGGTCCCCTAGAGCCGGAAGACGTCACGGTTTTACCGTATAGTAATATCGAACCCTTTTTAAACAAGCTGTATGTGAGCGAAGGCTGGGTGGATCTCTCTTGAAAATTCCCAAGGAACTAAAAGTGTACTGTCCAAAATGTCATACTCATACTGTACATGTTGTTTCCATCTACAAAAAGGGAAAAGAGAGGCGTTCCGCTGCGGGGGCACGCCATCACGAACAAGACAAGAAAGGTTATGGAGGCCAAAAATTTCCTGAGCTGGTGAGGACTGCTAAAACGACGAAGAAGACCTCACTTAAACTGAAATGTAAGCAGTGCAATACAATCCTGCAAAAACCAGGCATCAGGCTTAGAAAGGCTGAAATCATGGAAAGATGATTCGAAAATGGGAAAGAAAGAGAAGATACTTGTTCCGAAACCAAGTAGTACCTTCTATATTGTCGAATGTAATAACTGTAAGACGCAGAGGGTAATATTCTCTGCATGTACAAAGACGATCAAATGTGCTTCCTGTAACTCAACTCTCTGCGAAAATACAGGTGGCAAAGCCAAAATCATCGGTACAATAGTTAAAAGATTAGATTCTACATAATCAGTTATAGTTAATTTTATTAACACATGTCCTAATGATACTGTGAGTTCAAATGTTTATTGCAAGAAGCGAGACTGCAGGAGAGTGGAAAGCAATCGCAACAGCCATTTCGACCATAGTCGAGGAAGCAACCTTCGAAGCAACCCCTCAAGGTATAAACTTTCGTGGCATGGACCCCTCCCATATTGCATTGATTGATCTCAATTGGCCGAATTCTGCCTTCGAAAAGTACGAATGCTCACAACCAATCAAGATTGGGCTAAAAATAGAAGACTTCGTGAAGTTAATAAAACGCGCCTCCACTAATGATAAAGTAGAACTCGAAACAAAGGATGAGAGTCTTCTTATCAAGTTTGTAAACTCGTACAAGAGAGAATATTTGCTGCATTTGATTGAACCATATACATCGTCAACTCCTTTGCCAAAGATCTCTCTAAACTCCAAGACAGTCTTAAAGACCAAATCTCTAGAGAACCTCTTGGATGACATTCAAGTCGTCTCTGAAACAGTCAACATCTCGGCGAAAAAGGACCAGATCACTCTAGAAGGCCAAGGAGACACTGGTCACGCAAAGATAGTTTTGGACAAGACAAATGAAGACATAATCTCCATAGACATAAAAGAAGAAAGTGTTGCGACATATAGCTTACCACACTTACTCGACATAATCAGCTCTCTATCCTCTGTGTCAGAGAACGTTTCCGTAGAGTTTTCGACGAAGATGCCCATAAAGCTTGTTTTCAAAATAGGCGCATATGGCATAGATCTCTGTTATTATCTGGCTCCCAGGATTGAATAAGATTCAAAAGTTATAACATCCCATTTAACTACCTCCCTTGAATTAGATGCCTACAAAGGAGTTTCTGCTACCAGATGAGGGAGAAGTGGTCCTCGCCACGGTAATGGAGATAACCCCATATGGTGCCTATGTTGCATTGGACGAATATGAAAACGTGAAAGGTTTTCTCCATATTTCTGAAATCTCATCTGGCTGGGTAAAGCATATAGATCGCTTCATTCAAATTAATCAGAAGACAATCCTGAAGGTGATCAGAGTAAATAAAACTAGAAAAGAGGTAGATCTCTCTCTCCGTAGATTAACTGAAGAAGAACGGCGAAATAAGCTGATTCTTTTAAAGAAAGAGGAGAAGAGCAAGAGCGTAATGAAGAAGGTTGCCCTAGACTTACAACTATCAGACTCCCAGATTGCAGCCTTCACCGAAAAAATCTTGGAAGAATACCCATCCCTCTATACGATGATTGACTCGCTCTTGGAGAAGGGAACTGTTGTACTTACAAAACTTTCTCTACCCGAAGATTTTGCGAAGAAGGTCTACGAGGTTGCAAAGGAGAAGCTGGCTCCTCCACCCGTTGTGGTCAACGAGATAATACAGCTGTCTTCTTCAGCATCCGATGGATTGCAGATAATAAAACAAGTCTTAGGCTCGATATCAAAAATTGAGCGCGAAGATGTCAAAACCTCGATCAAATATGTAAGCGCACCAAACTATCGACTTTCGATAATGGCCCCAAACTACAAAATTGCTGAGCAGTGTTTAAGACAAGCAAACGAAATTTTACAAAAAGAAGCCAAAAAGTATCGGTGCACGTTCTCTATGAAGAGAATATAGGTGGAAAAAATTATGAAGTCTCTATTGAGAAAGTGTCGAAGGTGCCTAATATACACCTTAGACGAAAACTGCCCGAAATGCGGTAGTTCGACTGTTACACCTCATCCAGCGAAATTCTCTCCTGACGACAAATATTCCTATCTGCGGACCAAACTCAAACATCCAGAGCCTTAACCTTGTAAACCAAAACTTGAGCGTATGAATTAAAGGGCGAGCTATAGACAAGCTCAAAATATTGGTCGCTCTTGCCGATCTTCTGATTGTAATAATATGCTGTTATGACTTGTTGTCCATATTGAATTTGGGTCGGAATAAACGGTAGCATCTTCCCTAAGAGGGTATTTTCCCAAAAGTAAGTTGTTGGATGATTCGTCTGTGAATCAAAGTAAAGTGAGTCATTAAGCCTCGCAATCTTGGCCATCCATTCAAACTTGCTCTCCTCTCCCCCTCCTCCTATCAGATAAAGTCCTTGTTGAAGTTGTTGATACGCCACAGTATATACAACGACATATATGTTTCTTCTGTTAGGCGCCAGATCTTTTATTATCTTAATAGCATCTTCCTCACTTGACATAAACATTTTTCCTACTAACGCAATCTTGGTAGTGTTGAGAGTCGCATTGTCCACTAAAGTCGTTCTGTTACCTATCACCCGTATCCAATAACCATAGTCCCACCAAGACACTATCACAGCATCTTCTGGCGTGTTCTCTCGTATATACGCAAGAGTATCAATCCAGTCTGGGATTGTCGTTTTCGTCGCAATCGACCCTGTAGCCAACGAAACAGGCTGGTCCGCGTAGCGAATCCATATGGTGCTACTAAAGAACATCATAATAATAATGAAAGCTACGAAAATCATTTTTAGGTTTGTGTTGGAGAACCCTCTTCCCGCCCTTGTCCTAGACGCATATTGTGTTGGTTCTGCAAGTAAGGATCTAATTATCACCAGTACTCCTATACCAGATAGTACAGCTAGACTGAACGTCATGTAAATCATGAGCCTTCCAAAGGAAGCTGCAAAATATAATGCTGTTGCTGCAAAAACAACGGCCGCTATCTTCTTAAATTCAGTCTTCTTAAGAATATAGTGTATACTAAAGCCAACGAAGAACAGAGCAATTGAAAAGAATGCGAAGTATTCGACGGCAGTAGACGAAGCATGTTCAGCCACAGATTCCACTATTGGTTCCTCGGTTCTCTCAAAAGGAAAAAGCACTGTTAAATATCTCATAGAAAGTCCTCCGACCGTCCCAAAGCCAATCAACGCTAAGCCGACCAATAAAGAAAACAAAATCGAATAGATTCTGTCCTTGTTCGTAATTGAATAGGAAGTCCTTTGTTTAAGAATAAGAATTAGACAACTTAATAGTCCAACATAGATTATCATATTTGATGGGTTAACAAATGCCGTATACCCTGGCTTCTTGAACATCATACTAATCAAAAGATTCCAAGCGAGCAAGATAGTAGTACTTTCGAAAAGGGTTTTGTAGGATTTAATGAAGAATAATGCGATAAAGAAGACGATTCCAACAGTTCCAACAAAGTACATTGCACCACCCCAAATTGTCATCGAAAGTCCAAGTAGAATGCCAGCAAGAGAAGCCTTCACAATATTAGGAAGCCGCATTCTTTCTTCTCCAACCAAAGAAATAAACAAAAGTAAAGTTAGGATACCAAACAGGTACGCTATAGGCTCTGTATCCCACCAACCGAAGGAGTCTCTAGAAACGAGTGGAGGTGAAATAGCAGAAATTAAGCCTGCAAAAACACCTACAGCCTCGCCATCAATTTGCTTGCCAAGATAGAAGATTGCTATCGATATAAACCCCCCAAGTACCACCGGTAGCAAGACCAAATAATCATACAGGCTAACAGTTAGACCAAATATGTTCCTCAAGGTAAGATAAGATAAAGCTCCAATATAATGGAGACCACTAAAAGAAGACGCTGCGACATCTCTCCCTTCAGGATACCAAGCCATCTTGTCTACCCAATTAAAGTAATCAAATAAGCCTCCAAACCCCTTTTGATCAAAGCTTTTGACTATGTAATCCGTGGAATAGTATTGGAAATATGGGTCGAATTCGTTCATGTAAAATCCATATCTACCGGCAAGTAATCTCGTGCCAACACTTAGGATGAAAATTGCTGCAACGGCGTAGATGAGCAACAACTTCTCTCTCCTTATAGCCAACCTTTTAGGCAACCGTTCTTTAGGTAAAATCTCACCAAGCTTAGGACTCATACGAACACCGGAGTGAACCCACGCTTTTAAGGAATTGGGTGGCTTTAAATATTTTAATGAACATGTTTCCAATATGGTTGCATAGGAAACTCATGTAAATTCGGCTATCGACCCCCAAAATTCTGGTAGATCTAAATGATAAATGTTCTAGCAAACGATCTTAACGACTTTTTCAATATTGTAATCAATTAGAACACGTGTATATCCACATAACATCTTCGCTATTTCTGGTTCATCCACATCGGCCACAAGATAGTTTCTTTTCATATCCATCAGTTTTCTTTCCGTCGCCAAAAAGACCAAGTTTTCTTTCCCAATCATTTTAATTATTTTAGAAGAAATCTGTTGGTTACCTCTGCCAAACACTATGCCTTGTTTTCCTAGAGGACTGACTACGACCTTGGCCCTACAACCTCCAACTACTTGCATTATTTGTTCTTCATTTACATCTAACGCTATCGTCTTGCCATTAAGTAGAATATCAACGCCAAGTAAAGTATAAGGTTCATTGAGCAATCTAGGTATCGATTTAACCGTTGTTCCTGGTCCTAATATGTAATGAACTCCCTTCTCCATTCTCTCTATGAAGTATTTCGCGATCCTCTCTTGGTTATCTCCGTTTTGGGCGTAAGATGTCTGTTTAGAGCCTTGTATGTCTTCAAGGCTCTTTAAGGTTAAGGCATAGCCATAGATCTTTAAGTCGAGAAGGTCTCTTCTATAACTTTCCTCATTTATGTCCACAATCTCTTCTTCACCTAATTCATAATGTTCACTCAAGAAGTCTGATAATACTCTGACAGACGCACCGACTGTGGTGCAGAATATTCCACTGTACATCTTCACTCCTGCAGGTATCCCAATTAGAGGAAGGGTATTTTGAATCACATGAAAGATATCTCTTGCTGTGCCATCTCCACCCACAAAAAATATGGCTTCAACCCCGTTCTCTAGCAACCTTCTGCAGCACGCCTTTGTGTCTTCACTACTGCAGAGTTCATCTGAGTATTGATAAACTATTTTAAATCTGATTCCCTTATCTAGCAAATATTCTTCGCCCATTTTAGCACTACAAGTATAAAAACAAAAGTCACTTCTCCCCAGACGTTTGACACCTTCTATGAACTCATGGGCTCTGATTTGAGCTCTGGGAGGAACCTTTTTAGCAAACGCTAAATCAACTATTTTCTTATCATCTGTTCCCTTAAATCCCAGAACACCGCATGGCCCTTATTGGTCTAGCCCGGCGATGGGATTTACAACAAGGCCTATCTTCCTCATATGTTTCTATTCATAACGCACATTTTTTAAGTCTATCTTTGACGTGTTGATGTGTGGCACCTTTGCTAATAACAATAGAAGGTATCGATCAGTCGGGAAAAAAGACCCAATCAGAGTTGCTGGCTCAGAAACTGAGAGCTCTAGGTTACAATTCAGTAAGACTCTCTTTTCCAGACTATCAAACGCCTGTGGGACAACTTGTAAGGAAGATACTTACAAATGAAGTACATGTACCGTTGGAGGTTAAACACATTTTGCTATCTGCCAATCGATGGGAACTAAAGTCAAAAATCGAGGAGTTGATTCGACAACATTGGGTGATTATCTTTGATAGATATTATCAATCAAATTGGGCGTATGGTCTGGCAAACAACCTTCCTCTAGACTGGTTGAGGAACTTGGACAATGGGCTTCCCCCTCCAAACTTGACAATAGTCATAGATATCTCGCCATCTGTCTCCTTCAAGCGGAAAGAACAAGGTCGTGATGTGCACGAGCAAGATTTAAGCTACCTATCGAGAGTTAGAAAATGCTTCATAGAGTTGGCGAACGAGAACGGGTGGATGATAATAGATGGAGATCGCTCCATAGAAGAGGTTCACAACTCTATATGGAAGGTCGTTTCCGAAAGCTTAAAACATAGTATGTTGCGACCTGCTCTGTAATGGATGTGCTCGAAATCAAAGACCCAGTACATGGGTACATAAAATTAACAGAAATAGAACATGAGATAATTGATACAAGAGAGTTTCAAAGATTAAGGCGCATAAAGCAACTTTCGGGAGCGCACTACGCCTATCCGGGTGCTATACATACAAGATTTTGCCATTCGCTTGGAACCATGTACTTGGCAGGATACATAGGTGATGTCTTTTTGGCTAAGAATATAATTTCACCAAGTGATCTAGAGCGGCTCAGAATCGCTGCCCTCCTTCACGACGTTGGGCATGGGCCCTTCTCTCACCTCTTCGAAGAAGTTATCTTCTCGAAAAGAAATTTGACTCATGAAGACTTGACAAAGAGAATGATCAAGGAGACGACAATAGGGGATGTGTTGCAAAATCACGGATTTTGTCCAACTGATATTGCTGACTTGGCAGTAGCGCAGTCAAAAAAGGATCCTATTTTCATGAATGAGATAATTGGCGGTGGCCTCAGCGTCGACATCATGGACTACATATTAAGAGACGCTTATTTTACAGGTGTTGAATATGGTAAACTAGATGTAAACCGATTGCTTAACTCGTTTGATGTATGCGAAGAAGACGGCCATCTTGCACTCGACTACTCTGCCATTTATTCTCTGGAGGCTATGATGATCTCTCGCTATGAAATGTTTAAAGCTGTATATTTTCATAAGACGGTTCGTGCCGCCGAGATAATGTTGGTTCAAGCCCTCACGTTGGCAGATGAAATTCTCGACTTTTCAAACTTTGAAAATATGTCTTCACTTTCAGAATTGGACGATCAATCTCTACTGTATAGGATACTTTATTCGGCTGATCCGAAACTCAAAGATTCTCAAGAACTAATTAGAAACCTGCTGGATAGAAGGCTAATTAAATGTGTGTACGAAAAAGTTGTTCATAGACAAGATCCTCTGGTGTATCAAATATTAACCCAAAGGGATGTCCGCAGGACGCTTATTAAGACAATAAGTTCTAAAGCTCACGTGCCTGAAAAAGACGTTTATGTTGATGTTCCTACTGCCCCCTCTCTTCCAGTAACTTCAAGGCGTGAATCATTGAATGAACTATGTGTCTTTACAACAACACCCAAGGCAAAAAATGTGTGGACCATGCGATTTCAAGAAAATGTGGTCTTGAACGCGATAAGAGGGTATGTGGATATGCTTAGGATCTATACAACTCTTGGTAGTAGAGAACAAGTAGAGAAAGTGATAGAAGACGTCTTTGGGTCAAGCCAAGACTTTATATCTAAACTCTCCGTTTAGCATATGTCCTCTTCTTTGTCAGAGATCTTGATCATCCCTTCTGCGCCGTTTACAAGAGCATATGTCTTGGTGCCGATAGGGACTTCCAGCCGAATGCCGTCGACTAAAGGGATTCCTGCAATAGCACATCCAGTAACCAACATCGGATCTGCCTTTTCGCAAATAATAGCTTTTGGTCCTAAATTGTTTCTACATATGGCATAAATGACATACGCTCCAACGGTACTACCTACAGAGCAGCGAATGAAAAGTATCTTTCCCGATATACTCTTATTGTAGACGTCACTATTTGGGTCAACAACCTTTCCGGTAAATCGATTAACACCTCCCAAGAACGATAAAGCCTGCCTTGACACGACCATCTCGCCTTTTGCGACACCCTCAACCAAACCTCTGCCAAACAGTGAAACCATCGTCAACAGTTATTCAACCTCGGATTCGATTATCCTTCTCAAGTTTTTCAGATTTACTCTTATTCCCCTTAATTTATAGTAATGTGCAGCCTTAACTGAGTTTGTTACTACAGTCTTCACTCCTAGTTTCTTGAGTAATGGTGAGAAGATAGGACAGGCTCCTTTAAAGAAAAAGATTCTCTTTTTGTTTAAAATCTTGGCACTAAAGTGTGCCATAACTTTCCGATAAGCGCCTCTGTAACAAGCTATTATACAGTCTTTCTTCAAGCACTTTTGCCCCAACATCGAGACAAAACTTTCTATTTCCTTGTGATTCCAATGTGGGCAGCCTAAAATGATCACTTCCCCCGACTCTCCAGTGGAAAGTTCCATAAATTCACTTCTCACATCATCGAGTCCAATCTGATAACTAGTAGGAGTGGGCTTGTTGATGCTAAAAAGTGACACATTCCCAATGGCTCCCAAGGCGCCAGAGAACGATTTTTTCATCAGAGAAGTCAAGTATGCTTCTGTAGTAATCGAGAAAGGCTCATCTACAAGCTTAGCTATTCTATAAGCGTAGAGGCCTGCCTCAACTTCATCCGCAAAACTTCCGATCTTGAAGTTTACTGATGGAATTCGGTTGTACTCATAATGTAACCCAGAATAGATCGTTTCTCCTAATATGGCACTTGACAAAGCACTAAGAGAGCTTTCTTTATTTGTCGCGATGTCCAAGAAAGAATTGGCGTACACAACTGCAGATGATTCAGCCCAAGAGACATGTGAGCCTGGTGGAGGAATATTGAAGTATTCAAAGGGAGTACATGTAAAGGATTCTACTGCACCTAGTTTTAGAAGAGACTCAGCGATCTCTCTTTGTCTAATGATAAATTGATCGTCGATGCCGAAAAGGTTGTCATATATATCTGCGCCCATTGGATTGACTGTAGTATAGACTGAGAACTTTCCATCTCTTGACATATCCCTTAGGAAGGATAGTCCTTCATCACCGATGTTATCATAGGATACTCCTGAAAGGTGTGCACTAGAAATCTTCAGTCGATTTGATTCATTATAGTACCTTGAAAGTGCTTTGAGAATCTTTTCGGACACGTCTCTAGCATAGGACATGTTTGCTCACGGAATCCTTGCTTTTCTAAAATTCTCGACTTCTACGTTTATCGGCAAAGTCGCATCTATGCCCAACTTCGAAGTAATCGCCCTCTTGAATGATGAAGGATCCAAACTCGATCCATGCTGGTCATGGATAATTATTAGTCCACGATTGGCTTGGAATCGTGTTGCAACAGCCCAATCTACGATTTCATAATCGTAGGGGTCAACGTCTTCATCGACAACTATTACTAACTTTATAGAATGGGCTGTTTTAAATATCTCCTCTATAGCCTTCTTTCCATCATCATTGTTCTTCTTCTTTATGCTTATTACACAATGGAAATAGGAACAGCCGCCTTCTGTTAGATTTATTTTTCGAACATCAATCCCTGCTTTTCGTAGATTTATTGTGATCTTGACTTCTTGTGGTATTCCCATGAACAATTTATGTTCTCTGCCACCTGGCAAAAGTGCTTGCATAGTAGCGTTGTGGGCTGATAAGAGCATTTTCTCAAAGGATATTACGGGCTCCTCTCTTACAATGTCATAGGTTCCAGTGATGTCCACGAAAGGCCCCTCATG
>Ga0272448_1002103_pt1 | contig 25675 bp, 24 predicted proteins | sample YNPCB0191_FD_202220 | JGI IMG/M metagenome (GOLD analysis project Ga0272448, IMG submission 202220) | Hot spring sediment microbial communities from Yellowstone National Park, WY, United States - YNP-CB-019-1 | ecosystem: Environmental > Aquatic > Thermal springs > Hot (42-90C) > Sediment... | reverse complement strand
GAAACATTCTCGATTTTAGAAAGCTCTGCTTCAAGTTTTTCAGTTTCAACTTCGTCATTCCAAGCAAAACTAAGAATAATTGCTTTTAAACCAAAAGCAATTGGCTGCTCCTCGACTTTTACTTCAGTTTTATGCATAGAATTTATTATTTCTTTTGCTTTGCTCTTTATTGCCTCTAAATTTGCATCTGTAGAGCTTGGCATTAACTTCATTTGAACGATAACAATTCCCATAGTATTTTTTTGATTAGTAGGTTTATAAAGATTTGTTTGCAAAAATAATCTTCGATAACAATAGTCTTTAAAAAGAGGCTTTTTTTATATAGTCTGTTAAAATAAAAATGAGGAAATCTAATCAAGAGGTATAATAAAATGTTAGTCGGAAGTTACGAGCAGATAATAAAACTCCTCTCTGAAAGTTCTGGGCTCCCTATAGAGGAAATAGAACGGCGAATAGAAGCTAAAAGAGCTAAGCTAAGCGGTTTGATAAGCAAGGAGGGGGCAGCACAAATAATTGCTTCTGAATTGGGAATAAGTTTTGAGAAGCAAAAAATGAAAATCTCAAGCTTACTCTCTGGAATGAAGAGAATCAATTTAACTGGAAAAATAATAAAGCTTAACAAGACTATAGAGTATAATAAAAATAACAAACAAGGTAAAATAGGAAGTTTTTTATTAGGGGATGAAACAGGCAATATTCGTGTAGTGCTTTGGGATACAAATCATATTGCTCTTTTTGAAAAAGGAGCCATAAAAGAGGGCGATTTTGTTGAAATCTCTGGTGCTGATGTAAGAAATTCTGAGTTGCATCTTTCTGGTTTTAGTGATATAAAGCTAAGCCAAGCACTGATTGAAAATGTTAAAATAGAGCCTGTTTTACAAAAAAAGACTTTAGACAAAGTGCAAGTCAATGATAATATTTCTGTAAGAGCTTTTATTGTTCAGATTTTTGGGCCAACTTTTTATAGTGTTTGTCCTGAATGTGGAAAAAGAGTTTTTGAAACTAATGAATGCCAAATCCATGGGAAAATTATTCCGAAAAAGAATGCTATCCTAACTTTCATTTTAGATGACGGAACTGATAGTATTAGGGCAGTACTCTTCTCAGAACAAATAAAAAAAATAGTAAGCGATAGCGAGTTGGAGAATGCAGAGAGTTTTTCAGGTAAGAGAAATGAACTTCTTGGGAAAGAGCTAGTTTTTGAGGGAAGCGTGCGCAAAAATAAACTTTCTGAAAATCTTGAAATTTTTGTTAATGATATAAAAGAAATAAATCTTGATGAATTAATTGGAGAACTCGAGAAAAATTAGTTTTGTTTTTATTTAATTCTTAATTAGTTTTTTAGATTTTAGCCTCACACTTCTTGCAAATTTCTAAAACTTGTTTCTCTCTGCTGCCATATCTATAAACAGTAAGACCTTTTAACTTTAGCTTATACGCTAAAAGGAAAACCTTCTTTACATCATCGACAGTTGAGCTTTCTTTCAGGTTGACTGTTTTGCTAACAGCATTATCTGTATATTTTTGGAAAGCTGCTTGAATTCTAATGTGAGCTTCTGGCGAAATTTCGTGTGCGGTTTTATAGATGTTTTTTATTCTTTTTGGAAGTTTGATGTTTTGAATGCTTGCTTCTTCTATAATCCTATTTATTATATCTCTTTTTAGCTTGTATTTTTTTACTAGCTCTTTAAAAGCAGGAGTGATTTCTAGCAAAGTGCCATAAGTTGAGAATCTATTGAATACAAATCCAAATAGAGGCTCAATTCCTTCAGAGCAGTTTGCAATTATGCCTATTGTTCCTGTCGGAGCAATTGTAGTAAGAGTTGCGTTTCTTAATTTCTGGCCTTTATATATGCTTTTTTCGATATTAGGGAAACTTCCTCTTTTTTCAGCAAGTTCTTTGCTTGCTTCTCTTGCTTTTTCTTGAATAAATGCCATAATTTTTTCAGCAACTTTTTCAGCTGCTTTTGAGTCATAAGGAATTCCTAGATCTATTAGGAAGTCAGCAAAACCCATGACCCCTAAGCCAATTTTTCTGTTCCGCTTTACAATCTTTTCAATTTGGGGCACAGGATAAGCGCTTGCATCAATAGAATTATCAAGAAAGTGCACTGCTATTTTTACAACTCTTTCTAAATTCTCATAATCAATCTTCCTTGCTTTTTTTCCTGTTAGAAATTTAGTTAGATTAATGCTGCCAAGAATACAAGATTCATAAGGCAAAAGTGGTTGCTCTCCACAAGGGTTAGTAGCTTCTATCTCTCCTAATTCTGGTGTTGGGTTATGCCTATTTATTTCATCAATAAATATAGCCCCAGGATCGCCATTAAGCCATGCATGTTTTGCTATTTCTTCAAATAACTCTCGTGCTTTTATAGTCCTATAAGTTTTATCTCCAAATTTCAAATCAAAATCTTTGTTTTTTATTACAGCTTTCATAAACTCATCAGTTAGCGCAACAGATATGTTAAAATTACTTAATTCGCCTTTTTCTTTTGAAGTTATGAACTTCTCTATATCAGGATGATCAATACGGAGAATTCCCATATTTGCACCTCTCCTAATTCCTCCTTCTTTAATCGCCCCTGTAGCACTATCAAAAACTTTCATGAAACTAACAGGCCCGCTTGCAATGCCCCCTGTTTCTGAAACATAGCTTCCTTCGGGCCTCAGCTTCGAAAAACTGAAACCAGTTCCTCCCCCGCTTTTTTGAATAAGAGCCATCTCTTTTATAGCTTGAAATATTCCAGAAAGATCATCAGGAATAGGCAAAACAAAACATGCAGCAAGCTGTTGTAGCTTGCGTCCTGCATTCGCTAATACAGGAAGATTCGGAAGAAATTCAAGGTTGTTCATTACCTCAAAAAATTCTTGTTCTGTTTTTTGTATTTCTTCTTCAGTTGCACGATATCTTCTGTCTTCTTTTGCAATATTTTTTGCAACTCTCGTCAGGAGCTGCTCAGGATTTTCTATAATCTTACCTTCAATATCTCTGGCTAAAAACCTATCAATCACAATTTTTGCATTTTTTGTTAGTTTCATCTCAAAACCCCTGAATTTTAGATTGTATCTATCCTCTTTTTGCTATAATTCCTATAGAGCAGAGGAGTTTAAATATTTAATTAGGCCCTTTTAAAGGCCCTTATGAAAACAGTCCTCAAATTTTTTCTTGCTAAATATTCCTTTTGAATCGCTTATAGAAGGATTTATTAAACGACCCTACATTAAGAAATTATAACAAATAAAAAAGATGGCAAATAAAAGAGGCAGACCCTTAAAATTAGGCTTATTAAATATTATTCTATTAGGACTGGTAAGTTTACTTAATGATTTTGGCAGTGAGATGATTATGCCTATTTTGCCTTTGTTTATAACTTCTCTAGGAGGAACAGGTATGGCTATTGGTTTGATTGGAGGCTTAATGGAAGGGTTTCCTAATATTCTTAAGATATTCTCTGGTTATCTTTCAGACAAATTAAAAAAACGAAAACTGTTTATTTTTCTTGGCTATTTAAATTCTGAACTGTTCAAGCTTTTATTAGTTTTTTCAAAAACTTGGACGAGTATACTTATCTTCATGGGACTTGAAAAGGCTGGAAAAGGGATTCGTGAGGCCCCTCGTGATGCACTTATTTCAGAATCAATGCCAAAAACTAAAGGGAAAGGTTTTGGCATACAAAGAGCTTTTGATACTGCAGGAGCAATTCTTGGAAGCGTGGCAGTTTTATTGCTCTTTTTATTTTTGAAGTTTGATTTTAGGACAATAATCCTTATTGCAGCAATTATCGGCTTTTTAGCTTTAATTCCACTTTATTTTGTCAAAGAGATCAAAACTGGAGAAACACCAAGAAATCCTGAAAAGTTTTTTTTGAGCCTTAAGGAACTTCCTAAGTCTTTTAAATTGTTTATTTTGATAGCAAGTCTTTTTAGTCTGGCGAATTTTAGTTACATGTTCTTTATACTTAAAGCAAGTTCTTTGTTTCCCTTTGATTCTAGTACAGCAATTGCAACTTCTCTTTTGCTCTATGTTTTCTTTAATGTTTTTTATGCTTCTTTCGCAATCCCATTCGGAAGACTCTCTGATAAAATTGGAAGGAAAAAAGTTCTTATTGCAGGATATTTTCTTTTTTCAATAGTTTGTTTTGGATTTTTATTGTTTAACTCACTAATTTCTTATATAATCTTATTTATTCTTTATGGCTTGACATATGCCTTAGTTGTAGGAAATCAAAGAGCTCTTGTTTCTGATATCTCCCCAGAACAATTGCGAGCCACTGCACTCGGGATATTTCAGACAGTAATAGGAATTGCTGCAATAGTCTCAAGTTTAATTGCAGGGTATCTATTTGATATAAATTCAAGCTTTACTTTTGTTTATGGTGCCCTAATTAGTCTTGTTTCTGTTGCCTCATTTCTGTTCTTTGGAAGATATTTTAAGGAGTAATATAATTATTTATTAGTGGTAACAAAAGCAAATATTTATAAAGCACCCATTTTTATTAAATTTATGGAAGGACAAAAACAGAAGACAATTTTTCCAACTAATCTTACTAGACTTTTGTCTACAGGACTTATTTCTTTAGTTTTAGCTTTGCCTTCGGGTTGCAAGCAAGAACAAAGAATTTTTGAAAATCTAGGGTATGGCGGTTACCATTACGAGAAAGCAAATGGAGCCACTTTTTTAGTGTTTTATGATAAAAACGGGCAAAGATACTGTTTTAGTAATGGAGATAGAACTTTTGATGAAAAAGGAGTCTGGAGCAAAGGAAGGAAGAATTTAGGCTTAGATGAGCTTACAAAAGATAATCTTTCGAAAGATGAAATTTCTTATAGAATTGCTAGTGAAAGGATAAGAAGTTTGTGTAATGTTTATGCAAAAAGGAGCCTTCTTGGAGATTTAGAAGCAACAAAAATTGAAGAATCAAGACTACCTGAAGAGCAAAAAAAGAAATTAGTAATAGAAATCTACGATAACCTGCCAGAAGATTATAGATAATACAATCTTCTTTTAAAATTCTTTTTTAAATATCTTTTTAATTGTAATAAAATATAAAACCGTGACAATAACTTGGTAAAATTTTATAAGTTGTATAATATTACTATTAAATTACTTATAGAGTTTCTTATCTTTTTTAGGAAATAGACTATGAATATAAATTAAAATCGCTCTCTGTCGTATTAAAGGGTCATTTTTAAATTACCTCCCTTTTTGTCGTATTCGGGTGATTAAGGCTTTGTTTGAGTAAGCTTAACCATCTGTTTCTTCCCAACTCTATATCTGCTACTTGAGAAGGGGTTGCTCTACTCAGAGCCATGTGCTTCTTAATGAAATTATGATAAAGTCTAAAAGCAGTATTCCATTGCTGTGCTGTTTCATCTGACTTAAAACCTCTTCTTACTTTGTCAAATTCTCTAAACTCGTTATGATAATTTGTTAATATAATAAAACTTATATACTAAAGTGAACATAATTGCTTTGTATGGGAAAAATTAAACTAGAAGGCTATGTTTGCGAAAGATGCGGGCATAAATGGATTCCTCGGGAAACAACTCCTGACGAGCCTAAAGTCTGCCCTAAATGCAAAAGTCCTTATTGGAATACGCCGAGAAAGAACGAGAGGAATAAGTGATAAAATGCCAAAGAAAGATTACTCAAGCTGGTCAAAAGAAGAATTAGTCAGAGAGCTAAAGAAAGTCGAGAAGAGAAAGAAGTACGGAATAGTCTGGGAAGACAAGCCAGAACAAGTAGCTTTACTCTGTAAAGAAAAACTGCCTGTTCTTACAGAAGACAAAAGCAAGGAAATCGTAACAGACAAAGAAAAGCCTGTAAACATTCTTATTGAAGGAGATAATTATCATGCTCTATCTGTTTTGAATTACACGCATAAAGGAAAGATTGATGTTATCTATATTGATCCGCCGTATAATACGGGAGCAAGAGACTGGAAATATAATAATGATTATGTCGACATTAACGACCAATGGAGACATAGCAAGTGGCTTAGTATGATGGAAAAAAGACTGCGACTTGCTAAAAATTTACTTAGGAATAATGGAGTTCTTGTTTGTGCAATCGATGATAACGAGGTTCATCATTTGGGCTGTTTGTTAGAAGAAATATTTAATGATTGGGATATGCACTGCGTAACTATCGTTCATAATCCCAGAGGTATTCAAGGAAGTAATTTTTCATATGTGCATGAATATGCATTCTTCCTGTTTAGAAAAGGATTAAAAGTAATAGGGCCCAGAAAAATTAAAAAGGAAGAAATAGACTGGAGAACACTTAGGGATAGTGGTAAAGAATCTCTACGTTCCGATGCCCGTAATTGTTTTTATCCCATTATTGTTAAAAATGAAAAAATAGTGGGGTTTGGCGATGTTCCTTTAGAAGTTTTTCACCCTAAAAAACAAACCGAAGAAAAGAATGGAAAATATTGGGTGTGGCCAATTGATGTTCAAGGAATTGAAAGAAAATGGAGATATGCTCGACAAAGTGTAGAATCAATAAAACATCTCTTGAGAGTTAAAAAAATTAATGGCGGATTTGATATTGAAATAGGTAAAGATTTTGGAATAGTTAGAACTGTGTGGCAAGATAGCAGATATGATGCTGCTGAATATGGAACAAAATTAGTACAAGCTCTTGTTCCAAAAACTCCATTTGATTTTCCGAAATCAGTGTACAATGTTTATGATTGTTTAGCACCAATAATATCTGAAAGAAAAAATGCAATTGTTTTGGATTATTTTGCTGGTTCAGGTACTACTGGACATGCAGTTATGATGCTAAATAAAGAAGATGGAGGAAACAGAAAATTTATCTTATGCACAAATAACGAAAATAACAATGGAAATGGTTTAGGCATAGCAGAAGGGGTTTGTTACCCGAGGATAAAAAAGGTTATTAAAGGTCATAAGGATTATCCAGAAATAACTGGAATAAAAGCTAATTTAAAATATTACAAAACCGATTTTGTTGATGCAGACCCTTCTGACAAGAACAAGAGAAAAATGGTGGCTAAATCAACAGAGATGCTTTGTCTGAAAGAAGATTGTTTTGATGAAGTGATGCAAGGCCATAAGTTTAAGATATTCACTAATGGGCAAGGCAAATATTTAGGAATTATTTATGATGACGATGGCATAGAGCCGTTTAAGAAAGAAGCAAAAAAGATGAAAAAGAAGTTTGTTGTTTATGTGTTTTCTCTTGACGAAAGCGCAAGAGAAGACGAGTTTGAAGATGTTGCTGATTTGGTTGAATTAAAGCCAATACCGGCAGTTATTTTAAACGTATACAAGAGGATTTTCAAATGATAACACTAAGAGATTACCAAAGAAGAGCAGTAGACAGCTTAAAGACAAAAGTAGAGAATGTCCTGCGTAGCCATGAGAATGGTATTGTTGTTTTTCAGTCTCCAACAGGCTCTGGAAAAACAGTCATGGTTTCTGAATTGCTAAAAGAGATAGTGAAGAACAGGAAAGACAACAGAAAGTTTTCATTTGTCTGGGTTTCTGTAAGAATGTTGCACGAACAGAGCAAGGAAAAGCTCGAAAAATATTATGAAGATGACAGACTGCTTCAATGCTCTTATTTCGAGGATTTGGAAGACAGGATGATAGGAGAGAACGAAATTTTGTTCATTAACTGGCACAGCATAAACAAGAAAGACATCAATATTTACGTTAGAGAAAATGAGCAGGATAATAATCTCAATTCAATTATTGCAAATACTAAAGAAGAAGGCAGGGAAATTATTCTTATCATTGATGAAAGCCATCATACTGCTAGCTCTGAAAAATCAAGAGAATTAATTGAAGTCATCGGCCCGAAAGTAACAATAGAAGTTTCTGCAACACCTCATTTGAAGGAAAATGTTTCTGAAATTGAAAAAGTGTACTTATCAGATGTTAAAGCAGAAGAGATGATAAAATCAGAAATCTCAGTTAACCCAGAGTTTCTCAACATAAAAACAGGCTCAAAAAGTTCAGATGAAATAGTTATTGAGCAGGCTTTGAAGAAAAGAGAAGAATTGGCAAAACTCTATGAAAAAGAAGGAGCAAACATTAACCCTCTTGTTCTTATCCAATTACCCGACCAGAAAAACAACCTTATCAACAAGAAAGATGAGGTTCTGAAAATACTCAAAGACAAATTCAAGATAACAGAGGAAAGCGGAAAACTTGCAGTCTGGCTTTCAGAAGAGAAGACAGACACTTTAGTCAATATTGAAAAGAATAACAATGAAGTAGAAGTTTTGGTTTTCAAGCAAGCTCCAGCTTTGGGTTGGGATTGTCCAAGAGCACAGATTCTGGTAATATTCAGAGAATCAAAGAGTTTCACTTTTACTATTCAGACTATCGGCAGAATCATGAGAATGCCTGAATTGAAGTACTACAGCAATGAAGAATTAAACAAGGGCTTCGTATTCACTAACCTGCCTAATATCGAGATTACAGAAGATTATGCTAAAGATTATGTTACTGTTTTTGAAGCAAAACGAGATAATACCCTTTACAAACCAATTGCCCTCAATTCAATTTATCTAAAAAGGCAGAGAGAAAGAACACGGCTATCAAGTAAATTTGTTCAGATATTCCAAAAAGTAGCAGAAGAAATGAATCTGAAAAAGAAGATAACTGCTACTCCATCAAAAGTTGTAAGCCCGATTATAGCTGACGGCAAGATCATTGATATTGACAAGCCGGGCGAAATAGAGCATAAAGGCCAGATAGAAGTACAATTAAACGAAGCAGAATTGCAACAGAGATTTGACAGATTTATTGCAGACAATTGTACCCCATATGCGCCTGCCGATTCTAGCGATAGAATGAAAACTGCGCTTTACAAATTTTTTGAAGAAAAATTCAAGATAGAGAAATATAGCCCACAAGCACAGAGAATTATCTTAGGCAAAGAAAATGTTCAGGCAATGGTTGACGCTATTAATTTGGCCAAAGAGCAGTACAAAGAAAAAGTAGTTGAACAGCTTAACGAGAAAAGAGAATTACAAGAGGTGCCAAAATGGGAAGTTCCTGTTATCATTAGTTATAATAGCAGATACAACAAAGAAGAAAAAGCAAAAGCTATTATGAAACCATTCTACACAAAGAAACCAAGCGAGCCAGAAAGATTGTTTATCGAATTGTTGGAAAGCTCAAAGAAAGTCAGATGGTGGTTCAAGAATGGCGAGAGCGAGATAAAATATTTTGCAGTTTTGTACAAGGATGAAGCCGGAATTGAAAGAGCATTCTATGTTGATTTTATTGTGCAATTTGAAGATGGCACTATTGGCCTCTTTGATACGAAAAGTGGAATAACTGCAAGAGATGCCAAGACAAGAGCTGAAGGGTTGCAAAAATACATCAAAGAACAGAATAAGAAAGGAAAGAAGCTATGGGGCGGAATAGTCGTTAACATAGGCGGTAGCTGGAGATACAATGATAGCAAAGTTTACACTTATGACGAGACTAATCTGAAAGGATGGAAGTTTTTACAGATTTAAGCTTCTTTATCACCCGCATTCGACCTAAGAATTATCACCCGTTATTGCGACAGAGAGTAAAATCGAAAAGTATATAAAAAAGAGCTTCTTTGTAAAAATAAGCAAAGAGGTTGGTCGAGACGTAGAATCGTTTAGAGTCTCTCTTCGGAGGGTGAGTTTAGAGAGCTTGTCTCTCTCACTCTATAGATTCGTCAAATTGGCCAGCCTCTTATTTTAAATTTTATTGATAAGAGCATTTATTCTTTCTATGTAAATTTAAGAAAGTAGACTAAATGCCCCTTTCTGGATAAGAAATAACACAACCAATAGAGTAACTAATTTTGGTAATACAAAGAAAATCGACAAAATAATTACACTTCCACAAATAATGTCAACAATACTTGCTATGTCCGCGCCTAGCAAAAAAATAATTCCCTTTATTATAAGGTAAAAAGCAACTATCCATAAAATCTTGGCAGGAAGAAGGTTAGCAAAGTTATTATTTAAAAAAATTAAAGCTGCAGCAAGAATATCTAAGATACCAAGCACCTTTACTATCATGTACTTACATTACTTTCTGAATTTTAATATCTTATCATTATTAAACTCTAGAGATAAATTATTACTTTTGCCAAAAATCCTCTTTGAAAAGATATTTAAACCAAGGTATCAATTTGATCCTAATGAAGAAAGAGGAAAAGTGAATCTGGCTTAAAACAACTGCTTAAAAAATAAAAATGGAACCACTAATCATCAAAGGCATAGAGAATCTTAATGATTATGAAAAAGCAGAAGCGAATAGAATTCTCAATGATTCTTTAGGCAAAATAGCAAGGAAAATAAAGAATGAATTTGCACTTAAAGTTGTTGTGAAGGAATATTCACGAAATCCTTTGGATAAAACTGATGTTAGAAAGAAATATAGCATTAATGCAGAGGTTCTTAGTGCTACAAACAAATTTGTCGCTAGTACTGTTGATTGGGATTTGAATAGAGCTTTGCATAAGGCAGTTGCAAAACTTTTAGCAGAAATAGAAAAGAGATTTCATACAAGCGAGCAGGGAAAAGCAACTTGTGTTAGAAAGCATACTAAAAAGAAGGAGTAATTCCTCAAGCTCGTTAAGTATCTTTGAAAGTTTTATAGGATAGGGTATATGAAAATTCTCATACAATCATAAGCATTATTTTAGATTGATTTTTCTCTATTCCTTTTAGACAAATCTTAATTTTTATTCTGCCTTATCATGTTTTATATTTTGAAGAAGGTTAAGGGGGTTTGTCATAAGTAAATATAAGTAAAGAAATGAAATATTAACTTTGAGCAGATTATTTTTAACAGGCGACTGTAAATAATTAAAAATTTTTAAAAAATCTACTTCATAAAAAACATTAATAAAATGCAGTCAAAACTACAGTTAACATTAAATACATAGATTTCCAATTTTTAGGTGACGCCTCTGTAGCTCAGCTTGGTTAGAGCACCGGTTTCGTAAACCGGGGGTCGAGAGTTCGATTCTCTCCAGAGGCTTTGTACGAAAGTGTTTTATAGTAAGGCTTTAAAACAACCCTTTTTGAAATCAATTAAACAACTGAAGAACAATCCCCTTCTATTTTTGCCATTTTTTATTTGAATTTAGAAAGAATTTATTATAAGTTTCTGATATATATAACCAACAAAAATAAACCTTTTAAACAAACTCTCTTTCTTAGAGTCATGACTGACGAAAAAGAGGAAAAGAAGAAGAAAAAAGAAGAGAAAGAACTCAAAATTTCTGATTTGCCTGGCATAGGCCCTGCTGCATGCCAGAAGTTAGAGGATGCAGGAATTTATGATTTAATGGGCGTGGCTGTTCTTGGCCCTTCTGAACTTTCTGAACTTGCGGGATTAGGAGAGGCTGTAGCAAGAAAAGCAATACAGGCAGCTAGAAAAATGATGGACTTAGGCTTCCAAGATGGTGTCGAGTTTGCTGAAAAAAGAAAAGAGATAGGTAATATTACAACAGGAAGTAAAGCTTTGGACCAGCTTTTAGGCGGAAAAGGCATAGAAACAAAAGCAATAACAGAAGCATTTGGCGCATATGGGAGCGGAAAAAGTCAATTAGGGTTTTCGCTTGCTGTAAATGTCCAACTGCCTTGTGATATGGGAGGGGCTAATGGAAAATCTGTTTATATAGATACAGAAGGGACTTTTAGGCCAGAGAGAATAAGGCAAATTGCTTCTGCACGTGGATTAAATCCTGAAAATGTACTTAAAAATATTTTTGTTGCAAGAGCTTTCAACTCAGATCATCAAATTTTGCTTATCGATAAAATTGGAGAAATGATAAAAAATGGCGAACCTATAAAGCTAATTGTTATTGATTCTTTAACAGCGCATTTCAGAGCAGAGTTTAGTGGTAGAGGGCAGCTTGCAGATAGACAACAAAAGCTAAACAAGTATCTTCATAATTTGATGAGAATCGCAGAGCAGTACAATATTGCAGTTTATGTAACAAATCAGGTTATGACAAATCCAGGCATGCTTTTTGGTGACCCTACAACAGCAATTGGTGGAAATATAGTTGGACATGCCTCAACATATAGAATGTATCTAAGGAGAGGAAAGAAAGATTCGAGAGTTGCTAAACTTATTGATTCTCCAAACCTTCCAGATAATGAAGCATTATTCTTTATTTCTGAAAAAGGTGTTTGTGACGGAGAGGTTGAAGAGTGAACTGAGCAAAACTCTTAAATAGATTAATTAAATAATGCAGATCTTATAGAGCTTTAGAGAATCTACAATCAGACCTTTCCATTTTTTATTTTCTGACTTACTTTCTAATCAAATAATTTTCAGGACAAAACTTTTAGCTTACTTATACCCGAAAAACTTATCTTTATATAATTCCAATAAATTCACCTCCAGCAATAAGCTTTCTTGTAATTGCACGGTCAATTCAACAGGAGAATTTAAGTTATTTTTCAAAAAAGGATTATAAGAATTGTCATGCTTTTAGAGAACACAATCAGTAGAATCATTCAAGGATAAAGAATTTAAAAAAAGAAACCCAAGAAAGCAGAACTTTAATTTTAAGGCTAGAGGTTTTGGAGTAAACTTTGGGAAATGCAAGGGATTTGAATGATCAGATTTTAATCATTACCAAATCCTCGTGAAATAAATTCTATTTGCTTTCAGCAAAGGTATAATGCCCCCACGAGGATTTGAACCTCGATCTATTCCTCCGCAAGGAATCATCCTATCCTAGTTGAACGATGGGGGCTTAAATTTCTAAAGAAAAGAGTCTATAAAAGTTTAAAAGGTTGTGCATTTTATTTCTTCTATGGTATTAAGTCTAGTGAAAGAGGCAATAACTAGTGCAGAGTTTGGCAATGAAAAAATCAAGCTTGTAGAAATAGAAAAAAATGATCTAATTACAGATTTACATATTCATTCTAGATTTTCAAGAGCAACATCAAAAAATTTAGATATCCCGAATCTTGTTAAATATGCAAGGATAAAGGGACTTAATTTGCTTGGAACAGGAGATATTAGTCATGAAAAATGGCTTGAAGAAATAAAGAAATATACAAAAGAAAAAGACAAAAGCGGAATTTATTATTTTCGTGATGAAAAAGGAGAGTTTCCTTTTATACTTTCAGGCGAAATTTCATTAGCATTTACTAAAGATGGAAAAGGCAGAAGGGTGCATCTGGTTTATTTAGTTCCAAATCTTGAGGTTAATGAAAAGATAAACAAATATCTTGATAGTAAAGGCAGGAGGGATTATGATGGCAGGCCTATTTTCAATATTTCTTGCGAGGAGTTTGTTAGGGTTTTGACAGAAATTTCAGATAAAATAGAGATTATACCCGCTCATATATGGACACCCTGGTTTGGAGTTTTTGGCTCGGAGAGTGGATTTGACAGTTTAAAAGAAGCTTTTGAAGAACAAGAAAAAAATATTCATGCAATTGAAACAGGAATGTCTTCTGATCCAGAGATGAACTGGAAAATCGCTGAACTTGGAAACAAATCAATAATTAGCTTTTCTGACAGCCATAGTTTTTGGCCTTGGCGTTTAGGAAGAGAAGCAACTATTTTTTCTTTAAAAGAAAGAGAAGAATTAAGTTATGATCTAATAATAGAACAAATAAGAAACAAAACATTTAAAGCAACAATAGAAACAGACCCTGCTTATGGAAAATATCATTATGACGGGCATAGATTATGTAATTTCTCGTGTTCTCCTGAAGAAACAAAAAAATTAAAAGGAATTTGTCCTGTTTGTGGAAAGCCTCTAACAATAGGAGTAGAAAATAGAGTTGAGAAACTTGCAAATTTTAAAGGCATTCCTAAAAATGCAAAACCTTTTTACAAAATTTTACCGCTTCATGAACTAATTGCTTTTTATTTTAAATCTTCTGTCAGCTCAAAAAAAGTTTGGGAAATGTACAACAAACTAATTGCAAAATTTGGAAGTGAATTTAATGTTTTGCTAAAGGCCGATAGAAATGTGCTTTTCAGTGAGTTAATTAAAGAAAAACATGAAAATTTGGCAAGATTAATTATAGATAATCGAATAGCTAACTTAAAAGTCAAGCCAGGTTTCGATGGCACTTATGGTCAGCTAATTGATAGAGAAAGTCAAAAGACACTTTTGCTTTAAGATTCTATTAGTTTTAAAGGCAATTCTTGATTATTATTGTTAAATTCTTGATTTATTATCGCCCTTTAGTGGTTTTATCATTAATGACTTTATAATTAACTTTAAATGATCTTTTCAATTATCTTAAGAATCAATCTTCTTTAAATTCGCAGCTGTACTTTTTTGCTAGAGTTTCTATATTAATTAACATTTTCTTAAGCTGGCTTTCAGCTTGTTTAGGGTCTTTTGATTTAAGTCTTGCCAAATATTTTCCTGCAGAAATATAAGAGATTTCAGGGTTTATATTCTTAGAAGCTTCTTTTACTATCATTTTAACGATGGCTATTCCATTTGATTCTTTGTTCGATAAAGAAAATCTTTTGCTTACCAAAATTTCTCTAACATTTTTTTCTTGCAGTATCTTCGCTATTCTTTCTGCTTGTTCTTTTTGGAAATATTTTGTAAGAATTTTTGGATTCTCTTTTGAAGACTCAAAAAAATCAAATAATGATTTTTCCTGTTCTCTTATTTTATTTATTATCTCTTCAGGCTTATCGACTATTGATTTAAGAAGAGCAATATAGCTTTTCTCTTTTTTGTATCTTTCATTGAACTCATTCTTTTCATTTACTTTAACTCGCCTTAGAGAGAGCTCTACGCTTCCAGGTTTTATACTTAGAATCTTGCATACAATTTTTTTGCCTGGGAATGCATAATCTCTAATGTTTCTTATTCTTCCTGGTGCAACCTCTGGAAAAGAGATTGTTCCATCAAGGCCATATTCTTCAATTTTAACAAAAACTGTTGTTCCAACTATCTTAACAACCTTGCATAACACGAGCTGTCCTTCTTCTAATGGTATTTTCATATTGTTTGTATCAAATAGATATTAACTTAGAACTTCTACCAGCCTTGCCTTAAGTTCTGCTTTTCCTCCTTTAGGCTCTGCTATTATAGCATTACAAATAAGGCATTTTACAGGGGTTGTTGCTCCTTCAAATATTATCTGCTCGTTTTTGCAAGCTTGGCAACGTACTTTGATAAACCTTCTCTTAGCCATAAAATTTATGAGAAAAGGGAGTTTTTAAAGATATTGACTTAAATCTTTAGATTTTTACAATCTCGAAATCTAATTTCTTTTTTACAAGTTCGATGAAAGCCTCTTCTTTTTCTTTGCTTATAACACAACCTGCAGCAAGTTTATGGCCGCCGCTCTCACCCCCAATAAGGTCTGTAATTTCAGCCATGATTTCCCTCAGATTTCTAGCGTCGTTAATTTTTTCTCTTCCACAAATTCTTGAAGAGACTTTGATTTTATCTTTATCATAAGCCATAGTAATTATCACAGTGCCTTCTTTGTAAAGCGCAGACATTGAAAGAATGCTTGCGACAGTTCCGATTATTGTATTCTGAATTTTATCTTTAGCATTCATTATAACATATTGCTTACCTTCTATTTTTGGATTGGAGTTAATTTGATTTAGAGCTTCGATTAAACTTTGTTTATATCTTATATAAACATTTTCGGCATGCTTTTTCGCATTTTCATTTCCCATGCAGAATAGTAAAGCAGTATGACTTTCCCCCATTCTGCTGCACGAGTTAATTAAGGCTGATAATTCACGGGCATCCTCAATTCTATTGAAAAATTTAACGAGAAAGAGATTGCCTATAAAATCTTGTATTCTCTCGGGGTCTGCTAATTTCAAAGCAATTGCCGTTACAAGCCTTTGCATTTCTTCATCAGTAAGTTCGATAAGAGATTTGTAGCCTCTTTTTGTAAATTCTATATCCGCTTCTCGAAGAAGATCAAGGGCGCCAATACTGTCTCCTGTTACGCCTGGAATGAATGGATTTGAACAGTACTCCAAAGTTTTGTTTAAGGGCCTTGTTGAAGGGTATAATAAAAGTCCTTTTTTGATTTTTACATCAGCATCTTTTAACACCAGGCTTACAAGAGGGCCAATATCCTTTTCCATTATATCACCAACCATTCCTATTATAGCGAGATTTGCAGCCTCAGAATTTTTTTTTGCCATAGCTTTTGCAATAAGATAGGTTAGGCACGAGCAAGACATCTTTTCTTCAGGATAAAGACAAGGATTTATAACCTTCAAATTTTCAGGAAGTTGAAAATTAATCTTTATTTCATGATGATCTATAATAAAAATTAAATTATCACGAAGGGATAATTCCTCGAGATTCGAAGAACCCAAATCAAGAAAAACGAGTACTTTTGTTTTTGGAAGGCTACTAATAAATTCGCTATCTAAATTTTTTATTATTTTGAAAGAAAACTTCTTATCAAGTTTTTTGAGCGCCCTAGCAAAAATAGCAGCAGAGGTTATTCCATCTGTATCAAAATGACTTATTATAAGAATTTCCTTTTTTTCTGTTTTTTCAAGAAAGTCCTTTGCAAATTTATTTATCTCGTCTAACATTCTACCTCTTTGATTATATTTAAAAAATTAACTTTTTTGTCTCATTAAATAATCTTTAGCCTTTTTCAGTTTCGCTTCTGTTATTATAAGAGAGCGGCCTGTCCTTTTATCATGCTTATGCTTAGCAAGATGTTTATTAAGGCTCTCGAGCTTTTTTGAGAGATTCTTAACATCAGGGCTTTCATATTTTTTATTTTCCTTCAAAACTTGGCTTATCTTAAAACCATAAACTCTCGTCGATGGTATTCCGTAATTATCTCTTAGAATAAGCCCTATTTTTTCAGCTGTAATCTCTGGAGATTTCTCTACAATCTTCGTTATAATCTCTTTTACTTCTTCTGCAGTATATTTTAGCCATACGGGTTTTTTTAGTAAAGGTTTTTTTGTCATTCTAATTTTTAGCTTAAATTTTTATTACTTATCTTAACCATTTTTTATGTTTTTAAAGTTAATTGCTTTTTAGTAATTAGTTTAAAATGACAAATCCGGATTTAAAAATTTTTCAGAAATAGGTTTATAAATTCTTTAAGTTTAGATTAAGTATACTTAAAGCCCTGTAGGACAGCGGTCAAGTCTACGAGCCTTTGGAGCTTGTGACCCAGGTTCGAATCCTGGCAGGGCTATTTTAATAAAAATAGCAAAGTAAATTTGGCAGGTTATGAAACATATCATTCCCGACGATAAATTATTAGCAACAAAATTTTTTTATAAACTATCTTTATAAATTAAAACAATGACTAATTTTTAGCTTCCTTTTTTGTATCTCCCTCTCGCTTCAACTTTTCCAAGCTGCTGAAGAACTTTTTCTCTGTCCTTACTATTGTAACTTTTTTCTATTATTGCCCAGCACTGTTTCCAGATAGAAAAATGCCTTGCTTCGAGCGCTTGTTTAAGAAGATGTAAATCGACTGCTTTATCTTCTATTCTGCTCGAAATAAAACCCAGCCCAAAATCAATAAAATAAAGATTGTTCTCTTTCGTAAGAATCATGTTTGATGTTGTTAAATCGCCGTGGATAATATTGTTATCATGAAGTTTCGCTATGCTAGAACCTATCTTTTTGCAGATATCTTCCCAGTCAAGCTGTTCTAAAAAATCGCTTATTCTTTTTCCTTCTATAAAGGGCATCTTTATTTCATTGAATTCTACAGTCTCAGGACAAGGGGTATTAATCAATTTTGAAGCTTTTTCAAGAAGCTTCGCTTCTTTTTTTGTTCGGGTTTTTATGAGCTTCTTATCGAGCTCAGGATGGCGGTATTTTTTTGGGATTCTGTCTTTAATAATCTGCCCCCCCTCTTTTATTATTAAGGCTTCTGCTCCCTGCGCTATGATACTTGTTTGTTGATTGCTCTGATTTAACATTTTTTGATAGAACTATAACTTTATCTTTTTTCCAAATTTTTTTGCAATTTTCATCATTTGTTTTTGTGAGAGTACCTGGCTAGAAGCAAGCTGTTCTTCAGATATCCCACCTTTCGTAAACTCTTTAATAAGTTTGTATTGCTTTATTAGTTGGCGGACATCTGCTGTTGTTGTTCCGCTCCCTCTCGCGATTCTTCCTAATCTTGTAGTTTGTTTTTCGACTATTTCAGGATTATCTATTTCTTCTTTTGTCATGCTATCTATAATATAATTCCAACGTTTTATTTTTTCTTCTTGCATTCCCAGCATACTTTCAGGAATCTTTCCTTTTAGCCCAGAAAAGCCAGGGATCATTTCTAGGATTTTGTCAAATCCGCCAATGCTAGACATTGATTTTATTTGTTCTTGAAAGTCTCTTAAATTAAACTCTCCTTTTTCAAGACGCTCTTTGAGTTTTTTTCCTGTTTCTTTATCTATTGCTGATTGAACCTTTTCAAGCAACCCCTCTAAATCCCCCATTCCAAGAATTCTGCTAACAAAAGATTTTGGATTAAAACTTTCAAGATCTCCTGCCTTCTCTCCAGTTCCTATGAAAAAAACTGGTGCTTTTGTTTCTGCGCATGCTGTCAGCGCACCTCCTGCTTTTGCTGTGCTGTCCATTCTCGTTATTATAACTCCATTAATCCCGAGTGCTTTTTGAAATTCTGCTGCTTGCTGTTTTGCTGCTTGCCCTATATCAGCAGGTACAACGAGAATCTTGTAGTCTGGATTTATTTTTTCATTTAAATTTTTCATTTCTTTTATAAGCTCTTTGTCAAGAGAGTGGCGTCCTGCTGTATCTATAATGACTATTTCATAAGATTCAAGCTCTTTTTGGAATTTTTTATAAATCTTAATAGGATCTTTTTCTGTTTTGTCTATAAAACATGCGAGTTTATTTTGTTTTGCTAATTGTTCAAGTTGATCCATTGCAGCAGGCCTGTGGACATCAAGTCCTAGGAGAGCAACTTTTTTTCCGCGCTTACTGTAATACAATCCTAATTTAGCGGACTGAGAAGTTTTTCCCGAACCATAAAGTCCAAGAAGCATAATTTTCGTTTGTTCGCCTTTTTTTTCTTTTAGTTTAATCTCTTTCTTTTCGCCCCCGACAAGCTCAAGGATGGTGTCATAAAGAAGCTTAATCAGTTGCTCGCGCTTTTCAATACCCTTTATCTTCTCATCAGACGCTTTTTCTTTTATTTTGTCTGTAATCTCCTTTACAAGATGGACATTTACATCTGCTGAAATAAGCGCCCTTTGCAAATCTTTGCATACTTCCTCTATCGTTTTTTTGTCTACGAATATAGCTCCGGCTATTTTATCTGTTGCTTTTTTCAGTGCTTCGCCAAGTTTTTCGAGCATATATTACTAAAGAACTATAGCTTTTTAAAGGATTGTTTATTGTTAGTGGATTTTATAATCCAAGCCTTTCGATAAATTTTTCCTTGTCAAAAAGCTCCAAGTCAGAATAATTTTGGCCTGTTCCAAGATATAAAATTGGTTTTTTTGTTATATAATTTATACTAATTATTGTTCCGCCTTTTTCATCCACATCGCTTTTAGCTAAGATGCTTCCGTCAATTCCTATCACATCATTAAAAGTTTTTGCTTGTTCTATTGCATCGCTCCCTGCAATTGCCTCTGCAACAAAAACCTTTAAATTTGGTTTTGTAACCCGAGAGATTTTTTCCATCTGCCGCAAAAGATCTGTTTTTGTATGCATTCTTCCTGCAGTATCGATAAGTACTATATCGATATTGTTTTGTTGTGCATATTTTATTGCATCAAAAGCAACAGCACTTGAGTCACTGCCATAAGTGTGTTTAATCATTTTAATTCCAAGTTTGTCTGCATGGACTTGAAGTTGTTCTATCGATGCTGCTCTAAAAGTGTCAGATGCCGCTAAAACACAAGAAAGTTTGTTTTTTAAGCACAAATTTGCAAATTTTGCAATAGTAGTTGTTTTTCCCACACCATTTATTCCAAAAAATAGGATTTTGTAAGGCTCTTTATTTTCCTTTCTATACTCTTTTATTTTTTTGATTAAATCTTCTGGCTGGAGAATTATCTCTTCTAAGGATTTTTTAAGAGCCTGTTTTATTTCGTCTTCAAGCTCGGATTTCTTAATTTCTTTGTTAAGAAGCAATGTTTTAAGTTCAGATTTTAATTTTTCTATAACTTCAAGAGCAACATTATTCTCTAGAAGTGAAACCTCAAGCTCTGAAAAAATTTTTTCAAAATCACTTTCAGTTATTTGATAAGCAAAAAATTTTTTTAATTTAGAGAAAAGCCCAATTTTTTGTTCTGGTTCTTTAATTTTTTCCTCGGCTTTTTCAAGCTTTTCTTTTTCCTCTTTAATTTCTTCAGCTTCTTTTGTCTCTTTTTCTCCTTCTTTTTTTATTTTTTCTTTTTCTTCTTTTATCTCTTTTTTAAGTTTTTTTGCTTTCTCTTCCTTTTTCTTCAGTTCTTCTGATTCCTCCTCTATCTTTAGAGCTTCTTTCTCAGCTTTTCTTTCTATCTCTTTCTTGGATTTGCTAAGCCAAGTCTTTAATTTTTCTTTTAAAAATTTAAACATGCATATTAGAAAACATCAATATTTATAAATTTGAACATTTTTTATAAAACATGAAAAAAATACTTGTTATTATTGATGGTGTCGGAGACTTGCCACAAGAAAAATTCAAAGGGAAAACTCCTTTGGAGTTTGCAGAAACTTTGAATCTCGATGAGCTTGCTAAAAAATCTAAACTTGGTTATATGTATCCTGTCAATGAAGATTATGCTCCTGAATCAGATACTGCAGTAGTCTCTATATTAGGAAACAATTTTGATATTTCTGAGAGAGCAGAGTTCGAAGCAGTTGGGAGTGGAGTGAAAGCAAAACGCGGGGACCTTGTTTTAAGGGCAAATTTTGGAACAGTTGCAGATTTGGATTCGAGAAAAATCATCGACAGGAGAGCTGGCAGGACACTAATGTCAAATGAAGCAAAGCAACTTGCAGCTGTAATAAATCAAAATGTTAAATTGCCTGTAAAATTTCAGTTTATCCCTACTGTACAGCATAGAGGAATTTTAATTTTTTATGGCGGATTTTCAGACAATGTTACAAATACAGACACCTATGTTCATGAAAAGGGAAAGATATGGGTAAAGGAGAGGTTTGACTGGAGCCTTCCTCTGGATAATGAAGAGAACTCAGAGTTTGCTGCAAATCTTATCAATTCTTTCGTAAATCAGTCATTCAAAATTTTAGACAAACATCCGGTTAATCAGCTAAGAAGAAAAAAAGGGCTGCTGCCTGCTAATATTATCCTAACAAGAGACGCGGGAATAGAGATTCCAGAGCTGAACAAGTTCAGAAATTCTATGGCAATTGTTAGTATGCCTCTTGAGAAGGGAATTGCAAAAGTTTCAGGGATGGATGTTTACAGCTTTGATTATCCAGCAATGAAAAACTATAATATCTATCAGAATCTTTATGAAGGATTAGGGCAGATGATAAACTTTTCAATTAAAACTCTTAAAAAATATGGTGATAGATATAACTTTTGCTATATTCATTTTAAAGAAACAGATATTCCGGGGCATGATAACAAACCAATCGAGAAAAAAAATTTAATAGAGCTACTTGATAAAAAATTCTTCAGTTTTTTAAAAGAGTATATACAAGCAGAGAAAGTTAAGCTTATTGTAACTGGAGATCACTCGACGCCGTGTAAATTTAAAACTCATACTTCACATCCAGTTCCTGTTTTGTTTTACGAGCCCGGCAAGACTGGGGACAAAGTTTCTGGGTTTGGAGAAAGCGAGTGCAAAAAAGGCAGTCTTGGAAAAATTTATGGAAAAGATTTGTTTAAAAAAACAGAGTTTGTTTAGTATTTGAAAATTTTTGCAAGATTTTCAGCATTTATTCAGATAAAGATTGTCTTCGATAATCTTATATTTATTGCCAATTAAATCTAAAGAGCCCTAGCAAGATAGATAAAGGGTTTTAATAAATTCTTGCTATGATTATAAGATTATAATAATCCTTTTAAACTGATTTTGAGTTTGTTTTTTGCATGATAGTTGTAGATGTTGAAACAACAGGATTATGTCCAGAAAAACATTCGATAGTAAGTATTGGAGCCGTTGATTTTTTAGAGCCAGAAAATCAATTTTATGTAGAGTGTAGAATCTGGTACGGCGCAGAAATAACTCAAGAAGCATTAGAGATAAATGGTTTTAGCGAATCGCAAATAAAAGATCCAAATAAGCCTAGTTTGGAGCAAGCTGTTGCTGGATTTTTTTCATGGGTAGCTAAAATTAAAGGTAGCGATATTACTTTGGCCGGCGAGAATCCCTCTTTCGATTTGAGATTTTTGCATTCCTCTGCTGAAAGATATAATTTAAATTTTCCATTTTCGCATAGAACTGTTGATTTGCATACAAAAGTGTATACACATCTCCTTGAAAGAGGATTGCCAATAAAATTAGATAAAAGAAATTGTTCTGGAATGAGCCAGGATGAAACTCTAAAATATGTAGGATTGCCAGAAGAGCCAAAGCCTCACAATGCTTTAGTTGGCGCGAAAGGAGAAGCAGAAGCTTTTTCTCGACTTATGTTTGGAAAAAATTTGTTTGAAGAATATTCTATGTTTCCAATCCCAGCATACTTAAGAAAATGATAACTTATAATGATTTGTATGATGCATTAAGAAAAGAAAGATATGGCGAACAGCTTCAACCTCTTATAAAGGACTTTATAAAGGAAGTCTCTGACTATATAAGAGATAAGGAAGAGCTTATAAGCAAAAATAAGGATCTTTTCTCTGAGGAACTTCAGAAAAATAAAAGACAACTGGAAAACGCTATTTCTATATTTAAAGAGCTGATGCTAAGGAGGAAGAGGAAGCTTCTGGAATTGGCTTTTGTTTCAGCTGAGACAGGAGTTAGCAAGCGTGATTTTGAAAATATGTTACCTTTTGAAAAAGAGACTTTTGAGAAAATAATGAAAGCTTTAAACGAGGGCGACAAAAAAATGGAGCAAATGCTCAATGGAATGGAAGAATCAACACCAAAAAACAAGTTAATAATATTTAAGGAGGATGTTGAAGAATTTTTAGATTTGGAAGGAAGTAAGTTAGGGCCATTTAAAAAAGGAGATATAGTTAACCTTTCACAAGAAATTGCTAACATTCTTATTGTAGACAATAAAGCAGATCCTGTTGATAATGAAGCATAAATATGCGAGAGGTTTTTTGACGCCAGAAGAAGTAATGGCTATTCTTGGAATATTTACTGACGAAGATCTTAAATGCCTAAAGCAAACAAGGCTCTATAGGCACTGGGAAGAAACAGGAAGAATCGAATATGCAAATGATAAGCAAATAAGAAAAAAGCCCGCAGAGGGAATCGAACCCCCGACCCCGAGTTCTTTTGGATAATTTTTGATACTTTTCCAAAAATTCCATACAAAACTCGTGCTCTAACCTACTGAGCTATGCGGGCATGATTATTAAAGAAATAAAGAGTTTAAAAAATTAAGCCCAAACTATTTTCTCCATTCCAACTTTTTCTTTTTTTACTGGATAAATAATTTCTGTAAGTTCTTCGGGCTCAAACCACAATTGAATTTCTCTTTTGGCTGCGGCTTCTGAATCAGAAACATGAATAACATTTTCATAAACTTGCGTTTTTGAATTAATCCTTCCATACCTTCCTCGTATTGTTGTAGGTTCTGCTTCCTCTGGATTTGTGCTTCCAGCAAGTTCACGAATTTTTGAGATAGCATCCTCTCCATGATAAACCAGCGCAAAAACTCTATCAGTATGATATTCTCCTTGAATATATTTTAAAACTCCCTCAAAAATTTGTTTCCCTTTTATTTCTCCAAATTTTCTAACCAAACGCTGTTTTAATTCAGAATAATGCGCTTCAGCAAACTCTTTACTTACTCTTACTATTTTCGCTCCAACAATCTTAAGTTTTGTTTCAGAGAGGGCTGTAATAATATTGCCTGTCAAAGACTTAACTAAACCATCGGGTTTAATTAAAACAAGACACTGTTGCACCGCCATTTTGTCCTTTATTTATTTTTTTCTAATTTTTTAGAAGTCCTTTTTCTTTTTGGTGCCTCTTCTTTTGTTTCTGCTTCCTTAATTTCTGGTTTGGCTATCTCAATTTTTTCCTCTATTTTTATTTCTTTTTTCTCTGCTTCTTTTTCCGCTGTCTTATCTTCTACTTTTTCTTCTTTCTTAATCTCTGTTTGTTCAATTTCTTTAATCTCTTTCTTTTCTGATGGTTTTTCTAGCCTCCCTTTAACCTCAAACACTCTTATCTCGCATATTGCAAGTGGATAAATCTTCTTTAATTTTAAGCTTAGAGGCTTTTGAACCTGATTTGAAAGAATTTCTTGAAAAACCTCATTGTCTTCTTTTGTTTTTAAATAATCAATAAGCCAGTTTCTGGCAGAGTTTCTTAAGGTTCTGCGCACTGCTCGCGAAACTTTTTTTCTTGTTATTAAAAAGGGCTTTATGATTACTTTGCTCTCTTTTGTTTCTGCTTTTATAGAATCCTCAACATAGGTGATGCCTTTATGCATCATATGAACCATGAAAGAAGGCAAAAGTTTTAGCTTTTTTGGAACTGCTATTGCTTTCCCTTCTTTAAGCTCTATTCTAAATAATATATCTATGCCCTTGCCCCTAAGTTTTCTCGTGGCATCAATTTTTATTACTTTGTTCGAAAGCTCATCTAAAGAACTTCCAAGCACTTCATAATTTTCATTGAGCAGAGGTATTTCAACTTCAAAAAATTTTTTCTTTAGTATCTTAGCCATTATAAAACCCCCCATTATCTCTTGTTATAAAAAAAGAGAGGCTCTCTATCCTAATTTCTTTAATTGCATTTTTTTTGTTTATATTATTTGTTTTTTGGTTTGTTAGCATTTTTAATGTTTTGAGTAATATTTATTTAAGCAATTTTATTATTCTAGCACTATTTTTGAAACCCTCCTTGATTTTTTTGCATGAAAACTTTTTTTGCATTTTTGACATGTATAAATTAAAACTTTTCTTGTGGTAGTTTTGGTTTTCATTTTTCTGCTTTTAACAGCCCTTTTTGAATAACGCCCCTTGTTTCCTGTTCCAGGAAAAGCTCCACGCTTTCTTGCCCGGGCTAGAGAGCCCCATTTCAGTGTTCCTCTTTTATGTCCAGTCGAAACTAAATCTATTTTTTGCTCTGTGTGCTCCTTGCAAATTGGGCAGAACCTTCTTGTTTTTTTAGGAATTTTCATAATAGTTCTCAATAAGAAGAGTTTTTAAATATTGTCTTTCTATTCTTTTTAAGCAATTGACCCCATAGGCTAGTGGCAAACTGTATCCTTGACATGGATAATTCCCAAGTTCGATTCTTGGTGGGGTCATCTTTCTTTATTTTTTAAGTTTGCTAATTCTCCTGTTCTATCCAATTTTTACACTGACTTTATATTTTTTATATGTAAATTTCAGCAAAAACTTCTTGCAGATATTCTGTTCTTTTTGGTTCTCCAAACTCTTACTACGTTCATACTTCACATAAGCCCTATGTTATTAGTAATTCATTTTGCCTTGCATAATAGGGTTGTGTTACCTTAAAAGGTGATAATTTATAATGGTAACACAATATCTTAATAAAATAAATTCTATACTTTAATCATCAATCCAACTTTTTCCCAAGCTATTTTTGGCTCTTCCTTAGTAGG
>Ga0272448_1002102_pt1 | contig 25677 bp, 14 predicted proteins | sample YNPCB0191_FD_202220 | JGI IMG/M metagenome (GOLD analysis project Ga0272448, IMG submission 202220) | Hot spring sediment microbial communities from Yellowstone National Park, WY, United States - YNP-CB-019-1 | ecosystem: Environmental > Aquatic > Thermal springs > Hot (42-90C) > Sediment... | reverse complement strand
GCTGTAAAGCATCGAACTGCTGAAGCTCGTCGCATCCCTGGGAGCAGGGATGGGGTTGTTGTGGGAAAGCACGACCGGCGCCGAAACCGGCGTGACGACTCCCTGCAAGTAGTTGGGGGGCGGATTGTATGTTCCGACCACGACGACCTTATCGCCGCGTCTGCATTCAGAGCCCTTTGCGAATACGTTCACTTTGACCGCTTGCTGGGTATCGTGACCGGCTCCGCCGAGCATGTCCGCGAGCCAGTAGTAGCCGTCGTAGCCCTTCTGGTTGGGAGCGGTCGTTGAGTCGGCGGCCTGGCGAAGCACGGTTCCCATCACGCAGACGGTGCGCCCCCCGGCGCGGTAGGAGCGCGTGTTCCAATCGTAGGTCGCCTGAGTGATGGCGAGCGGCCAGACACGTCCGCTTGCCGTCGAGTAGGCGCCCTGGGTGACGTAGGCATATTGCGGCCAGTCGCTTGTGCCGGGAATGTTTGGCCAGTCGGACTGCAGGTTATATTCCGTCGGAACGGTGTTTCCGTAGCTGTTGGTAACCGGCGCGACGGAGTAGGCGAGACCGGGGGTTACGTCGATGGTATAGATTCCGTTCGAGTCGGTGACGTCCTCGCGGTAGAAGCTCGCGCTCGTCGCCCTGACGGTGACGCCCTGCGCGGGCAGTCCCGTCCAGCCCTCAGTGACCACGCCCGTTATGAACCCGCCCGTCACCGTGATCGTGCAGGCGCCGTGGCTGCTCTGGACGTTCGGATGCACGTCCTTGATGGTGACATCGGCTACGAATGCTCCGGTGGGGGCGTCCGGGGCGATAGGAATGGCGATGCTGTAGACGTTTCGCTTCTGGTCGTCAGGACCGGACACGAGCGTCATTGCTACGGCCGATTCGGGATCGCCGGGGTTTCCGATCCCCAGCTCCGGGCAATACAGCGTGCACGAGGCGATGTCGTTTTCGCCGCCGGGCACGCTGTTTTCGTCCCGTGCGGTGACCGTCACGACCACCGATCCGCCGCACGCGACGGGACTGGGAACGACCGACCCGCTGAGGTATTCAGGGGACAAGTCGTTTGTCCAGACGATGGTGTTGCGTCCGACGCGCACCTCGGTCGTGGGGGTCGTGCCCGTGGGTTCCTTATATAGGCCGAAAAACAGCCCTCGCGACTCGATGTGCGAGTCCACCGACGCGACGAGCAGATTCGACGAGCCGTCGGCGACGATGAAGCGCGGCATGTTCATACCGGTCGTAGTGATAAACGAGGTCTGCAATCCGTATTTGCGCAGGTTGGGCGAAGGCGTGGGATATGCGACGGCGGTCATGGCCTCGGACTTGGGCAGCTTGTAGAAGCACTTGTCGGCCTGAGCGCCCGGCGAAGTGTCATTGGGATCCTCGAAGTTGCTCGGGCTGCCGCCGGCGGGTCCCACGGGCCGCGCAAGCCACAGGGTCTGGCCGTCGGGCGTAAGGCAACAGCCGGTGCACTGCGTGAGGTTGGCGTTGCGCCCCAGCATTGTTCCGGCCATGTTCCATTTAGTGAGAGCGCCGATCGCGGGTGTTTGCGTGTTGTGCACCTGGTTTATTCCGGCGACGTAGACCGTGCCGTCCGTGTCGATCGCCGGCTGCATAAACAAGTCCGAGATCGACTTGTCCCCACCGACTTTCGCGAACGATGCCGGCGGATCGCCCGTTGCCGCGTAGAGTCTGCACAGGCCGGGTGACGCGATGGTCTGGTAGAACGTGTCGATAAGTTTGAGGTTCGCGCCGCTCTGCATGCTGCAGCCAAGGTAGCGATCGTTCGATGTTCCGAATATCTGAGGGCTTATTGTCCAGGCGCTGCCGTTCCAACGGTAGCGCCACACGCCCGGCCCGGCGCCGCCTGAACTGGCTGCGGATCGGTTGGATACGTAGACATCGCCGTCCCAATCCACGCAGAGTCCCCACGGCCCGCTCAGGCCGAATATGGGGTCCGACACGCCGTCCGTCGTGGGAAGGGTGCCTATTACGGTCCCGTCGGGATTGAGCTCCCAGACAGCCTTCGTTCTGCCACCGTCGTTTTGGTAGTTGCCGACGTAGATGCGCCCGTAAAAGGGGCTGTCGGGGTTGTTGTTCATGGCGATGCCATAGATGCGCCAGCCGTTGGACGTGCCGTCGGGCGCGACGCTCTCCCAGATCGGGGCCATTTTGGTCGTGTTCGCACCTGAGCCCGGAGCAACCACGGTTGCCCTGAGCTTGTAGTTGCCGGACGGAGCCGTTCCGCCGCCGTTGGCTTCGCCGCTCCAGGTAAGTTCCCCGCTGTGGAAGCCCTTTGAGGCGCCCGGGCCGGTTATGGTCGGGAAAGTGTAGACGACCGCGCCGGTGACCGCGTCGATGACATCGATGGTAACGCTGGTCGCATCGCCGCTGAGCCAATAGCTTATGTGGGCCGGACAACTCGTGCCGCCGTCGAGCTGATACGCCGCCACGCCCGCCCAGCCTGTCGATGCGCAGGCAAGCGCCGTGGCGACGACCGCCAGCGCCGCAAGCGCGCGCCGGGCCGCGGGTATGCGTACGGTGTTATGTCGAGTGTGCTTACCCATAGCGCGGGCTCACCCACGATTCGAAAAGCCCGCCGCACGAACGCGCGCGGCGGGCTTTCACGCATGCATCTGCCGGACCTTAGTGGTTCGGCGTCGTTGTTGTGCTGAACACCCGGCGCGCCGCAGCCCTGCCCAGCCGCGGCAACCGTGGTCAGCTAGTAGAGATTTAGCATGCATCGGAACCCCTTGTCAACTGGTAATTCTACTAGGTGTCTGTTCAGTCTTGCGGGACAGAACTCCGCTAGCGCTGAGTAGACCGCCAACGAAGGTCGTGTCGAAGCGCGCTGGAGCCTTGACCACCCTTCGATACGCTTCGCACTCAGGGCTAGCGGGGTGGACATTCCCAGAAGACTGAACAGTCTCTTCTACTAGATCGGCTGCGCCGCACCCATCATTATCGGTTCGGCGGGCAGGGGTTCGTTATGCATGGGCGGCGCCTATCCGCCCTTGACCTCGGCAAATCGACTTTCGACTCCCGGCCAGTTCACGAGATGCCACCAGGCCTCGATCCAGTCGGGCCGGCGGTTCTGATACTTGAGATAATACGCGTGTTCCCACACATCGCACACCAGCAGCGGTCGAATGCCGGTCATGTAGAGCTTCTGGTGGTTTTCGATCTGCAGGATGTAGAGCTTCTTTACTTCCGGGTTCCAGGCCAACATTGCCCAACCACTGCCCTCAACCGCGGCCGCGGCCGCCGAGAACTGCTTCTTGAAATTCTCGATGCTGCCGAAGTCGGTCTCGATCTGTTTCGCAAGCTCGCCCTTGGGGTCGCCGCCGGCGTTGGGGGCCATGTTCTCCCAGAACATCTGATGAAGCGCCGCGCCCGAGGAATGGAACGCAAGCTGCTTTTCCCAGTGCTGGATCAGCGCATAGTCGCCCTTGGCTCGTGCCTCATCGAGCGCTTCCTCGGCCTTGTTCCAACCCGCGACGTAGGCTGCCTGGTGCTTGTCGTGGTGGAGGCGGACGGTCTGTTCGTCGTAGTACGGCTCCAGCGCGTCATACGCGTAGGGCAGTGGGGGTAGTTCGTGTTTCATGATTGTCGTTCCTCCATTTGTGTTTTGTTGGCGGTTGGTTGTCTGCGCGCGGCCTGGCGGCGCGGATGCATACGCAACGGCAGCGCCCGCGCTCACTACGACCGCACACCGCAAGAATTCGCGTCTGTCCACAATGGCTCCTTTCTGCCGCCTGCAGCTATTCATACCCACAATTCATGCAAGCTCAACCGTCCAATTCTCCGCGAGCAAGACCGCCGTATCGAAGCGCCTCTCGGGCCTGCCGAACGGCGCGTGGTCCGTGCCGGCCCTTCGATACGGCGCATCCTTCGCCGCGCGCTGACGCGCCCCTCACGCTGGGCCCACTTAGGACCCACGGGGTGGAGATTAACGGAGAACTGGACTTGCTCTTCGCTCCCGGGGGACTGTTCAGTCTTCTTGGAATGTCCAGTCCGCTCGCCCTGAGTGCGAAGCGTATCGAAGGACGGGCAAGGCTCCACCGCGCTTTGGTACGACCTTCGTTGGCGGTCTACTCGGCGCTAGCGGAGTTCTGTCCCGCAAGACTGAACAGACACGACCACAGCACTCTGCTTGTTAAGCCGGGGCTTACTCATGTATAATCTAGGCAAGGGGATGATTAGTGGCTAGTCCTGCAGTTACAAGAAGCGAAGAAGAGGAATCGGCAAAGAAGCCGCGAGCAGCATCGGGCGTAACGTTGCGCGCGATTGCAATCGGCCTCATTGTCACCGTCCTCATCGACCTATGGATTCACTACGCCGAGCTGGTCGTAGGGCTGCGCGGCCACACCGCCATTGCCAACACGTCTATCCCCGTCGGCGCATTCAGTGTGCTCTTCGCGCTGGTATTCATCAACATCGGCATCACGCGGCTCGCGCCCGGTCTTCGGCTCGCTCCCGCCGAGCTGCTTACCATCTACGTTATGGCCGCGGTCTCGACGGTGCTATCCAGCTCCGGCGGAATGCATTTCCTTATACCTACCATCACCGCCGCCCACTACTTCGCCGACGGAACGAACAAATGGGCCGAGCTGCTTCATAGGTTCATACCGCACTGGATCGCGCAGTCCGACCCGCAGGCGCTCAAAGCATTCTATAACGGCAACTCTACGATCGATTTCGGTGCCTGGGCGGGCAAGATCGCGGTTTGGTGCGGGTTTATGTTCGTGTTCACGATATCCACTCTGAGCCTGATGTATATAATCCGCAGGCAGTGGATCGAGCGCGAACATCTGCCATTCCCGACCGTCACGCTTCCGCTGGAGGTCGCCAGGCAGGACGCGCCCATCCTGCGCGACAGGTTCTTCTGGATCGGGACAATCCTGACATTCGCAATCATCTGGTGGAACAGCATGGCTATGAACTACCCCGCCATGCCCAAGATTTGGACGCGAACCATCGACCTGTCGCCCAACTTCACCACTTCGCCGTGGAGCGCGATGAACCCGGTGGGAGTAACGTTCTTTCCGTTCGTGATCGGCATCGGCTACCTCCTCTCGACGGAAGTGGTCTTTAGCTGCTGGTTTTTCTACATCGTGCACAAGCTTGCGGCGGTGTGGGGAGCAGCGACCGGTTGGTCGGCGGGCACGGTCGGCGGCCAGAGCACGTTTCCGTGGCTATCGTTCCAGGCGGCAGGAGCGTTCCTGGGGCTGGCGGGCGTGAGCCTGTGGGTATCGCGACAGCACCTCCGCGACGTCTGGCGGGCGGCATTCGGCGGCAATCCCGACAAAGACGCCGATGCCGGCGGCTATCGGCTGGCCTGCATCGCTCTGGCGTTCAGCATACTGTTTATGATCGGATTCACCGTGGTCGCAGGTGCGAGCGTGCTCGTGGCAACGGTCTGGGTGATCGTGATGCTGCTCTCGCTGCTCGCGGCGACACGAATCCGTGCGGAAACGGGGAACGCTTGGCCGGTAGGGCCGCAGGTGGACGGGCTGCAGCTACTGGTGTCGTTCGGCGGCAGCGGTGCGTTTCGGGCGTCGGATCTGACGGCGCTCACGTATGTGCGGGCGGCGACCGCTCAACAGGACTTTCGCAGCGTGTGCATGTCGCACCAGCTAGACGGATTCAAGTTCGGCGACGCCGTGGGCATAAAACCGGGCAAGATGGCGGGCGCAATGATCGTTGCTGTGGGGTTCGGACTGGTCGTCTCGTTTGTCATCGCGCTCTTTGTCTGGACCAAGTACGGCGCGCTTGCCAAGGCCGAGCCGTGGCGCAGCCTGATGGGCAGAAACAGTTTCACCAAGCTCAGCGCGTGGCTTACCGTGCCGACCGCTCCCGACCGCGGCGGGATGACCGGCGTGGCACTCGGCATTGCGTTCACGATATTCTTGTCCTGGATGCGAGTTCGCTACGTTTGGTGGCCGCTCCACCCGGCCGGTTACTGCATGTCCACGACTTCGATGGCCGGCAGCGCCTGGATGCCGTTTTTCATCGCGTGGCTCGCCAAGGTCTGCATCATTCGCGGCGGCGGCATGAAGCTCTACAAGCGGTTGCTGCCGTTGTTCCTGGGATTCATTGCAGGCGACTTTCTCGGAGGCGCCACGGCGACCCTAGCCGCCTGCTTCTTCGGCAACCTCACCGTCTATCCCGCAAACTGGTAGCGCGGCCAAGAGGTGACTGTCCGGCCCGCGCCGAATAATCCCTTACGGAGGACAAGCCATGAACCACTACGGGATACTCTGCACCACCGCTTTCGACGTCCACGGCTACCGCGTGGTAAGGCATCTCGGAATAGTGCGCGGGATCACCGTCCGAACACGCAGCATCGCGGGCAAGTTCGCCGCCGGACTGCGCGGAATCGTTGGCGGGCAGGTGGAAGTCTACGTCTCCATGTGCGAGACCGCTCGCGCGGAGGCACTCGACTATATGCTCGGCCACGCTCAGCAGATGGGCGCAAACGCGGTCATCGGCGTGCGCTACGACACCACCGAGGTCGAAGCGGGCATGACCGAGATGGTCGCCTACGGGACGGCCGTCATCGTTGAGCCGTTGCAGTCGGCGGCGGGATAGCAGGCTGCAAGAAGCAACGCCACCATACCGTGAACGAGAAAACAGCAGCGGGGATAGGCCATGAAGCACATGCTGCTTGCGCTCGCATTGACGATGCTCGGCGCACTCGCCGCAAGCGCCGCGCCGGAGTGGTTTAGAAACGCCGAGGTCTATAACGGCTGGTATAAGGCCTGGGATACCAAGGTGGTCGCCGAGAAGATGGCCGGCATCCCGCTGGTTGTCGGCGCGCCTGCCGACCGCAAGATCGTCCAGGCAGCCCACCGCCAGGGGACCCGCGTCATTACCTATATGACCATCTATCAGATGCCGATGGACTCGTCCTATCAGGGCGCGAAGCTCTCCGACCACCCGGACTGGGTGCTCATCAACGAAAAGGGCGAGAACTCCAGAAGCTGCTTCTGGAACTCCGAGAACTACCGCTGGTATGAGGTCTGCGACAACAGCCCCGGTTATCGTAAGGCGGTTCGCCAATACGTCAGCAAGATAATGGACTCCGGCATCGACGGCATCTTCATCGACAACGCCCATCCTGCCGCTCAATGCTTCGGCGAAAAGCTCGGCAAGCACAAGCATGCCGTTCCCGGCACCGACAACGCCGCCGCGTGGGCAAGCCTCGTGCGCGAGATAGTCGCGCTGGTCAAGGCGAGAAACCCCGACAACATCGTCATTGTCAACCCGGGCGAACCCAGCGACTTTCTGCGCGGCCTAGCCGACGGCATCATGATCGAGTCCTACATCTGCACCCACGCAAGCAACACCCGCTGGCACAACTGGGACCGCATCTTGCAATGGGCGAAAGACTGGGGCGGCGGTCCCGACCAGATCGTCGCGCTCAGCTACATCGGCTTCACGCCCAATCCGCCCCGCGAGGACGCGTTCTACTGCTACGCCTGCGCGAAGCTGTCGGGGTTCCTGTGGGCGGACTGGTATTCGAAGTTCGACGACTACAAGGACCTGTTCTCGCTCCACCTCGGCGCACCCCAGGGTCGAATGCACCGGCAGGGCCCGATCTACTACCGCGTCTTCGAACACGGCGTCGTCGCGGTTAACCCAAGTTCCGAAGCGGCATCCCTATCACTCCCGACACCCGGACACTACGCCGTCGTGGATCAGTTCACCGGCAAGCTCGTCGAGCTCGACAAATCGGTCCTGCGAGTCCAGATTCCGCCCGAATCCGGCCGTGTCTACGTGACTCCCGCCACCACTCAGCGACAACATACCGGACTGCGAGGGCAGGTTGGACACTAAGCCCCCCCGAACTCACCCGCCGCGGTTATCTGTTCTGCGCTACCCCCAATAGGCCACCGCCGGAATATCGGTCATCGTCCGCAGACCCGGCTTCGCGCCGACGATGCTTCGAAGCGCATTGATCGTTATGGCGCAGGTCGCGATGTCGCCGTGAACGCCTCCGGGAATGGTGGACTCGATGTTCGGCTCTCCGAATATCTCCACGCGGTCGTATGACTCCGGCTCCCCGACGGCCGCTCGAAACTGCAGTGTAATGACCTCCTTGCCGCCCATCAGGCCGGTGCCGATCTGTTCGACGCCGCGCGCCATGCCCGGCTTGATAGGCACATAGCCGCTCGTGACGTCGGAGACTGCGATCACGGGATCGATCGTCTCGGTCGTCGCATCGAGCTTCCAGCCCATGCGGTTGGCGATCATGTGTATGGACTCCGTCAGCCCGACGTGGCGCAGCGTGCCGGCTTTGACTTTCTCTGCGAACTGGGCAGGCGTAAGTCCCGCTCCTATCTTCTGCTGAAACGGAATTCGGCGCACCGATGCGTCCTGGACGCGGCTGACCTTGATTCTGTCCACGCGCTGGCATACCGCCGTCAATACCGACGGCAGAAAATCCATCAGATAGCCCGGATTGACGCCCGTCCCAAGGCACGCCACGTTGTGTTTCTTGCATACCTCATCGATATTGCCCGCGATCTCAGGCGCGGTTTGCCAGGGAAACGCGAGCTCCTCGCACGTGGAGACTACGTTCAGCCCCGCCGCCGCAAGCTCGGCTATCTGCGGCTCTATGGCGGCCAGGCTCGAAACTGTGGTGAGCACCGCCGCTTCCGCCTTCTTGCCCGCCATCGCCGAGGCAAGATCCTTGCTCACCACGACGCCGAGCTTATCCACGCCGCACAGTTCGCCGAGGTCCCTGCCAGCCTTGTCCGGCGCGGGGTCTACGGCCGCGACGATATTGACATTCCCGCGCTCAAGGGCGAACTGCACGATTCTCTGTCCGAGAGGACCAAGTCCAACCTGAACGATATTCATTGTCCGCAATCATCTCCCATTACAACGTCGATCACCCTGCCACTTCTCCGTCGGAAGCTGCGCTACCTCCAGTGTCTGTTCGGTCTGCTCATCGATGCCCACCGACTTGACTGCCGGCGCGAGGAGTCGTAGACTACGTGCAATGAAGATTGCTCGCATCGAAAGGATCGCAAAATGGCACTGAAAGTTGGAGTGGTCGGGATGGGCGGCATAGGTAATACTCACGCCGACTGCCACAAGAATGACTCCCTTGCGGAACTGGTCGCGGTATGCGACCTTGTCAAGGAAAAAGCGGACGCCGCTGCCGCCAAGCACGGCGTCAAGGCTTATTACACCCTCAAGGACATGCTGGCAAACGAGGAACTCGACATCGTTGATGTGACAACCAGCGGTTATGAAAACGGGAGCTGGCACTTCGAGCCGGTGATGGAAGCGCTTGAGGCCGGCTGCGCGGTACTGTGCGAAAAACCGCTTTCCAACAACATCGAGGAATCGCGGGAGATGGTTCGATTCGCCGCGTCGAAGAAGCTTTATCTGGGCTGCAACCTCAATCACTACTTCACCGAGACAGCCGCGCGCGCCAAGCAGTATATGGCCGAGGGCAAGATCGGGGAGACGATCTATATGCTTTTTAAGATGGGGTTCAACGGCGGCGAGGAGGGCTATGGTTTCAATCCGTCGCCGCGGTTCAACCAGCCCTACGGCCACATGAAGGCGTTTCTAACGCATCCGTTCAGCGTGATGCGCTACTTCTGCGGTGACATCACCGACGTTCAGGCGTTCTGCACCAAGCCTGGGTTCCGAAAGAACGCCGGCGACCTGCTGCTGTCGGTAAACAGCGTGCACGTGCGCTTCGCCAACGACACCATCGGTTACCTGCTCAGTCAGCGCGGGGACGCTGTGTGGGGGCTGGGCGGATGGTGGAGCTGCGAACTGGCCGGGTCCAAAGGCACCTTCGTCATCGAGAACTGCGTCGAGAAGCTCACCTACTGGCCGGGGCCCAAGGGTGAGAACCCCGAGGTGTTCAACACCGGCATAACCGACTTCGGGCACACCTTCCCGAACCGCATTCACGCATTTCTGGAGGACGTGACCAACGGGGTGTCGCCGGAGCTTATCCGAGCTTCCGGCCGCGACGCTCTGGCGACGATGGAGTATATTCAGGCGGCGATCGAGTCTTACGAAAACGGGGGCGCTCTGGTGCATCCGCATCCGCTGCCGCCGATCCACGGCGATCCGAAGGTGGAGAGAATCTGATGATCCTGTCATTGCCAGCGCTGCGAAGAATGACGGTAAAGGGCCGCTGCGCCGGAAACGACACGCAAGAGCGTCGGGTTCAGAACGATAAGCAAGAGGGGAGATGTCGTTGATGAATCGCGTTGTGCTGGTCCTTGTGATCTGCCTTGCGCCCTCGCGGCTCTGCGCCGCGGATGTAGTGGTCGGGCCGGCGGACGGAGGCGGTTATGTGGCGTCCACACGCCAGCTCATCCGGCCCGCGGGCCGGACAGTGGAGTTCGGGGGACGGCCCGTTGATATCGTGCTGTCGCCTGACGGCCGGACAGCCTACGTGATGACGAACTCGGGCGTCGTCGCGATTCGCACGTCCGATTGGACGATCATCCAGCAGATGGGTTTCGACCACGCCTCCGGCTCGTATCACGGCATGGCGATGACCCGCGATGGCTCCAAGCTCTACGTCTCCACATCCAGGACCGACATACTGGAGCTGCTGGTCGGCAAGGACGGCACACTCTCGGCCGGGCGCAAGATCGCGATTGCCGGCCCCGGCGAGGCCGCGCTGACACCCGACGAGCAAATCGCCCAATCCACCGGTAGGGCCGCTGCCCGCCCGGTAGTCGGCGGCAACCCGGTACCGTGCGGGATCGCGCTTTCGCCCGGCGAGCGAATCGCTTATGTGTGCCTCTCTCGCAGCAACACTCTCTGCGCGCTCGATCTCTTGTCAGGAAAGCCGATCAGGCAAATACCGGTCGGCGTTGCCCCTTACGACGTTGCGCTGTCGCCCGACGGGATGACTGCATGGGTGTCGAACTGGGGCGGACGAATGCCGTTTGACGGCGAAAGGATGGAGATGTCCTCCGGCACGCCGATCGTGGTCGATGAGGAGAGCACGGCCGCCAGTGGAACCGTCTCGCTGGTCGATTTGAAGGCCGGAAAGGAGATCGCAGAAATCGAGGTGGGGCTGCATCCGTGCGACATCGCACTCGACGCGGCCCGCCATCTTCTCTATGTGGCCAACGCCAACTCGGACTCGGTCAGCGTGATCGACACGGTTGCGCGCAAGGTCACGCGCAATATCGAGGTCAAGCCGGACAATTCGCTTCCGTTTGGCAGCGCTCCCAACGCGCTTGCGCTCTGCGGCAGCACGCTCTATGTCGCAAACGGCGGCAACAACGCCGTAGCGGTAGTCGACTCGTGCGTCCGCGGGTTCATACCCTGCGCCTGGTATCCCGGTGCTCTTGCTACGGACGGCGCATACCTCTACATCGCCAACGTGAAGGGCTACGGTTCGCGGCGGCCCGGCGATAAGAAGGCGGGCGACGGCGGAGTCGCCTGGGACGTGCATGCGGGGCTCGGGGTCGTTCAAAAGGTGGCCTTGCCGAGCACCGGCGCGCTCGGTGCGTATACGAAGCAGGTGCGTGAGGACTCCCGTGTACCCCAGGTGCTGCTGGCAATCGAGAAGGCGCAGAGCGGGGTGAAGCCCGTCGCCGTGCCGCAGAGGCCTGGAGAGCCGTCGCTCATCGAGCACGTCGTCTACATCATCAAAGAAAACAAGACCTACGATCAGGTCTTCGGCGACATGTCCCGCGCCAACAGCGATCCCACCTTGTGCGTCTTCGGCAGAGAGATCACGCCCAACCATCATGCGCTGGCCGACGCTTTCGTACTGCTCGATAACTACTACTGCAACGGCGTATGCTCGGCGGACGGGCACCAGTGGGCGACCCAGGGGTACGCCACAGACTATCTGGAGAAGGCCTACGGCGGCTGGCCGCGCTGTTACCCTTATGAGGGCAACGATGCGCTGACCTATTCCTCGGCCGGGTTTATCTGGGATAACGTGCTGCTGCACGGCCTCTCGTTCCGCAACTACGGAGAGATGAGCACGGATACCTCGCATGTCAAGGTCTCGTTTGCTGAACTGCTCGCAGACAAGGCGGGCAGGAACAAGTTCTCCGGCAGGTTCGGAATTGAGGCGCTGCGGCGCTATAGCTGCCCGGACTACCCCGGCTGGACGCTGGCCGTGCCCGATCAGAACCGCGCCGACGTTTTCCTGCGTGAGCTGGCCGCGTGCGAGAAGACCGGAGAGTGGCCGAGCTTTGTGACCATACTGCTTCCCAACGATCACACCTCCGGGCTGATCCCCGGCAAGCCGACCCCGCGTGCCTATGTCGCTGACAACGATCTGGCGCTAGGGCGTATCGTGGAGGCGATCTCGAAGAGCAAGTTCTGGCCGACGACGGCGATTTTCGTAATCGAGGACGATCCGCAGTCCGGCTATGACCACGTGGATGGCCATCGTTCGATATGCCTTGTCATAAGCCCGTATGCGAAGCGTGGAGCTGTGGTGAGCAACTTCTACAACCAGACATCCGTGCTGCACACCATCGAACTGATCCTCGGCATTCCGCCGATGAACCAGATGGACGCGATGGCGCCGGTGATGCGTGAGTGCTTCGTCGATTCGCCTGATTTTGCGCCGTATACCGCGATCCCAAGCAATGTTAGGCTAGATGAGACGAACCCCGAAAAGCAGAGCGCGAGCGGGTCATACTGGGCCAAGAAAAGCATGGAGCTGGACTTCAACGAAATCGATGCGGCCGACAACGACACCCTAAACCGCGTCCTGTGGTTCGCGATGAAAGGGGCCGACGCGCCCTATCCAGTCGAGTTCGCCGGTGCGCATGGCAGGGGCCTGAAAGCCCTGAACCTGGCTCTGGCCCCGGAGTACCGGTGAATAGCGGTGGAGATTCGTGTTGAACTGAACGCTCACCTCTGTGAAGCGGAGCGGGCGGAGGTCGGTCAAAATGTTCGTGCGGCGGGAACAATTGGCAGCATGTTGGGGTAGTTGATATGTTGGAGGTGCGCCGATGAGAGCGGTTGTCCTTGCATTGGGCCTCGTGGTGGCGGCTGCGGCGTGCGCCCCGGCCGCGGCGACGCTTGCCGACTGCGCGGGAGTGGTGCGTGTGTTTGGCGATATGTCGAGCTGGATGAGCTCTTGTTTCGTGATAGGGGACGGAAGTTACGTTCTGACCACCTGCGACTCGATCACCGAGGTCATCAGCGCCGACACGCGCCAGACAATTCGGTTTCCATTGTTCATCAGCGGGTATACCGGCCAGGCGTATCACTGCGAGACCGTGGCGTCCAACAAAGACCTCAACATCGCCCTGCTTAAGCTGCCGATATCGGGGCTGCCCGCAGCGCCGCTGGCTCCGTTCGACGCTTTCGCCAAGGCGGCCTGCGGCACGATGGGCCAATTGTCGCAAGGTGAGGCTGTGGGAAACAAATGGCCCACGACCATATATGGCATCACCCTAGACAAGTCCGCAAAGCCGCCGAAGCTTGGCGTGTCGCAGTGGAACGCCGATAAGGTCTTCGTCACCGACATCGGCGAGCATAAGTGGATGTTTGTCGGCAGCGTAAGCCCCCCGGACGCCGTCCCCAACGGGGCGATGGTCGCGCGGGACTCGACCGTTGTCGGAATGTACGTCAACAAGCTCGTCGTTACCGGCGGGGGACAGGACGTGACCTACGGCAGGTGCGCGATGTCACCGGAGATCGCGCGATTCTGCGGCAAGTCCGGCATCGATACCGCGACCCTCTACGAGCCGCCCAAGCCGACCATCGCCAAGCCCAATGATGCCGACGCCGCATTCCAGCTCTGCAGTCGAATCTACTCACAGATAGGCGCCGGCCGGCCGGCACTCGCGTTGCAGCCCGCCGCCGCACTTGCCAAAGCACGACCCGAGGATGCCCAGGCTTGGATGGCGCTGGGCGTGGCGCAGTTGGCAGCCGATAAAGCCGAGGAGGCGCTCAAATCGTTCGACGAAGCGATGAAGCTGGATGCCAAGCTGCCCATGCTGCGCACGAATCGCGCGTTTGCGCTCGCCGCGCTCAAAAAGACCTCCGAAGCCGAGAGCGAGCTTCTCAAGGCGGTCTCGGAGTTCCCCAACGATCCCCGGCCCGTAGTCGCGGCCGCCGAATTCTATCTGGCCGACGAAAAGACGCTGGACAAGGCTCTAACGTATGCGAAGAAGGCCGCGATCATGTCACCCAGCAGCGCGGCCGCGGAACTGCTGGTGGGCAAGGTGGAAAAGAGCCGCAAGAAGTATCAGGAGGCGGTCAATGCGATCGCCGAGGCCGTTAAGATGGCGCCGGATTGGTGGGAGGCGTGGTATGCGCTCGGCAGCACCTACGAGGCGGCCGGCGACAAAGCCAATGCGGAGAAGGCATATAGGGTGCTGGTCGAGAAGCATCCGAAGAATCCGGACTCTTATATGACGCTGGCCTCGTTTCTTGCCGATGAGGGCAGAAAGAGCGAGGCTATCGAGCTTCTCGATAAGCTCAGAGCCCTCAGCCCCATCAAGGAAGTCCTGGACGCCGCTCAGGAGCTTCAGGACAAGATCGAGGGCAAAAAGCCGGCGGACTCCGAGAAGAAGTGAAAGTTGGGAATCTGCTTCGCGCAATTGTGTTCAGCTTGTAAGAGCTCGGAAATGACCACAGCAGCGTGCGCACGTCATTCCGAACGGACGTGAGAAATCCGCTTTCGAGCCTGGTGGAAAGCCGATCCTTGGGTCTGCAATTTCGCAATCACGGCTCTCTTGACTACGGCTTGCTCGCGAGGTAGAATGCAGTGCCGAATCCCAGAACCCGGAGAACCCCGTGAACGTTGAACTGCTTACCTGCCGAAAGATGACCGTTGGGGTGGTGTATCCGCCCTATGCGCTTCAGCAGCCGATGGTGAATCGGATCTACGCCGACATCACCGAGCGCTATCCCTTTCAGATACTTCAACACCTGCCCGACGGCGCACGAATGGCCAACCCGACAGGCGACTTTTTTATCCAAACTACTCGAATGCAGGTCAACGACACCGTGGAGTTCTACCAGTCCTCGAAGGAGCGGGCGATCGATCTATTCAGGCTCGCGCAGGACAAGCTCAAGATACCGCAGTTCGCGACCATGGGCGTCAAGCTCACTGCGTTCCTGCCCCTGGAGAAGGGCCCGAACGCCGCGGAACTCATCGAGAACTCAGCGCTAGCTTCAATAAAGGATAATCTGGAGCTGCTCGGTCCCGGCAGGCAGGGTATCGGCTTGCGGATTGTGCTGCATCAAGACGGCGTCCACGAACTCAAGATCGAGCCGTTTTTCGGCAATCTGACCCAGCTCTATGTCGAGCTGGACGTGCAGCATCCCACTCAGTTCAGCGATCTCTCGGTCATCGAGCCTTGGATGGACGCTGCGTACGACTATCTCTTCCGCGAGGCGAAGGGATTCATAGAGACCCTAGGCTAGCAGTACCGCCCGCCATTCGGCATGCTGATTGCTTGCCCGTCTGGGCCGGCGGAGCGGGGCGACGCCGTTCGTATGTGCAAAGGTTTGGGTATTTTGCATTCGTGAAGGCGCGACTTCACGCATCTCTTGTGGTTTTGGTACTGGCGTCGGTTTGCGCGCTGGCGCAGACGGACAGATGGCAGGCGGTCCGCTACGATAAGTGGCGGGCGGGCGTCCAAATTCCCGCAGCCGCATCAAAGCACAGCCTCCCGACCCAGCCCGAGGAAGCGACGTGCGATCTCTATGCGGTCGGCGTACTGGCTTGCTACGTCAAGATCACCCCTACCCCCGACACCGAACTCGCCTCCACCGTCATCGAGCGAGCCATTCAGGCGGAAATGAAACAGTCCGAGAAGCTGGGCGCCGTAAAACGGTGGGAGCAGAACTCCAAACAGGGCGATCTTTTCAAGGGCTTCACCGGGCCGACAAAGCTCGACGGCGGCGATCCGCTTCAGGCCGAGATCAGCCGCATCATCGGGAGCGATACGGGTATCGAGTGCGTTTCGATGGCTCCGCTCGGCGATGATACCGCCCCGGTGATTCGCATAGGCGTAGTGGGGCCTGCCGGCAAGCGCAACGAGGTCGTCGCAACCGCAAAACGGATGGCCGCGCTCGTCACGCGCTACAACACATCGCCCAATACGGCCGTAAGCGCCGCCGAACCCAAGCCTGCACCCGAGCCCTGGCCCACGCTAAAAAAAGGCGAGATCGAGATAGAGGGCGTGGTGGATTCGGTCGCTTGGGACCGCAGATCGATCGTGTTGAAAGCCGAGTTCATCAAGCTGCCCGGACAGGATCGCATAACGCTCTCGCCGCCTCGAAGCAAGCATGTCCGCCTTAAGTCAAAGCAGGACTGGCTTGCCGCCGGCGTACGTGTTATCCTGGTAGGCAAGAACACCGGAATCGGCAAGCCGATGACGGCGGACTTGATCGAGGCGACTAAGCAGCCGCCGAACACGCAATAGAGGAAAGGACGACAGCCAGATGTTCTCACGTAGTATACGTTTGCTTCTCGTCGCGCTGTTAGTGCTGAGCTTGGCTCCGCTGTGTGCTGCACAGCAGGCGCAGCGATTCGACTTCCCGGCGGTCGGGCCGTATCTGGTGCTGCGGGGCGATTTTCACATGCACACCGTCCACTCCGACGGCAAGCTCACGACCCGCGAGCGAGTGGAGGAATCGAAGCGATTGGGCTACGACGTGATCGCCATTACGGATCACGGCAAGGTTGAGGCATACCGGCCGGCGAAGATGGTCGGCGACCGGATCGGGGTGCTCGTTATCCGGGGACACGAGACGGGGATGGCCGGCAAGGAACACTATGTCGTGCTCGGCGTAGACGATACCTACGTGCCCAAGGACTCCCACCGCTGGTCTGAAACCAGGGGCGACAAGACCGTCTTCTACCAGGATGAGATGAAAAACGTCGCGGCTCACGGCGGAATCATCATCTGGGCCCACCCGCACGTCGGCCTTCGCGAGCCGACCATCTGGGGCGCCAAAGAAGGGATCATCAAGGGCCTGGAACTCAAGAACGACGTTGTTGGCGACGGCTGGAACACCGAGAAAAGTCACGGCACAAGTTGGTATCCGTTCGCGTTCGAGTGGGCGATGAAGTACAACCTTGCCGTGCTTGCCTGCACCGATGCCCACGGCTCCCGCGTTCCGAACCCCGCTGTCACGCTGGTGTTCGCGACGGAGCGCAGCCGGCAGGGGGTGATCGACGCGATAGCCGCGCGCCGCACCGTCGCCATGTTCGACGGCATGCTGTGGGGTCGGAAGGAGCTGCTCGCGGCGCTGATGGACTCGATGGTGAAGGGCACGCTCGCCGATGGCAAGCTCACGCTCGCCAATCTCGGCCCGGTCGCGCTTCTAGGCGAGATAGAGGGCAAGGCGTTCGAACTCGCGCCCTACGGGCAGGCCACTGTGGATGCCGCATCGGCGCCGGTGACGGTCAAGTGGACCAACGTCTGGTTCGGGCTTGAGGACAATCTGACGACGGTCCATACCTCAAAGCGACCATAACCCAACCAGTGTCACGAGCGGGCAGATGAAAACGGCGGCCTGCAGAGCCGGAACAATGGGACGTCCTCAGTGCCCATCCGTCTAATTCGTGTTCGCCCGTGTTCGTTCTCTCTAGTAGAACACGACCACCGATTCCACGGATTTCCACGGAGGGAGCCTGTTCCATTACGCGGTTTGACAGACCTCGCTTTCACGCCGTACCATGCTCGTATGCGAATTTACATCGGCGCGACACGCCAGAACGACGGCAAGACCATTACGTGCTTGGGGCTGATTTGCGCGCTCAAGAAGCGGCTGGGTAGTGTCGGCTACATCAAGCCGGTCGGCCAACGCTACGTCGAGATCGACGGCGCCAAGATCGACGAGGACGCGCTTCTCGTAAAAGAGGTCTACGACCTCCCCGGTGATCTGCCCGACATGTCTCCCATCGCCATACCCCGGCACTTCACGGAGAACTACATCGACTCGCCGCATCGTGAAGAGCTCGTGGACGCAGTCAAGCAGTCGTTTGCGCGCATCAGCGAGGGCAGGGACATCGTTGTGATAGAGGGAACGGGACACGCCGGCGTCGGATCGGTGTTCGACATGTCCAATGGCGATGTCGCGGCGCTGCTGGACTCGGCCGTGGTTATCATATCGTCCGGCGGTATCGGCAAGCCTATCGACGAGATAATCCTCAACAAGGCGATGTTCGACGCTGCCGGCGTGCAGGTGCTGGGAGCGATAATCAACAAGGTCGAGCAGGACAAGTTTGACAAGGTCTGCTCCTATGTGAGACGCGGGCTGGAGCGAAAGGGCATCGAACTGCTAGGTGTGATGCCGTTTCGGCCCCATCTTTCCAGCCCCACCATCGAGCAGCTCATCGACGACATCGACGGCGAGCTCATAAGCGGCCATCGCGGGCTGCATAACTCGGTCGAGAAGATGGTGATCGGTGCGATGCCGCCGCACCAGGCCCTTGACTACTTCTCCCGCGGCACATTGCTCATCACGCCGGGCACGCGCGAAGACCTGATACTGGCCGCAATGAGTTCCTGTCTGCTGGGGCCAAGCCACAGCCCGTGCGTGGCCGGCATGATACTCACAGGCGAGACGCCTCCGCAGCCAAGCATAATCCAACTCGTCGAGAAGACCGGCATCCCTGTGATTCGGGTCGAAGAGGATACATATACGGTGGCTTCCCGGATCGGCAAGCTCATCGTCAAGATCAGGCCCGGCGATTTCGACAAGATACGCGCCGCCGAGAAGCTGGTGGAGGAGTTCGTGGACGTGGAACGGATTATCGGGAAACTGCCGTGACTTACCAGCAATCCCTCGACTACCTCAACAGCCTTCTCCGGTTCGGCATCCGGCCGCAGTTGGACCGGATCGCGGCGCTTTCAGAAGCGTTCGGCAGCCCGCACAGCCGACTTCGTGTGATCCACGTCGCCGGCACCAACGGCAAGGGCAGCACGTGCACGTTCGTCGCGTCGATACTGCGCGAGGCGGGATATCGTGTGGGGCTGTATCTGTCGCCCTACGTCCACGACGTCCGCGAGCGCATTCAGATCGACGGCAATATGATCTCCGAGGACGAGTTTGCCGCGCTCGTAACCGAGATCAAACCGGTTGCGGACAAGATTGGTGAGACCGACCTTGGGCCGGTGACGGAGTTCGAGGTGAAAACAATGATGGCGTATCTGCACTTCGCCCGGCGCGAGGTCGATTTCGCCGTCATCGAGGTCGGAATGGGCGGGCGGTTCGATGCCACCAATATCGTCCAGCCGCTGGTCGCAGTCATCACCAATGTCAGCCTCGACCACACCGAACGGCTGGGCGATACCGTCGAAAAAATCGCGTTCGAGAAAGCCGGTATCGTCAAAACCGGCACGGTATTGGTGACGGCGGTCGATGACGAGGCTGCATGGCGGGTGATTCTGAGTCGATGCCACGAGGAGGGCGCGGAGGTATGGCGCGTGATGAAGTCGACCCACCGCGTGCCCGGCTCGCCGTCGGCCGACGTGCAATTCCGGTACACAAGCAAGGACGCCTCGTTCTCTCTCAGAGGCAGCGGAATGGTCTTCATACGGCTGACTCCCGGTCTACGAGGCAAGTTTCAGCACGCCAACGCCGCGGCCGCCGTCGCCGCCGTCAGGGCGCTTGAACGATATGAGGTGCGGATCACCCCGCAGGCGATTGTAGCCGGGATCGCAAACGCACGCATAACAGGTCGGCTCCAGGTGCTTCGCGAGAGGCCTACCGTCATCATCGACGGCGCCCACAACCCCGCGGCCGCCCGAACGCTTGCCGGCGCGATTCGGGAGGGTTTCACTTACGAGAGACTGATACTGGTCATCGGCATGCTCAATACGCACTCGGCCGACGGCGTTATCGCCGAACTCGCGCCGATTGCGTCAAGGTTAATAGCCACTCAGTCCCGGTGGATCAAAGCGATTCCCGCCGCCGATCTTGCCGAAACCGCGCGTAAGTTTTGCGAGGATGTGGAAGTAATCGACAGCGTGCCGGAGGCAGTCCGCCGCGCTCTGGAGATAGCTGCGCCCAATGATCTCGTCCTCGTCACCGGCTCCTTCACCACCATCGGCGAAGTGTATCCGAGCCCTTGACTTCTGGACCCTGAGCAAGAAATTCACGCCGCCGAACTTGCACAGCGTCGCTCAGACAAGCATACGCCCTCCGAGCCTCAGGTTCGGAGGGCGGACGATTGCCGGGTACATTTTAGCCCGTTCCGGCATATCGGGCGCCCTTGGGAGGGGGTTGTACCCGGTTAGACCCGACTGCTCGAGGCAGTCGGAATGGCAACCAAGCTCATACAGGACTGCTTATTCCCAGTTCATCAGCCCGGCAAACGAATCTCGACAAAAAAAGACTTGCGTTGCCATATTGTTCATCGCGACGTGGGCAACAACCTCCGCAGCGGAAGTCCAAGCAAAATCCGGGAAGGTTCCCGGCTTCTCGGTGCACAATCAGTACCAGTGCCGTGGTATAACGATATATCGCTGAGCGTAAAGACCGCATCCAGCCGTCGGCTGCCTGCTGTCAGCCTTCCTCGCCGGAGGTCGACAGCGTCCGACTGCTGAGATTCAATAGGTATCGAGGTAAGGATGCCCAACAACACCGATTTACGCAAAGTTCTGATCATCGGCGGCGGTCCCGTGATGATCGGCCAGGGCTGCGAGCTTGACATGCTCGCCTGTCAAGCAATCCGGCTACTGCGCGAGCACGGGATCGAGACCGTTTTGGTGGACTGCGACAGCACCGCCCGGTCCGCCGATCCCGGCGTTGCCGACACCACTTACATAGAGCCGCTCAGGCCCGACTCGATAATAAAGATCATCGAAAAGGAGCAGCCGGACGCGGTTCTGGCGGCGTTCGGAGGCCAGACCGCGCTCAATCTCACATCGGCGCTGGCCAGGGACGGCGAACTCAGTCGGCTCGGCATCCGCGTCATCGGAGCGGACCCGGAGGCCATTGCCAGGGTCGAGGACAGGCGCGCCTTCAAGCAGACAATGGAGGAGCGCGGCCTGCCGATCCTGCCCAGCGAGGTGGCCGAGTCCATTGAAGAAGGCTTGAAAGCCGTTCGCAGGATCGGGTTCCCGGCGATCATCCGGTCTGCCTATACGACCGGCGGCGCGGGCAGCTCGGTAGCATACAACGTCGAGGAGTTCGTGCCGATGATCGCCGCGGCACTCAAATCCAGTCCCATCTGCCAGGTTATGGTCGAGAAGGCGGTGCTGGGTTGGAAGGAAGCGGAACTCGAGGTTCTGCGGGACTCGCACGCTAACGCGGTCGTTTTGGCGTGTGCCGAGAGCATCGAGCCGGCCGGCGTTCATACCGGAGACTCGACGGTCGTGATCCCGCCGCAGTCGCTCTCCGCGGAACAGGTCGATTCGCTGCGCAGGATCGCGTTGGCGGCTGTGGACGCCATCGGCGTCGTTGGGGTGGCGGGTGTTCGGTTCGCGCTCCATCCACCCTCCTCTGTCCCCTCTTCACAAGAGGAGATGAAGGGGGGCGAGATCGCGCTGATGGGCGCAAGCGTGTGCACAGGCCCTCTGACCTCGCTTACGAGTCACATTACAGGCGCTCCCCTGGGCCGAGTCGCCGCAGGTCTTGCAATTGGGCTTACGCTCGATGAGATGCTTCCGCCGGATGCGACCGAACCGCGCGAATTCGTGGCGGTGAAGGTGCCGCGGTTTGCATTCGAAAGATTTCCCGGCGCCGACGAGACGTTGGGCACCAGCATGAAGAGCGTCGGCGAAGTCGTCGGCATCGGCTGCTGCTTCGCCGAGGCCCTGCAGAAGGCCGTTCGCGCGCTGGAAATCGGCAGAGCCGGCCTCGGTGCGGACGGCAGAGACGAGCCCCGCGATCCCGACACTCTGCGCTCGATGCTGGCCAAGCCCAACCCCAACAGGCTGTTCGATGTCCGCCAGGCTTTGCTGTCAGGTATGTCCGCGTCGGAGATAGCCGAGCTGACCCGCATGGATCCGGCAATCATTGGCGTCGTTGGAGAGTTGGTCGAGTTCGAGCAAGGACTTGAGGGGAGGTCGCTCGTATCGCTGCACTCCGAAGAACTCGAGCGCGCGAAGGCTCTGGGGTACTCCGACGCGCAGTTGGCGTTCCTTCTCGAAACCGACGAACAACAGGTGCGCATCCGCCGCAAGGTGCTCGGAATAAAGCCGGAATCGGTTCCAATCCGAGAAAACGCATACTTCTTCAGTTACGGACCAGCAGCCCAAGGATGCTTCGGAAAGCACCACACCCCGAAGCATGAGTCCGCAATCGGGGACGCTTCGGCAAACAAAGCCTCCCGAAGCACCCCCGCCGACGGGCGAAGCATCCTGGTACTCGGCGGAGGGCCGAATCGGATCGGACAAAGTGCGGAGTTCGCCTACTGCCGTGCCCACGCGCTCCGCGCGCTTGCCGAGCAGGGCTTTGCGGGCATAGCCATCGATGCCAACTCCGCCGGCGTGACAACCGATCCCGGCACTCCGAGCATCCACTTCATCGAGCCGCAGACGGCAGAAGCCGTACTCGACGCCATTGACCGTGAGAAGCCGGATGGCGCGATCGTGCAGTTCGCGGGCCGGACTATGCTATCACTCGCGCGAGCGATCTCGAGCGCAGGCGTGCCGATCCTAGGAACTTCCATCGAAGCGATCGAGCGGGTCAAGAATCCGGCCAGATTCGCCGACCTTGTAAACAAGCTCGGCGTGCCGCGTGCGCCCAGCAGCTTCGCGGTGTCTGCGGATGAAGCGCTTGCGGCGGCCGAGCGCGTCGGCTACCCGCTTCTTGCCCGTGCCGCGCGCCGTGCCGGCGGCCAGGCGGCCGAGATCATCTATGATGCTGCCGACTTCGAGGCGTTCGTCGAGTCGGGTATCGAGATATCGTCCGATCGGTCGCTGCTGGTAGATCGCTTTATCGAGGGAGCGATCGAGGTCGGCGTGGACGTGATCTCCGACGGCGAGACGACGCTTGTGTGCGGCGTGATGGAGTTTATCGAACAGGCCGGCGTGCACTCCGGGGACAGCGCGTGCTCGCTGCCGCCCTACAGCCTGCCCGACGAGATCGTCGAACAAATCAAGGATCAGGCGTGCCGCATCGCAGACGAGATCGGCATCAAAGGACTGATGAGTGCGCAATTCGCGGTAAGGTCTCCTCGTGTTGGGGCCGGCTCAAGGATTCCGACCGGCCACGAGGTCTTTCTGCTCGAGGTGAACCCAAGGGCGTCGCGGACGGTGCCGTTTGTCAGCAAGGCGACGGGTATCGACTGGGCAGGCGCCGCGACGCGGGCGATGCTCGGCAGGAGCCTGCAGGACCAGGGCCTGACGGCAACGCCAAGACCGGATTTGAAATCCGGTGGCGGCAGCGGGGGGCACGTGTCGGTCAGGGAGACGGTGTTTCCATTCGCGCGCTTCCCCAACGTCGATGTCGTGCTGGGTCCGGAGATGAAGTCCACGGGCGAGGTGATGGGCATCGACGAAAACTTCGGAGCCGCCTACATCAAGGCGCAGTTGGCGGCGGGCCAGAATCTTCCGGATTCGGGCACTGCATTCGTGAGCGTCGCCGGCGCCGACAAGGCCGAAGCCGTGGAGATCGGCCGGAAGCTCGTCGAGCTTGGCTTTGAGGTAGTGGCGACCAAGAACACCGCCAACGCCCTGCGCGAAGCGGGAGTGAAGGCCGGCATCGTGCATAAGATCGGCGAGGGCAGGCCGGACGCGATCGACCTTATCAAGAACGGCCGGATCGATCTCATAATCAATACCCCCAGCGGCAAGAAGCCCCGCATGCACGAGGTCACCATTCGCAGTGCCGCCGTCGCGCGAGGTATCCCCATCGTGACAACGATTGCGGGCGCTAGGGCGACGCTGTTCGGAATGGAAGCGATTCGCACTCACCGCGCCGAGGTGCGCGCGCTGCACGAGTATACGTGAGAGGTACGCCGCTGACCGCTGGCGCAGCCGCCGTGGCAAATGCTCAGTCTATACTGCTTGCCGTGGACCGTCATTGCGAGGTCGGAGAATCAAGCACCTGCTTTCTGCCATGCCGAAAAGCAGATTCCTTACACCCGTTCGCAATGACTTGCGCACACAGCTACCATGATTTGTGAGCTCTCACCCAAGTGCGTTGAATTACAATCCTCTCCAAGACCTGGTAATATTACCGGATTTGCGCTCGAAACCGCGCATAAGTTGACAATTGACCTGTGACAAAGGTAAGATGCAACTAGGGGGGATGCTTGCTAAGTAATTCACGCCGGCGAATTTGCGTTTTGTCATTGCGAACACAGTGATACGTCATTTCTCGCTTCGCTCGAAATGACGGGTGTGCAAGTTGTAAGGCGTGGATCGCCTAATTCGTGCTCGCCTGATAAGGGCGCGGCCGAATACGTCGGCTGAATCAGGAGGTCGGTGGTTCGACACAAGTTACGCTCGCTGCCCAGAGTATGATGGGTTAGTGGTCTTTCGGAGGTAGGAAGTTGGATAGCTGCCCGTGCAGAACCGGATGCGGCGTTCTGGCAGGGGTGACAAAGCCGGTCTTGATCGATCCGGGGGCAGCCGGAGAGGTCGCAGGAACGGCATCAGAGTTGTGCGCGCGCCACGGTTTCGGTCTCAGCAGACCGGACATGTTTGCAAAGCCGCGTGCGGCCGCCGTACCGGAGCGGCGCGGCGGCACGTATTATCCTTCCTCGATTTCCTTTCAAGCAATTTCACCCGTCCATGCTCGCGCGGTTGCATGCATTTCCACTACCCGCTGCCGTTTTCGGCCGACTGAGAATGCTATTGCCGGCCGGCACGACCGACGCGCTCGTTGGACGGTCAGCAATCACGTAGTACGAGTAGTACCAGGGGGGACGTTATGTTAGTCGGACGGATCCGCATTTGGATTGGGCAGGCGGCATTATTGGTGTCGCTGTTGGTCGTGGCCGGCCGGGTGCTGGCTTATAGTCCGGGTGACCCGGAGTTTCGCGCATTCTGGGTCGATACCTGGGGCACGGGAATCCTGAGCCAATCTGAGGTAGACACCTTGCTCGGCGTTCCCGGCACGAGCACCAAGGGACAAATACGTGACGCAAACTGCAACGCGGTCGTCATCGAGGTTCGGCGTAACTGCGATGCCTGCTATCCGTCGTCGATGGGCGAACCTTATATGTCCGGCCTCAGCCCGGCGAACTTCAACGCGCTGCAGGCCGTCATAAATGCCGCACACGATACGACCGGCGGCAAGAAACGCATAGAGGTCCACGCCTGGATTGTCACGTTCAGAACCAGCGGCGGACTGGTCTACACACAGCACAGCGATCCTCCCACCGGCAGCCTCACCAACCTCGACAATTACTGGCCGACCTGCGATGATACCGGCGCCGAAACCGACGACAAGGCGTTCGATCCCGGACATCCGCTGTGCGAGGAGTATACGGCCAATGTTGCGATGGACATCGTCAACAACTTCGACGTTGACGGCATCCACTTCGACTACATCCGCTTCACCGCCAACAACCAGGGCTATAATCCCACCAGCGTCGCGCGTTACAACGCCCGCTACGGCCTTACGGGACAGCCCTCCGCGTCCGACGAGCAGTGGAAACAGTGGCGGCGCGACCAGGTGACCAACCTGGTGCGCAAGGTCTACGCGAAGGTTCAGGCATCCAAGCCCTGGGTCAAGGTGTCCGGGGCATTCGTCACCTGGAACCCTTCGCCGACCGCCTCCACACGGGCCGCGTT
>Ga0272448_1002101_pt1 | contig 25694 bp, 15 predicted proteins | sample YNPCB0191_FD_202220 | JGI IMG/M metagenome (GOLD analysis project Ga0272448, IMG submission 202220) | Hot spring sediment microbial communities from Yellowstone National Park, WY, United States - YNP-CB-019-1 | ecosystem: Environmental > Aquatic > Thermal springs > Hot (42-90C) > Sediment... | reverse complement strand
TCCGCTCACCAGGAGGTTCGCGCTCCAAGGTATACGTATAAACCTGACCGATGGCTCACAGGAGGTTCGCGCTCCAGGCCGTCACCTGCTTATTTGCCGATTTCCTTTTACTTTTTACTTGCCGCCTGGCAGGCGGCCGCGAGGGTGAGGATATCCTGGCCGGTGTCCGGGCCTTTTTTGATGGTTTCATCACTGGCGACGAACTTCGCCAGGGCGGCGATGTCGGCGGGGTTGGGATAGTCGAGGATTTGCCGCCGGATCTCGGCCAGCGCGGTGTTGGCATCGCCGGCATTGGTGAAGAAGTGCAGTTCACTGAGGAAAAACGGCAAGGCGTACGGGTGCGCGGGCCGCGCCTGCAGATAACGCTGGAGGGCCAGCGCCAGCGGGCGGCGGTCGGTCATCGGCGCGGAGAGGATGTCGAGATACTCGCAGAGACGGTTCGCGGCCAGCGCCTGCTCATCGCACAGCCGGCTCACCGCCGCGTCGATCTTTTTCGCATCGCCGTCTTTACAGGCGATGCTGCCCAGCAGGGCGAACACATATGCCTGGGTATCCGTGCTGGGGCCGTTGTCCAGCACGGTCTGCAAGTTATCGCGCACCTGATCGTATTTCCCGTCAGCGATGGCGGTCTTCGCACCTTGCAACACAGCCTGCGTGTCCGGTGGTTCGGCACACACCGGGAGTGCCAGCGCCAGGATCAGCAGGCAACCAATGAGCAGTCCATTACGCCACAACATCATTTCCCTCCTTTGAGCTGGTCGAGTCGCATCGTCGCCAGCGCGGCGACGGCGGATTTGGCATATTTCGTGACCAGGGTCGTGTAGGCGGCCAGCGCCTCGTCCCGTTTGCCCAGGCCATCCAGGCAACGCGCGATGCGATATTGCCACTCGGCGCCTCGCTCATCGCCGGGCGCCAGGGTGAGCAGGCGGGTGTAGAGCGCCTGCGCGCGGGTGAACCCCTCCGCGGTGCCGCAGTGAGCATAATAGTCGGCGGCCCAGGCGAGGGTGGGGAGGTCCGCGTTGTCGCCGGTGGCCATAACCATCAGCTTCTCAATGTCGGCGGTGCGTCCGTCGCGCTCGTACCCGAGCAACAGGTCACGGTAGGCCGGCAGCGCCTTCGGCGAGGTGGGGAACTCCTTGATGATCGTTTGATCCGCCTGCTCGGCAGCGGCGGCCATGCCGGAGCCATCCATCTCCTCCGCATCGGCGCGCAGCGACAGCGTGCGGCCCGCCCGTGCGAGCAGCGCATAGGCCTCCAGGCGGTTCGGATTGAACGCCGGCACCTTCGGCACCATCATGGAGTAGATGGTGAACCACTCGAAACCGAGTGGCGTGCCGGCATCGAGCACCTCGCCGCGTATGAAGAGCAGCGCCGTGTCGATGGCTTCATTCGGATAGGCCAGCCAGGCCTTCTTGAAGCGGTCACGCAATTTCGCCGACATCTCCGGAGTCACCTGGCGCAATGTCAGCAGCGGACGCACTCCGTTGTAGAGCGTGCCGAGATAGGTTCTGAGCTGGCGTGAGCCACCGCGCGACAGCGAATCATCCTCCGGGAAGATGGCGCTATAGCGTTGGTAGAGGCGTTTCGCGTCGTCGAGACGCCCGGCGTCAAGCAGGCGGTCATAGGCCTTGCCGGTATGCTCGGAGAGCAGCGTCACTTCATCCGTTGAGCGCATCACCTTCGTCTCGTCGAGCAGCGCTTTCACTTCATCGGGGTATTGCGGGGTCCACTGAATGGCGGCGAACCGGATGCGCCAGTAGGTGAGGTGATCGTAGAGGCCCATCTCCTGCAGCCCCAGCCGGGTGAATTGCGCCTGGGCCAGCTCATGCCAGCGCTTCCCCTCGTCGAGATTACCCTGGTCCGCGTAATAGGTATAGAAGTAGCGGATGAGATAGGCCGGCTCGAACACCTCGTTGAGGTTCTGCGCCGTTTTCGCCTTGTTGGCAAAGGGTACAGCCTCTTTCTTGAACCGCTCCGGATTGGTCTTTGCCAGCGCCGTGAAATAATTCAGCACCACGCCGTCGCGCCAGACGTTTTGCGGCGGGTTCGCCGCGACATAGATGGTGCGCATGGTCTGGAAGATGCTTAGCGCATCATCATAACGCCCGGCCTGCATCAGCGGTTCATAACTCTCCCCGGCCAGCGAGAGGATGGTGTAGAGCAGCTCGAAATTCGCCGCGGTCTTGTTCGCCTGGAAGAAGGCGACGATGCCATCGAGGTATTTCTCCGGCTCCTTCTGCTTCGTGTATTGCAGATGGTAGAGCTGCACGTGCTGCATCTCGTCTTTCGGAAATCCGGGCCGCTGGGCGAGGGCATCGAGGTGGGCCAGCGCCGCCGCCGGGTCGGTGCGGGCTTCGGCTGTGTAGCGGGCATCGATGGCCTGCCAGAGCGGGAAGCTCTCCGGCCAGCGGGTGAACAGCGTTTCCAGGGTCTGCGTTGCCGCCGGCAGATTCTGTGCCAACTGCACGAGATATTGCGCACAATAGGCATCGGGCAGGCTGGTGCTTTTCGGGTACTGCTGATCCAGTGCCCGCACCGTGGTCACCACGTCATCCGCTTTCCCGAGCTTCTGAAACGCAATGGCCAACTTCAAGTAGGCCTTGTCGCGCAAGGTGCTCTCCGGGTAGATGGCGATGAATTGCTGAAAGAGCGGCACCGCCTCGGTATAGCCGGCATTGTCGAAATACTTGTACGCCGTCTTCCACAACGTTTCCTCCTGCACCCCCTGGGCGAAGGTCGAAGTGGAGAGCAAGCCCCCGAGCAGGGCAAGGGTGAGCAGGACCATGACTTGACGAAGGGATAACATCGGAAAGGCTCCTTTCAATTTCCGTACTGAATGGTGCCGGTAAGGGTATAAGCGGTAAGACAACGGGATAGTAACCGTTGGAAGCGGTGGCTGTCAAGGGGGAGGTGACCAAGCGCGAAAAACCCTGGAACATGGAACACGGAACTTGGAACTTGGAACAGGGAAGGGAGGTGAGCGGGTGCCTCAAACAGGTGGGCGCTCCAGATGACTGGATGATATGGCACTAAGGCACGTCCTGACGCCCCGGGACACAGACCTGAACCCGGAATTTGGACCCGAGGTCATCCCGCTCACCCATATTTTCGCAGACCAGGCGCGATTTGTCCAGCAGGTATCATGGACATGTTCAACTTATTGGGTGGAGGATTCCCCGGGGGTATTGAGCGGCAGGCTGATGATGAAAGTGGAGCCTTTGCCGAGTGTGCTTTCCACTCGGATCGTACCATGGTGGGCCTCGATGATGCGTTTGCTGATGGCCAGGCCCAGCCCGGTGCCGCGCTCCCCGCGGGTGCCGGTTTTGTCGATGGAGGTGAAGGGAGTGAAGATGTGCTCAAGCTTATCGGCAGGGATGCCGTGCCCGTAATCCGTCACCGTAATGCGCACCTCCCGCTCGCGTCGGCACAGGCGGAGTTCGACGCGGGACCCGGGATCGGAGAATTTCACGGCGTTGCCGATCAGATTCTGCACCGCCTGCTCGATGCGCAATGGATCGAGCAGCAGTTCCGGCAGCGGCTCGCCGGCAAATTCCAGCGTGATCTCTTTGCTCGCCGCTTGAATCCCGGAGATTTCCAGCACATGCCGGCAGAGGCCCTCCAGATCCACGGGGCGCAACTCCAACTCCAGCTTGCCGGACTCGAGCTGTGAGGCAGCCAGCAGGTCATTGACCAGTTTCAACATGAAGTTGCTGGAGGCGATGATCGTTTCCAGGTAATGGCGCTGTTGCCCGCTGAGCGTCTCAGTACTCGCTTCATAGACCAACTGACCGTAGCCGAGGATCACCGTCAGCGGATTGCGGAGATCGTGCGAGGCCATGCCGATGAGGCGGTTTTTGTCTTCGATCAGTTGGTGCAGCTCGGTGTTCTTCTTCTGCAGTTCGCGATGGAGGTCGATGAGTTCATTATTCAGCCGGGAGATCTCTTCATATAACGGGCTGATGGAGATCGGCGTTTCCTCGGTGGGCCTGATGGGCCAGGGGGCGGCAGCGTGCTTTTCGCGGAGGGTGCGGATTTTTGCCGCCGTGACCAGGTGCTCGGCGAGATCGACGGCGGCTTCGGCATCCGGCGCCGTGCCGTCGGCGCCGATGCGCTCCCAGAGGTCCGGCACGGTATTGAACGGATACCCGCCAACGAGAATGAGGGCCTCTTTCACCGCTGAGGCGCGCACCTGTCGGATCAACTCCGCCACCGCACTCACATGCGTGGGCAGCGTGGCGGAGATCACCAGCAGATCGGCCTCCGTTTGGATCATCGCGCTGATCACGCTCTCCGCCGGCGTGTTGGCCCCCAGATAGTAGGTATCCCAGCCGGCCATCTCGAAAAAATCCGCGACCATGCGCGCCCCAACCTCATGCAACTCGTTGCTCACACAGACTGCCACCAGGCGCAAGCCTTTCTTGGGCGTGGCGAGGATGGCCGGGGAGAGCAGCGTCATGATGAGCTGAGTGGCCGCAGTAACATAATGCTCCTGCGCCACGCTGATCTGGTGCATCTGCCAGAGGCGGCCCACCTCGCGCAACACCGGTTGAAAGACATGCAGGTAGAGATCCTTGATCGGGGTGCCGTTTTGCTCGGCGGAGAGAATGAGGCGCATGGCGGTGTCGCGCTCCCCCTTGAGCAACGCCGTCAGGTATTGCGCGGCCAGCGCATCGAACGGGGGCACCTCGATCAGGAACGAAGGCACCTCGCTCGGTGCCGCCGGCAGGGCCGCCAGTGCCGCCGCGACATACCCATGCACCAGGGCCCCTTGTGCTGGGGGTAAATGTTGTTGCAGCAGATCGCCGATGCACTCGAGGGTAACCGAGAGTTCCCCTTCCGGCAACTGCAAGCCGGCGTAGAGCACCTTTCCCCAGCGGATATAATCGACGAACAAGGCTGGCGCATCGACGGACAACGCATCGATGAGATAGGTGAGATGGACGCGCGGGTCGCGCGCCGCGTGCACATACCCGTTGCTCCCTGGCGCGGCCGGGGAGAGGGGAATGCGCGCGGCGACACACGCGCTGATGCTTTCCGCGAGTTCACGGAGTTGCTGTTGAATCGTCTGCGCGGTCCGGATGCCCAGTTCGCTCATGCGGCATTTCCCCTTGGCGGCGATACAGCCCATCTATAGATATAGCATAGCCGAGAGTCGATGCGGCATATTACGGTTTTCGCAACAAATATATGATGGTCACCACCACGGCCACCGTGGTGGCCAGCGCGATGTTCACGTGGAAATCAACAGAGCTCTTCACCACCTTCTCCGGATGCGCGTGCAGCCATAGGCCGCAGATCGCCGTGGAGCCCAGCAAGATGAAGGTGATGGTGGTCAGCAGGATTTTCATGGGACGCTTCTCCATTCTCCGAGGGAACAATGTGCTTATTTCACCACAAAGACGCAAAGAAGACAAATTGTCCGTCAATACGGCGCAAATGGTGAAAACCGGCTGCAACAAAGGCATAGTCTACGCAAACACACGACATGAGCCAGAGCCGGATGGGCAGAGAGCGCTGTCTGGAAGCCGAAGTCCTTCGCGCTCCGTGCGGAAGAAACCTGCATTCGGGGGCGTTCGATAGTATGGTAACGAATGCGGAAATACCCACACGGAGCGCGATGGGCATCGGCTTCCAAACAGAGCTATAGATTCGACCGCTCAGTCACGCGTGTCCTCAAGGTCCAGGTCTTCCCACCAGAATTCATCATCGATTGGAATGATCACCTCGCCGGGGGTGCCATAGCGGGCGTTGAAGCTGGAGTAGGGATATTCATTGGGTCGACGCACCAGGTTGGCGCGCTGGGGGTTGTTGTGGATGTAATCGATCTTCTGCCAGATAAGGCGGGGGTTCCACAGGTGGAAGTCATGTTTGCCATCTTGCCAAAGCTGCCGATGGCCATCGCTGGTATCGGCCAGCCAGGCCCGGGCCGCCTCCCAGTGCCGGGCTTCAGCGATTTTATCGAACCCCAGCGTGACGGCAGCTTTGTAGGTTTGGCAGAAGCGCACAGCATTGCCGTCACGCGGATTGATAATGATATGCGAGTGCGTCGGCATTACCACATAGGCGATGAGTTTGGCCGGATGCTCGTTGCAGACACGGCGTAACTCCTGCAAGGCCATTCGCGCGAACAGGTCTGTGCGGAAGACGGGGTGAAAGTCACGTACATTAAATTCGAGGAAGTGCAGCACTCCTTTGCGGTTCTTGCGGATCATGCGTTTCATGGTGTCGCCATATTAGCATATAGCAGCTTACCGAAGCAACTGCTTGAGTCGGGGCGTGAGTACATAGATACAGGAAATCAAACAGTATATCCGGATGGGCAGAGAGCTCTGTTTGGAAGCCGAAGTCCTTCGCGCTCCGGATGGAAGAAACCTGCATTCGGGGGCGTTCGATAGTATGGTAACGAATGCGGAAATACCCGCACGGAGCGCGATGGGCATCGGCTTCCAAACAGTGCTATAGATGCTCACGCTCCGATTCTCTGCTTACCACATCTGCACCTTCCCGCCAATACTCAGGCAAGGTGACCGAGTACAGCTCTGTCTGGAAGCCGAAGTCCTTCGCGCTCCGTGAGGAAGAAACCTGCATTCGGAGGCGTCCGATGGAGTGGTAACGAATGCAGCAATACCCATCCGGAGCGCGATGGGCATCGGCTTCCAAACAGAGCTATAGATGCTCACAGCTTGGTTTTCCGGGAATCGAATTTAGACCTTCCCACCAATATTCAAGTGCATGTACGAAACCGGATTATGGCTTCGCCTCTCCTGCAACATGACGCTCCGGACCATTGAAATGGTACTGGACAGCCAATCCAAGGAGCAACAGCGTGCAGGCAAAAGCGAGCGCCAGCAATAAAACTTGTTTGCCCGCACGAATCCCCCGATACAGCATATAGCCGGAGAAGGCGAGCAGGAACAAGAAAACCGTGACGCTGATCGCCCCGTCGCGGTTGTGGCGCGCTATTGATGATGCGGCGGAGCCATACGCCAGGTGCAGATAGGGTAGGGGATCAGTCGGTACCTGGCTGCTTGCAATCAGTTTCATGCGATTCTTCCTGCGGTGATATCGTTCATGGCGTCGATTCCTGTTCATGCCGCCGATGTTGAGGCAACAGGCTGGCCTGCGCTTCAAGTTCCAGCATGGCCTCTTGCTCTAACTGCGCGCGTCGGCGGGCGGCAAAGGATTCGTATTCTGCCGTCGCCTTTTGTTCGGCTTCGTCGCGGCGCACTTTGCCGGCATCGGGCAGCACCTGGCGATCATTGAAGCGTAAGAAATCATCCAGGCGCGTTTGCCAATCACGGAGGAAGATTTGCTTCCGCCGTCGGGCCTGGTCTTCGGCGAAGTCAAGGAACATCACGACGATGCGGTTCAATTCCTCGATCTCCTCTTCGTGAAGGTAGTTCTTCGCAACGGTCACATCGCCTTTACGCACCACGCCGCCTCTCCAACTCGTCAGCCCCATATTCGGTGCGCCGGCGTTGGCGCGCTCGAAGATCAACTCCGGCGCGGTCTTGCCGGTGGCGGCGAAATGCAGCTTGTTCTGGATGGTCTGAAAGATGTGCTGGGTCAGCGGCTCGGAGGGGGTGTAATCATCTGCCAGTGCGATAATTTCCCGCACACGCAGGTACACCCGGCGTTCGCTGGCGCGGATATCGCGGATGCGCTCCAGCATCTCATCGAAGTAGTCGGGCACTCCCGGTCCGGGCGGATGCTTGAGCCGGTCATCATCCATGGTGAAGCCCTTGAGCAGATATTCACTCAACCGCGCCGTCGCCCATTGGCGGAATTGCGTCCCGCGCTGATTGCGCACACGGTAGCCGACGGCGAGGATGACGGGCAGGCTGTAATAGCGTAAAAGGCGCTGAACCTGACGACTCCCCTCGGTGCGAACTTGTAAGTAATCCTTACAAGTTGCCTCCTCGCGCAATTCCCCTTCGGCGAAAATCGCTTTCAGATGAAGAGTGATATTTTGTGGGGTGGTCTGATACAACTCCGCCATCTGCGCCTGGGTCAACCAGATCGATTCATCCTCGAAGCGGCACTGGATTGCCGTGCGGCCGTCTTCGGTCTGATAAAGGACGAGGCTGGATTGCGGCAGGATAGTGTCGGACATGGTAGACTCCTGTTAACCGTCATGTATTGCGCTCAACGGCATTATACCTTCCGTGCTGTAGGCTTGTCGATTCAGCAGAGGCATCTTTGCCCGGAAAGGCTGCTGGCGATGAGTTTCATATACTGCTCCTATGCACATCACCCCGCTCAACACTCCCGTCAGGAAGCAGCCTCATCTCTCCCCAGATATCATCTGCCGTGTCGAACTTCCCATCCGGGCCAGCGCTGGTGAGGGTGAAGGTCGTTTGTTGTTTCGTTACAATTTTCTTCAGGCGAAATGGTCGCCGCCAGCCATCCTCCAGGACATTCGCTGCCCGGAATGTCCAGGCGTGCTGCATTTCAGTCAGCGTACCGGGGGTCTGCTTATCTCCGGCATGGCGTTCGATTTCGGAGAGAATTTCACTGATATGTGACTCCGTTGCACGCGGAGGGATGCCGTACCGATATGGCCCTCTCGCACTCGCTGTCAGAATCAGCAAGGTGAGGATGGTGATCACACAACCAGCCGAGATCGCAAATCCGATCCCGGAAAGCACGCGATGTTTGTGATAAGCAAGGAAAAAGACGAACGAGCATATGGTGACCGCAAAGAAGATATTCGGATTCACCCAAGAAGTATCATAGGCGGTCGCCGCTACATAGCCCAGGTGCAGATAGGGCAGGGGATCGGTCGGTACCTGACTGCTTGCGATGAGCTTCATCAGCGCTCACCCTTCCCGGCGATCTGTAGAATTTCGCCGTGATGCAACCGCCAGACGAGATCGTCCGCGGTGCCGAACTGCGCGTCGGGGCCGGCACTGGTCAGCGTGTAGTCCGTCTGGCCATCCTTCACCTGTTTCGCGAAGTGGAATGGATGCTTCCAGCCATCCTGTTGGTAGACCGACATATTATCTGTGGCACAGAGCGTCGCGAAGTCATCGGGGATCGATTTGCCGCTATCCTGATCTGCAATAATGCGCGATAAGACGCCATGGGCATACGCGTTCGTCAACTTCGGGGCGTTTGCCTGAAATGTATCGTCATACACACGCCTACCCCAAAAGAAACAGGCGACCGCCAGCAGGAGTAGCAGGCCGAAGGCAATTTTATGCGCTTTCCACACATATCCGGCGACCAGCAGCATGGCAAACGAGAGAAAATAAATCGGCCAGGCGGCATTCATGGGGGCGGCCACGACATAGCCCATGTGCAGATAGGGCGTTGGATCAATGGGTATTTGACTACTGGCGATGAGCTTCATGTCCTATTCCCTCGTTCATTGCGTAACCATATTTTCAGATCACCACCAATCTCCAGGTCAGGTGACCAGGTACAGCTCTGTTTGGAAGCCGATGCCCATCGCGCTCCGGGAGGAAGAGGCAGTATTCGAGTGCGTCCCATAGAGTGGAAGCGAATGCAGAAATTTCCTCCCGGAGCGCGAAGGACTTCGGCTTCCAGACAGTGCTACAGATGCTTACAGTTCGGTTATTCGGATACCGAATCTGCGCCTGTTCACCAATAGTCAGGTCAGCACACCTTCGCCGCCGGTTTACCCAGCTCCGGGCGCTCGGCGAGCAGCCAGAACATGGTGATTATACCACGTTTGAGCGCCGCACAATCCGGGGAGCGGGCGTCGAGGTGACCGGTGTGGGCGTAGTTTTCGCCGCGGCAGCCGGCCAGGCACCAGTAGCGCACCGGGCAGGCGGCGTGGGGGTGGTCGGCGCCGGCGATGGCGGTGCAGCGGCGCACGTGGTCGAGCAGCGGGGAACTCTGCCAGAGGCGGGGGAAGTCGAAGCCGGGGTCGCGCACATTCGCAATGCGGAACTCCGGACGGTTGGTGTTCAGACACGGGTAGAGCGCGCCGTCGGCATCCAGCAGCACCGTTTGCAGCCCGGTGCCGCAGGAGGGGCGGCGCGCGGAGAAGCGGCAGGTGGTGGCGAGGATGGAGAGGGCGTCGCGGCCAAAGAAGCGGCGATAGTCCGGGCGGCGGGTGAAGAGCCCGTAGGCCGCCTGCAGCAACTCCGGCAGCGGCACCGGCGTAAAGCCGCCATCCGCGCCGCCGCCCAGCCGCTTGAGCGGGATGAAGCGCGCCTCCTGCACGCCCAGCGCGGCGGCAAAGGCGAAGAAGGCCTCCAGGTCGGCGAGGTTGCCGCGGTGGCAGACCATGCTGATGATGGTATAGGCCCGGTGGCGCACCAGCGTCTCGATGCCCCGGCGGATGCGCTCGAACGCCCCCTTGCCGCGCACGCGGTCGTTCACCTCGGCGGTGGGGCCGTCGATGGACACCTGCACCTGCAGCCCGAGCTGCCGTGCGCGCCGGGCGAAGTCGTCGGTGACCAGCGTGCCGTTGGTGGAGACCAGCAGGCTGTAGCCCATCCGCTTGGCGGCGGCGGAGACGGCGAGCAGCTTCTCGGGGTACAGCAGCGGCTCCCCGCCCAGCGTGGTCAGCGTGGGTGCCTTCCCGGTCAGCGGGCGGGCGGCCTTCAGAAAGGCGATCATCTCCTCCGCGGTCAGCTCGCCGGCGTCCTCCCCGGTGAGGTAGGGCAGGTTGTAGCAGAACTTGCAGCGCAGGTTGCACTGCCGGGTGAGGTTGAGCGCCACGTTCTCGATGCGTGGTGCCTCGACCTTCGGTATCGGCACCGGTCGGCCATCCTCCAGCACCCCGGCCCGCCACAGCGTCTCCAGCATCTGCGCAATCGCCCGCCGCTCCGCCTGCCACGCCGGATGCCCCGCCAGGATCCCCTCCACCGTCTGCCCGCCGTCCAGCAACCGCAACAGCGCATACCCGTCGCGATCCACCACCGTCCAGTACGGCACGTCCCCCCACACCAGCAACACCTGCCCCGCCCGCTCCTCCACATAATCCGGCGGGCGCAGGCGAGGCGGGCGGGTTTTCGCTTGGCGGGTGAATGGCATGGGGGGATTGTAGCAAATTTGTGGTACGGGCTGCTAGCCCATGGCGATACGAGCCCGGGTAGAAACGCGGGCGGGGCTGCGGCCGGCCTTCCAAACAAGAATCTTCTTTGGTACCGAAATCCAGTTTCGGATGGGTAGAGATTCCTGTTTGGAAGGCCGGCCGCAGCCCCGCCTATGCTCACCAGGAGGTTCGCGCTCCAGGCTATGGTTGCGTGATGCTCACATTGTCAAAGGTGACCGTTTTCGCGGCACTGGTCGAGCCGCTGGTCACCGCCAGGCCGACGTAGATGGGGTCGGTCATGGTCACGGTCGTGCCCGAGCCCACCGCCGTCCAACTGCTGCCGTTGGCGGACATGAAGGCACTGAGCGTGTTGCTGCTGCGCACCAGCTTCACCCAGTAGGGTGGGGCGGCGGCGGTGCTGCTGGTGGACGAACTGGTGCTGCCGTTGGCGGTGGTGCGCCGCAGGAAATAGACGTAGTACGTCGAGGTCGGTTTGTACATCGCCGCGGCCTCGATGCTGCCGGCGGTCAAGTCCTGGCGCATCATGACGCCGGCGCGTTCCGCCGTGGTCGCACTGGCGGCACTGGCCACGCGGGCGACGATGGTGGTGTTGCCGCTGAATTGGCGATAGACATAGCGGAAGGCATCCGCCGTGCCGATCACCCCGGTGCCGGCGCCGCTTACCGTGAAGGTGCCGGACGAGTAGCTGGCGCTGCCGGTCACCCCGATCGTGCCGACGTCGCTGGTGCCCCAGACGCTGATGTTCACCGCGGATGAGGTGGTGGCGACATTGTAGTTGTCATAGGCTTTCGCCGTCAGGGAGTAGTTGCCCATCGTCACGCTATTCCAGGTGTAGCTATATGGGCTGGTGGAGACGGTGCCGACCAGGGTGCTCCCCTGATAAAACTCCACCTTACTGATCGTGCCGTCGCTGTCCGCGGCAGTGGCCGTCAGCGCCACGCTGGCCGGGGCGATATAGTTGGTGCTGTTCGCCGGGGCGGTGAGGGTCACGGTTGGTGGGGTATCAATGGTATACACGCCAGAGGTCACCGGGCTGTCGGCCATGCCACTCTTATAGGCGATGGCTTGCAGCGTGCAGGAAGCGGTGAGGCTCACGGGGGTGCTGTAGACGGTGCCATGCGTTTCACTGGGCATGCTGCCGTCGGTGGTATAGCGAATCGTTGCCCCAGTGGTACCCGACGTGATCGTCACCGCGGTGGCCGAGGTGTACGTGTTCGCCGCCGGGGTGAAGCTGGGGGCGGCACACTGGCTGACGCTGAGGATTTCGATGCCATGGATGCTCGCATTATCCACCGCGCCATTGGTGAAGCTGATCTGGATTTGCCCGCTGCTATTCGCGGTCGCAGGAAAATCATGCACGGTGGCGACATATTGGCCACCGGCATCGGCGTAGACGTCGTAATTCGCAAGGACGGTGGTGCCGTTAATCGCGACATTGAACTGGCGTTTTCCGGAATGGTTGTAATAGTTCTCCGCGAAATGCAGGCGCACGATATAGGTGCCGTTAGGCGTCAATCCGGGGAGGGTATAGGTACTGGGCCCGTAGCGTTCCGTCTGATACACCGCCACCGGCGCCGGATTCGCGAGGCCGGTCGTCGTGATCGTCTGCGCCACCGAGTAGGGTGTGCCTCCGCTGAAGTCATTCGCGACATTGTCGGCAACGAAGGGGGAGGCGGCGACGCCGCTCATGTTGCCGCAATCGATGTGCAGGAGGGTAATGGAGTAGACGCCTGTCGTCACCGGGCTATCCGCCATGCCGCTCTTATACGCTATCGCTTGCAGGGTGGTAGTTGCGCTGAGCGTCACCGGCGTGCTGTAGAGCGTGCCATGGGTCTCGCTGGGCAGGCTGCCATCGGTGGTGTAGCGTATCGTCGCTCCGCCGGTGGTACTACTGATGGTCACCGTTTGCACTGAGTTGTAGGAGCCCGCCGCAGGACTGAAGGTTGGGGCCGCACATTGACTGATGGCCAGCACCTCGAGGCCACTGATCGCAGCGTTATTCGCTGTGCCATTCGTCATCGCAACCTGTATCTGCCCGCTGCCATTCGCGGTGGCTGCGAAATCGTGCACCGTGGCGAGAAATTGCCCGCCCGCATCGGCGTAGATATCATAGTTGCTTAACACGGTCGTGCCATTGATCGCCACATTGAAGAGACGTTGCCCGGGCCCGCTCACATACGTCTCCGCGAAATGCAGACGCACGATATACGGATTATTCGGCGTCAATCCGGGGAGAGTATACGTGCAGGGGCCATAGCGTTCTGTCTGATAGACCGCCATCGGTGCCGGGTTCACCAATCCGGTGGTGGTGATCGCCTGCGAGACGCTATAGACGCTGCCCCCAGTGAAATCATTGGCGACATTATCCGCCACGAACGGTACAGTGGCTGTGCCGCTCATATTGCCGCAGTCGATATGCCACGGAGTAATAGTGTAGGTGCCGGTCGTCACTATGCTATCCGTCATGCCGCTGGCATACGCGATCGCCTTCAGGGTCGTATTGGCACTGAGGGTGAGCGGAGCACTGTAGAGTGTCCCGACCGTTGCTGTCGGCGGCGTGCCGTCGGTGGTATACCGGATGGCCGCCCCATTAGTAGTGGTGCTGATGGTCACCGTTTGCGCAGCGGTGTAGGATCCCGGCGCGGGGGTGAAGGACGGGGCCACACACTGGCAGCAGCCCGCCAATTCGATGCCATTAATGGTGGCGCTCGCCTGGTCATTGGTGAAGGCAATCGCCAGTTGCCCCGCGGCATCCGCGGTTGCGGTCATCTGGTACACATAGGCTTTATTACTCCCACCGGCGGCGCTGAAGACATCCAGGTTCTGCAGCACCGTCGTCCCGTTGACGGCGACATTGAAGAGGCGCTGCCCTGCTGAGTTAAACCACGTTTCGGCAAAATGCAGGCGAAGCTGGTACGGGGTATTGGGGGTGAGCCCGGTGAGGGTATATGTCACATTTCCATACCGTACCGACTGATAGACGGCTTGTGGCGCGGCATACGGTGCACTGGTATCGATGGGGTTGCCGACAACATAGATATTCCCGCCGGTATACCCGTAATCCGCCGCCCAATCGTTCACTGGACTGCCACCACAGTTGATTTTGACATACCCAACCAGATTGTAGACGCCGGTGGTCACATCACTATCGAGCATACCGTTCAGAGAGGCCATCGCTTTGACCGTGGCGCAGGTGGTCAGGCTGAACGGCGTGGAATAGATCGTGCCATTCGTCTCACTGGGCATACTCCCATCGGTGGTATAGCGGATGGTGGCGCCGTTGGTGGCACACGCGATGCTGACCGTTTGTGGCGAGCTGTAATACGCCCCCGGTGCCGGGGTGAACGTCGGCGCGGCCACTTTGAAGAGATAGGTCGCGGTGGACACCGCACTGGTCGCCGATGCGGTATAAGCAATGGCTTGTACGGTGGTGGCGGTGCTAAGGGTGAGCGGCGTGGTGTAGACGGTGCCGGTGGTGCGACTCGGTGTGCTGCCGTCCGTCGTGTAGCGGATGGTGGCGCCGGCGGTCGCGCAACTGATGGTCACCGTCTGGGGCGCGGTCGTGTAGGTGCCTCCCGGCGCATTGTAGTTCGGCGTGGCGACGGCCGGGCCGTTCCAACGGAACATGTTCGCCTTGCCGTTGAAGCCGCTGTTCTCCGTGAAGATGATGTACTCGCCGGTGGACCGCTTCACCGCGGTGAGGCCCATGGTGGCATCTTCCCAGGCTGTGCTCCCGGACACCTCCGGCCCGGCGCTCAAGATCGCCTCCCGTGCGCCGGTATTGGCATCATATGCGTTCACCTGGCCCCACATATCCGCCAGAAAGAGTTTGTCCACGGCCACGTCAAAGCCCATGTAGCGGAATTCCGGCCCGGCGATATACATGAAGTTCGGGTCGGGGCCGCCGGGGAAGTACAGGAACGTTTGCCAGCGGGCAGTGCGATTGCCGGTGCTCCAGGAATCGTAGCGGGCAAGACACTCCACCGTCTGGGTCGGGTTCGCCGGGTCGTACACGGGTTGCATCAGGTACATCGCATCGCGGTCGCGATCGTAGACGACCTTGACGCCGTTGCTCCAGCCGGTGCCGGTGGCACCCACCGCGGGGAAGGAAATATCTTCATAGTCGCCCGCATTCATCCCATAGCTGGGTACACCCTGGGCGGTCAACCCTTTGAAGAAATAGTGGCGTGTGTATGGCACATTGCCGGCGCCCATAAACCCCAACCAAACGTCACCGATCGTATCCACGCAGAAGGAAGCGAACCCGAGGCCGGGGCCGGTGACGTCTTCATTCGAGGTTTCCAGGCCGTCGCCGTTCAGGTCGATCCAGATCAGTGTCCCGATGCGCCCACACGGGACGACGATCTCGCCGTTGTAGCGGAAGATGCCAACCTCGCCGACGCTCCCTTGCCCGCTGGTGTACTGGATCAACGCGCGGCTCGGGCCGACGCGGCGCAGGATGGATTGCGCGGCGCTCTGGCGCGGCGGTGTGCCGTAGGTCATCGGGTTCCAATTGTAGCCGGTGTGCGACCACTCGCTGCCCGGCGCGGTGTTGGCATAATTCAGTGTGGCATGCGAGTAGGTGGTGTAGGCTTGTGTGCCGTCGCTGTCCGGGTCGAGGCCCGGGCAATTGCAGAACATCAGCGAGTTGACCTTCCACACCTGCGTGCCGGTGGCGGTGAATTTGCGCAAGTCGCTGCCTTGCAAGCTGGTAGAGACGTAGATATTGCCGGCACTGTCAATGCCGACGCCGGAGAGCCCATAGAAACGGGCATCCCCACCGCTGGCCGGGTCGGTAATTTGGCCGGGATGACTGCCCGCATAGAGCCCGCCCGCTACCCCGAAACTCGTTTGGAAGGTGGGGGTGGTGGCGAGGTTGGTATAGATCGCGATATCCTGATTGACGCTGTTGTCCGCGATGAGCAGGCGATCATTGGCCGTGTCGTAGGCCAGTGCGACCGGGTTCAGGACATCAGTGATCTGTTTGCCGGTATACGTACCGTTGGGATGGTAGCACTTGATGGCGCCCGCATACTGCGTGCTGATCTTCGTGCCCACCGGGAAATCGTTGGCCTCCTGAATGATCCACAGGTCGCCGCGGCTATCCACCGTGATGGGACCGGGCCGCGTGAAGGCGAAGGCGCGCGCGGGGAGTTCATGGATTTCTGAGATGAACGTGCCGGCTTGCGGCCCGGCACAGTTGACGGCCAGGAGCTGCGTCCCGCCGCTGGTCAGGATTTCGATGCCGCAAATATTCCCGTGCCACAAGTCCACCGTCACATTCCCGTTACTGTCCGCCGGCGCATTGGGGAAATCCACCACGGCGGCTTTGAGCCGTCCGCCCGCAATGGCCACCGCGTCGACGGTCGTCCAGGTGTTGCCATGGTCGACACTGACACCGACCGTCGCCTTGCCGATCTCAGTTTCGGTATATTCACAAAAATGCCCGCGCACGGTATAGGTGCCGTTCGGGGTGTAACCGGGGAAGGTATACCGCGTCGTATCATTCGTCCGCTGTGATTGATAGACCGCCATGGGGGCGGCATGCAGTACACCGGTGACATCAATGGTATTCGTCGTCAGCTTGGCGTAGCTGTTATGGCCGATCGAGGAGTAGTAGCAGGGATCAATACTCGGTTTCGCCACGCGGATAGTGTTCGCGCGCGAGTCACTGATGTAGATCTCATTGTTGGCGGTCGCCAACCCGCTGATAATGGAACGATAATTGGCGGCATCCCAGACATCCACCGAGAGGAAGATGGGCCAGGTGGACCCCACGGTCCCGAGCATATCGGTTTGCAGCAGGACATTCCCCCCTGACCAGTAGGCGTAGGTGCCATCGCTGGCCACCGACCCTTCATAGCCGCCGGCAGCGAAATGCTCATTGCCGTAGCCGGGATATTTGACCACTGCTCCATCTTTGATGATCGCCGCGGTCGCGCCGGCCTCGTCATAAGGGGAGTTGATGTAGCAGCGCCCATCCGGCGCGGTCCACAGCGCACTGATGCCGTTGGGCACATGTCCGTCGGAGTAATTGCCGCCGAAGGTGTTGCCGAACCAACTGCTCTTGTAGCCGAGGTTCGGCGTGCCGATGGTGATATTGTCAAAGGTGGCGGTGCAGGTGGTGCCCGCGGCGCCGCCGGCAGCAAAAAAGCCCACTTCAATCGCGCCCGTGGGGGCGAATTGCCAGCCGCTGACGTTGCTCAGCGTCCAGTAGAACCCGTCCGCGGATTTGTAGATGGCGAAGTTTTTGCCCATGCGTACGATGCGCAGCCAGAGGGGCAGCGGCATGTTGGTGGGCACCGGGTTTGCGGATCCGCAGGCAAGCGCGGCATCATAGGCGGAATGCCCAACGACGTGGTCAATCTTGCCGCCACTTTCGGTGTACCCCTGGTATTGGAAGACGATTTTCGCCGTCGTCGCGTTCGCCACGTTGCTATCGCGCAACATCAGACCGACTTTCGCATTCGTTGGGCCGGTGAAGGCGGTGAGACGGGCGATGATTTCCACGTCGCCCCCCGCATTGGCCGTATAGGTGAAATGGAGTTGATCCGTCCCATTGGTTGAATCACCGGTGCCGGCACCGGTGAGGGTGAGCGTGCTGCCGTTTTCTGTGTGGGAACCGGCGATGGTCGGGGCGCCAATATCGGCGTCAAGCCAGGTGACGGCCCCGGCGCGGGTGAAGCTGCACACCAGCCACAACGGCAGCAGCCACACCAGGAGCCTGTGTGTCATAGATACGCAAGGTTTGTGCATAGCATACACCTTTCTGAATGACCCGGAGACCGTGCGTAAAACGGTACCCCGGGGAAGATAGTGCGGTCGATCTCCTACGACGCACCAGATCGGCCTCCGTGGCGGTCGCTCCCACTTGAACACCGAGTCGTGCTCTCCTGAGAGGTTGTCCGCAGGCTCATGCCTCGTTCATGCGTCATCCGGACAGCTGCCGTAATGATCTCAAGAGCAATACTACTCCCTTCTGCTGGTTCACCGGTGCATGATGGCTGTGTTGACGGCCATTTAACACGAGTCAAAATCGGTTAGGAGTGCCTTGACTCGTGTTAAATGTTTGGATATAATCAGTTTACCAGAAAATGCCCCTCTGTCAAGAGGATTGGACGGTGAATCGCTGGCGATGAGTCACCTGTTTTCAGCATCGCGAACAGCATGTTATGATATGGGACGAAGGAAGGACATTGATGCCCAAAACGCGCCGTCTGACCACGGAGACTGTCACCCACCGCGATATCGCCCGGCGGTGTGGCCTCGCCCGCTCAACCGTGTCCCGCGCATTACAAAATGATCCGGCGATCAAAGAAGAAACGCGGGCCATCATCCAGCAAACTGCGCGCGACATGGGATACAATGCCGAGGCCCAGGAGAGTGCCCGTCGTCTGGTTTTTCGCCAGTATGGCAAGGTGCCCACCCACTCGACCATTGCCGTGTTGATGGAACCCAGCGGACAATTGTCGACGTACGATGCGCGTGTCTTTGCCGGCATCTGGCAGGAAGCATATGCGCACGGCTACGCCCTGGTCACCACCTATCTCGACGTCGCGCCGGAGAACAAAATCGCGGTCCGGTTCCCCCCTGTGCTCGCGCGAAACGAAGTCGATGGCATCATTCTGGCCGTCTTTCCCCCCCATCTCGTCTATCCAACGCTCACCACGTTTCTAAGTGACCGGACCATTGGCGATTTTCCGCTGGCCTGCCTCTTTTCCAATGAGGTTCCTGGCGTCATTTCCGTCACTCCCGATTACTTTCAGGTTGGATATCAAGCCGGACAATATCTGCTGGCACTCGGCCATCGGCACCTCCTCCATTATCACTACCCGACACTCTACGGGTCGAGCACTGACGAACGACTTGCCGGGGTTGTTGCCGCCTACCAGGATGCCGGACTGGATGCGCAGTCGTACCTGCATCGCTTTCCGCTGACCGATCTCATGACCGATCCACATTCGATGGCTAACTACCTCGCCACCCATGCCGCGACCTCCGAGCAGGCGCGGAGCCATCCGCTGATCACCTATCTGCAGGCGCATCCGGACATCACGGCGGTGATCGGCATTAACGACGTAAACGCCATCCTCGCCTGGCGCCTGCTCGAAATTGCCGGATACCACATACCGGATGAGATGAGCGTCATCGGCTGCGATGATACCGAAGCCTTCCCTGACGACCTGCTTGTCAATCGCCTGACAACCATCCACCTGCCGCTTGAGGAGATTGGTCGTCAGGCCGCTCGCCGGGTCATCGCCCAGGCGGAACACGGGGATATTGTCGCGGAACGTGTGGTGTTGCCCATTACACTCCGTCCCGGACAATCAAGCGGTCCGGTTACTCGAGCATCGCGGTGAGAGAGATCTCCCTCCTGGTGGCAGAGCCATGCCGTTCAAGGCATGCGTGCCTCCACGTGGGCATGGTCTGGTGCCACCCAGGCCCGTGGGCATCACCGGCGTGTCGCGGGCAATCCACCCAACCGGTTGTTCCTTACCGGTTGCTTTCCCCTCCCAGGCTGCCGCTGCCCGAGCGGCAGTTCACTCGCGCCCCACAGCCCTGAGGAACGGTGCTGCCTCGGGCAGGCTTATTCACCTGCTGCCCGAGGCAGCATCCGACAAGCGACCTCGCGCCCCATCATTTTCGCGGCAGCCCGATGATGCGCACCAGGCCATGCCGGAAGATGACCGGCAGCCTGTTGGCCCGGATATCGGTCAACTCGCGGCACGCGACCCCATCACTGAACGTCAGCGGGCTGGTGCCGGGTTTGGCGGTGGGCAGCGCCTGCAGGAGGAGCCGGCACACGGTCGGCATTCCACACGGGAGGTGGGTGCCCGGGGGAAGGGCCAGCGCGACCGCCAGCACGCCGGGCCGGTGCGCATTCACGAGGATGGCACCCTTGGCGGCAATTCCGAGCGGTTGGACGGAGAGGATCCGCACGCGTGCCGGATCGTAATTCAGCGAGAATGCCAGCGCGTTCTCGTTCCCCAGCGCGGTCAGGATCACCTGCACTGAGGCCTGCGTACCGGGGACCAGCATGGCGGTAGAAAGCTGTACCATGCGCGGCGTGCCGCCGGCCCCCCGCACGGCGGCCGGCGTGCCGGCCGGCTGCGTCGGCCCGCCCGCCGCGGTCAGTGGATCCAGGCCGACGGCATAGCGCCCGACCTGCACCCAGTCTGCCAGCGTGATGCGTCCATCGCCGAGTGTGGCGCGCGGCGCGCAATCGGCGCGCTGGAATTCGTCCGGGGTCGCAGGGGTGTCCAGCCTGGCGATGAAGCGGCCCTCCTGCACCCAATCGGCAATGGTCACCGCGCCATCGCCCCCGGGATGTGCACTGACGTCGCCTTCCCATCCGGCGGCGCCGATGGTGACGATCACCGTCGCGCTATTGGAGTCGACCTGCCCATCATTAGCCGCGAAGGTCACCGTATCGCTCCCGCTCGCCCCGGCATTCGGTGTGTACCGGAAGGCACCGGCGGCAGCGTCGGTGACCACGGCGATCCCTTGCCGCCCTTGCGCGATGATGCGGAACGTCAGCGGATCGCCGTCCGCGTCGGTCGCGACGAACTGGCCGGTCGCCGGCGTCTCCGGCAATGCGGCCAGCGCACCGTCCACGGCACACGGGGCGGCATTGCCGCGCGTGAGGCGCACCCCCACGGCATCGCAGAAGGTGGCATTCCCGAGTGACGTGGCGGTGAGGAGCAGGGCCTGTGCGCTGTTGCGTGGAGTTCCCGCCGCGGGCGTGGCTTCGCAACGGAGCACACAGCCGTTGCCCGCTGTCAGCGTCGGCGTGCACCATCCGCCATGCAGCAGCGCGTCGGTAATCTCGTTGCCGCCGGACAAGGCGTCGAAGTAGCGCACCGTCCAACCGTCGCCCGCCGGTGTGCCGGTGAGCTGGATGGTGTCGGTGTTCCATCCCTCGTTCGTCACGCGTACATAACAGACTGCTGGATGGTTGACGATTGTCTGTTGTGCCAGGGTTTGCGCCTCGATGTCCTGATAGATATGTGCACCCAGGTACCCACTATCCGGCACGGCGCTGATAAGCAGGTCCGGTTGCGGGAACGCGCTGGTGAAGAGGAAGAGGTCGTTGGTATTGTTGGTGTCATCGGGAACCAGGTTTGTTGCCGCGGAAGAGAAGACCACGCAGCGACCATCCTTGCTGATGATGGGGGAAACGGAGGAGCGGTCACCCTGCTGCCCGGCGGCCGTGGTGGAGAGCAGCAGGGTGGCGCCGGCCACCCGGTCGCGCAGGAAGACATCGGTGGTCTGGTTACTATCCCCCCACACCAGGTTATCGGCATCGGAGCTGAAGACAACAAAGCGCCCATCCGCACTGATGGATGCCCCGTTGCTGTTCATATTCTGCGGTGCCCCGCTTTCGGAGACGCTGACGGGTTCAATCGTCCCTGTCTGCAGGTCAGCCACATACAGTTGTGCGATCGAGGCAGGGGGTGACCAGTTGTGGTCCGCAATCAGATTGGTGGCGGTTGAGGAAAAGAGCAGATAACGGCCATTGGCGCTGAGATCGTAGCAGGCGGAATCGCCATTCGCCGGAGAGCCATCCACAGCGACGGTGATGCAGCGGGTGGTGCCGTTGCGCCGGTCATGCACATACACATTGCCGTTCCCTGTGCTGTTTCCCTTTGTCAGGGTAGTGGCATACGAGGTAAACGCGATCTGTTGGCCATCGCCACTGATCGCCAGCCCCCGCCCGCCGATGCCGGAATTCGCATTCCCTTGCACGCCGGCATCCGAAACGCTCACGCGTTCGATCACCCCGGTTTGCCAATCGCTGACGAAGACATCAAAACAGTTATTGGTGTCGCCGGGCACCAGCGTGGTCGCCGAGGAGACGAAGGCCACCGTACCGCCATCCGCGCTAATCATCGGATTGGTGCTGAGCTTATCGCCTTGTGTTCCGTCGGCGGCGACACTCACGCGTTGGGTGGCGCCGGTGACACAATCATGCACGAAGACATCGGCGAAGCCGTTGGTATCGTCAGGGACCAGGTTGTCGGCAAATGACATAAACGCCACGTACCGTCCATCGGCACTGATCGACGGTGCGGCAGAGCGCATATCGGCTTCCGTGCCGTCGCTCGCCACGCTGACGCGGGTGAGCTGCCCGCTCTGATTATCGCGGACGAAGATATCCGCCATCCCGTTGGTATCCGACGGCACCAGGTTGGATGCAAACGAAGCAAAGGCCAAGTACCGGCCATCCCGGCTGAGCGTCGCCGGGGCGCTGCTGCTTGCGTTCGCCTGCGCCCCATCCGCGGTGACACTGGCGCGGATGAGCGATCCGAAGTAGGTCAGCTGATATCGCGCGAGCGCTTGCACCGTATCCCCGCGCGTGGGATCAAGCGTGGAATGCGCGGTGACCAGCAGAGAGATGCCCGAGCTGACGGGCGAGTTCGCGGTCACCTCGAGACGAAGATCGCAAGTCTCGCCGTGATGCAGTACGGGGGAAGTCCACCCGCTCCCGGTAACCTGCGCCGTGATTTCCATCCCCGCGTCGTGGGCATCAAAATAGCGCGCGATCCACTCACCGGTGCCGCCGGCTGCCGTCATGGTGAACTGGTCGGGCAGTTCACCGGCATTCGCCAGGCGCAGGTGATAGACCCCCACGGCATGGTTCGCCAGCGTTTGCAGTTGGGACTGGCTTTGTCCCGTTGCATTGCAGATGCTCACCCCGGCATATGGAGCACCGAACTGGTCGATCTGCAGATCCGGCTGTTGCCCGAGCACCGCATACGGGTAGTCAAGGGGGAAATAGACGTTTGTCCCGGTGACAGTCTGCGGCAATCCGCTGGCCGCCTGCTCGATATTGCCGTGGGCGACGTCGATGATTTTGAACGCCTTCACGGTCACCGGCGCACTGGTATTGCCGGTCACTCCCAGGTACCAGCGCAATGCGCAATAGCCAGGGAGCAGATCGGTATAATCCAGCACGAAGCCGGCGTCACAGGCGGTGGTGCTGCCATCGAAGGCATAAGCCCCCCCGGCCATATTCAGGGCAGGGGCGGTCCAGGTGGTGAGCGGAACCGCACTGTCGGGCGTCGAAACACCAAGGCTGATGGCGCATTGATTCCGTGCCACGGTATTCAGGTTGAATTGCGCCACCACTGCCGGTGAATACGCCGGACGCGCGGTGAGCCAGTACGCGGTGGCCGACCACAAGGCTACCTGCCGGCCGGGATTCGCGGTGGTGAGCACGGCGGAAACCGTCTTCAGTGCATCATACGCCAGCCAGATAAAGCCGCCATTGCCCCAGCCGCTGCCCCACGAATTGGCGATGCACAGTGCCCCTTTTTCACCGGGGTCGACCACGCCATTCCCGTTAATATCCACCCAGACGGCATCGTTATACCCGACAATGGTCATGGCGTGTCCGCCCCCTCCATCGCCCAGCATGGCGCAGGCCGCTTGCCCGATGGCCGCATCATCCGCATGGGTGGCAGGATCATCTTTCACGGTGACGAATTGCCAGGCGTAGATATTGGTGCCGAAATTCAGCACGTAGCCATCGGTCAGCAGCGTCTTCAACTGCTGGAGGCCGGTGTCCGTATCCAATCCGGTGACGGTTCCCTGCCGGTCCATACGCATATCGATGGCATGGCGCCAGACGCCGGGATCGGTGCACCAGGCCAGATAATTCCCGTCATAGGGGAGTTCCGCCAGCGTGGCCGCACCATGCTGTTGCTCGATACTATAGATGTTGGTGATCCAGGTGCCTTCATCTTTGCCCCCGTTCACCAGGTTGTAACTCCATCGGGGAGAGAAATGCCGGGTATCATCCGCATTATTGACCGACCATCCGCGGGCGAGTGCCGTCATATATGTCATCTGATAATATGTGCAGGCGAACGCCGCGCAGGAATTCTGTCCACCCTGGTTGGCGATGGGCGGAAAATACGGCAGGGTACTGTTATCGACGGCTTCGGGCAGGATTCCGGTGGCGGCGGCACTGCCGATGTCCCTGCCATCAATTTCACGCCCGACCGGCACCGTGAGCGCGCCGGACAGGGGAACCATGTTCCGGGAGCGACGCCCGGCATTCACCCGGGAAAGACCGAGTGTATTCAAGTGCACCTGGCGTGCGCTCAACAGGTGCTGCTGCATCCAGGCAGATTCCGCCGCTGTCGGCGGCCGGCAGCCCGTGGCATGCAGAGAGAGATCCTGGGCCGTGACCGTGGTGAACAGGACGAATACCAGCGATAGAGCCAGGGGGAAGTGCAGACGTGCGATCATATGATTTCGTTCCGTTTGCGAGACAGGCGCTCGCACTCCTTTCGTGTGATTCCTTGCGGCGTTGTGCACCACGCAGAGGTAGCGTGCTGCATGGCGGCCACGAGGTGTGTACCCGATGTGGCATATTCTGCATTATCCAGGTGCGCGATGGGGGTATTGATTTTCCCGACCGGCAACCGTTCGACTGGAACAAGTTACAGACCGTGCGTAATTATTATATAAATCATTCGGAATCCGGGCAAGCGATACAGCAGGCTCTTTACTATTATTTCTGCACCAGCAGGCTGCCATTGGCAGAGACAGCGGTACTCAGCTTCGGATCGGTCAACGCCTGGCCGGAGGTGAGGATGAAGGTCTTTCATCCGGTGCCCCCGACCATATTGCAGCACCGGAGCGGCGATGGCACTCCGCGAAATCAGTGAAAAGGCCGGCGCGTGCCATCGTCTGATGACACGCGCCGTGTGGCGTACCGGGAGCGTTCGCCCCTCACCAGGAGGTGCGCCTTCCCCTTACGGTTGCGTAACGCTCACATTGTCAAAGGTGACCGTTTTGGCTGCCGAGGTGCTGCCGCTGGTCACCGCCAGACCGACGTAGATGGGGTCGGACATGGTGACAGTTGTCCCCGAGCCGACGGCCGTCCAACTGCTGCCGTTAGCGGACATGAAGGCGGAGAGCGTGTTGCTGCTGCGCACCACTTTCACCCAGTAGGGCGGCGCGGCCGCCGTGCTGCTGGTGGTCGAACTGGTGCTGCCGCCGGCCGAGGTGCGGCGCAGGAAGTAGACGTAGTAGGTCGAGGTCGGCTTGTACATTGCCGACGCCTCGATGCTGTTGGCGTTGAGGTTCTGCCGCATCATCACCCCCGCGCGGGTGGCGGTGGAGGGACTGGTGGCACTCGCCACGCGGGCCACGATGGTGGTGTTGCCGCTGAATTGGCGATAGACGTAGCGGAAGGCGTCCGCCGTACTGGTCACTCCCGCCCCGGCGCCGCTCACGGTGAAGGTGCCGCCGCTGTAGCTGGCCGAGCCGGCCACGCCCACTGAGCCGATGTCGCTGGTGCCCCACACGATGATGTTCACCGCAGATGAGGTGGTGGCGACGTTGTTGTTGTCGTAGGCCTTGGCGGTCAAGGCGTAGTTGCCCATGGTCACGCTGGTCCAGGTGTAGTTATACGGGCTGGTGCTGGCGGTGCCGACCAGGTTGCTGCCCTGGTAGAACTCCACCTTGCTGATCGTCCCGTCGCTGTCCGAGGCGGTGGCAGTCATGGCCACGCTGGCCGGGGCGATGTAGTTGGTGTTGGCCGCCGGGGCGGTGAGGCTCACCGTCGGCGGGGCATCGGAAATCACGTTCACCCCACTGGAGGTGGTGGTGAGGTTGTAATTGTCATAGGCTTTCGCCGTCAGCGTGTAGCTGC
>Ga0272448_1002098_pt1 | contig 25728 bp, 34 predicted proteins | sample YNPCB0191_FD_202220 | JGI IMG/M metagenome (GOLD analysis project Ga0272448, IMG submission 202220) | Hot spring sediment microbial communities from Yellowstone National Park, WY, United States - YNP-CB-019-1 | ecosystem: Environmental > Aquatic > Thermal springs > Hot (42-90C) > Sediment... | reverse complement strand
TTTTCTGTGGATTGGACTTGCCCCTATTTTTTTTAGAATATCCCTGTGCAGCTTAGTTGGATATCCTTTGTGTTTATGAAATCCATATTGGGGATATTTTTCGTGCATTTTTTCCATTATTTTGTCTCTGGTGACTTTTGCGATAACGCTAGCAGCTGAAATTGAAATAACTTTTTGGTCGCCATGGACCACTGCTTTCTGTCGCATAATAGAATTGATGGTAAAATTTCCATCCAAAAGGCGGTTCTTATCCGCTTTAAATTTTTCCCAAGTTTTGTTGATATTTCTGCCATATAGTTATTAACATTATATCTCTTGTTGCATTATTAGGCAATGTTGTTATAATGATACAATGAACAATGGATCAAATCCGTTGTCCGCGCACGGGAGGGCTGGGGCAAGGGCAACATCTTCTTTGGCGGCGCATTTTGCGAAGCAAAAAACGAAATTCGGCGGCGGAAAAGCGAGGGCGGGGCGGGAAACGCAAACTTTACAAATTGGCTGCGGGGCTTGGATTCGAACCAAGATTAATGGCTCCAAAGGCCACTGTCCTACCATTAGACGACCCCGCATATAGTATATAATTTATCACTTTTTGGGGTTTATTTCAATACAGTTTGACCGTTTTTATCGAGATAAAAATATATCTCTGAAAAATATATCTCTTTTGTTTGGTTGTTTATCTTTAACACAACACCCAATCCATTTCTAACGCTTTCGTTAAAATACTGGTCAAATATAAAATTCCCCAAAGAATAATAAATTCTTTTGCCCTTATACTCTTCTGTTGTTTGCGTAACATGCGGATGGCTTCCAACAACCAAATCGGCGCCATTATCAATAAACCAGCGCGCCATTTTTATTTGCTCTTCTGACGGAATTTTCTGATACTCAATCCCCCAATGACAATAAACAATTACAATATCCGCCTCAGATTTTAATGTTTTGATTTCATCACCAACCGGCAGTTGGTTTTCATAAAATTCATTGTAATTAATAAATCCTATTTTTACGCCTTTTATGTTTTTAATTATGTTTGTTTTTTCTCCGGGAGCGCCAAAATAATCAATACCGGCTTCATTTAAATATCTTTTTGTCGCCTCCAAACCCTTGCTGCCAAAATTCAAAATATGATTGTTGCCCAAATTTACAATTTTTATATTTTGATTATACAAAGTTTCGGCAACGCTTTTGTCAAATGTAAAAAAATAATTTTTCTCAGCACCCGGCGCGGTGCTAACGCTTATTGATTTTTCATCTGTAATGGGCCCTTCTAAATTGGCCACGACCAAATCATAATTTTTTAAAAAATCGGATATCTTTTCAAAAATAAATTCGTTGCCCCCGTTTTTTTCTGCATAGTATCTTATTCCCCGGTCAAACATCAAATCCCCCACAAATAAAATATTGGTATATGTTTGCTGACTAATTTCCTGATTAATGATGTTGGGTGGAAAAAAACAAACAGCCGCTGTTAATAACACAGCGACTGCTGTCAAAATAACAAGGATTGTTTTAGCGATGCTCATATTACTACTTGCATACAGTTTGAGCAGATACGCATCTAACTTTTCCAATGGTATTATTTTTGCCTATGCATAAATATGTCCCGTCTGATAGTTGGGTTGAAACGCAAAAATCTGTTGCCGAAGAGAAACAAACCGGTTTTTTGCCGCCCCGCTTTATTATATCATTGTTCAAACCAATTAATTCTTCCCCAAAATCTTTAAGATAACCATTCAATAAACCGCTGTAACACAAAGAGGAATAATTCTTTTTGGTTAAAAATAAAGAGTTCGCCAAACTACCTATTCGGGTCATATCTGAACGTATTCCAAAAATCTGGAATACGGGCAAAAGGACAGTTTCTATTTTATTAATTTCTCCTGTAGGCGCCACAATGGAGATGGTTTTATTAATATTACTATTGGTGCTGGTAATTTTTAAATCAATGGTTGCTCCCATTCCTAACAGAGTGTTTATATTAATTGTTTTGTCGAGCTTAGTTTTATAGAGCATATAATCGGTTTTCCCAATCCATAATTCTATGGGCATATCTCCTATCGTATTAATAAGACCAGCCATCAAACTTTTTATTTCATCCTCTAATAAATTATTTTGTGGTATCTTTTGTAGCTTAGAAGTGGTGTTTATAATTTTATCAGCAAGCTGCGCTAATTGATCTTTGGTAATTAAAATAGAATAGTGGTAAACTTTTTGCCCATTTATTACCTCGTCGTTTAGTGGGATTATATATCCCGATAAAACCATTTCTTGCACCATTGTTTGAAGTTCTTGAACTTGCTGCGCCATTTCTCCAGCGTCTAACTGCTCTCCAACGTCTAACTGCTTCTGTCCTGAAAAAACAGATAGGATCAAGGCTGGACCAACTTGGTTAAGAGCATTAATAGAGTCTTGGTCCGCCTTAAACCAAATATTTTTAATTTTAGAAAAATCAAGTCCTTCTTCTACAGAAGGGGGAAGTTCTATCTCATTGATTTTTAGATAAGACGTATTACCAATTACAACCATATCTAAATCTAATGAGGCTGACGGAGAATCAAGATTTCGGGCTTGTATACCAATATTTATATTAGTTGCTGATTTAGGAAGAGTTGGATTTGTTATATCTTTTTTCTCATTTATTTCAAAGATTAATTTTCCTAAAGATTCTTTGTTTTTATTTTCTGAAACCTCGGCTTCTATTTTTATTGTCCCTTGAAAAGATTTAATATTTTCTAAGTTAGCTAACATATTAGCAACAACTGTTTTTGGCTCAACCTTAGGAGCACCCTTTAATAACGAATACAACGAATCCCAAGAAAAATTAAAATATTTAGCAATAGCAAACACCGCACCAACTATAACAACCACAATAACCAGAACCAACAAGATTTTTAATAATATCTTAAAAAAGGATGTTCTTTTCGAACTGACAACCTGCTGCCCCCTTTCGGCAACCTGCACCTGCGGTTTGGCCTCTACTTGGCTGGCGAATTGCGATTCAGCATCCGGTTGCGGACGGGCTTCTGTTTGGGCTTGAATTGGCGTTTGGGGTTGGTTTTGTTCTCCGCTTTGTGTTTGTTGGCTTTGTAGTTTATCTACATAAGCAAAGGCTTCATCAACCTCTGATACCGACCAACCATTTTTAAATAACAGGTTGCGAGTTTCCTGATCTGTCTGACCAACCTCTCGCGCCTTTTTAATATATTCTATCAATTGTGGTTCTATTGCCATATTTTAAATTTTAATTTTATTTTTTTATCGCTATTTTTATTATACTATACTAAATTTTACCTACAAGCCGGTTATGCTAAAGCGACGCCCACGGTAAGTGGTTCAAAAAACCACTCACTACTTCTACTTGGCGGACAAACACTTGCGCTACCCCCTAAATCTCATAAAAAGAACCCCAACCGTTCAGTTAGACCCCCAGTAACTTCTGAACGGCGTTGCGCCTTTCGACCTGGCCCCTAATACTGTCTAGACCAGATACACCCTATATTAAGATATTCCTTTCGCTAGGTGCTGGTCCACTTAAGCGCTTGGGGACAATCATCCCCCAGTAGCGGCTTGTGGGGTTGCCCTGCATACTATTATGTTTATAATAAACCTTGTCAAGAGTTAACGCCTAATAAAAACCGCGGGACTTGCGGTTATTTTACGTATACCTATCTGCCACCACTGTTGCGGCAAAGGAATGGGGTTTTATTTTTGCTTCAAAACCATTGCTTTTTATTAACCCAACAATTTCTCTAATCATTTCTTTGGTTTTGCCCTGTTCCCCCACATCAGCGTGAATATATTCAAACTGGTATTTTAAACCAAATTTATTCTCTTTTTCTAAAGTTTCTTTCAAAGAAAGCGCTAATTCACAAGATAAATAAACTTCCTGTAAAATTCTATTTTTCCAATAGGTAAATTTTTTTAAAAAATCTTCTGGATAATACATTTTTTTAAGGAAAAATCTTCCGCCCGCCCCGCTTCTTAAAACAACAATGGCTATAGGAAAAAACGGTTTATCAGAAGATGGAGAATCACAGCCAACAATAACTTCGTACTTAAAGTCCGGTTTTTCACGCATATAATTAAAAATTTCTCTCACAACTTCTTCTAGGGTTAACTTTCCTTTTGTGGGATTAAAAAACTGTCCGTTTAACACCTCTTCATTAATCATGGTTTTTTATATTAACAAAAAATTGACAGTACTGTCAATTTTTGCTTTGCTTTATTCCTCAATAGAATTAATAATCTTTATAAATTCTTTAGCGTCTAACGAAGCTCCTCCCACCAAAAGTCCATCAACACCTGCTTTTTTTATATATCTTCCAGAATTTTCGCTTTTTACACTACCACCATAGATTATTCTCGTATTTGTTTTTACCAATCTTCTTATTAACTCAACTGCTTCTTTTGTTTCTTCGACACTGCAATTATTCCCCGTACCAATCGCCCAAACCGGCTCATAAGCTATATTTATGTTTTCTATTTTTTCATCAACGTTTGCCAAACCATTCTTTATCTGTTTTTCTAAAATTTCGTTTCTTTTCCCAGCATCATGCTGTTCTTGTGTTTCACCAACGCAAAAAATAACTTTTAACCCGGCATCTACGGCTTTTTTTATTTTTTTATTTATAATTTCATCTGTTTCGCTAAAATACTTTCTACGCTCTGAGTGGCCAATTATGACATATTTAACTCCCATATCTTTAAGCATTGCAGCAGAAATTTCTCCGGTAAAAGCCCCTCTTTCTTCATAAAAAACGTCTTGTGCGCCAAGAGTTAAACCTTTTAGCAAAGATAAATAAATAAATGGCGGACAAATAACAATTTCGGATTTTGTTCCTTTTATCCTCTTCTTAATATTATTAAAAATATTTCTAGCTTCTTTTGATGAGGCTGGATTCATTTTCCAGTTTGCTGCAATTAATTTTTTCATAACATTAAGATTAAAATTATATTTAATATTAACACATTGAAAAATGGCAATAAATCGCAGGCTGGTTTTTAAGTACTAGTTAAAATTAGGGGCCCTCTTTTAGTAATCGCCACGGTATGCTCGAAGTGGGCTGATAAAGAGTTGTCTCTTGTAGCATATCCATAACCATCGTCAGATTTTCTTAAATTATAATCACCTGCCGTCACCATTGGTTCTATACAAATAACCATTCCTTCGCTCAATTTTATACCATCTCCTTTTTTTCCAAAATTTAGAACCTGGGGGTCTTCGTGTATGCTTTTCCCAATACCGTGCCCACACAAATCTCTAATAACAAAAAAACCCCTACCCTCAACGAAATGCTGAATTGCAAATCCAATATCACCCAGCGTGTTACCAACTTTAGCTCTTTTAATCCCCAATGCTAATGATTTTTGGGCAACATTAATTATTTTTTTAACAAAGGAAGAAACCCTGCCCACCCCCAAAGATACTGCCATATCTGTGTGGAAGCCTTTATACAAAATCCCCAAATCCAATTTTAATAAATCTCCCTCTTTTAAAATATACTCTGAAGGAAGACCGTGAACTATATTTTCATTTATAGATGTACATAAGGAATTTGGAAATTCTAAATATCCCTTAAAAGAAGGTGTGGCTCTATATGATAAAATAAGAGCCTCGGCGGCCCTATCTAATTCTTTGGTGGTGATTCCGGGTTTAACCATTTTCTCCAACTTTTCCATAATTTTAGCCAAAATCCTTCCACCTTCTTGCATTGTTTTTATTTCTTCTTCGTTTTTTATCGTTATCATTTAGAAACTACCTTTAAAACATCTTTAAAAACATCGGCAACCGATTGTTCTCCGTTTATTTCATGCAAATGTATTTTTTGCTTTTCAATAAACTTTATAACTGGGTAGGTTTTTTCTTTAAAAATTTCTATTCTCTTTTTTATTGTTTCTAGGTCGTCTAATCCTTTTCTGCGAATAAGAATAGAACCATCTAATGGACACTTGGTTAATTTTTCTGTTTCCGGAGTAAATAAAATAGAATGACGAATTAACTGACAAATTCTTCTATGAGAGTTTCTAAAAATGGTTGTCTCTGGTTTTATCTCTAAAAAAAGAAATTTTATGTTTTTCTCTCCATAAAGTTTTTTTAAAAGAGGAATTTCTTTTTCCGCCTCATAAACAGTTCGCGGCGAACCGGAGAAAATAATGCTTTTACCTTCGCGGGCAAGTTTTTTTATCTTTTCTAACGTAAGATGAACAACAAAGGGCGGACTACACAAAAGTCCCTTATCCCACCTATCTTTTTCTTCACCCAAAGTATAAACTTTTCCGTCTATCTGAAAAGTTTTTTTGGAGGAATTATCTTGAAACTCTTTTTCTAAAATTTTACTCGTTTCAAGGTGGTAATATCCAGTTTTTTCGGATAAGAGTTCTGCCTGCGTCCCCTTTCCTGCGCCCGGTGGGCCAAATAAAATTATAACTTGTTTGGACATGTTTTTTGTTTTAAAAAGTATCGTATTCGCGCATTTGAAGTTGGGCGTTAATTTGTCTAACTGTGTCTAAAACAACGCTTACAATAATTAACAAAGATGTTCCGCCCACCAAAAACTGAAAACCAATTACACCGGTTATCCCGGCAACAATTGACGGCAATATGGCAATTAAACCAAGAAAAACAGCGCCGGTAAATAATACCCTGTTCAGAATATATTTTAGAAAGTCTGCTGTTGGTCTTCCTGGCCTTACGCCGGGAATAAAACCGCCCATTTTTTGTAAGTTTTCCGAAATTGTTTTTGGGTCAAAGGTCACAGCGGTGTAAAAATAAGTAAAAAGTATAACCAATAAAAAATATAAAAAACCATGCACCCAAACATTGTTAAAAAACAAATTAATATTTGTGCCCAATTTTCCTATAATACCTGGATAGGCGCTAAAATAATTAGCTATTATTCCCGGAAATAAAAGTATAGAAAGGGCAAAAATAATGGGCATAACTCCAGCCGGATTAACACTTAAAGGCAAATAGGTTGACACGCCACCATACATTCTCATTCCTCTAATCCTTTTAGCGTAAGAAACGGGTATATTGCGACGAGCTTCAGTAATTAAAATAACGCCGGCAATTATAACCACGGAAAGAAATATAAAAATTAAATAAGACAAAATTTTAGATGGGTCAAAAGTAATAAATGCTTGAAAAATATTAATAGGCAGATGGGCAACTATACCGGCAAAAATTAACAAAGAAATTCCATTCCCCATTCCCTGTTCAGAAATTATTTCCCCAATCCACATCAAAAACATCGCGCCCGCCGCGATGGTAGCAATAGCTGATATTGTTGTGGACAAAGAAAGAACCGGGATTATACCTTTATGGCTAAGTAAAACAAGCATTCCATATCCCTCAAAGGCGGCAAGGGGGATTGTCAAAAGTCGGGCGTATTGATTAAGCTTCTGCCTTCCAATTTCGCCCTCTTCTTTATAAAGTTTTTCCAGCGCGGGAAAAATCATTGTTAATAACTGTAAAATAATTGTAGCTGTAATATACGGCCCTACCCCCAACAAAACAATTGAAAAATTGCTTAAAGCGCCACCGGTAAATAAATTTAAAAGACCAAAAACTTGGTTTTGGCTAAAAAACTTCTTTAATCCCTCGCTACCAATTCCCGGTATTGGAATATTTGCCGCTAAGCGAAATACTACAAAAAGAAAAATTATAAACAAAAATTTCCTTCTTAGTTCTTTATTCTTAAAAAGAAATATTATTTTGTCGTACCACATTAAAGAAATTTATCAATTTAAGTTTCCCATTTTCCATAAACGAACCAATAAGGCATTAAATATTTAAGGAAAATGAGAACCAATAATTGAAAAAAATTATTTAATTTTACCCCCTGCTTTTTCAACCGCCTCTTTTACTGCCTTGGAGACTCTGCAGTTTTCTATAATTATTTTTTTTGTAATTTTTCCCTTACCCAAAATTTTAACCTTGGGGATCTTTCCTTTTATTTTATCTATAACGCCCTTCTTTAGCAAATTTTTCGGACTTATAATTTCACCATCTGCGCAGGTTTTTTCTAAAACCTCCAAATTAACCGGTGTAATATAATCTTTTAAAACAGCGCGCCTATATCCCCTTATTTTTGGATATCTTTTTATTAATTGTCTAATAATCGGTTCCAGTTTTCTACCCGACCTTTGTTTCTGGCCTTTTATTCCCCTACCCGAATAAGTTCCTTTCTTACCCCCCCTACCAACTCTTTTTTTGCGCTTGCTATAATGTTTTGCTTTTAGCTCGTTAATTTGCATAAAATTATTCTTTAATTTTTAGTTTTTCTAATGCTCTTATCGTTGCCCTTGCGTTGTTTAATTTATTTTTTGAACCGGAAAGAATTTTAGAAGAAATGTCGTTAATTCCAGCCAGCTCGCAAATTGCCCTAACCGCCCCTCCAGCCACCAATCCTCTGCCCTTTCTTTGAGGTTTTAACAAGATAACCGCTGGACCCGATTTTGCTACTACCTCGTGGGGGATGGTACCTCCAATAATAACAACATTAATCAAGTTCTTTTTGGCTTTTCGAGTGGCCTTTTCAACTGCCTGAGAGACATCTCGTCCTTTATCCACCCCTATCCCTACCCTTCCCTTTTTATCTCCAGCTATCACTACTGCCCTAAATCTCAATCTTTTTCCCCCTCCAGTAACCCTAGTAACTCTTGCTAAATCTAAAAGTTGTGTCTGGATTTCATTTTTTGGCGTATCTCTGCCCAAACCGACCCTGCCAAAACCTGCTTTTGCTTGACTCTTGGTTCGGATCTTTTTTGTATCTGCTTTTTCGGTTTCTTTTATTTCCGACCCATCATCTGTAGAAATGGGCTTGAAACCGTCGTCTGGTTTTTTTATTATTTTTTTATCTTTTTTATTTTCTTCCATTTTATTATCTTCCATTTTATTAAAAGTTAAAAATTAAAATTTAAGCCCTTCCTCCCTTGCCCCTTCGGCTAAAGATTTTATTCTACCATGAAAAAGAAATCCTCCCCTGTCAAAAATAACGCTTTCAATTTTATTTTCTTTTGCTCTTTGGGCTATCAACCTCCCAACCTGTTTAGCAACTTCCAATTTCCCGCCGCCTTTCGGTTTTTTAATTTCTAAATCAGAAGCGCTTGCCAAAACCTTTGCCAAACTATCGTCTATTATTTGAGCATAAATGTGTTGATTTGACCTAAAAACAACAAGCCTTGGCCTGTTTTTTGTGTCAATTATTTTTTTTCTTATTTTGGCATGTCTTCTTTTTCTTTTTTCTTTTTTTGTTTCCATCTTTTTATAATTATCTTTTGTTTTTTTATTTGGTAGCAGCTACTACTTTTTTACCCTCTTTTCTTCTGATTTTCTCTCCTTGATACTTAATACCCTTTCCTTTATATGGTTCAGCTTTTTTCTGTTTTCTAATTAGAGCTGCCATTTGTCCAACTCTTTCTTTATCGACACCGGACACTATAATAATATTTTTCTCAACTGCAAAATTAATTCCCGGCGTCTTGGCTATTTTAACAGGGTGGGTAAAACCAAGATTTAAAACCAAACTGTTTCCCTCAACAGAAGCCTTAAAACCCACCCCCTCAATTTCTAATCTTTTTTCAAAACCTTTATCAACCCCCTCAACCATGTTTGCTATCAAGGCCCTGTATAATCCCCATAACCCCTTTTCTTTTTTAGAAAGATTGTTTTTTGGTAAAACAGAAATTTTATTGTCTTTTACCTCAACCTTAACTGCTGGGTGGATTGATCTCACCAATTCTCCCTTTGGACCGGAAATCTTAATTTCTTTTTCGGAAATTTCCACCTTAACCCCTTGGGGTATTTCTATTGGTTTTTTGCCTATTCTTGACATATTTTTATTTAGTTATTTACCAAATTTTACAAATTAATTCTCCACCTATTTTTTGAGCCCTTGCCTCTTTATTTGTCATCAACCCTTTTGGTGTTGAAATTATGGCTATCCCATAACCGCCATGAACTTTTTTAATTTTTGAAAATCCTATATATATCCTCTGACCGGGTTTTGAAACTCTTTTAAAATCTGTCATTGCTGGTGCTTTGTTATTATACTTCAAAGAAATCTTTAAAACCTTTACTCCTCCCTTGTTCGTTTTTTTCACTTCTCCGATGAAACCCTCTTTAGATAGAATTTCGGCAATCTCGCTTTTTATTCTTGACAGAGGAACAAAAACTTCTGTTTTGGAAACAGCGTAAGCGTTTTTTATTTGATTTAACATGGCTGTAATTGGATCTGTCATATTTTTTTACCAAGATGATTTTTTAATACCAGGGATTTCTCCCTTGTTAGCTAATTCTCTAAAACAAATTCTACACAGGCCAAACTTTCTCATAAAGCCATGCCTTCTGCCACACCTAAAACAACGTCGAACAATTCTGGTCGGATATTTTGGTTTCTTTTTCGCTTTTGCTTCTTGTGATGTTTTGGCCATAAATAGGGAGGTAAAAATTAAGATTTAATTGGAAATCCTAATAATTTATATAATTCCAAACCCTCTTCTTTGCTTTTAGCGTTTGCCACAATTGTTACTTCTAATCCAAAAATTGTTTTTTCTTTTTCCGCAAAAATTTCCGGGAAAGAGATATGCTCTTTAAATCCTATGGATAAGTTGCCATTTTTGTCAATTGACTTTGGATCAATGCCTTTAAAATCTCTTACTCTTGGCAGGGAAAGGTAAATTAACCTCTCTAAAAAATCCCACATTCTATTTCTTCTCAAAGTAACCATAGCGGCAATTACCATATTTTCTCTTAACTTAAATCCTGATATCGATTTTTTGGCTTTTATTAATTTTGCCTTTTGTCCGGCAATTAAAGATAAATCCTGCATTACAATATTTTGTACTTTTTCTCTTTCTGCGGCTGATTTACCCACCACCTCTTTGCCAAAGGAACTATTCAAAATCACCTTTTTTATAGAAGGAACTGCCATAGGGCTTTTATACCCAAATTTTTTCATCATAACGGGAACAACCTCTTTTTTATATTTTTCCTTTAATTTCTCCATGTTTAAGTTTCTGTTTAGTTACCGCTAAACTAAGGCGGATTTTGAATAAATAATTATTTATATTGTTTATATTGTTTTACCGCACTTCTTACAGACTCTAGATTTTATGCCATTTTCAATTTTATATCCTACCCTTACCGCTTTCCCGCAACCGGAACAAATTATTTTCGCATTAGAAGCGCTAAAAACTGCCGGAATCTCAACAATCTGCCCCTTTTCTCCTTCTCTTTTTGGTCTAATGTGTTTTTTTCTTAAATTTATTCCTTCAACCACAATTTTATTTTCTTTCGGCAACGCCTTAATCACTTTTCCTGTCTTGCCTCTATCCTTTCCTTTTATTACTAAAATATTGTCACCTTTTTTAATTTTCATATTTTAAATGCAAACTTGGGAACAAAAGAACGTCGGGTTCTTCAGTTCTTCGGTTTTTTTAATTTAAAGTAATTCACTGGCCATCATGGCAATTGTTGTAAAACCCTTATCTTTTAATTCTTTAGCCGTAGGACCCAAAATTCTTGTCCCTTTCGGCTCTTTTTTATCGCCCAAAATTACCGCAGCATTATCATCGAATCTTATATAAGAACCATCGGGTCTCCTCATTTCCTTTTTTTGTCTTATTATGACTGCCCTTACCTTATCGTGCTTTTTAACAATTTTTCTTGGCTCCGCCTTTTTTACAACGGCTACTACGACATCTCCCAAATAGGCGTATCTCCGGCGTGTTCCTCCCGGTATATTAATAACCTGGATAATTTTTGCTCCGGTGTTGTCTGCTACCTTTAACATTGTTCTTGTCTGTATCATGTTTTTCCTTTTTAATTAATCTTTTTTACCACTATCCATTTTTTCTCTTTTGAAATCGGCGCGTGTTCTTCTATAATAACCCTATCTCCCACATGAAACTCTCCCTTTTCATCATGGGCTTTATATCTTTTGTGAACTTTAAATCTTTTTTTATATTTAGGATGCTCTTTAAGTCTTTCTACTTCAATAACAACTGTTTTTTGCATCTTATCAGAAACCACAATTCCTTGTAAGGTTTTTTTAGGCATGTTCTTTTTTCTCTTTTAAAATAGTTAATATTCTGGCTATTTCTTTTTTTAGGTGACTTATTTCTTTAACATTTTTTAATTTTCCTGCTGCAAGCTTAAATCTCAAATCGCTTATTTTTTTCAGCAACCCTTTAAGCGTTGTTTCTAGTTCTTTTTTATCCATTTTTCTTAATTCGGCAGCCTTCATGATATTAAACATAAATTATTAAACAATATCTTTTTTAACAAATTTTGTCTTAATTGGCAACTTATTAGCCGCACCCCTCAACACCTCCCTAGCAACTTCTTCGCTCAAACCATCTAATTCAAAAATCATCCTTCCTGGTTTTATTGGATAAACATAGTGATCTACCGCGCCCTTGCCTCCACCCATACCAACTTCTACACCCTTAAATGTTACGGGTTTATCTGGAAAAACTCTTATCCAAAGCTTCCCCCCTTTTTTTAAATATCTTATTATATGACGTCTAGCAGCTTCTATTTGTCTTGCTGTTATCCATCTTGTCTCCAAAGATTTTAATCCAAAGCTACCGAAATTAAGTTCGGTCGCTCTGCTCTCCACTCCCTTAGACGACCCTTTTTGCCATTTCCTGTGTTTAACTTTTTTAGGCATTAATATAGCCATAATATTTATTATTAAAATTATTTAATCAAATTTTTCACCTTTATATAACCAAACCTTTATTCCTATTTTTCCATAAGTACAGTGGGCTTCGTCTTGGGCATAATCAATATCGGCTCTTAAGGTGTTTCTGGGCATTTTACCCTGCGATAACCATTCGCTTCTGGCAATCTCAATTCCATTAAGTCGTCCCGATACTTCCATCCTTATACCCTTAATTTCTTTATTTGTCATAACTCTTTCAATTGACTTTTTTAAAACCTGCCTATAGGGAACCCTTTTTTCTATCTGTTGCGCCGCCATTTGAGCTACCAAGGCCGCTGATGCCCATGGATTCTTAATCTCTCTAATCTCTATTTTCATCTTATCGGAAAGTTTGCGATTATAATATTCCTGCAAAGCAGATTTAGCCAAATTCTTTTTTGATCTTAATTTTCTTTTTACATATCTTTCTATTTGTTTTTTTAACAGCTCTACGCCCCCGCCCCCTCTTCCAATAATTAAACCTGGTCGGGCTGTTTCAATAATTATGGTAATGTTGTCAGCCGACCTTTCTATTTGAATACTGGCTACCGAAGCTCCTTCTAATTTCTTTCTTAAAAAATCTTTAATAAGAAAATCTTCCTCTAAATATTGAGGCATCTTCTTACCATAAAAACCACGGGCGTTCCAATCTTCTATTTCTTTTATCCTAAATGCTTTGGGATGAACCTTGTGCGGCATATTTAAAGTTATTTTTTATTTTTTACTTTTTTCTCTGTGTTGATAATTTCTTCTTTTTTTTCTCGCTTCTTCGCGCTAGCACCTTCTTTCTTTTTATTATCTTTCCTATCAGATAAAACCAAATTAATATGGGAACTTCTTTTTAAAATTAGATACGCCCTTCCGCGCGACATGGGGTGCCATCTTTTTAGCTTTGGACCTTCATCAACAGTAATTTTGGAAACAAATAAATTAGTGTCGTTTAATTGTTTATTTCTTGCTGTCGCCACTGCCGAGTTTAACAATTTTAATATTGCTCTTGCTGGTTTATTAATGGTAAAAGAAAGCAAAGATTGAGCCTCCGGCACTGTTTTACCCCTTATTAAATCCGCCACTTGCCTAACTTTCCTTGGAGCTATTCTTAAATTGTTTAATTTAACTTTTATCTCCATATTGCCTTAATAAAATTTTACTTTTTCCCGGCAGAGGGTTTAGATTCCGTTGCAATCTTGGCAGCTTCCTTCTGTTGTGCTGCTGCTTCTAACTCTCTCTGCATTTTACCTCCGTGTCTTATAAATTTTGTTGTTGGAGCAAATTCTCCCAACTTATGACCAACCATGTCTTCAGTAACATAAACGGGCACAAAATCTTTTCCATTATGCACCCCAAAAGTATAACCAACCATCTCGGGACAAATGGTGCAACTTCTTGACCATGTTTTTATAATCTTCTTTTCGTCCTTTTTTAAACTCAAAACCTTCTTTAACAATCTCTCGTCTATATATGGACCTTTCTTTAAACTTCTTGTCATGTTATTTTAAATTTATTATTTTTTCCTTCTTTGAATAATTAATTTGGTTGATTGCTTTTTAACATTTCGTGTTTTAACTCCCAAGGCTGGTCTCCCCCACGGTGTCTTAGGATGCTTTAATCCAATTGGCTGCCTACCCTCACCGCCACCATGCGGATGATCAACTGGGTTCATAGCAGAACCTCTAACATGCGGTCTTTTTCCTTTATGTCTTGATCGTCCAGCCTTACCTATTTTATAAAACCTATTTTCTGGATTAGAAACCATTCCAATGCTGGCAAAGCAGTTCGCCTTAAATCTTCTTATTTCTGTAGAGGGCATCTTTAGGTTTACCCACTCTCCATCGTGAGCTAAAACCTGAGCAGCTGAACCAGCAGATCTTGCTACAGACCCCCCTTTTCCAGGCTCTAATTCAACATTGTAAACCATTGTTCCAACAGGAATATTTTTTAATAAGGTTCTATTCCCGGGAATTAGAGGAATATTGTCTTTTTCAGAAAAAATAATCGTATCTCCCACTTTCATATCCTGGGGGGCTATAATATATTGCTTTTCTTTGGTATCGTTATATTCTATAAGGGCAATAAATGCCGTTCTGTTAGGGTCGTATTCAAGCGCAACCACCTTAGCTGGAGAATCTAATCTCGTCTGAGAAAACTCTATAGTCCTATACAGTTTCTTGGCGCCGCCCCCCTTATGTCTGGTGGTTATTCTGCCGCTGGACTTTGACCGCCCAACGCTTCTTTTTATGTATTTCAAAAGGCTTTTCTCCGGTTCTTTTTTGGTAAGTTGCGAGAAGTCTATTCCTGTCATGTGCCTCCTTGCTGGGGTTGTTGATTTGTATATTTTCATAATTTATTTTTACAAAATATCAATTTTTTGACCTTCTTTTATCTTAACAATTGCTTTCTTATAAGATTTTCTAAACCCCTCAATCCGTCCAAGCCTTCTTTTTTTTCTAGGGATTTTTATTGTTCTTACAGATAAAACATCAACATTATAAATTCCTTCTATGGCTTCCTTTATTTCTTTTTTATTTGGATAGGTTGGCCTTCCGTCAAATCCACGCGGTGCAATTTTAAATACATATTGGTTCTTTTCGCTTAAATAACTGGCTTTTTCAGACAAATGGGGATTCTTTATTACATTATAAGAAAATTTTATTTTTTTACCCCTCTCTTCTTTTCTCTCTTCCTTTTTTTCCGATTTTTTAACTATTTTTTCTTCTTTTTTAACAGAAACCCTGCTCGTCTTTTGCTCTGGCGTTTTTTCTTTCTTAGTTAAAAGTTTTTCCTCTTTCTTTTTCTTTTTAAAAAAATCAAATATAGCCATATTATTTCTTTAAAAATGTTTCTTGGATGGTTTTTATCGTTTCTTTGGGCATTAATATATATTTATGATTAAGTAAATCTAAAACATTTAAGTTTCTGGCTTCTTTAATTGATGTTTTTTCAACGTTTCTAGTGGCTAAAATCAATTTTTTATCGTAGAGGGAAGTAAGCAGCAATGTAGATTGGTTTTTACAGGGTAATTTTTGTAATAATGATGCCATTTCCCTTGTCTTTCCCTTTTCTAATTCTATCTTGTCTAGGACAATCAATTGTTTATCTTTTACTTTTTGACTCAAAACCATAAACAAGGCTTTTCTCCTCATCTTTCTAGGGATCTCTTTTCCTAAAACCTTTTCTTTTCTTGGACCGTGAGCAACGCCACCCCCCTTCCATATTGGAGAACGAATCGAACCATGCCTTGCCCTGCCCGTTCCTTTCTGTTGCCAAGGCTTTCTTCCTCCACCGCTTACCTCTCCTCTGTTTTTGGTATGAGCTGAAACCTGACGTCTATTGGCAGATAAAGAAACTGCCACTTGATGAACCAAGTCGGGATTAAATTCTACTCCAAAAATATCTTTGGGCAATGTCGTGCTTCCTATCACTTCTCCTTTTTGATTATAAATATCTATTTTCATTTGTTGTTTAGTTTTTAACCCTTAATTTCTAGAAGTGTCCTCTTGGTACCAGGCACCGCGCCCTTAATAACTAATAAATTGTTTTCTTTATCCACCTTCATTACCTTCAAGTTTTTAATTGTAATTCTTTCAGAACCCATTCGCCCGGCCATTTTTAATCCCTTTCTAGTGTGTTGGGGGAATCTTGTTCCTTTTGATCCCCTGGCTCTTAATTCGTGTTTTTGACCGTGGGTGCTAATCCTTGTACGAAAACCATGTTTTTTTACTGCTCCCTGGAAACCTTTTCCTTTTGATATTCCCGACACTTTAACTAATTCGCCTTCTTTAAAGACAGCGACATTTATTTCATCCCCCACTTTTAATTTCAAACTATCTTCCGAGATGGCCTTGGGTCTATATTCTTTTATAAACTTGTATTCTTTACCCTTCATAGTTTTTTTAATCTTGCTTTTCTTTTCAATTTTCTTAAAACCAATCTGAATAGCTTCGTAGCCATCCTTTTCTTTCGTCTTTTTTTGCAATACGTAACATGGCCCAGCTGAAATTAAAGTAACCGGCACTACCATACCATTTTTATCAAACATCTGGGACATTCCTATTTTTTGGCCTAATATATATTTCATATTAACTAAAAATGGGCTATGCCCATTTTATGTTTGGCAATGTTGTTACCCAACACCACTGATTGATGTTGGGAAGTTAACTATCGCTCTAACCCGCCTTTCGGCAGGTAAATTAACTTTTTAATAAATATCTTATATCTTACTAAACTTTTATTGTTATGTCAACTCCAGACGGAAGATTTAGGTCTCTCAGCGCCTCAATTATTTCATTATTAGGATTCAAAATATCAATAATCCTTTTATGAACCCTCATTTCAAACTGCTCTCTGGCGTTTTTGTGTACAAAACTTGATCTGTTTACAGTATATTTGTTGATTTCCGTTGGTAAGGGTACTGGTCCGATCACTTCTACCCCATATCTATTGGCAATCTCAATTATTTGCCTTACTGAATTATCGATTATTTTGTGGTCGTAGGCTTTAAGTTTTATCCGAAGTTTTGATTTAAAATTTTGCTCTTCAACCCGAAAAACGTCCTCTGTCTTTTTTGCTTTTCCTATCTTTTTTTTAATTTTAGAGGACGATTGAGAAGAAGGGGTAGTTTTCTTTGCAATTGCCATTTTATTTAATAATCTTTGTTACTACACCAGCTCCAACTGTCTTGCCACCCTCTCTAATAGCAAACTTTTGTTTTTCCTCTAAGGCTACTGGAGCAATCAGCTTAATTTTTAAATTAGCGGTATCCCCGGGCATCACCATTTCTGTTCCTTCGGGTAGGGTTATCTCGCCGGTCACATCAGATGTCCTAATATAAAGTTGTGGCTTATAACCCGAGAAAAATGGCGTATGTCTTCCTCCTTCTTCCTTAGACAAAACATAAACCTCGCTTTCAAATTCGGTGTGCGGGGTAATAGAGCCGGGTTTACAAATAACCTGCCCTCTTTCGACATCTTCTTTTTTCAAACCTCGTAGTAATATTCCTACGTTGTCACCAGCCCTTCCTTCGTCCAAAGATTTTTGGAACATTTCAATTGAAACAGCTACGGTTTTTTGGGTTGGTCGAAGACCAACTATCTCAACCTCATCGTTTGGCCTTACCACACCCCTTTCTATTCTTCCCGTGGCAACCGTTCCCCTTCCTTCAATAGAAAATACATCCTCTACGGCCATAGCAAACGGTTTATCCAGCTCTCTTTTTGGCTCCGGAATATAGTTATCAATAGCATCTAATAATTCAAGTACTGGTTTTGCTGCCGGATCATCAGCTGAAGTCGCTTCTAATGCTTTGGTGGCAGAACCCCTGATAATAGGAACTTCATCGCCCGGATAACCATTTTTCTTTAACAACTCCCGAACCTCTGATTCAACCAAATCCAAGATTTCGGGATCATCAACCATATCGCATTTGTTTAAAAACACAACTATAGCCGGTAGGCCTACCTGACGGGCTAATAAAATATGTTCTTTTGTTTGGGGCATAGGACCGTCAGGAGCAGAAACCAAAAGTATACCACCATCCATTTGAGCGGCGCCGGTAATCATGTTCTTGATATAGTCAGCGTGTCCCGGGCAATCAATCAGGGCATAGTGTCTTTTGGCTGTTTCGTACTCGAGGTGAGTAATAGAAATTGTCACACCCCTCGCCCTTTCTTCTGGAGAAGCGTCAATTTGGTCAACGCTTTTATCTGAAGACTTGAAACCGCGCAATTTAGAAATTTTCATAATTGCGGCTGATAGAGTGGTTTTACCATGGTCAACGTGACCAATAGTACCAACGTTTACGTGAGGTTTTGACCTCTCAAATTTTTCTGCCATTTTTTATTATTCCAACGCCATTTCTACCTGGCATTGGATGTTAATTAATTTTGATAATTTTTAAAAATTGATGATTTTATCTTATTATATTATTTCGGGATAGTCAAGTCTAATTTTACCACTACTTTCTTTTTCCTTCAATAATTTCTTGGGCAATATTAGCCGGTACCTGATCATACCTATCAAATTCCATTGTAGAAAACGCCCTGCCTTCGGTAAGCGATCTTAAGGCAGTAACATAGCCAAACATCTCTGAAAGCGGAACAAGCGCGTCTATCACCTTCATACCCGCCCTTTCGCTTGTTTCGCTTATCTTACCTCTTCTTGAATTTAAATCAGAAATGACTTGACCAAAAAAATCTTCCGGTGTAACTACCTCTACTTTCATAATAGGTTCTAGAAGAACTGGTTTTGCTTTTTTGGCCGCTGCCTGAAAAGCCATTGATCCTGCTATTTTAAAGGCGAACTCAGACGAATCAACCTCATGAAAGCTTCCATCATACAAAGTAACTTTAACATCCACCATAGGATACCCTGTCAAAATTCCTTTATCTGCTGCTTCTCTAACTCCCTTTTCTACTGCTGGAATAAATTCTTTAGGAATTACACCCCCTTTAATTTCATTAATAAATTCAAAACCTGCACCTCTTTCTTTGGGCTCTACCTTAAGAACCACGTGCCCATACTGCCCCCTTCCCCCTGACTGTCTAACATATTTTTCGTTTCCTTCTGCCGCAACCGTAATTGTTTCTTTATAGGCTACTTGCGGCTTGCCATAATTTGCTTCAACATGAAATTCTCTTTTTAATCTGTCAGCAATAATTTCTAGATGTAACTCCCCCATCCCGGAAATTATTGTTTCTCCTGTTTCTAAGTCTTCTTTCACCTTAAAGGTCGGATCTTCTTCGGTCAATTTTCTAAGAGACATAACCAACTTCTCTTGATCTGCTTTTGTTTTTGGTTCTACCCGAATACCAATAACTGGTTCCGGAAAAACAATTTTTTCTAAAATAATAGGAACCTCTTTAGAACACAATGTGTGACCGGTACTTGTTGACTTTAATCCAACAGTGGCACCAATTTCTCCTGCGTATAAAAAATCTAACTCTTGTCTTTCATCCGCGTGCATTCTCAAAATTCTAGAGATTCTCTCTTGTTCGCCAGTATTGGCATTCAAAACATACGAACCCTTCGTTAAAATACCCGAATAAATCCTAAAATATGTCAATGTTCCGACAAAAGGATCTGCCGCAATCTTAAAAACCAAAGCAGCAAAGGGCCCGTCATCTGAAGCCTTTCTATCAATAATCGCACCTGTTTTTGGATCTGTTCCTTTTTGAGGCGGCAAATCTAAGGGAGAGGGCAAATAATCAACAACCGCATCCAAAACAGGTTGGACACCCTTATTTTTTAGGGCAGAACCGCAAAAAACAGGAATTATTTTATAATTTAAGACAGATTTCCTTAATACCTCTTTAATTTCCTGAAGAGAAATCTCTTTACCCTCCAAAAATTTTTCTGTAAGGGTGTTGTCTTCTCCGGCAATCTTTTCAATCATTTTGTTATGCCAAATCTCTGCATCTTTTTTCAAACTATCCGGAATATCTCTCTCCACAACCTGCACCCCTTTTTCTCCCTCAAAATAAATTGCTTTCATTTTTATTAAATCAATCACGCCCTCAAATTTTTCTTCTAATCCTATTGGAATTTGAACAGCAATCGCATTCGGTGTTAGTTTGTTCAAAATTGATTTAAAGCTGTTTTCAAAAGAGGCCCCCATTCTATCTAATTTGTTAATGAAACAAACGCGGGGGACGCTATATTTATCCGCCTGGCGCCAGACTGTTTCTGACTGCGGCTCTACTCCGGCAACCCCATCAAAAACAACAACCGCCCCATCTAAAATCCTTAATGACCTTTGTACTTCGGCTGTAAAGTCGATATGACCGGGGGTATCAATAAGGTTTATTTGATGGCCCCTCCAATACATTGTTGTAGCTGCTGCGGTAATCGTAATCCCCCTTTCCCTTTCCTGAACCATCCAGTCCATAACTGTATCACCTTCGTGCACCTCACCAATCTTGTGGGTTTTTCCGGTATAAAATAAAAGACGCTCGGAAAAAGTTGTTTTTCCCGCGTCAATGTGGGCGATAATGCCTATATTTCTAAGTTTTTCTAGTGGATATTCTCGGGGCATAATAAATTACTTAACAACAGCAAAATGGGCAAAGGCCTTATTGGCTTCAGCCATTCGGTGCGTATCTAACTTCTTTTTAATTGCGCCCCCCTCGTTTTTGGAAGCTAAAATTAATTCTTCTGCTAATTTCTCAGCCATCGGCTTACCCTTTTTTCCTCTTGCGGCTTCTAAAATCCATCTCATAGCCAGAGTTATCTTTCTCTCGCTTCTAACTTCCATTGGAACCTGATAAGTTGCTCCTCCAATTCTTCGGGGTTTAACCTCTAAAGAGGGAGAGGCATTCTCAATGGCCACTTTAAAAACCTCCAGTGGGTCTTTTTTTTCTTTTTCTTTTATTATCTCGAAGGCATTATAAACAATTTTTTGAGCAAGGCTTTTTTTGCCCTTCTTCATAACTTTATTTATAAGCTGAGAAACCAAAACCTCGTTGTAAATCCTATCTGGGGTTATTTTGTGTTTTTTGTATGGTCTTCTCATTTCTTTTTATTCATTTTATTCATTAGATTTTGGTTTTTTGGTTCCATACTTTGACCTTTCTTGTTTTCTATTTTCTACCCCGGCTGTATCTAAAACTCCCCTTACAATATGATATCTAATACCGGGCAAATCTCTAACCCTTCCGCCTCTTACTAAAACAATTGAGTGTTCTTGGAGATTATGACCTTCGCCCGGGATATAAGCTGTAACCTCCATACCATTCGACAATTTAACTCTGGCAACTTTTCTCAGAGCCGAATTGGGTTTTTTGGGTGTCTGGGTAAAAACTTTAAGACAAACGCCCCTCTTGAAAGGAGAATAATAGCGTGATGGTCTGTTTTTTAAAGTATTAAAACCAAAAGCCAGAGCAACTGATTTGGCTTTTGCTTTTATTGGTTTTCTTTTCTTCTTTATTAGTTGGTGTATCGTGGGCATTTATATACCAAATAAAACTAATAAAGCGCTTTGCGCTTAAATATATTTTATTAGTTTAGCAAAGTATATTTATTATGTCAATAATGTGCGTCCAGTAATCAGTTGGAAAAAAGCGTTTGTTATGGCAGACCACCAGCTTCCACCAGAAAAAATTAAGATAATCAATATTATAACTCCATATTGCCTAAGTAGATTTTTAAAATATTCGAATTTGTCAGGCAATAAGTTAAACAAAATCCATGAGCCATCAAGAGGAGGAATTGGGATTAAGTTAAAAAGCGCTAACCATATATTTATATTAACAATAAAAACCAAAGCCACCAAAAAACCAGAACTCAACAAATTAGTGTTTTCTGGAATAAACCTTAAAATCAAACCAAAAATAACCGCTAATAAAATATTAGAAAGTGGTCCAGCTATAGAAACCTTTAATTCGCCAAGTTTTTTATTTCTAAAATTATAAGTATTTACAGGAACTGGCTTTGCCCAACCAACCACAAAAGAACTACCCCACAAATACAAAAAAAATGGCAAAATGATAGAGCCGAAAAAATCTAAATGCTTTAAGGGGTTTAGTGTTAATCTCCCTTCATACTTGGCAGTTGGATCGCCCAAAGAATAGGCTACCCACCCATGAGCTAGTTCATGAATAATTACAGAAAAAAGTAAAACGGTTAACAAAAAGATTGTAGTAATAAAACCTTCTAACATAATAATTAATATTATAACATATTGATAAAATCCTTAAAGGGTGATAAGATAATTCTATTAAGTTTTTTAATTTGCAAATCTTAATTCTTAATTCTTCTACATTCATATGGCAGAAAAAACTTGCGCAATTTGCGGAAAAAAATCGGCATTGGGCCAAAAATTGGTAAAGTTGAGAGGAAAATATAACCCGACTACTAAAAAAAGAAGGCGCCCAAATTTGCAATGGGCTAAACTGGCTTCCGGCAAAAGAGTTCTTGCCTGCGCTAAATGCATAAAAAGAATGTCAAAGACATAGGGCTTGCTTTTTTATTCGGGGTGTAGGATAACAGTAGTCCACTACCTTGGGGTGGTAGTAGCCCGGGTGCGACTCCCGGCACCCCGACTTTTAGTTGTTAAAAAAATAAAACCATAAAAATTGAAAACATCCCATTTTTTGATTAAAATTAAAAAACAAATCGATTCAAAGATGAAATTAAAGAAAAAAAATCTGCCGGAGATTAGTATTATCTTGCCGTGTAGAAACGAGGAGGATGCTTTAGCTTTTTGTTTAGATCAAATTAAAAAAACAATTAAAAAAAACAATCTCTCCGCGGAAATAATTGTTTCTGATTCTTCTTCAGACAAAAGTCCCGAGATAGCAAAAAAAGAAAAAGTGGTACTGCTAAAACACGACCAAGAGGGTTATGGAAGGGCGTATTTAGAGGCGTTTAAAATAGCGCATGGAAAATATATTTTTATGGCCGATGCTGATGGGACCTATGATTTTTCGGAAATACCAAATTTTATAAAAGAACTAATGGGTGGTTATGATTTGGTGATTGGCAATAGATTTTCGGGAAAAATAGAAAAGGGCGCTATGCCGTTTATAAATAGATATTTAGGCACGCCAATTCTTTCTTTTATTTTAAGGCTTTTTTTTGGAGCTAAAATAAAAGATTCCCAATCTGGAATGAGGGCCATAAAAAAATCCTCAATAAAGAAGCTTGATCTGCAAACAACTGGAATGGAATTTGCCTCAGAAATGATAATAAAGGCCTTAAAAAATAATTTGAAAATAAAAGAAGTCTCTATTAATTATTATAAAAGAAGGGGCAAATCAAAACTAAAATCGTTCTCGGACGGTTGGAAGCATTTAAGGTTTATGCTTTTATACTCTCCCCTTTTTCTCTTTTTCGTACCGGGATTAATTATTTTTTTGACTGGAATCGCTTCTATGGTGTGGATTTATTTTGGGTCCGCCCAAATATTTGGCATAAAGTTGTTTTATCATCCCCTATTTTTATCCTCTGCTTTAATAATAATCGGTTACCAATTAATAATTTTTTCTACCTTTTCTAAAATATATTCATTGAATCACCTTGGTGAGCAAAACGAAACCTTTGAAAAACTATTTAAATATATAACAATAGAAAGGGCAAGCATAGTGGGGTTGTTGGTTACTATTTGCGGAGCAATAATTTATTTTTTAATCTTTTATAAATGGATAAGAAGCAATTTTGGTTCTTTAAATGAAATCAAAAATTCAATTGTTGCTTTAACCTTTGTCGTTTTGGGAATCCAAACAATATTTTCTTCGTTTATGTTAAGCGTTTTAGGTATCAAGAAAAAATAATAAAATTAAACGTAAACTAATAATAAACTATGTACAAAATATTTTGGTTAACAGGACTTCCCTGTTCTGGAAAAACAACAATAGCCAAAGAGTTGGCAAGACATATTCACGCTGAAATTTTAGACGGAGATGATATAAGAAGAATAATCCAAAATACCGACTTTTCTTATAATGGCAGGAAAAACCATATGCTGTCGGTAGCAGAGTTCGCTTTCATTTTAAGCAAGTATAATAATGTAGTTGTTTCTTTGGTATCTCCTATAAAAAAAGTAAGAGAGGAAATAAAAAAACGCTATCCAAACCTAATAGAGATATATGTTTATGCTGACTTGGAAACTTGTAAAAAAAGAGATGTTAAGGGAATGTATAAATTGGCCATGGAGGGTAAAATAAAAAATTTTACTGGAGTAGATGACATTTATGAAGAACCAGATAGTTCCACGACAATGGTAGATACTACAAAAATGACTGTTGAGGAATGTGTAAAAAAAATACTAGAAAAACATCATGTTCCTCTAAAATTTTCTTTATTTATCGGAAGGTGGCAACCACTCCACAAGGGCCATCTGGCTTTATTTGATAAAATGAGGAAAGAGGGCAGAAAAATTCTAATTGGCATAAGAAATACGGGAATTGATGAAGATAATCCTTTTTCCGTCCAAGAAAGAATTGAAATGATTAAAAAAGAAGTGCCCGACGCAGAAGTTATTGTTTTGCCAGATATTGAGGCTGTTTGTTATGGTAGAAAGGTTGGCTACGAAATTAGGGAAATAAAATTAGATAAAGAACTAGAAGAAATTTCTGCTACAAAAATTAGAGAGAATATGAAAAAAATGAAGAACCAAAAAAATAATGAAAATAGCAATCTTTCATAATTTTTTAGATAACATCGGCGGAGCAGAAATCGTTACCCTAACACTCGCCAGAGAGTTAGGCGCGGATATTTACACAACAAACATAGATAGAGAGAAAATATCAAAAATGGGTTTTAAAGATGTTCTTCCCAGGATATTTTCAATAGGTATGGTTCCAATAAATGCGCCCTTTCGTCAACAGGTAGCGCTTTTTAGATTCAGGTTTTTAAATTTAAAGAATAAGTATGATTTTTATATTATATCCGGGGATTGGGCAATGTCTGGAGCAGTGAAAAACAAGCCGAACTTATGGTATGTGCATTCACCCATTAGAGAGATTTGGGATTTAAAAGATTATACTAAAAAAAGTTTAAAATTCTGGCAAAGACCATTATTTGATGTTTGGGTTTTATTTAATAGGAATTTGAACAGGAAATATTTTAGAAATGTAGATAAGGTTGTTTGCAATTCGGAAAATACCAAAAAAAGAGTTAAAGAATATTTTAATAAAGAAGTAGAGGTTATTTATCCCCCAATCGCAACAAAAAGACTTCATTATAGAAAAACAGGTAATTTTTGGTTGTCGGTTAATAGGTTGATTCCCCACAAAAGAGTGGATTTGCAAATTAGAGCGTTTAATAAAATAATAGGTAGCAAACTTATTGTGATTGGAAGCTATGAACAGTCGCGCCATTTTAAAAAATATGCTGAATATTGTAAAAAAATAAAAACTGATAACATTGAAATAAAAAGTTGGATTAACCGTAAAGAACTCATAAATCTCTACGCCAATTGTAAGGGATTTATTACAACCGCAAAAGACGAAGATTTTGGTATGAGCGCAGTAGAGGCCATGGCTTCGGGCAAGCCCGTCATAGCCCCAAACGAAGGCGGGTA